>Ga0111538_10003511_pt1 | contig 21894 bp, 17 predicted proteins | sample SoiMethybrSBSTD1_FD_79669 | JGI IMG/M metagenome (GOLD analysis project Ga0111538, IMG submission 79669) | Bulk soil microbial communities from a Populus tree surrounding site in Tennessee, USA - Soil MetaG P. TD hybrid SBSTD1 (version 2)... | ecosystem: Environmental > Terrestrial > Soil >... | reverse complement strand
GAATTCTCAAAAGGACTCGACGACCGGGATTTTGAACTGATCGAGATCATGGATTCCATGTCGCAGGAATCGATCGTTAAAAAATTCTCCGCAAAGTTTATGAAGCCGGAGGAATTCTTCGTCAAAACGTACGATAAGGTAAAGGGTAGCGAGCTGATCCAGGAGCAGATTGAAGACTACATGGAGAAGCGGCGTGCAAAGATCCTGGAGAAATTAAAGGGGAAGATTCTCTTTGAAATGGGCAATGACGGAGAGCCCACATGGCGAAAAATTGAAGTGCTGGACAAACGATCAACAATTCAATTTCACTTCATGCGTACGTCGGAGAATACAAACTATTACCCGACGATCCTTTATCAGGGAAAAAAAATTGACCTTCCAAACCCATCGGCTTATTTGATCTGCAAGAGCCCGGCATGGATGGTATTGAATGGAAGACTGTATGGCTTTGAGAAACATGTCGATGGTAAGAAGCTAATTCCGTTCTTCACAAAGAAATACGTCGTCATTCCGAAGAACGTAGAGGAAACCTATTATAACCGATTTGTTGCTCCATTAATTGCTTCTTTCGACGATGTGGAAGCAAGCGGTTTTGAAATTAATAAGAGTACTTATGATCCTCACCCGATACTCACGTTATCGGAACTGCACACCGCGCAATCATCTGCAACGCCTACACTATTTGAAGATAAAGCACAATCGGACGATGTTGCAGAGGAGTTAGGCAAGATCGTCTTCGACCTTTCTTTTCGTTATGGGAAACATAGATTCAGAGGTGATAATATTGGTCCGGTAAGTGTATCCCTCGAAAAACAGGGCGAAGGATATGTATTCCACCGCGTAGCTCGAAAGACAGACGAGGAAAAAAACTTTCTTCATACTCTGCAAAAGTTGGGTTTGCCGATGAAAGGTTTCCGTGTGGCGATACCAAAGTCGGAAGCATTTTCCTGGCTAAATGAAAACCGTGTCAACCTGCTTAACCTTGGATTTGAAGTAAGTCAGCCTGAAAGTCGCGACAAGAAATATTTTGTGGGAAAGGCTGTCATTGAGGTTGAGGTAAAAGAAAACATCGATTGGTTTGATATTCATGCAAAGATCAGATTTGGTGAGTTCGAAATTCCTTTCAAGGAACTCAGGAAACTTATATTGCGGAAGAAAGTAGAATTCAAATTGCCTAACGGCGAGATTGCAATTATACCTGAAGCATGGCTTACGAAGTATTCCGACCTCTTTGCGCTAAGTGAGACGGACGGTGAGAATGAAAAACCTGTACTTCGGAAACATCATCTTAATCTTGTAAAGGAACTCGAAGAAGGTAATCTAGCTAAGGTTCACTTGAGCGAAAAGCTGCGGTCACTCAGTTCATTTAGTGGAATAAAAAACTACCCGATGCCCGCAGGCTTTACGGGTCAGCTCCGGCCCTACCAAAAAGCGGGCTACAACTGGCTGAGATTCCTCAATGAATATCGACTTGGAGGATGCCTTGCAGACGATATGGGTCTTGGCAAGACCGTTCAAGCGCTTACATTACTTCAGGCGGAGAAGGAGGCCGGAGCAGGAACTACCCTTCTTATCATGCCAACCTCTTTGATCTATAACTGGGAGATGGAGGCCAACAAATTTGCGCCTGCGCTGAAGATCCTGAATTATACAGGCACACTAAGGAACAAGGATGTAAAACGATTTGAGAAATACGATCTCGTTCTCACATCATACGGAATCACGCGATTGGATGTGGAACTTTTGGGTCAGTTCTTTTTCAACTACGTTATCCTGGATGAATCCCAAGTGATCAAGAACCCGACTTCCAATATTGCCAAGGCTGTAAGAGAACTTAAATCCAGGCACAAGCTTGTCCTTACCGGTACTCCGATTGAAAACACTACCATGGATCTGTGGTCTCAAATGTCTTTCATCAATCCCGGAATATTGGGTACTCAAACTTACTTCAGAAATGAGTTTCAGAATCCCATTGAAAAGAAGAACGACGAGTCACGATCCAGGAAACTTCATGCCGTTATAAAACCCTTTATTTTACGTCGACACAAATCGCAGGTAGCTACTGAGTTGCCCGAAAAGGTAGAGAGCATCCAATACTGTTCAATGACATCGGAGCAGGAGCGACGTTATGAAGAAGTAAAAACACACTATCGCGAAAAGATATTCAAGCTTATTGAACAGGAAGGATTAGGCAATAGCCGGTTTATGATCCTTGAGGGCCTCACAAAATTGCGTCAGCTTGCAAATCATCCGCGGATGGTTGAACAAGGTTACAGTGGTGATTCGGGTAAAATGGAGGACATTACGCATATGCTTGAGAATGCGATCGCCGAGGGTCACAAGGTGCTTGTATTTAGTCAGTACGTAAAACACCTCGAACTCGTGAGACAGTACCTTAAGTCGCACAAGATCGATTATTCCTATCTGGATGGTTCAAGCACTGACCGCAAGGAACAAGTAGAGCGATTTAACAGGGAAACGAGTCTCAAAGTATTTCTCATTTCCATAAAAGCTGGAGGACTCGGCCTTAACCTGACAGAAGCGGACTATGTGTTTATTCTTGACCCATGGTGGAATCCTGCAGTTGAAGCACAAGCAGTTGACCGCGCTCACAGGATTGGACAAAAGAAGAAAGTATTCACTTACAAGTTCATTACCAGAAATTCAGTCGAAGAAAAAATCCTCACTCTACAACAACGCAAACTGAAACTCACTTCAGAACTTATCACTACGGAGGAGAGCTTTATGAAGCAGCTCACCAAAGAAGACATCGAACAAATGTTGGCCTAATTGAATCTACTTAATAGATTCAAGTAATTTCGCAAAGCTCATCCAGTAGATATTCTCTGAACCATTATTAACACTGTTGTAGATGCGCGCCAGTTCGGCAAATGTTTTGGTCTTTTCGTGAGAGGAAAGGTCGTGTCGTCCGCTGGTAAAGAAGAAGATCTTTTGATCTGGCGTGACAAATGGACAATAGTCGAGCTTATTAGAGTTAGCGACGGTCAAAACCTTTGCCGGAGTCCATTTGCCTTCGCTATTCCTGGTACTGATGTACAAATCTCCCCCTCCTTTGTCGTTCTTTCGTCCGTATGATGTGAATATAATATATCGTTCATCCGTTGTGACGAACGCATTAAATTCCCAGAAATTGGAATTTACAGCTGTATCGAGTGGAGTCGGTTTGGCAAACTCGCCATTTACCCAACGGCTGATATATATGTCTTCTTTACCAACACCATTCTCATACTCGGCTGTGAAGTAGATGTTTCCGGTAGAACTGACTGAAGGGTAGAATTCGTTGGCTTTTGTGTTCACCGGCATGCCTAGATTTTTTGGATTCGACCAGTTTTCTCCGGTCTTTTCGACATACCATATATCAAAATCCTTGGTATCCTGCCCTTCGATCGGACGGTTTGAACTGAAATAGATTTTCTTTCCGTCGGCGCTGAATGCCGGCTCCAAATCTGAATACCGTCCTGAGAATGTTGCAACTTCGGGTCCAGACCAATTATTATTGGCCAATTTTCGTCTCCATATAATTGTTGACGCCGCGTTCTGGTTAGCCTGTATCGTATAGAACATTTCACTTCCATCGGGAGCGATCGCCATATCACGCTCATTAAGATTTGTACTTACGACGTTCTCCATAAAGACGGTTGGGCTATCCGGGGTAGAGGTCTGCGCATTTATTGCCAATGCAGATGAAAGAAATACGAGACAATGTGAAATTCGTGAAAGGTTCATTTAGTAGAATTGCTTTTGGGTATCTAAATAAAAAGGAAAAGGACTTTTACAAATCATCCTAAGTTCATGATTTTTACGTGGATAAAATAACTAAAAGCATGCGGTCATTTCCTTTTATCGAACGCCGTCAAGCGGTTGTTCTGCTTCGGGTTGCTGTTTCACTTTTTATGATGGCACACGGGCTAATGCGCCTGTACCTGGGAACGGTTGGCGGGTTCGGTGAATTCCTGAATTCAAAGGGTTTCATGATCGGAGGAATGCTGGCATGGACAATAACTATTTTTGAAATTGCTGCAGGGGCTATGATGGCATTTGGACTTTTTGTCAAATGGATCGCTGCAGTATTTATCATTGAATTGATCACCGGAATATTTCTCGTCCATTTACCCAAAGGATGGTTTGTAGTAGGGGCAACTCAAGGAGGCATGGAATACAGTACTTTGTTGATAATTGCCCTGATCGTTACTGCAGCGCATCACTCCGGCAATTAGAGATGGCCTATCACGTGTTTTCGAGGTGTCTCTTCTTCCACCTATTGTGTGACCATAACCATTCAGAGGGTCTCTCGCGTATGGCATTTTCTACCTCATGAATGTATCGTTCTAATATGCTGTTATCGTTTTTGTCATAAGGAGGATTCGCCAGCTCAATGCTTGTAACTTCGTAATGCCCTCGTTTGATCTTTCTCACACGGTTATAAACCACGGGGAATTGTGTTAAGATGGCAACCTGGTAGGTTCCGTAAAAGAATACCGTGTCCTGGTTCATGAACCTCGTAGGGAATTTTTTGTCGTGCTTGTATCCTGGATACTGATCGCCAACTATCGCGACATTTCGCACGATGTGCTTACGTTTTACCATTTCACGGGCAACCTCGTCGCGCTTTACCGCGCGCGCGCCGAACCGAGTACGGGATTCCAGCGAGATGCGCTCAAAGAATGCATTGTTGACTGGCTGATATACAAAATCCGTTTCCACAGGAAAAATGATCGACGCCGTCGTAAGTAGCCATTCCCAGTTGAAGTGATGTGAAGCAAGGTTAAGAACGGACTGCCGGTTTGCTGCGTGTTTCATTAGAACTTCAGGATTAGCAAATACAAGCCGTTTCTTTAGCTCCTCATTGCTTATCGAAAGGAGTTTAAGCGTCTCGACAGCATAGTCACATAAATTCACATAAAAGTCCTTTTCAATTAGTCGCAATTCTGATTCAGCCTTTTCCGGGAAGGAGTTCTTAAGGTTGTTCCACACCATTTTCCGTCGATAGCCGATGATTCGGTAACTGATAAAAAAGAGGAAGTCGGAAATAACGTATAGGACCCCGAATGGCAGCTTTGAAATCAGTCGTACCAAAATCATAACAAACAAAGAAGCACTCAAGTTAAACAAGTATTGCTATTTTTGGGTTACGTTAAAAAGAAGGGTGACGTTTAGTTCGTGGGTTTTAACCGATGCCATAGGGCATTAACGAACTTCCAGAGAAGCGATCCCATTTGTCCAGTAACAACGGTTTAGTCACTCAAGATTTGACATGAAAGACAAAGTCGTGATCATAACAGGAGGATCGTCCGGTATCGGCCGGGCGCTTGCCGCTGTTTTTGGTGCGCATGGCTCGAAAGTAATGATAACAGGTCGTAACGGATACAACCTGGAGAAAACGGTGAAAGAGCTTGGGGAACGAGGGATCACTATCAGCGGTTTCATCGGAGATGTTAGCCTCGAGGAGGATAACAAACGGATGGCCGAGGAGGCCATAAAGAGATATGGCGCAATTGATATACTGGTTAATAACGCCGGGATTAGTATGAGAGCGTTGTTTGAAGAGACAGATGTAGATGTTATTCAGAAAGTGGTAAACACGAATTTTTTTGGTGTTGTTTACGCCACGAAGTATTGCCTTCCGGAGATAATTCGGAATAAGGGTTCTATCATTGGAATTTCTTCGATAGCTGGTTTTCAGGGACTCCCCGGTCGAACGGGTTATTCCGCCTCAAAGTTTGCATTGAATGGATTTTTGGAAGCTTTGAGGCTTGAGCTTTCGCCGAAAGGCACCCATGTATTAACAGCTTGTCCTGGGTTTACGTCCACCAACATTCGAATTCAGGCGTTGACAAAAGATGGAAAGGTCCAGGGACATTCACCGAGAGACGAGGCGAGTATGATGTCCGCAGAAGATTGTGCCCGTTACATCTATGCAGCAACCGTGAAGAGAAAGCGAACGCTGGTCCTAACCACTCAGGGAAAGTTAGCCGTGCTGATCAATAAATGGCTGCCAGGGTTGGCAGATCGAATCATATTCTACATGATGTCGAAAGAACCTAACTCCCCATTACGACCTTAGGTTTTGCTAAGGAAAACCATCTTGGTGTTATCAGCCTTGTTAAGATTGCGATAAAATTCGACTAATTCGTTGTAAGACTCTGGAGGAAATTCTCCGTTGTTGACCTTCAGCTTTCTGATGTAAATCAGGTTGTCCTGATCCAGCGTAAACGTTGCCTCATACTCGCCAAAACGCGATTTAACCTTTATTGGCTGTGGCATGAACTCTGGGTATATACCCTCGGGAAGACGGTAACGAATGGTATCAATGTCAGTGTAGGCTAATTTTAAAACCACGGTAGTGCGTCGGGTATCGAGTTTCTCCGGTATATAGCTGGACCGGTTCATCAAGTTCGGAGTTAGGAAAATACGTTTGCCGCTTACAGTCGCGAAGCGTCGCAGATCGAGTTCAGCTTTGACAGTAGCTGAAGGAATTTTATCCTTCTTGTTAATCATTCCAAATGATGTAATATCAAAATTGGGAATTGAAGTATACTTCTGAATCCATTTCTTTTGTTCGTCGTATTGATCGTTCACGACAAAGTTCAGGTCACCGTTTTCATACTGAAGTCCGGAATAGATTGTCCTTACCTTCGCCTTGGCGTCACCGGTGCGGGTAACCTCCACCTCCGCGTATCGCGTTTGAAGATTCTTGTTTGCCTGGTAGCGTGTGGTATGTACAAGCTTACCACCAGTTTCTGTTATCATCAGGGCTTTACGATCACCCGTAAATCTGCCGATGTATCCAAACGGGTTAGTTTGGCTCGTGCATTCCAGCCACAGAGTATCCTGCTGATTAGGCACTGCAACAATAATATGATTTGACTGCACGCTTGGAAAATCAGCCACGATATCGGGTGCGTTCTCACCCGCCATAATTTTAGCATAGTATCCTTTTATGCCTGCTTCTCTAAGCACAGCAACCATATAATTTGACAATGCTTTGCAGTCCCCATAACCAGTCTGATCGACAGTTGTAGCATCAAACGGTTGCCAGCCTCCAATGCCGAGTTGTATGCTGACATATCTTGTCTTGCCTTGCAGGTAAGAGTACAATACCCTCGTCTTCTCCTCTGTTGTTGTGAGGTTTTTCGTAAGCTCTCTTATCTTTTGCTTGGTTGCCTCGGGCAATACATCGCGACCCTTGTTCAATTGTAACTGCCATTGACCGTATTGTTCCCAGGTGCTCATGTTACCTACATATCCATCGAATTCGAATAGTGCGGGCGCCAGTTTGATGTTTGGAACAACTTTGTCCAAACCCGGACCAAGTTTTTCAAACTTCATAGGTTTCACAGTTTCGAAAGTCCACGTCATTGATTCACGCTTGTCTGGCTCGACACCAATTTTTGGCGACTCAATTTTGAACAACCTGTAGCGCGGTTTCAATTCCTTAGGGTAGATGACTACAAAGGATTCTTTTTGTGTGGCAACCTCGTCGTCCGTGTACAGGTAGAAGTCGGGCATAAAATACAGGTAATGCATTGTTACAGTATATTCGACTTCAACCGTATAGGGATAGGTTGTTTGAGACAGGTTCGCGTGCTTTATCCGGCCATCTTCAAACAAGCTGAATCCTGAAATTGCGCTTTGATCTATTATCTCGTTCTGTTTAAGTTTCTTTATCAGATTTCCACCAGCGTCATATACGTTTGCTTTAAGACCCTCGATTTTTTTCAGCTTGTCATAATCCACCTCAACTTCCGCAAGGTAATTAGCTTTGGAATTAAGGATCGTAATGACTTTGCGAACAAATAGACTTGATTGACCTCTGTTGTCGATATAAAATCTTGATTCGCTCTCGCGAACAACAGCATACATGCCTTGCTTCATGTCTTCGGGTATGCCGCTTACCGGATATTTCGGGTCAGCGGCCATTGCTGTTGATAGCAACGCTAAGAAAAGTATCGTTAAAGTAGTGCGCATTTGATCACTTCTTTTTTAGGACAATTTGTTCTGCCTGCTTTGCAACCAGCTGTGTGTAGAATTCACGCAAGTGAGGATACTCGTCCTGCGAAAACAAGCTGCTATTAATTTGCAGATTGCTGGTCAGTGAAATCGCGTTACCGGTCTGCACCAGATTGTAAACGTACTTCGCAGAGTTATCTGGCAGTTTTAGAACAAGACTCTTTGGTAATTCATCCACGACGTATCCATCGGGAATAGTAAATTTGCAGAGATACATTTTCTCCAAAGGACTTCCATAATCAACGGGATACTCTCGTTTCTCCAACCTAAAGGGATTCTCTTTTTCCTGCTGAGCAATAAACGGATTGATATAAATAACTCCATCGGTTGCAATTGCGTGATCCTTGATTATCACTTCGTATGCTTCTTTAAAACCCTCACCGACATCTTTTACATTCTTGAATTCCTTTTTCTCAACTGCCCAGGAATGACTGTCGGTAATTTCTTTAACGTATTCCTCTTCACCCTTAGCTAACAACTTCTTTCTTCCTGATTGTGCATAATATCCTGATTGGTCGATGTTTACTTTTCCGTGTAACTCACCGGAATGGCTTAAAGCAAGATCAACATTGTAATATCTTCTCGACTTTGAAGGTGACTTGAGAGGAACCCATCCGTGTGCTCCGTCTGGCGATATTACAAACCCGCTTCCGTTAAGACACCTTTCGGGTAGTGTTCCCGTTGGTAAGTATTTATCGGTGGCATCGAGCAGTATAGATTTGTCACTCAATTTGACAAGGCAAACAACATAGTTAAATTGTGAAGAAATAGGTATCGATTCCCTTACAAAACCATGATCTCTCGTGCTTACGAGGACGGGCGATACTTTAAACCCGGCTTTTTCAAGCATGGATCCAAGCATGAGGTTTATATCAGCGGAACTTCCCTTTTTCTCGTCGAGCACTTTTTTCAACGACCCTGATGTAAACTTATAGCTGTTGCCGTTCCATTCGATAGTTCGTGCAACGTAGGTGTTAATTGCTGAGATTTTTTGCTCGGGTGTAGAAAGACCAGCAGTGATTTCTTCTACAGTCTTCTTAAGGAACCCGTTGCCCGTAATTTCTTTTCCAAAGCTCTCACTTTCACTAAACTGCCTGTTCAAGTCATCCCAGCTTCCAATCACAGGTTCTATCGGCTGCCCGGGAAATTTCTTGTATGCAAGTTCGAAGTTGATTTTAAGAATATAGTCTTTCGGTGTAGTGATATATGGCTCTGGTTTGAACGCCGGGACATCCTGCGCGACCCACCGATGCCTGTCTTCCTTAAAGTCGATACGGTCTGTGTTGAATTGGGTAGTTACAGAGTTAAAGCCTCTCCCTCCAGAGCGCTCCGAGGATGTTAAGGTAATTGAATTTGACGCGACCTCATTTTCAACGATTGTCAGCGGTACGTAACCCTGGGTATATTTGTCATAGTGGTAATATTCAGGAATAACGGCCCGGTATTCGCTCCATCGTGTCGGAATGGTACTTTGAAATTCCCAATCCTGAAAATGAAAAAGGAAGTCGGACATGACTTTATAAGAGATCTCTACTACTGAACCCACTTTGACTCCAGGGAGAGTTAATTTCATGATGTCCACGTTTTCGTTCACCTTTTCTTTGAAGACCGCATCGTTCTTCAGTTTGGTCTCGACGATTTTGTTGTTTTCAAGATTGTACGTGACGCCCTTGAGGCCGCTAAGTTTTTCGTTAGCGCCACCGTCCTTGTAGAGAGGAATAGCGAATGTTGCCCAGTCAAGCCCATCCTTGCTTAGGATCTTTATTCGCGTTGTGCGTTCAAACAGGAGTGTAAAACCCTCGGATTGATTGTAGACTAATGAACTTTGACCAAAATCGGTAAGAATGACCGCAGATGCGGAGGTATCCTTCGCATAGCTGACCATCTTCAAGTCTTCCATGGGGATGTCGCCAAACTTGACGGGCGCCTTTTTCTGAGCAAATAGTGTTTGTGACGTAAGGGCAAGAATCAGCCCGGCAATAAAAGTCTTCATACAACTGGTTTAAGAATTAGATAGAGTAAGTATAAAAAAAATGTTTCTAATTTTCTCAATACCAACTTGTTCAATTCAGTAACCTGCGCTATACTGGGTTTTTTAAATTTTAATCATTGGCGAAAGCAAAAAGCACTTTTTACTGCCAGTCCTGCGGCTATGAGGCATCAAAATGGCTGGGCAAATGCCCCAGCTGCGGTTCATGGAATTCGTTTGCTGAGGAGGTCCTGAAGGCTGAAGGCAACAAGAATGAATGGAGGCAGGAATCTACGCGCTCACGTGCTGCCAAAGCGAAAAAACTGGATGAAATTGAACCTGGAAAAGAGGTTAGGATCAATTCCTTGGATCAAGAGTTGAACCGCGTTCTTGGCGGAGGTATCGTACCGGGATCGTTGGTGTTAATTGGTGGTGAACCTGGAATAGGGAAATCAACTTTAATGTTGCAAGTCGGATTGTTGCTTAAGTCGAAACGAATCCTTTACGTGTCGGGTGAAGAAAGCGAGCAGCAAATCAAGATGAGGGCCGAGAGGCTGGGCGATTTTTCTGACAAATTCTTTATCCTCACGGAGACCGATACAAAAAGTATTTTTCTTGTTATAGAATCTGTGCAACCCGATGTTGTTATTGTCGACTCAATACAAACATTACATTCCGGACAACTCGATTCGATTGCAGGAAGTGTTGGTCAGGTTCGTCAGTGTGCAGGCGAGTTCATGAAATACGCGAAAGAAACCAACACCCCGGTTCTTCTCATCGGGCACATTACAAAAGATGGTTTACTGGCGGGACCAAAGGTGCTCGAACATATGGTAGACACGGTGCTTCAATTTGAGGGTGATCGACACCTTGCATACCGGATTTTGAGAACAACCAAGAACCGGTTTGGCTCAACCTCGGAAATAGGTATATATGAAATGTTAGGCACAGGGTTGCGTGAAGTGTCCAATCCGTCTGAGATCCTCATTTCGCAAAAGGATGGCCAGCTCACGGGAGCCACCATCGGCGCGACAATTGAAGGCAACCGTCCGATGTTAATCGAAATACAGTCGTTAGTAAGCCCAGCATCTTATGGAACACCACAAAGAACTCCTACCGGGTTTGATCAGAAACGTTTGAATATGTTATTGGCAGTGCTTGAAAAAAGATGTGGCTTCAGAATGGGCACACAAGATGTTTTCCTCAACATGGCCGGAGGCATCAGGGTAGAAGATCCCGCGATTGATCTGGCGGTATGTATTTCGATAATTTCTTCGATGGAAGAGATCCCGGTATCCGACAAAGTTTGCTTTGCTGCCGAAGTTGGCTTGGGCGGCGAGTTAAGAGCAGTAAACAAGATCGAACAACGTATTTCAGAAGCAGAAAAGCTTGGCTTCCAGGAGATATACATTTCGAAATACAGTCATAAATCTCTCGACATGAAAAAGAACCGTATTGCGGTGAAATCATTCGGAAAACTTACAGAAGTATTTCAGGATCTGTTTGGATAGTTAATAAAATTAAAAAGTTGATCAGAAGATAACTAATATTGCAACCATGGAAGGTTTCTTCACACAGACGCTGGGTATTTCTGAAAACGTTTTCAGTTTTATTCTATTGCCGCTACTTATAGTTCTTGCCCGCATTACAGATGTATCGATCAATACAATCCGAATAATCTACGTGCTCGGCGGAAGAAGATGGACAGCGACGATGCTCGGTTTCTTTGAAGCGTTCATATGGTTGATGGCCATTCGTCAGATATTTGAACACCTTGATAATTGGCTGTGTTACGTAGCTTATCCTGCCGGATTTGCCTCCGGTATTTTTATCGGGATGATCATCGAAGAACGTATTGCCTATGGAAAAGTAATAGTTCGGATAATAACAAGGAGAGACGTGAAAGCGCTGATCGACTTTTTGAATTCGCGGAAACAACGCTATACACACGTCAATGCAGAAGGGCCCGATGGACATGAAAATCTTGTATTTACGGTTTTGGAGCGAGAGAATCTTGAGGTGTTGTTATTTAAGCTGAAAGACATTCTGCCTAGCGCATTTTATACCGTTGAAAAAGTAAATCGTGCGGTAGAAGTCGGAACTTTGGTGGAGGAAACTTCGCGCTGGAGTATTACGACATGGCTACGGGGCGTAATCAGGCAGTGATTTGTAAGATCAACAAATTGATGAGAAACACGTTAACGATGTATATATGAAAACGATCGGCTTTATATCATTTGTAGCAATCGCATTTGGATTCTCTCTTCGTCCAAATGCTGTAAAACTTGAATATGTTTTTAATGTTGGTGATGAGTACGTTATGTCACAAAGCACTAAACAGGTGTTAAAGCAGACGATAATGGGTACGGAGCAGAAGGGCGAAAATGAATACAGCGGTGATATGAAGTTAAAAATTAAGGAGCTCACAGGCGATGGTGCCAAGATCGAAATGCAATTCATAAAGCTGAAGAGCAAGTCGGTTACAGTTCTGGGCGAAGTTTTAATGGACAGTGAGGGCGATGCGGAACAAGTCCAAAACAAGATGGTGAAGGCAATAATGAACAAGCCATTTACGGTTACTGCAAATAAATTTGGTCAGATTGTAAATGTGGAAGGTGCTGAGAACTTGTTGGCTGACCTGTCTTCGGTAAACCTCGATGATCGCACCGCCGCTACAGCGAAACAAACATTGGAACAATTCATGGATAACAGCGCTCTGAGGAGCAACATAGAACAAGCCATGGTGCGTTATTCTGAAGGCAAAGTTAAAGAAGGCGATAAATGGAATTCCAAGACGGAACTTCCACTGGACTTTCCAATCAAAGTAGACAATTCGTGGAGTCTTGTAAGTCTGAGTGGTGGGACTGCGAAAGTAAATGCTGATGGGATCTTTACGACAACGGATAAAGAAAGAACAATTGATCTGCCAAATGGCATCAAAGCAAAAGTCGATCTCAACGGAGCTCAACAGTTGAAGTCAAATGTAAATGTTAAGACGGGGTGGGCCACTGATTTACTCATACATTCAGAGTTAAGGGGTAAGATGATTCTTTTGGCTGGCGGAGTGTTACCAGAGAATATGGACGTTCCAATGGAGATCATAACGGACACGTCGTACAAGATTACGAAGAAGTAGTGTTGATGATTAAACTTCTTTCATCATGCTTAGGATATCGTCCACGTATTCACGCGAGTTGGCAAGACGTGGCACTTTATTTTGTCCTCCGAGTTTTCCTCTTCTTTTCATCCAATTGTAAAAAGTGCCTTCTGTGACACTGTGAACTTTGGGTGCAATCAAGGCAAGGTTGTGAGCGCGCTTTGCGTCGTAGTCTGAATTGATGCCTCGTAGAGTTTCGTCAAGGATCCTTGTGAATTCTTCGAGATTTGAAGGCTGAACTTTGAATTCGATTATCCATTCGTGTCCGCCTTTTTTGCCTTCATCCAGGTAAATGGGTGCTGCCGTAAAGTTATCGATCACGGCGCCGGTGAATTCACACGCTTTGGTTACTGCGGCTTCCGCATTTTCAACAATTACCTCTTCTCCGAACGCATTAATAAAATGTTTTGTGCGACCAGAGATCTTGATCCGGTAAGGATTCGTTGATGTAAATTTTATCGTGTCGCCGATGTTGTAGCGCCATAAACCGGAGTTAGTAGAAATGACCATCGCGTAATTTTTGTCAGGCTCTACATCGCTAAGTCGTATCACACGTGGATTATCCGAATCAATTTCCTCTGTAGGGATAAATTCATAAAAAATACCATAATCAAGCATCAGCAGCATTTCTTCGGAATTCTTTTGATCCTGGATCCCAAAAAAACCTTCGCTTGCGTTATAGGTCTCCCAGTATTGCATCTTGTCTGACGGGATGAGTGTCTGAAAAAGTTTGCGATAAGGAGCAAATGCGACCGCGCCATGAAAAAAGACTTCGAGGTTCGGCCATACCTCAAGGATATTACTCTTGTTCTCTAGCTCTACAATTTTTTGAATAAGCAGGATTGTCCATGTGGGGACGCCAGCGATGTTTGTTACATTATCCTTTGCGCTTTCTAATGCGAGCTTATTTATCTTTTCTTCCCAGTTCACCATCAATGCGGTTTCAAGACTAGGCGTTCTGATAAATTGAGCCCAGGGTGGAAGGTTTCTCATTATCACTGCAGACACGTCGCCGTAGTATGAGGTAGCCGTTGGATCTAATTCATTGATTTGATGACTTCCACCTACAGCGAGACCTTTACCATTGAAAAGTTTTGTTTCGGGAAAGTTATTCACATAAATAGACAACAGATCTTTGCCACCTTTAAAATGACAGTCTTCCAATGCTTCCTGTGATACTGGAATAAATTTGCTACGCGCATTTGTAGTACCGCTTGACTTGGAAAACCACTTGATTTCAGATGGCCACAGAATGTTCTGTTCTCCACGCATCATTCGTTCTATGTTCGGAAAAATATTCTCGTAGGTCTGAACAGGAATTCGTTCTTTGAATTGTTCATAGCTTTGGATGTTGCCGAAGTCATAACGCAATCCAAACTCTGTGCTTCTGGCAGTATATAACAGCTTTTTGAATAACTCTTCCTGAACCTCATTGGGATATTTTATGAAAAGCTCAATCTGATGAATGCGCTTTTGCATTACCCAAGTTAATATTGAATTAATCAGGCCCATGGATCAATTGCTGTAATTTCAAAAGTAGCAACTTGATTTGATTGTTCCCGAATAAAGAGAAAGAATGCCCAAATTTTATATTGACTCCGATGGATCGGGCCAGTCGTCAGTATTTTGGAAAGTCACTTTCGATCGCCGTAACTCAAAGTTTTGACCGAGATATACCTTGCGAACCTGAGGATCACTGGCTAATTCTTCAGCTGTTCCATCTTTAAACAACTTGCCATCAACCATAAGATAGGCACGGTCCGTTATTGATAAGGTCTCATCGACATTGTGGTCCGTAATTAGAATTCCAATATTCTTGTTCTTGAGCCTGGCAACGATTGATTGTATTTCTTCGACAGCAATCGGGTCGACGCCAGCAAAAGGTTCATCAAGCAATACAAAACTGGGGTCTACGGCGAGTGCTCGCGCTATTTCCGTCCGTCGACGTTCACCCCCTGAAAGAGACATTCCAAGGCTCTTGCGCACCTTATGCAGGCTGAACTCATCGATAAGTTGATCAACCTTATCCTTCCTTTGCTGTTTTGTGAATTCACGCATCTCAAGAACAGACATGATGTTCTCCTCAACAGTTAGCTTTCGAAATACGGAAGCTTCCTGCGCGAGGTATCCAATGCCTTTTCTTGCCCTTTGATACATGGGAAGAGGTGTTATCTCCTCGTCATCAAGAAAGATCCGACCTTCATTGGGTTTGATAAGTCCGACCATCATATAAAACGAAGTGGTCTTACCCGCTCCGTTAGGACCCAATAGCCCGACTATTTCGCCCTGCTTCACTTTCACCGACACATCATTGACCACTGTCCGCGTCTTGTACTTTTTAACCAAATGCTCTGCACGTAGAACCATTACTAATGGAATTTGATGTCTTTGATCCGCAGTTGTATCGACGTTGTACCGTTGAAAGTATTCTCTTCAATAGTGAACGCCATCTTGAATTCATCACCTTTCGACAACCTGCCGTAATGTTCACCCAGATCAAACCCTACGGCCTGAAATATGTTATCATTCTTTCGCTGACCAGCGAGGAATCGGACGTGTTTGTCTTTGAAGCTTGACAAAGAGTTAAAAACATAAATGCCGGTAGCCTCGAAAACCGGACGCTGGTTTTCAGGGCCAAATGGTCCCATTTGTTTCAGGACTGTGAGGAACTTCGGGGTAATGGCATCTAAATGCAAAGGCATATCAAGCTCAATGATTGGTCGAAGCATATCCTCAGTGATCGACGAAGAGACAACCTTTTCAAACTTCTTCTGAAATAATTCAAGGTTATCGAGTTCAAGCGTTAGCCCAGCGGCATATTTGTGACCACCGAACTTCTCAAGAAGATCGCTGCATTCGAGAATGGCATTGTAGAGATCAAAACCATGAACACTACGCGCCGATCCTGTTATCTTATTATTTGATTCTGTTAGGATCACCGTTGGTCTATAATATTTCTCAACACATCTAGCAGCAACTATGCCAATTACTCCTTTATGCCAAGTGTTTTTGAACAATACCGTGGACTTTGCTGACCGTAACGCTTCATTATTTTCGATCATGGCGATTGCTTCTTCTGTAATGTCGGTGTCAAACTGCTTTCGAACCTCATTTTTCAGATTGATTTTTTCCGCCATTGCATTCGCTTCTGCCTCACTTTCTGCAACGAGAAGATCCACTGCACTCCTACCATGGGCTACACGCCCGGCAGCATTGATCCTGGGTCCAAGGGTAAACACAATTCCCGAGACATCAAGGTCAGTCTTTATTTGAGCTATATCTTTTAATGCCTTAAGGCCCGGCATTGGATTTTCGTTCAACTTTTTCAAACCGAAGAAGGTGAGGATGCGGTTTTCGCCGGTTATAGGAACGATGTCGGATGCGATACTTACTGCGACGAGATCAAGAAAATCGTTGAGATTTTCCTCGTTGCCAAATCTCCTTGCATATCCCTGCATGAACTTAAAACCCAATCCACATCCGCTTAACTCTTTGTAGGGATATTTACAATCGTGCTGCTTAGGGTCAAGTACAGCGACTGCATCTGGAACAAATTCATCGGGTAGGTGATGATCGCAAACAATAAAATCTATTCCCTTCAGTTTTGCCAGTGCGATCAGCTCTGACGATTTAATCCCACAATCAAGAGCAACAACCAAAGTATAGCCGTTTGCTTCTGCCCATTCTATTCCCGCGAGCGATACACCATAACCTTCAGCATTCCTGTCAGGTATATACACTTCGCAGTTTGAATAAAATGCGCGCAGATACCTGTAGACAAGCGCCACCGATGTTGTGCCATCTACATCGTAGTCGCCGTATATGAGAATTTTTTCCTGAGTTTCAATTGCCTTTCTCAATCGTGCGACTGCAAGCTCCATTCCTTTCATGAGAAAAGGATCGTGGAGGGAATCCAATGAAGGACGAAAAAAGTTTCTCGCAGAATCAAAATCCGTTATTCCACGCTGTAGAAGGATCGCTGATAGATATGAATTTATATTGATGGCTTTTGAAAGCTCTGTGATCCGGTCGAATCCCGGTATTTCCTTCATCAGCCATCTTTTGTCCATGAAACTAATTTGCTTGAATTACAAAACTGCCCTTGTCACCTGATACTCCGTTGGAACTATAATCCCCAGGCACTCCATCCTTTCCATTTTTCTTAGAAGGTCCGAGTCCGGCCCCTCCATGGTACCCACCGCGGCCCGTAGCTCCAGCGTCTCCACCGAGGTTTTTTACTATCACTTTCTTTGCCAGTATAAGGTCCTTGAATGTTTGAGGTCGTGTAATCGTAACGGTAAGAACACCTCCATTGCCTCCGTTGCCACCCGATCCCGCTTTGCCACCATTGGCACCATTACCCCCGTAACAGTGCATGGTTCCGGGGCTTCCGCCTCCACCGTTACCACCATTTCCGCCGCGACCGCCTTTACCACCGTCGAGGTCTATTATTAATTGTCCTCGCACAGTTACACGTTCGAGGTACATAAAAAGACTAACGGCTTTTGTGCCATCCAGACCGCGTGTTCCGTCTTTCCCAGGAGAACCATTAAGGCAGGGACCTGTTGGTGTGATGCCGTGAGTCCCGTTTCGACCAGCCTGGCCGTCAATTCCCCTTGCGTCGATTGTGCAATGATTACCGAAGCGCGCGACTTTAATCCGAAGAAAATTCTCTGGTTTTAGCTTATTTAATACCAGTCTGGACGAATCCAACATTATGAGCGTATCAGCCACAAGGATATCAGATTGCTCCAGATGATAAGTTTCTTTAGCTTTTATTACGAGCTTTGAAACGCGCACCTGAGAAAACAGAGGCCCGGACATCAACATAACAACCAGAAGCACGATTGCTCGCATGCCACAAAAATAATGGAGTATTAATCTTAAGAAAATTAACTTTCTCTTGGAATTCCTGAAAACAAAAGAGCAGTGCCATAGACACTGCTCTAGCTAATTTAAAATAATTTCTTAGTCGTTAGTTGGCGCTTTCAGTCGGTTTTTCGTTCACGACCCCTTCAAGCACGTCTTTTATTTCTACACGCTGACCGTCCTTGTATGGCACGATCCATGCATCTTTGACTCCCATTTCGCGCATGTACTTCTTAAATACGTCTGCTTCCCAATAATCGCGGAATATTCCGATTGTAAGTTTTTGAGGTTCGTTATCACGGGCCTCGCCCCCAAAATTCGGGTTGTTCTCAAAATACTTTGCCAGGTTTTTGTTCTTAAAAGCGCCTATCTGAACTTTGAATACCACACCTTTTGAAAAATCCATTGAGTTTGCCGGATTCTCTTTTAACTGTGCAAGTTCGGCACGCGCTGCAGTTAGCTGACCTCTCATCTGAGCGAGTTCGTCTTCAAGTTGAGCGATCCTGGTGTCTTTTTCACGCACAGTGTTTTCCAGTTGTGTAACCCTTTGCGTCAAAGTAGCAACAGAGGCATCAGCTGCTTGTTTGTCTTCGGTAAGTTGTTTAAGGTTCTCAGGTTGTTTTTTAAATTCCTTTGCTTTCTTTTTCCATTCTTTCTTTTCTTTCTTAGAAAGCTGCGCAAAACTATGTGTTGATGCCATCATCAACGCAACACAGAAGAAGAAGATTATTCCTTTTTTCATTATTGGGATTGGTTTTAATCACTTTAAAGGTACAAATATTTTATTAAAATGCTTACTCTAGTCAAGGCTGCCCACCATTTTCTCGGGCTTCACCCACTCATCAAACTGCGCGGAGGTCAGTAGGCCAAGCTCAACTGCTGCTTCTCTTAATGTCTTATTCTCTTTGTGCGCCTTCTTTGCAATCTTCGCGGCGTTCTCATAACCGATATGAGTGTTCAATGCAGTTACAAGCATTAGAGAGTTTTCAAGATGTTGCCTTATAACAGCAATGTTGGCTTCAACCCCATCAGCGCACTTGTCATTGAAGGAAACACAAGCGTCACCCAATAGCCTTGCAGACTGAAGCACGTTAGCTGCAATGACAGGTTTGAATACATTCAGTTCAAAGTGGCCAGTAGCCCCGCCGATCGAAACGGCGACATCATTACCAATAACCTGTGCGCATACCATGGTGAGAGCTTCAGGTTGTGTGGGGTTTACTTTCCCAGGCATAATTGACGATCCCGGTTCGTTGTCCGGAATAATGATCTCGCCAATACCGCATCGTGGACCGGAACTTAACATTCGCACATCATTAGCGATTTTCATCAAAGCGACCGCAGCTCTTTTAAGCGCTCCCGATAATTCAACCATTGCATCATGGGCTGCTAACGCCTCAAACTTGTTGGGAGCTGTGATGAAAGGATATCCTGTCAGATCAGCAATTTTCTTTGCAACAAGCACGTCGTAACCTTTTGGTGTGTTCAGTCCGGTGCCTACTGCCGTTCCGCCAAGCGCCAGCTCCCTCACAGCTTCAAGTGCATTCTTGATTGCACGAACACTATTGTCGATCTGTTGAACATATCCTGAAAACTCCTGACCCAGGGTTAATGGTGTCGCATCCATAAAATGAGTTCGACCCGTCTTCACGATGTTCTTAAACTGCTGCGATTTCTTTGTCAGCGTTGCGCGAAGTTTGAGCATTCCGGTAATGGTCGTCTCCATTACCAGCTTGTAGGCGGCAATATGCATCGCGGTGGGGAAGGTATCATTTGAAGATTGAGACTTGTTTACGTCGTCATTGGGATGAAGTACTTTCTTTTCATCTTCCAACTTTCCGCCATTCAGGACATGAGCCCGGTAGGCGACCACTTCATTGACGTTCATGTTACTCTGCGTACCCGATCCGGTCTGCCAAATTACCAGCGGAAATTCGTTGTCGAGTTTTCCTGAAAGTATCTCGTCACAAACTTTTGTTATAAGATCTTTTTTCTCGCCAGTCAAGACACCCAACTCATTATTTGCCAAAGCTGCAGCCTTCTTAAGATAAGCGAAGGCATATATGATCTCCTTAGGCATACTGGCTTCCGGACCAATTTTGAAGTTGTTTCTCGAGCGTTCAGTTTGAGCTCCCCAGTATTTGTCTGAGGGGACCTTCACTTCGCCCATAGTATCCTTTTCTATGCGGTAGTTCATGTGAGTTTTTTAGTTTGGGGCAAAAATAGGAAAAGACACGAAAATTCTTCTGCAAACTGAAGCGCTTGAAGCAACAGTAACTTGTCTTTGGGTCGATTTTGTGAATTCGTATCTTTATGAATGGTATGGGTTCCTCTTCATCATCTAAGAAAGCTAAAGAATCAAAAGAAAAACTCTACTTCATTGCCATCGTTCCCCCGACACCAATCTATGATGAAGCATGGGAGCAAAAAGAATATTTCAAAACCCACTATAATAGCAAAGCATCGTTAAATTCTCCGCCTCATATCACTTTGCACATGCCGTTCCGTTGGAAAGAAAAGGATGAAAAGGAGCTGGCGACAAAACTTGAAAAGTTCTCCAAAAACAATCAACCGGTGTCCGTCAAATTAGATAATTTTTCTTCGTTTCCGCCGCGAGTGATCTTTATTAATATCGTGATGAGCGAAGAACTGGAAAGACTTCAAAAAAATCTCCAACGCTATTGTAAACGGGTGCTCAACCTGTTTAACTCAAACTATAAGGAGCTGCCGTTTCATCCGCATCTCACGGTAGCTTTTCGTGATCTTAAGAAACCTAACTACCAGCGGGCGTGGGAGGAGTTTAAATCGAAAAACTTTCAGGCAGAGTTCATCGCAGATAAGATAACCTTGCTGAAACATACAGGCAAAGTGTGGGAAGTTCACCAGGAGTTTAAGTTTCAATAGGATTTATAGATGGATCCCACCCGTATGAAGGGCCAGTATACTGGAGCCTTTTTTGAAATAGCCCTTGTTAAGGAGATCAAAAATTCCCGCCATCATCTTTCCGGTATACACTGGTTCAATAGGTATGTTGTGGTCATTTATAAAACTTCCAATAAATGAGGATAGCCCTTGAGTTGATTTTGCATAACCGCCGAAATCATACTCTGTAATAATTTTCCAGTTATCGTAGTCAGCGCCCAATCGACGAACCTCATCCCAGAGGAATGATCCATTCTTCAAGACCGAAAAACCAACGATCATTGAGGAACCTTTGAGCCCGTTTACCAGTCCAGCAAGTGTACCGCCTGTACCAACAGGACAACAGATATAGTCAAAGTCGCCAATTAGACCTGTTGCAAATTCTTTGACGCCGGCCACCGCGAGTTCATTACTTCCACCCTCTGGAATAAGGTAATAATCGCCGAAGTCCTTTTTTAATGACTTAATGAAATCGTATTCATTCTTTCTACGGTATTCTTCCCGTGATATAAAATGAAGTTCCATTCCGGTGCGCCTTGCGAATTGGATCACGGGATTAACAGAGGTCTGTTCCTCCCCTCTGATTATCCCGACCGCTTTCAGACTGACCTCGCGCGCTGCGGCAGCTGTCGCATAGATATGATTTGAGTATGCTCCTCCAAAAGTGAGCAGCGTATTTTTCTTTAATCGCAACGCTTCGGACAAATTGTATTTCAACTTCCACCATTTGTTGCCTGAAACATAAGGATGATTGAGGTCTTCCCGTTTTATAAATAGTCTGACCCCGGCAGTGAAAATTGCCTGGTCCTGAATTTCCTGTATTGGCGTAGCGGCGTAAGTGAGCAAACTCTGCGAGTCTTTGTTCAAAAATATCCCTTTTTAAATTGGACTTTGACGTTTTTAATACTAATATTGTTAGTTGAGCAAACTAATCGAATTAGTTATG
>Ga0111538_10003510_pt1 | contig 21895 bp, 21 predicted proteins | sample SoiMethybrSBSTD1_FD_79669 | JGI IMG/M metagenome (GOLD analysis project Ga0111538, IMG submission 79669) | Bulk soil microbial communities from a Populus tree surrounding site in Tennessee, USA - Soil MetaG P. TD hybrid SBSTD1 (version 2)... | ecosystem: Environmental > Terrestrial > Soil >... | reverse complement strand
GCGCTGCCGCCCGAGCCCGCGCTGCCGCCCGAGCCGGCGTTTCCGCTCGCTCCGCCAGCGCCCGCCGTGCCTGCGGATCCCGCGGTCGGCGCGCCGCTGGACGTCGAGTCCGAGCTGCACGCGAAAAAAAACGCGCTCGAGAGCCCAACCAGTACGAGGATCGACCGCATGGTTCCTCCGTTCGGCGTGAAGCACGCCGCGCCGCGACGAGAGCCCAGTATCCGCGCGCTCGAACGTCGCGGCAAGCGCGGAGCCTCTTGTGCCCATGGGCACCGCGTGGCAAACGAGGCTCTCTGAAACAGCTCGACCGTCTCACGAAGCTCGGCGTTTGTTGTTTGCCATTCGGGCTTTCGCTCGCGTGTATGCCCGGCTGGTTCCACGGCTCGGTGGAGCGTCATCGCGAACCACCGGCCGCGAAAGCGCCAGAGCTTGAGCCACCATCGCTGCTACTGGCCACCGGGCCGAAGGAGCGAGCCCCGTGGGTCCTGCCCTACCGCGGCAATGCGCCGCGCTTTCCGTTCGAGCTCTCGAGCAGCGTGCTGAGCTGGGGTCGCGGCGCGGTGCTGGTGCGGCTCGAAAAGAGCGTGTTCGCGCTGAGCGACGGCACGGGTCTGGTGGGTCCGCTGCTGCTCCCCTCGGGCACGATCTGGGTCGGCCTTGCGCAAAATGACGCGGTTTTCTCGGCGAGCGCCGAGGGCGCGTTGTTTCGCGCGGACGACATCGGCGCGGCGGCCCGCGCCGGCGGCTTTCGGCGGGTCAACGCGATCTCCACCGCGCTCAAGACTGAAGCGGGGAGCGGTCCGTTCGTGTGGTCGTCCGCCGGTGACTATCTGGTGGCGGCTTTCAACTCCGACGTCTACGTCTCGTCGGACGGCGGCGAGACGTTCGACGTGAGCACGCCCGCTCCGATCTTGCGCATCGAGCGCGTCGTCGCACGTTACGACGGCGTGATCGTGGCACAGGGTCGAACCCGCGCCCAGGACGCGTTTCCGTCCGACTACCAGAAACAGTGGGCCAAGCTGCGCGGCACGCGCGAAGTCTATGTCGCCGAAGTCGATCCCGCGAAGGCGCTGCCGATCACGTTGATCTCGAGCAACGCCGGGCGGCTCTGGCGCAGATCGAGCTTTCAGCCCGCGGAGCTGCGCGTGGAAGGCAGCTGGATCAGCGGGACGGATTCGAAATCGGAAAATTCTTTGCGGCTGCTCGCCGCGGACGCAAGGACGTGGATCGACTCCGCGCTGGTCACCGAGCCGCCACTTCTGGAGTGGCAGAGCGCGCTGAACCTGAGCGCCGAGGTCCGGGCCTATCCACTTTCGCCGCGCCGGCTCGTGCACGTTCCCGCGCCGCCCGCCCGCATCATGCGGCGGCCCGCGACGCAGCAGGGCTTCCAGCTCTTGCCCGACCCGTACAGCGATCTACCCCTGGATGTGCGGCTCGCTTGCCGCGGCGCGGAATGTCTGCGCGGCGTCGCGCCACCGCCGCCCGCTCCCGCCCGCTTCGAATACGGCTTCTTTTCCGATGCGATGTGCGCCAAGGCTGGGCCCGGCGTCGAGCGTGGCAGTTGCGGCAATGTGCCGCTCGTGCGGCCGCCGTCGCTCGGAATCCTCGATCGAGCGCGCGCCGAGGTGACGCTGGCGGCGCTGCCGCGCGCGTGTACGCCGCGCCGTCTCGAGGGGGCCGCAGGAATCGGCGTGCTGCTCTGCGAGCTCGACGGCAAAACCAGGGTCGAGCTGGTGGATGATCGCGGCCGCTCTTTCAGCGACGCCGAGCTCCCGCTGGCGCCGTCGGCACTGGCGCCGGTTGCTGCCGCGGCGGACGGGACGCTCCTGCTCCAGGAGAAATGCGCCGCCGGCCGCCCGTGCACGGCGCACGTGAGGCTGCCGGTGGCCCTGGGAACGGCCGGCGCGTGGCGAGCCCTAACCGAGCCGAACGCCATCGCTTTTCGAGTAGCACCGCGCGGAGTGGCGCTCGCCATCGCGACCGTACCGGCCGATCCGCGCCGGCTTTCGCTGTCGGCGCTTCACCCCGACGGCCGGCGCAGCGCAATCGTCACCAGTCAGGTCCTCGACGAAGATCTGCGTCAGCTGGGAGTTCGCGACGGCAGGATCATGCTAAGCCTCGGCGGACCCGGGCCCCAGCCGGAGCGCGAGGTTCCGCTCGAGCTCGGAGCGGCGCCCGCCGCACGCTGAGAGTATCCTACCCGGCACCGAAGCTCCGGAGGCCAGTCACCGTGAAACGGCTCAAAGGAATTGCGCAGCTCTTGTTCGACGCCGTCGAGCACACCACGACCCTGGTCGAGGAAACGCACGAGTCGGTGGTGAAAAAGCACGTCGACTTCTGGGCCAACGCGCCCGAGCTCGGAACGCCGGTGCGCGCGATCGACGACGCGCGCCGCGTCTTCACGCGCGGCGTGTACGAGTCGATCCGCCTGATCAGCCGCGGCGTGGGCTCCCTGGCCGAGGCCGGCCTCGCGATCGCCGACGACAATCAAGCGCCCCAGCGCCCCGAGCGCGCAACGCCACTGCGCTCCGACGCGGCGGGCTCGCCGGCTTGGTGGATCGAGTCCGCGGAAGGCGTTCTGAACGGAACCATCGGCGACTACCTCGAGAAACGCGCCAACCCCCTGCGCATCCAGATGGGCCTGCGCCATGCCGGACACCTGCTCGAGTTCGATGCCGAGAGTTTGCGCACCACGCTGCCGGAAGCCACCGGCAAGATCTGCGTCTTCATCCACGGCCTGCAGTGCACGGAGTGGGCATGGAGCATCTACGCCGAACGCCTGCACGGCGACCCCAAGGTGAACTTCGGCACGCTGCTCCACGACGAGCTCGGCTACACGCCGCTCTACCTCCGTTACAACACCGGCCGCCATGTCTCGGAGAACGGCGAGGAGCTCGGGCGGCTGCTCGAAGAACTCGTGAAAAGCTATCCGGTGCCGGTCGAGGAAATCATCCTGGTCGGCCACAGCATGGGCGGGCTGCTCGCGCGCAGCGCGGCGCACTACGGCAAATTGGCCGGCGCCTCGTGGGTCGAGCGCTTGAAGCACGTCTTCTGCATAGGTTCCCCGCATCACGGCGCGCTGCTCGAGCAAGGCACCAACATGCTGACCTCCATCCTCGCTGCTTTCGACACTCCCGGCACGCAGATCCCGGCAAAAATCCTGAATCTACGCAGCTCGGGGATCAAGGACCTCCGCTTTGGCTACGTCGTGCACGAAGACTGGAAAGAGGGCGACCCGGACGCGTTCATGAACGACACGCGCAGCCACGTGGGGCTCGTGGATGGCATCGGCTACTACTTCATCGCTTCGACGATCTTCCGCGATCCGGAGCATCCACTCGCGGATCTGGTGGGCGACCTCCTGGTGCGGCCGCCCAGCGCTTCGGGCCGTCACCGCATGCCCGAGCGCTGCGTTCCGTTTCAGATCGGCAAAGTGTTCTCGGGCATGACACACATGGCGCTCTGCAATCACCCCGACGTGTACGCGCAGATCCGCAATTGGTGCAGCGGCAGCGAGGATTGCCGTGGCGAGCAAGGGTAAGCCTTACCGAACGTTCGTGATCGACGGCTTCGAGGTCCTGGTCGGGCGCGGCGACGCCGACAACGACGAGCTCACCTTTCGCATCGCGAAGCCCCGGGACTTGTGGCTGCACGTCGCGGGCGGCACCGCGGGCAGCCACGTCGTGATCAAGAACCCGGACAACGAGGCCGTGCCGCGCGGCGTGATCGAGCGCGCGGCGGCGCTCGCCGGCTGGTACTCGAAGGCGCGCGCGAGCGGCAAGGTAGTCGTGCACTATTGTCGTGCGTCGGCAGTGAAGAAACCGCGCGGCGCGCCCGCGGGTCTGGTGGAGCTCCGGAGCTTCAAAAGCGTGCGCGTGAGCCCGGGCCTGCCAGCGGACGTGCCGGGAGAGCCGGTTTCGAGCTGAGCTCGTGTTATCCTCGTTCGATGGCCTCGCGGCGCCCGTCGACTCGGAGCTTCATCCCCACGGGGCTGCTTCCGGTGTTCCTCGCGCTGGCGGCTCACGGCGGTTTCGCCTGCGGCGACGAGTTCTCGAATAGGCCGGCCGCACCTCAAACGGGCGGCTCGAGCGCCGGCGGAGGGCAGAGCGGCTCGGCGGGTCGCGGCGGCTCGGATGCCACGAGCGGCGGCAGCTCCGGCAGGGGGAGCGGAGGCACGGGCAACGGCGGCGCGTCGTCGGGTGGCAGCGCGAGCGGCGGCACGGCATCGGGCAGCAGCGGAGCCGGCGGTGGCGGTGGTGGTTCTGGTTCGACTGCCGGCGGCTCCGGAGCTCAAGGCTCGGGCGGCGCGACGGACGCGGGTCCACCCATGTGTAGTGCGGCCGATCAGTGTCCGAAACCGAGCTCGGCCTGCGAGCTCCCGGCGTGCCTCGATCAATCCTGCACGACGATCCCGCTCGCTTTAGGCGTCGAACCGGTTCAAGCACAAGGCGATTGCCTGCGTTTGACCTGCGATACTGACGGGACGCCGCACACCTTCGCCGATCCGACGGACGTCGACGACGGCAACGAGTGCACGACCGACGCCTGCAACGGCACCGTGGCGAGCCACCTTCCGCGCACGGGGCAGACGTGCAGTGGCGGCTTCTGCAACGCCGCGGGCCGCTGCGGGCGCTGTCTCGATGCCTCGCACTGCGGAACGCCGGCGCCGTGCATGCGGTACCAATGCCTGGACGGAGAGTGCTCGCTAGGTCCGGCCCCGGCGAAAACCCTGTGCAACGGCGGCCTCGATCAGTGCAACGGCGCCGGCGTTTGCGTCGATTGCGTCGACAACGGCGGGTGTGAGGAATGTTGCGCCTGCGGCCCGAATAACACCTGCGTACCGGCCTGAAGCGAGCTGCGCTAAGAAAGCGCGGCGAGCCTCGACGGCCAATGACGACGGGCTTCGAGTTCTGGATCGACCGCGGCGGAACCTTCACCGACGTCGTGGCGCGCCGTCCCGACGGCACGCTCGTCACGACCAAGCTGCTCTCGGAGAATCCGGAGCACTACGCCGACGCCGCGGTCGCCGGGATTCGGCGGCTGCTCGGGATCGCCGAGGGTGAAGACATTCCCGCGGAGCGCATCACGTCCGTCAAGATGGGGACGACGGTCGCCACCAATGCGCTGCTCGAGCGCAAGGGCGAACCGACGTTGCTCTTGATCACGCGTGGCTTTCGCGATCAGCTGCGGATCGCTTATCAGAACCGGCCCAAGCTGTTCGAGCGCCAGATCCGGTTACCGGAGCTGCTTTACGCACGGGTCATCGAGATCGACGAACGGGTCAGCGCGCACGGCGCGGTGTTGAAGCCGCTCGACGCGGCGGAGACGCGGCGCGCGCTCGAGGCGGCGTTCGCGGGGGGGCTCCGCGCAGTGGCGATCGTGTTCATGCATGCCTGGCGCTTCCCGGAGCACGAGGCTCGAGCGGCGCAGATCGCGCGAGAAGTAGGCTTTCCGCAGGTCTCCGCGTCGCACGGGGTGAGCCCGCTGATGAAGCTCGTGTCGCGCGGCGATACCACGGTAGCCGACGCCTACCTGTCGCCGATCCTGCGCCGCTACGTGGACCGGGTTTCGGCCGAGCTCGACCGCGGCGGCAGGAAAGTCCCGCTCTATTTCATGCAGTCGAACGGCGGTCTGGCAGAGGCGCTGCACTTTCGGGGCAAGGACTCGATCCTGTCGGGCCCGGCCGGCGGGATCATCGGCATGGTGCGCACCTCGCTCGCGGCCGGATTCGAGAAGGTGATCGGCTTCGACATGGGCGGCACTTCGACCGATGTCGCACACTTCTCCGGCAAGAGCACGGCGGACTGCGAGCGCGCCTTCGATACGCTGGTGGCGGGGGTGCGGCTGCGCGCGCCGATGATGGCGATCCACACCATCGCCGCCGGCGGCGGATCGATCCTGCATTTCGACGGGCAGAAGTTTCGAGTCGGTCCCGACTCGGCGGGCGCCAATCCGGGACCGGCCTGTTACCGGCGCGGCGGGCCGCTCGCGGTCACCGATTGCAACGTGTTGCTCGGCAAGATAAGGCCCGAGTTTTTTCCGGAGCTGTTCGGACCGCGCGCGGACCAGCCGCTCGATCACGAGACCGTCCGCGCGAAGTTCGAGGAGCTCGCGCTCGAAGTCACGCGCGCCACGGGCAGCGCGACCAGCGCGGAACGGATCGCCGAGGGTTTCCTCAAGGTCGCGGTCACCAACATGGCGAACGCGATCAAGCTGATTTCCGTCCAGCGCGGTTACGACGTGACCGAGTACACGCTGGCGTGTTTCGGCGGCGCGGGCGGGCAGCACGCGTGCCTGGTCGCCGACGAGCTCGGGATGCGCCGCGTCTTCATCCATCCGCTGGCGGGCGTGCTTTCGGCGTTCGGGATGGGACTCGCGGACGTGACGGCGATGCGCGAGCACGCGTTCGAACAGCCGCTCGGGCCCGGTTCGCTGCCAGAGCTGACGGCCGAGCTGGATCAGCTGGCCGAGCTCGCGCGAGCGGAGGTGCTGGCGCAGGGCATCCGGCCGGAGCGCGTCGCCGTGCAGCGCCGAGCGCACCTGAAGTACCGCGGCACCGACACGTCGCTGGTGGTGGCGGTGTCCGATCCGGCGTCGATGCGCGCGTCGTTCGAGACCGCTTATCGCGCGCGCTTCTCGTTCTTGATGCCAGATCGCACCATCGACGTCGAAGCGCTGTCGGTCGAGGCGATCGGAAAAACCGAGGCCGGCGACGCTCCGACCCCGCCCGCGGCGCCCGCCCCCGGCGCCCCGGCGCTCCGGACGCGCGTGTACACGGCCGGCGCCTGGCACGAGGCTCGGGTGTACCGGCGCGAAACGCTGGCGGCGGGGCAACGCGTCGACGGGCCGGCGATCATCGCGGAAGAGAACGCGACCACCGTGGTCGAGCCCGGATGGCGCGCCGTCGTCACGCCGCACGATGCGCTCGTGCTCGAGCGCTACTTGCCGCGGCCCGAGCTCGCGGCGGCGGGCACGACCGTCGATCCGGTGATGCTCGAGGTGTATGGCAATCTGTTCATGTCGATCGCGGAGCAGATGGGGATATTGCTCGCGAACACGGCGTATTCGGTCAACATCAAAGAGCGGCTCGATTTTTCGTGCGCGCTTTTCGACGGCGCGGGCAACCTGGTCGCGAACGCGCCGCACATGCCCGTTCACCTGGGCAGCATGAGCGAATCGATCAAGACGGTGATGCGCCGGAACGCGGGCGCGCTGCGGCCCGGCGACGTCTACGTGCTGAACGATCCCTACAACGGCGGCACGCATCTGCCGGACGTGACCGTGGTGATGCCGGTGTTCGCCGAGGACGGGCAGCGGATTCTGTTCTACGTCGCCGCGCGCGGCCATCACGCCGACATCGGCGGCATCACGCCGGGATCGATGCCGCCGGCCTCGCGCTCGGTCGAGGAAGAGGGCGTTCTGATCGACAACTTCAAGCTCGTCGAAGCCGGACGGATGCGCGAGCCGGAGCTACGAGCGCTGCTGCTCGGCGCGCGCTATCCCGCCCGTAACCCGGAGCAGAACGTCGCGGATCTGCGCGCTCAGGTCGCCGCCTGCGAGAAGGGCCGCGAAGAGCTCTTGAAGATGGTGCGAAACTTCGGGCTCACTACGGTCGAAGCCTACATGGGCCACGTGCAAGCCAACGCCGAGGAGAGCGTGCGCCGGGCGATCGGAGCGCTGCGCGACGGCGCCTTCACGTGTCCGATGGACAACGGCGCAGAGGTTCGGGTCACGGTCAGCGTCGATCGCGCGGCCCGCTCCGCCACCGTGGATTTCACCGGCACCAGCCCGCGGCTCGACTCGAACTTCAATGCACCGCCCGCGGTAGTGCACGCTGCGGTGCTCTACGTATTTCGCACCCTGGTCGACGCCGAGATCCCGATGAACGCGGGCTGCCTTTTGCCGGTGAAGGTGGTGCTTCCCGCCGGATCTCTGCTCGTGCCGGAGCCGCCCGCCGCGACCGTCGCGGGCAACGTCGAGACGTCGCAGCTCATCACCGACGCGCTCTACGGCGCGCTCGGGGTGATGGCGGCAGCGCAGGGGACGATGAACAACCTGACGTTCGGCAACGACGTGTACCAGTACTACGAAACCATCGCCGGCGGCTCCGGCGCGGGTCCCGGCTTCGACGGTACCGCCGCCGTGCAGACCCACATGACGAATTCGCGCATCACCGACCCCGAAGTGCTCGAGTTTCGCTTTCCGGTCTTGATCGAGGAGCACTCGATCCGAACGGGCTCGGGGGGCGCCGGTCGCTGGCGGGGAGGGGACGGCGCGCTCCGCCGGATTCGCTTTCTCGAAGCGATGACGGCAGCGATCCTCGCGGGCCGCCGGCTGGTCGCGCCGCACGGTCTTGCCGGCGGCGCGAGCGGCGAGGTCGGTCGCACTTTCGTCGAGCGCGCTGACGGCACGCGTCAAGAGCTCGCTTACGCCGAAGCAACGGCGATGAACCCCGGCGACGTGCTCGTCGTTTCGACTCCGTCGGGCGGCGGTTACGGCGCGGCGCGTTGAAAAGCGCGAGCACGGATTTCCGTGTCTCGTGCTTGCCGATACAGACGGCTCGCGGCTTCCCGCGCCAGGCCAAGCAGGGATCGCTACGCGCGTCGCGGCGGACTACGCTGCGCTCGTCGGATGACGAACCTCGTCGACATCGGAGCAAACCTCACCAACAACGCATTTCGCGCCGACCTCGAGCCGGTGATCGGGCGCGCCGTCGCCGCGGGCGTCAAGACGATCGTCGTCACCGGGACCAGCGTCGAAGGCAGCCATGCCGCGCTCGAGCTGGCGCGCACCCGGGCGGGCATTCTGTTCGCGACGGCGGGCATCCACCCGCACCACGCGCGCACCCACGGCCCGCTCGCGCTCGAGGCGCTACGCGAACTCGCTGCTCGCCCCGAGGTCGTTGCGATCGGCGAATGCGGGCTCGACTTCAATCGCAACTATTCGCCACAGGCGGACCAGCTCGCGTGCTTCGAAGCCCAGCTCGAGCTCGCGGCCGAGCTCGAGCTCCCGCTGTTCTTGCACGAGCGCGATGCTCATGCGGAGTTCGCGAAGCTCGTGGAGCGGTGGCGGCCGCGACTGACGCGTGCGGTCGTGCATTGCTTCACCGGCACGCGCGCCGAGCTCGAGCGCTATCTCGAGCTCGATCTCCACATCGGGATCACGGGCTGGATCTGCGACGAACGGCGCGGTCAGGAGCTGAAGCGGCTGGTTTCGCTGATCCCCGGCGAGCGGCTGATGATCGAAACCGATGCGCCTTACCTCTTGCCGCGCGATCTTTTGCCCAAGCCGGGAAATGGCCGCAACGAGCCGGCGTTTCTCGTGCACGTGCTCGGCGCGGTGGCAGCTGCTCGCGGCGAGCCGCGCGAACGCGTGGCCGAGACGACGACACGCACCGCCTCCGAGTTTTTCGGCTGGGGCGCGTAGCGCGGCGTCAGCCGGGACACGGAGCGCCGCACGCGCTTGTTTTGCCGCCCGGGCACACCACCGGCGTCCCCGCGGCGCAGCTATCGAAGCGACAGCCCTGCTCGCCCGCGCGAGCGCCCGAGCACTCGAGGACGCACGCGGAACCGGCGGCGCAGGAGGCGTGACAATTGTCGTCGATGCACGAAAAGTGGCAGCTGCTGTTCGGCCCGCAGTTGCAGCTGCCGTTCGCGCACTCGCCGTTGCACGAGCCGTTGTCGCCATCGCAGGCGACGTGGCACGGGCCGGCGCTGCAGGTGAAGCTGCAGGAGCTCCCGGCCGCGCAGCTGCACTCTCCGTTGGCGCAGGTGCCCGTGCATTGCGTGCCCTGGTCGCAGCTCACGTGACACGGCGGGCTCTGACAAGTGAACTGACAGTTGCTGCCCCGACCGCAGTAACAATCCCCATTGCCGCACTGGCCAAGGCAAGACGGGTTGTTGCGCACACAGGAGATGTGACAGGGCGGCGCCAGGCACGGCAGCTGGCAGCTCTGGTCGGGCGGGCAAGCGCAGGACCCGTTGAAGCACGGCGGCGGGTCGTCATCCGAGCAGCCGAAAGCCGCGAGCGCGATGGCGACCGCGCCCAGCGACAAGGCGGCGAGCGTCTGGGGTTTCGGCATGGTCCCTAGCCCCAGCAAGAACCACGCGCGAAAGCTCCGGGTCAATGGCGCCGCTCGCGGCCGGGAGACCGCGATCATCGGGATCACGGTGCACGGCGCGATCGCGGCACGCTGGAATCGCGACCACCGCCGTGGCGTTATCGAGGCGCCGTGCAGTGGGCCGCCTGGTCGAGCGCCTTTCTTCTAGTGGCATGCGGAGCGTCGCCCGCCACCACTAGCGCGACCGCGATCGACCCAGCGCCGCCGGCCATGCCGCGCCCGGCCCGGGAGCGCGGCGCCGAAGCGCTGCGTGCCAACCGCGAGTGCGAGAGTTGTCATGGCGACGTGGCAGCGGAGTGGCGGGCATCGCTGCACGGCGCTTCGCACGGCGATCCCGCGTATCAGCGCGCCTATGCGCGGGAACCTCTGGCATTCTGTCAGAGTTGCCACGCACCCGAGGCGCCGCTCGACGCGCCGGCCGAAGCCGAGCTCTTGGCGCTCGGTGTGGGTTGCGTCACCTGCCACGTGACGAACCGCGGCATCCTCGCCGCGCCGCGGCCGGAGTCGGATCGGCAACACGCTCCCCACGCCGTGACCCGCGACCCGCGCTTCGCGTCCGCGGACGCCTGCGCGAGCTGTCACGAGTTCGAATTCCCCGACGCGCGGCCGCGCTCGAAGGCGCTGCTCATGCAATCCACCGTGAGTGAGCACCGCGCCTCGGAATACGCGGCGACGTCTTGCGCGGACTGCCGGGACGAGCACCATCACGATCCTTCCAAGTGGCAATCACTGGTCGGACCCGGTCCACGCGTTCAGAGCGGCCGACGACGTGTGGTTCGGCTACGCGGGCAACGGGCTCGTTCACTACGACGGCAAGAGTCTCGAACCCGAGCAATCACCGGCATCGCAACCGATCAGCTCGCTGTCGTTGGCTCCGGACGGGACCCTGTGGCTCGCGGCAAAATCGCCCGAGTCCGTTCGAGGCCGGCCGCCCGAAGCGCCGGGTGAGCTCTGGAGGCGGGGTCTCGATCGAACCTGGACGCGCGTAGCGCTCCCGGAGTACGAGGACTTTCCCGAGGGAGCATGCGGAGCGAACTCGGTGGTCGCGCTCGGCAATTCCGACGTCTGGGTGACGGCTTCGGGCCGCCTGCTCCACACCGGGCCGCCCGTTCCTGTCGAACGTTTCGAGTGGGACTACGGCCAGCAGCTGGCGAGCGGGTCATTTCGTCTGCCCAAAGCCGCGACCCCGGAGTGCAAAGACTTGTTCGTGCTGATGTACGGCCTGACGCGCGTGGCGCCAGCCGACTACGACTACCCTCTGACGCGCGCCGCGCTCAAGGGCCATCCCGAATTCGTGAGTGCGCGCTTCGTCGAAACCACGGAAAACGGCCGGCGCTTCTTCGGGGCTTTCGTCGCCGACCATGCTCTCGGCAAGAAGCTGGTCGCGCTCGTGCAAAAGCAGATCAAGGGCTCGAAGCCGCAGCTGCTGTGCCATCAGCCATCGGTGACGCGCCGCTTCGACATCGATCTCGCCACCGGCGCGCTGCGCGGCGTCACAGCCGCGGGAACGTGACGCGCTCTCAATCGAGCGCCGAGATCAGCTTCGCCGAGCTCGTGACCCAGCCGAAGATTCCGCCCTGGGCCTTGATCATCTCGAGGCCAATCCGGTGAAATTCCGGAAAGTACGAGCCGCAGCAGTCGCCGGGCACGATGCAGCGATAACCGCGGTCGTTGGCCTCGCGCACCGTGGTGTGCACGCAGACCTCGGTGGTCACGCCGCACACGATCAGATCCTCGATGCCGCGGGTTTTCAGGATCGTCTGGAGGTCGGTGGCGTAAAATGCGCCCTTGCCCGGCTTGTCGACCACCGGCTCGCCGGGCTGGGGATAGAGCGCGGGGACGATGTCGTGCCCGGGCTCGCCGCGGATCAGGATTCGCCCCATCGGTCCCGGCGCGCCGATGCGAAGGCTCGGGGCGCCGCGCTCGACCTTGGCGCGCGGCGCGTCCGACAGGTCGGCGCGGTGGCCCTCGCGGGTGTGGATGATCAGCACGCTCTTGCGGCGCGCTGCGTCGAGCAACGCCTTGCAAGGTGCGACCGCGGCATTCAGCAGCGACACGTCGTTGCCGAGCGTTTCGCCGAAGCCGCCGGGCTCCAGAAAGTCGCGCTGCATGTCGATCATGACGACGGCAGTGCGCTCGAGCGCGATCGCAATCGGTTCGGGCTCGGCGTCGACGGTCCTCGTGTTTGGCATTTCGCGAGCCTGCGCCGCCGTGAGTTTCAGCCGGTTTTCCGCCGGGCTTCAGATCAAGCCGTGGAAGTCGCGGTCCATCACGGTGCGCCGCCCGTCGCGCTCGGCGTGCGCGATCGCTCGGTCGCAAAGACGGCGCAGGTGATCGCTCAGCGCGTCGACCACGTTGTCCGACGTGTTCATCCCGGAGCGCGCTTTCACGTAGCCCTTGAGCTTGGAGACCACCACCAGCACCTCGCGCGGCACCGGGCCTGGTGCGGCCGGCCTTGGCGGCGGTCGGGCCGGTGCCTCGGCGGCGGCCGCCTCCCTGGATTCGGCTCGGGCCAGCGCCGCGGCCTCTTCGGCCTGCTCGCGCTCCCATTCGGTCCGGGTCGGGGACTGATTCTGCTCGGCCCAGGCGTCGCGGTGGCGTGCCCCGGGCACGTGCGAGTCGAAGCACGGCACCGAACAGAAAAATAGGCCGATACGCTTGCGGTTACAGGTCGAAACGCTGCAGGCGTACCAGGTCTCGGAAAAGCCGATTGGCTTCTTGCACGTGCTGCAGCGCTTCCAGGCGGCGGTGTCGGTGCTCATCGCGGTTCCTCGCTCCTCGCGGCGCCGATGCTACCGCGGACGGGCTGACCGGCTACTCAGCAGCTAGCGGTTGGGGCCGGGGCCCCAACCGACAACGCGACCGCGGAGCGCCCATTTTTGCTGTCGGGGCCGAGCTTTGGCGGAGTAACCTGCGCGGATGAGCGAAGAGCTGAAAATTGCCGATCGGCTCCGGCGGAGCGGCAAGGTCGAGGACGCCCTCGCCGCCTACCGAGCGCTGCGCGGCAAGGGAAACAACGCTCGGGTCGTCTACGAAATCGGACTGACTCACGCGACGTTCCTGAACGACCACGAAAAAGCGCTCGGGTTCTTCGACGAAGCATTGGCGATCGACCCCGCTTTCGCCGATGCCCTGTTTTACCGAGCGCTGTCGCTGAGGGCGCTGTCGCGGCACGAGGAGGCGATCGCCGGTCTGGACGCAGCCGAGCGCGCGGGTCACCAGGCCGACGACATCCCTGGGCATCGCGGCGAGGCGTTCGAGCACCTCGGCCAGCTCGAGCGCGCGGAGCGCGAGTACACCAAAGCGATTTCGCGCACCGGCGACGACGAGTGGCTGCACTATCGGCGCGCCGAGGTGCGCATCCAGCTCGGCCGCGAAACCGAGGCGCTCGCCGATCTCGATCGAGCGATCGATCTGACTCAGGACTACCCCGATCAAGAGCTCTATCAGGAGCGGGCCGAGCTCAAGTTCAAGCTGGGCGACGTCGCCGGCGGCCGCCGCGATCTCGAGATCGCGGACGAAGTTTCCAAGGAGCTACCCGACAGCGTGCGCATTCAAGCCGGGATTCGCGCCCGCCTGGCCGACTTCTCGAAGTGATCATCGTCACTTCGGGGCTTGATACCTGACGTCTTCCGGGGGCTTTTGTCGCTCCATGGTGGGGGCCTGACGCGCGAGGCCGCGCTCTTCGCATGTCCGCGCGTTGTCCTTGCTGGTGAAACTGCCGCAGCTGTACTCGGCGCTCCTGCCGCAGCCGCTGGCCTCGTAGATGGTGCCGCCCTTTTCTCGCACCGCGACCTGCGCTTCGGGGCAGCCGCGCTCACGGGCGAAACGCTCCTGGAGCTGACCCGCGGTGGACGCACACGCGGCAGAAAATGCGAGCGCGAGCGGCAAAAGCACGAGAGGTGGCCAATGTAGGACACGTGCTCGATGCGCCACGGCGTCGACAGCTACCACGGCTGGCGATAGAATGGCCCTCGATGCGGCGGGTGATGACGGTGGGAATCCTGGCGGGACTCCTTCTCGCCGCGGCTCCGGCGTGGTCCGATGAGCAAGCGCCGGTCGCCCAGGCGCCTTCTGCAGAGCTCGCCGTCGACTGGTCCACCCTCGCGCGCGAGTTCGAGGCGGCGGTGAGCCGTTACATTCGTCTGATCGAGTTCACGCAGCGAATCGAAGCCGAGCGGGAGCAGCGGGCATTCGACGAGGCGCTCGATCACTACGTCAAGTTCGACGCGATGACGGCAAGCCTAGCCGCCGAAGAGGCAGAGGAGACCATGCGCGAATTCGAGGAACGGGTCGCGCTCCACGTCCGAAAGCAGGCGTTCACGGACGAGCTGATGGCCACACGAAAGCGCGGAGCCGAGACCCGCTAAATAGCGCCTGGGCAAAGGCCGCGATTTGAAGCCCGGCTGAAAGCGCGGTGTTTTGGGGCCGGGGCCCCAAAACACAAACTAGGAAGCCGCTTCCACAAATCGAGCTGCGCGCGAAAAGAGTTCTTGGTGGGGAAGGGTCTCCTCTGCGAGAGTCGTAAATGCTTGGCAGGCCTCTGGTGAAGGGCTTGCGGTGAAAGGGAACGTGTATGACCAAGGACTTTGCGTTGGCTCTGGTGTTCGTGCTCGTTGGCTCCGCGAGCCTCGCGTGCAGCTCGTCCTCCAACAAGAAGGACAAGGACCCTGACGGCGGAGGCGCCGGCGGCGGAGCTGCTTTCGGAGGCGCTGGCGGTTCGGGTGCCGTGGCACCTGATGGCGGCGGACCCGGCGGCGTCGGCGGCAGCGACGGTGGCGCTGGTGGCACGAGCGGTGGCCGAGGCGGAGCTGCCGGATCGGCGGGCCGCGGCGGCAGCGGCGGCGGCGGTGCGGCGGGAACCGGAGGCGCAGGAGGAACCGGCGCTTGCGCGGGCGACGTCGAGCCTTGCGCGAACAACGAAGAATGCTGCGGTTTTGCGACGGGTGACAACGTGTGCGTGGACACCGGAACTGACGGCATGCTGTGCTTGAACGTCTGCGCCGCGGACACCGAGTGCGTGAGCCATTGCTGCGGGGAGACCAACGCTGGCGCCAAGGTGTGCGGGCCCGGCGACGCCTGCGGTTGCGCGAGCACGGCCCAGGCGTGCACCAGCAACGGCCAATGCTGCGGCTTCAAGTATCAACTGAGCGTCTGTGTCGGAGACGGGACGGATAACGTCTGCCTGGATGTGTGCGAGTCGAACGCCGATTGCCCGATTCCGCAGCTCGGTTGCTGCACGTCGCTCGGCACGGGGAACCCCAGCGTCTGTGGTCCCTGCAACTGACGACGGGCGTCCGATGGGAGCAAATTCCAAGCTGAAGACCGCAGCCGGCGTGGCTGCGGTCTTCGCGGCCGCCGCCGCGGTGGTGTTTTTGACGCGGACTCCGCCAAAAGCGCCGGTTTCGGTGGCAGCGGCGGAGCCCGCCGAGCCGGCACTACGGGCTGCGCTGGACACAGAGCCGCAGGTTGCCGTGCAGGCGGCGCCCCAGCTGGCGCAGGCGCAGCCAGTGGCGCCGAACACGCCAGTCACGACGAGCGAGGGCGCTCGGCCGAGCGCGAGCTCGACCGCGCCGGACTTCGACGCGCCGGAATGCCCGGAGTTTATCCTGGTCTCGAGCCAGGTAAAGCCCGCGGATTCGGTCGCGACCGTGCGTCACGGCGATTCCGATTCGGAGGACGTCCAGGTCGGCTCGCTGATCGACAGCGGTGAAGTCATCTTCATCGGTGCGCACCCGACGAGCGGCGCGAACACCGTGCTGGTGAAGAGCGATGATGGCAAACAGTGCCAGATCGCCGACCGTCCGATGGTCGCACAGCGACCTGCTGCGGCCATGAGCCTGTCGAATATGGCGTGGCAATCGCGGCGTACGAAGGCCGTGGCACGCTCGGCGACTCCTTGGAACTTGCGAGCGGACGGGATCGTGAAGGCGCCGTTCAAACTCCCCCGCGCCGGGCAGCCGTAGCGGCCGGTTCAAGCAGGGGACAGCGAGGCGGTCGGGCTCTGGGCGCGCTGCGTCGCCTCGCTCGCTTCGGTGGTCAGCGCGCGGCACACATGGTCGGCGACCTCGGTGCAGAACAGGATGCCGAAGTGGCCGAACTCGGCGACGCCGATGTCCGTGCCGCGCTCGCCGAGGCACGAGACGGAACCGGGAAAAACGATGTTGTCGTGCGCCGAGTAGATGCTCGTGTAGCCGACCCCCGGCGCGAGCGGCAGCGCCGCCAGTTTCCGCGCGATGCCGATCTCGGCGTGCATGTCGCGCACGCTCGGTCCCCATGACGGGTTGGCGTGCGCGACGCCGCGATGAGGAGAGCCGAGCGTCACCACCTGCCGCACGTGTCGATGCCCTTCCAGCATGTCGACGTAAACGCGGGCGACCAGACCGCCGAACGAGTGACAGATCAGGTCGACCTTGTCCGCGCCGGTGTGGGCGCGCACGCGTTCGACGAACGTCCCGAGCGCCTTGGCGCTCTTTTCGGCGGCGTGGTACGAGTTGTAGTTGAAGCCGAAAAACGGCCCGAGCCCTTTTCTGCGTAGAAATCGCGCAAGCCAGACGAAGTTCGTCCGGTTCTGGGTCCAGCCGTGCACCACGACGATCGGCCGGCCGCCACCCGCCGCCGGGCGCCCCCCGAAGCCGCTTCCGAGGAACCAGCCGTACGGCCAGATCCACTGAGTGAACATGGTGCACAGCGCTTCGTGCCAGAAGTAGCGAAAGCCCGGCCAGCCGAACTTGCCGCCGGTGAGACGCAGCGCACCCAGGTAGGTGAGGACGACGAACGCCACCGCGAACGCGAGGCCGAACGTCGGGAGCCCTAGCGCGATCATCAACCAGGCTGGCATGTCGTCCTCGTCGGAGCGCCGCGCCTCAGGCGCTCACCTGCTCCACGCTAGGGCGGCGGGCGGGCGGGAGCAATGGCACCGCTTCGGCGGCCGGCCCGAACGTGTAGTCCGCTTCGCGAACGCGCCGCGTCATCAGGCGGAAGACGAACGTGAAGTGCGGCCAGAGCGTGGTGATCTTTCCGTTTCGCGCGCGGTACCAGCTGGCGCAACCCGAGGTCCACACCGAGCGCTGCAGCCGTGCTTGCAAGCGCTCGTTGTAACGCCGCTCGACGTCCTTCGAGACCTCGATCCAGCGGGCGCCGCGCTTCAGCATCGCGCGGATCGCGCCGACCGTGTGCTTTACCTGGGCCTCGATCATCAGCACCAGCGAGCTGTGGCCGAGCCCGGTGTTCGGGCCGCACAGGATGAAGAAGTTCGGAAACCCGGCGACCGTGGTGCCGAGGTAGGCCTCGGCGCCGTCCTTCCAGTGCTCGTTCAGGTCGACGCCATTTCGACCGGACACCGGAAACGGCGAGCACGAGTCGGCGGCTCGAAAGCCGGTGCCGAGGATCAGCGCGTCGACCTCGACGCGCTGCCCGTCGCGGGTGATCACCGCGTCGTGCTCGATCTCGCGAATGCCGGTGTCGACCAGCGTCACATTCGGGCGCAAAAAGGCCGAGTAGTAGTCGTTCGAGATCAAGACGCGCTTGCAGCCGATCGTGTAGTTCGGGGTCAGGCGCCGCCGCAGTGCCGGATCGGGGATACTTTCTTCCAGGTAACGCTCGGCGAAGCGCTGCACGTACGTCATCAGCTTGGGATTGACGACGAACCCGAGCACGCGAAGCTCGAGCAGCCAGTAAAGCGTGATCCGGTACAGCCACTGCAGGAACGGGAACACGCGGAAAAGCCGGTGCTCGACGCGGGAGATCGCGCGATCGGGCTTGGGCAGGATCCACGGCGGAGTGCGCTGAAACAGATTCAGCCGCTTCACCTGCGCCGCGATCTGCGGCACGAACTGGATGCTGCTGGCGCCAGTGCCGATCACGCCCACGCGCTTGTCGCCGAGGTCGTAGTCGTGGTCCCAGCGCGAGGAATGAAAGACCTTCCCGGCGAAGCGTTCCAGGCCCGGGATGTCCGGATACGCCGGGCGGCTCAGGCCGCCGGTCGCGACGATCATGATGTCGGCCGTCAGCTCTTCGCCGCCGGCGAGCGTGACCGTCCACGTGCCGAGGGCGTCGTCGTAGCGAGCGGCGGTGACCTCGGCGTTGAAACGCAGGTGCGGGTACAGGTCGTACTTTTGTGCGCAGCGCTCGAGATACGCGCGGATCTCGCGCTGCTCGGCGAACATGCGCGACCACCCGGGGTTCGGCTCGAACGAGAACGAGTAAAGGTGCGACTGCACGTCGCAGGCGCAGCCCGGATAGTCGTTGTCGCGCCAGGTTCCACCCAGCGCCCCTGCTTTTTCCAGGACGGTGATCGCGCCGACGCCGGCCTGCTTCAGCCGGATCGCCGCGCAAAGTCCGGAGAAGCCGCTGCCGATGATGATCACGCTCGGCCCGCTCGATCGCTCGCTTCTCGTGAGCCTCGAATCCGCCTGTGGAGTGAGCGTCATGCGCTAACCGCCTATTGACTCTCTGTTAACAATCTATTAAATCTGTGTCAATAACAAAGTTGAGCGACGCTTGCCCGGTGCCTCTCCGGGCTACCTTTCCGCCCGATGCCGCAGACCTCTGAATCCTGGAAACGCCTGTCTCCGCAGGAGCGGCGCGCGCAGCTGATCGCGATCGCCGAAGAGCTGTTCCAGACCCGCCCCTACGGCGAGATCGGCGTCGCGGACGTGGCGCGCGCCGCCGGCATCACCCACGGCCTCATCTACCACTACTTCGAGAGCAAGGAGGCGCTGTTCATCGCGGTTTGCGCGGAGCGAGCCAAAGAGCTGCTCGAGATGAGCTTGCCCGATCCGACGCTGCCCCTGCCCGAACAGGCATTGCAGGGGATACGCGGCTACCTCGATTTCGTCGAAGCGCACCGCGTCTCGTATCTGAATCTGTTCCGCGGTCCGAACGCGACGCAGGGAGAGTTTTTGCGGATCTGCGAAGAGACGCGGTTCAAAATAGTGGACCGCTTCCTTCTGGTGATGGGTATCGCGGCGCTGCCGCTGCCCGCGACGCGCCTCAGCTTGCGCGGCTATCTCGGGTTTGCGGAGAGCGTGGTGCTCGACTGGCTCGAGAAGCAAACCGTGCCGCGGACGGCGCTCGAACGCATGATCGGCGCGATCGTCGGAACCGCGCTGCGCGCCGGCCTGAGCCTCGATCTCGATCCCTTGCCGCCGGAGGTCGCCACCATGCTCGATCGGTACGAAGCGTACCTGTCTGGCTAGCCCTGAGCGCCCAGAAAAGCGATCGCGGCGCGGGCGAACGGCTCGCGCCATTCGCCGAAGATCGGCGCGTGCCCGGCGTCGGGCACGACCCACAGCGAGGCTCTGGGAACTGCGCGGTAGGCCTCGAGCGACAGCTCGACCGGAATCAGGGGGTCGCGGTCGCCGTTGACCAGCAAACAGCGCGCCCGGATCGTCGACAGCAGCGGCGGCGTGAAGTTCATGTCGTCGAAGGTGGCTGCGAAGTGCGCCGGCTGACGGAAAAGCGCGTCGATCTGAGCGTCGCCGCGAGGGTGGATCTCGCGCAGGGCTCGCCGAGCTTCGGCTGAGGGCTCGAGGGCGGCGGTTTCGCGCATCAGCTGGCGCGCGCTGTTCGGGTAATAGATCGCCGCGGCGACCAGCACCATCGCCGTCACGCGCTCGGGCTGTGCCGTCGCCAGGTGGAGCAATGTGTTGGCGCCGAGGCTCACGCCCACGGAAGCGACGCGTTCGATACCGAGATGGTCGAGCAGCGCGCGCACGTCGAGAGCAGAGCGTCGATGGGTGAAACTGCCGGACGGGTTCGTCGAGCGCCCGTGGCCGCGCGCGTCGACGGTGATGAGCTGGTACTTGCGTGCGAGCGCGTCGAGATCGAAGAGGTGACCAAAGTCCCGACCCGAGCCGCTGAAGCCGTGGAGCAGGAGCAGCGGCGGTCCGTGACCGTGGAGCTCGTAGTAGAGCTCGATGTCGTCGATGCACAGGGTGTTTCCGTGACTGTTGCCGTCGTGAGCCATGGGCGCATCGTGCGGAGTTTCCTTCGACGTTGACAGCTAGCGAGTTTCGAGCGCAAAATGGGCTCGGTCGCACGGGGCGTTTTTCGGGGGCGAAAAAATCGCGATCGCGCTTTTGATTCAGCGCGCGGATTCGCCAAAAAATTTCAGCGCCTCGTCGATGTAGATCTGATGCGCTCCGTGCCCGAGCGGGTGCGCGGCGATGCGCACGGGCCAGCCGGCGCCGCGCAGGAGCTCCGCGAGCTCCCGCGCCGCCGGACCGACGCTGTCTTGCGTTCCATAGCCGACGTAGAACGGTTTGGGCGCGAGGCCCGCGAGCTCCTCGGTTTTGCTGCCCGCGCCGCCCGACATCGCGCCAAAGCCGTCGGCGGCCATGCCGCCGTGTAGCGCGAGCAGCGCCGTGAAATACGCGCCCGATGAAGACCCCGCCACGTAGCGGCGAGCGAAGAGCGTGCCCGCGATCTGCTCGAGCTTTTGCTGTTTCTCGGCGATGCGCGCCACGAGCTCGGCAGCGTGACGCCGGTAGGCTTTGCCGGTCGTCGGCCAGCCCCACCAGCGATCGTGGCCTCGCCCCGCCAGGCCCTGTTTGCCGCGCGGCAGCAGCGCGGCAACATTCGCTCGCAGTGCCGATTCCTTCACCACCGTCTCGACCTTGGTCTTTTGCGGGCTCGTAGGCTCCGGAGGCACGATGCCGTGCAGGTACACGAGCAGCGTGGAAGTCGGCTGCGGAGGCAGCACGTAACAAGTGTCCGCGTCGAGCGCGGCCACGCCCTCGATGCACCAGTCGGTTTCGACGTTCGGAGCGGGCTCGGCGGGCCACTGCTGCGCCGCGGGAACCGCCGGCGCTTCGCTTGAGACGCCGCCGTCACCGGCATCCGTCGTGGCGGCGGGTCGAGGCGGCTCGGTCGCGGGCGCGGCAGGCGCCGGGGCGGAGACCGCCGTCGGCTCGGCGCGAGATTCCGCGCCGCCCCGACAACCCCCAATCCCCAGCGCGACCACGAGCGTGGCCAGCGAGCGGGCGCGGCGGCGCGACATGCGCGGTTCGTACTACGAAACGCGGTCTCACCCCAGCGCGCGCGACGCGGAATTTTTAGCCGCGCGCCGAGCGCCGCCGGCGTCGGAGCAGGGGCAACGCGAGGCCGGCCGCCACCAGCAAGAGCGCGGCTTTCTCGTCCGATTCGGCGACGCGGCAACCGCAGCCGCCGTCGGATTCCGAACCCGGCGCCGCGCCGTTCGGTCCGGCGTCGGACGCCGCGCCCGCGCCGCCACGCCCACCGGCCGCGCCGCCCGAGGTTGCGCCCGTTCCACCGCTCGTTGCGCCCGCGCCGCCGGCGCTGCTTCCGAAAGTGCCACCGCTGGCGCTGCTCGAACCGCCGCTGCCCGGCGGACCGCCGTCGACGGGATTCACCGAGGGGTCGTGCCACTCGTAGGCGCCCTGATCGATGCCGTTGCCCTGAGGGCGCGGGATGCGATCGAAATCGAGCGCGGGTGCGAGCTCGGCGCTGCCCTTGTCGATCGCCGGCGCGTTCGGCAAAAGATGCAAGTCGAACTTCGCGGGGTCGACGAAGTAGGCGCCGAGATCGGTCAACGTCACGTTGTGATCGTCGACGATGTTCGTGCCCTTGAGGTCGAAGTCGGTGGCCAGGTTGTTGCGGACGACCACGTTTTCGCTCGGCCGATTGTCCTTGTGCGGGTTGACCATGATCCAGGGCGGCCCGGGCTGGCCGTCCTCGTTGTCGATCACGGTGTTGTTGACGATGCGCGAGTCGCGCATGCCGAGAAAGCTGATGCCGTGCCAGTGATTGGTG
>Ga0111538_10003509_pt1 | contig 21899 bp, 27 predicted proteins | sample SoiMethybrSBSTD1_FD_79669 | JGI IMG/M metagenome (GOLD analysis project Ga0111538, IMG submission 79669) | Bulk soil microbial communities from a Populus tree surrounding site in Tennessee, USA - Soil MetaG P. TD hybrid SBSTD1 (version 2)... | ecosystem: Environmental > Terrestrial > Soil >... | reverse complement strand
GTAAGCGGAACTCGTTGATGAGCTTCTGCATCGATCGACTCATGTGAAACGAGGAGTTGACCGGCGCGATCGATGTACGATCGCGCACTGGTGTCGAAGCGGGATAATTTCCAGGTGCAGCGATGCGCGCAACCGGACCAGGAAGCGAAGGGAGTGAAGGAGCGAAACGACGACTCACAGCCGATGAGAACCTGAGCTCCCACTGGCCGAAGCAGCGAAAATGCTACGCGTCCGCAATCGCACTGCTTCGGCTACGAACAGCTTTCGCTCAAGCGGCGGCCAAACGAGACGGTTCGTCGTTCACGCCGATCGCTTTTGGGTCAGGGCCGAACCGATTATCACCATGATCCCCATCCATGCACGCAAACACGAGGCCGACGAACGGCACGAATATCCACCAGCCGCTGTGATTAGTATCGTGCATCCGCCGGACGGCGGCAGCCAGACTAGGCAGGAATACAGCGAGGTTGTACAAGCCTGCCAGCACTGAACCACTGTTGGCCTCCTCCGTAGCTACCGTCTCGATTACGGTGAGTGCGATGAGCACGATAGCGCTCACCAGCACGAACATCCAGTATTCTTTCCGCTGGGCGCGCCCGCGGAACGTGGCATATTTCTTCAGACACTCGAGATACCAGCGCATTGTGTTCTCCTCCTGAGAGCATCCGAGGCGTTTCGCGGCCCTGCTCCTCTCACTAGACAACGGCGCAGGAAGTCAAAGGGAACAGCGATGGGGTCCTGGGGCTGTCGAAAAGTCGATCCGCGCGAGATTTTGCGGCGTGTGGACTGATCTCTGGAGCGTGTTGGATTCCGATCCGGCTAGATCACCTTCGAGTGTGCGGAAGAGTCCACGGCAGAGTTATGAACGAGCGCCTGTCGGCGTCGATGTACAAAGCGATACTGCCAGGGATGCCGTGACTGGTGTCGACAGGGGTCTTAGGCTGCCGCGCGATCGTAGCGGTGGTGGAGCCCGCCGACGTGCGGTGGCACGACGATCCGCCCGACCGACGACAGCATGATCGGCCGCGAGATGGACGCGTCCTTCTCTAGTGCCAGGTGCGTGCGTGACCGCATGTAGTAGGTGATAAACGGGGTGAGCAATCGATGCCAGAGGATTCGATCGACCGATGTGAAGCGAAGGCGTGGCCGACGTGATCTATTGACGACGGCCAGTTCGTAAAGGAGCGCGATGATTTCCAGGTGCCGCGAAACGCGCGACCGGGCCATGAAGCGCATCGAGTGGAGCGGCGAGACGACGACGGACGACACGACTACCGGCTATCGGAGAACGCCCGCAACCTCAATCGACGCAAGACGTACAGAGTTCTCGCAGGGGATATGAGCCGGTTCCCATCGGTAGTTGGGCCGCGATCTGTCCAGGCCAGAATGAGAGTGCCGGGAAGCGGCACAGCGGGAAGACGCGTCAAGGCAATCGCTATTTGCGTGGCACGTTGGTCCAAGCCGGCCTGGCTGCGAGCCGCAGCAACGGCACCGCACTTCAAGCCCGATATCATCGGCTCAAGCGACATCGTGGCCACAAGAAAGCGGTGATCGCAGTGGGGCACAGCATCCTGGCCATCGCGTACTACATCATGCGCGATGGTCGCACGTATCACGAACTCGGGGCTGACTATTTTGACAAACGCCATGCCGAACGCGCCGTCCGTCGGCATGTCCGGCAACTCGAGGCCTTAGGGTTCCAGGTCACCATCGAAAAAGCGGCGTAGCTGATTCGCGGCAGATTTTCTGAGCAGGACAGGCAACAAGTCCCTGGCTCAATGCCATCTGACATCCCGGATATGCCCCGTGACTGCTTGGCGACACGTCCTGTTTTGGACGGAGGAATCTAGTGGCGTTCTCGTCGCCAAGAACCAGCGAGCGTGCCACGCGTTTTTAGCGTCCGATCAGCTGGAACCCAGCGCCAACGAACACCTTGACGACATAGCCCGCCTTCTTGGACCAACCCGTATTGACGCCGCCATTCAGGGACGCGCCGGAATCTTTGGTAGGCGGCTTCTGCAGAAAGTAAATTGGTACTTCGATTGACGATTTATCGAAATTTTCGAGGTCTGAGACCGAACATTGGGACGTTTTCCTTGACGATCTGATGTCGGAACTCAAGAGTCATGCCCCAGACATCTTTGCTCGTCGGCTCGCCGCGTATCACGTCATCGCAACGCACGGCACCGGCAACCGCAGTCCCATCCAGAGGCGTGCACAGAGTGGTCGTGTCCTTGCTGGCATTGTAGCTACGTGCATGTGTGAGATTCACCGCGAAAAGGCTGTCGGGAAGGAAGAGCGCGGCATACGAGGCTGTAAGTTTGTGCGACGTCAGTTTGCGATCCACCTTCTCGAGCGTCACCCTGTCCCTGTACTCGAACGCTGGTGCACCGACTTGGCCGCTGAACGAGAGAAGCCAAGGGTGCTGGCGAATGGCGATCCCGATGAATTGTTGACGCTTCTTGGGATCAGCGAACGCCTGATCCGAGCACTTGCTCGTCGGAACGCCATTGTCGGTGCAGAACTTCAGCAGAGTCGAGTCTTGATATTTCCTGAACAGAAACAGCCTGGAAACTGCAAACTCCGCGGTGGCGTCATTGCCGAGGCCGGTAATTGAAAGCGGGCTGGCTTCTGCATCCGCCGCCTTGCCAATCGGTGCTTCGAAGGTGAATCGGTAGTTGGTCTGCACCTTGGCGAAGCCGACGGTCGCTTTGGCGCGACCGTCCGCTTTTGCCGTCTCGAGGGTGACCGAGGGCGTTGGCAGCGCATAAGGCGTGTCGACACTTGGATCGGTGGCGCTGCGTCGCGATTGATCGAGGCGACGTTCCTGCTCCATTTGCAGCATACCTGCTTGTTGCGCAATGGCAGCCTCTGGGAACAGGAGAAGAACAATCAGGAGTTTCTCTAGGCGCATGATGTCTCGAGTCTCACGCCGGGAAGAGATCGGCCCCGACGCCCATTCCGTCAGCACCGGTTTTTTCGTTCGGGCGGCTGAGGAGGACCCGGCCGTCCGCTGCCGTGATGGCGACTTTGAACGCGAGCGGCCGAACAATGGGACTCACGACACCCCAGCTTGCGGTATGAACCCCTGTGCTGATGGCAGCGCGTCCCGTTCCCTTCACCAACGTGAGCGGCTTGTTGTCGATTTGAAACTGCAGCATCAGGTCAGGAGGCGGATTCGCTCCCGCGTCAATGTTCGCAACGACCTGAATGAGCCCTGCCGCTACTGCCGCAGTGAGAGCCCTACTCGGTTTCTTCGCCTTCTTCGCCTTCTTCGCTTTTTTGGTCTTCTTGGCCATGTCAAACCGACTAAACGAATCAGCGCGACAAATCGAACATGACTAGTTGGTGTGGCAGTGTGCGCGGAACTGAATCGGTTTAGCGGCTACGCGATGGATAATGTTGCGACCAGGACGAGAAGCGCTCGGGTTGGGAGAACCGCTCCTAACGCAGACTTCAGCTTTATGACGTGGTTACGAATGGCGGCGATCAGCCGAACGTGGTGCCGCGCAACGCGTCGGTCTGGTACTACTTCCGCGAGACCTCGTATTCCGAGATCAAGCGCATGTGGGAAATCGGCGATAAGATCGCGCAAGGCGCCGCGATGATGACCGATACCACCACCACATCTCGCGTGCTCGGATCGGCCTGGCCTATTCACACGAACCGCACGCTGGCCGAGACGATGTACTCGAACATCACCGAGGTCGGTCTCCCGACGTGGACCGACGCCGACGTCGCGCTTGCCAAGGCCGTCCAGCGCGAGTTGAAAGTGCCTGAAATCGGCATGGCCACCGAGGTTCCACCGCTTCGCGGCCGCGAGGCGATTCCCGACGAGGAGAAGCGCGGCGGAGGGTCCGACGATATCGGCGATATCTCGTGGAACGTGCCGACGGTGAGCCTCAGCTTTCCTGCCAACTTCCAGGCAGGGCCGGGTCATAACTGGGCCAATGCGATCGCGATGGCCACGCCGATCGCGGACAAGGGCGTTATCGCAGGTGCCAAGGTGCAGGCGATGACGATGCTCGACCTGCTCACACGGCCGGAGCTCGTGACGCAAGCGTGGGACTACTTCAAGAACGTACAGACGAAGGATGTGACCTATACCCCGCTCCTGCGGCCGCAGGACACGCCCGCCACGTGGCTCAACGAAGAGACGATGGCGAAGTATCGGTCGGAGATGAAGAAGTACTACTACGACCCGACGAAGTACAAGACGTACCTGGATCAGTTGGGCATCAAGTACCCGACCGTCCGCTAGCACGTGCCACTCATGCGTTACCAGATGACGAGGTGTGGGGTCGCGATAGTTGTCGCCGTGACGCTGGCGGCGGGGCTCGACTTGGCGGCGCAGCGCGCGATCAGTCCAGTGACTGATGCGACGCTTCGCACCCCCGCTCCCGGCGATTGGCTGATGTGGAGACGTACGCTGAACTCGTGGGGCTATAGCCCGCTGGATCAGATCACTAGAGACAATGTCAGACAGTTGACGATGGTCTGGTCGCGGCCGCTCGCGCCTGGCATCCAGGAGGGCACGCCGCTCGTGCACGACGGCGTGATGTTCATGCCCAACCCGCTCGACGTGGTGCACGCCATTGACGCAGCAACGGGTGATTTGATTTGGGAGTATCGGCGCAGCCTGCCCGACGACATCGGCAAGTCGGTCCCGTTTCCGGCGATTAATCGCAACGTCGCGATCTACGGCAACACCATCATCGACACGAGCGCGGACGACTACGTGTACGCGCTCGACGTCGCGTCCGGCAAGCTGGTCTGGGAAACGCAAATCCTCGACCATCGTCAGCATGCGGCGCAGCAGACGTCGGGGCCGATCATCGCGAACGGAAAGGTGATTTCAGGGCGCGGCTGTGAACCGAAGGGTGGTCCCGAGGCGTGCGTCATCACCGCGCACGACGCCAGAACCGGAAAAGAGCTCTGGCGGAGAGGCACCATCCCCAAACCGGGCGAACCGGGCGACGAGACGTGGGGGAACGTGCCTTATGAGAGTCGTTGGCATGTCGGCACCTGGATGGTGCCCAGTTACGATCCGGATCTCGACCTGATTTACGTGGGAACCTCGGTCACCTCGCCCGCACCGAAGTTCCTGCTCGCGGGCAACTCGCAGAAGCACCTCTATCACAACTCGACGCTCGCGCTGCGCGCGGCCACTGGCGAGATCGCGTGGTACTACCAGCACCTGATGGATCACTGGGACCTCGATCATCCCTTCGAGCGATTGCTCGTCGACACGGCTGTGGCACCGAGCCGTGGTGACGTGCCATGGATCAACCCGCGCCTCAAACCTGGAGAAAAGCGTCGTGTCGTGACCGGGATCCCGGGGAAGACCGGAGTGGTCTACACGCTCGATCGTCAGACCGGCGAATTCCTCTGGGCGATGCCGACCATCGAGCAGAATGTCATCGCCGACGTCGATGGTGGAACCGGTGTTGTGACGGTGAATCCCGAAGCGGTGTTCACGGCATCGGGGCAATCCCGTTTCATCTGTCCGAGTCTCAACGGCGGGAAGAACTGGCAGGCGGGAGCGTACAGCCCACTGACTAATGTCATGTACTACCCGTTGCAGAACACGTGCATGACGGCGACCGCGCAGATCGACAAGCCCACGCTCACTTCGCTGTACGGTTTCGGCAGCAAGAACCAGATCACGACGGGTACCGACAAGGTGGGCACGATTCACGCGATCTCGGCGGAGACCGGTAAGACGATCTGGAAGTACGAACAGCGCGCGGCCACGCAATCGCTCGTCGCAACCGGCGGACGCTTGTTGTTCGGCGGCGATGCGCAGGGCCGCTTCCGCGCGTTCGACCAGGACACGGGCAAGGTGTTGTGGGAGGTCAATCTGGGATCGCAAGTCACCGGCTATCCCATTTCGTACTCGGTTGACGGAAGGCAATACATCGCTGTGAGCACCGGTGGCTCGCTGGCGACAGGCGGCACGAACGCGCTGACCCCCGAACTTCGCTCTGGCACGGCCAATAACCTGTTCGTGTTTGCCCTGCCAAGAAACTAGACACGAGGAGGCCTTGTGAAACGGATGTACTGATTGGACTGGTTGTCTGCGCGTTCAGTCCCGCCGTCGCGCTTGCCCAGGGCCCCACGTTCAACAAGGACGTCCTACCAATCCTGCAGCAGAAATGTCAGGTCTGCCATCGCCCGGGTGAGATCGGTCCGATGCCGCTCTCGACCTATGAAGCGACGCGCCGGTGGGCGCGAGCCATCAAGGCGGCCGTTGTCAGCAAGAAGATGCCGCCGTGGTTTGCCGATCCAGCTTACGGACACTTCGCAAACGAAAAACGTCTGACCGATGCAGAAATCGCAACCTTGTCGACGTGGTCTGACGCAGGTGCACCTGAAGGGAACGCCGCGGACAAGCCGGCGCCGGTTCAGTTCAGAGATGGGTGGAACATCCGTCCCGATCTCGTGTTCGAGTTACCCAAGCCCCTGAAGATTCCCGCGAAGGGAACCGTCGAGTACACGTACGTGGCCGTGTCGGCGCCATTCAAGGAGGACACCTGGATCTCGGCAGGCGAGATCCGTCCGAGCGATCGATCGCACGTTCATCATGTGATCGCGATGGTCCGACCGAAGGGATCGAAGTGGATGCAAATGGCGCAGCTCGGCGCGGAGCCGTGGGCGCCGGGGCCAACGCCAGATGGACATGCTCAAGGACGTGGCCGGCGACATGTCTGCGCTGGCAAGCGAGTTCTTCGTCGGTACGTGCCAGGGATGGAGGCTCAGCGCTTCGACATCGATCGGTCGGCGAGGTTGATTCCGGCGGGAGCGGACATCGTCCTCGAAGTCCACTACACGACGAACGGCGTCGAGGGAGAGGACCGAATTGGACCTCACGCCGCCGAACGGTCCACTGGCGAATGACGATCGAGCCCACCCGGACAATCCGCTTGTGGTGCAACGCGATCGGCTTGGCGGGCTGGTGCACGAGTATGAGCGGGCCGCGTAAGCCAGTTCGAGTTTGTGCATCCCACAAGTGCTGTCGGACACCGGTGGTGCGCTGCGCATCGGTGCTCCGCAACGATTGTGTGACTTCGCAGCACGGCAATTCGTCACGCAAAGCAACGTATTCGCGTACAGTCCCCATCCGGATGGACGGCGGTTTCTGGTGAATGCTCTGACTGACCCAGGTGAGCAGACGGTCAACGTCATCACCAACTGGCAGAAGGCCGTCACTACAAGATGACCCTCACGATCGTTCTCGCGGCAGGCGTTGCCGACGCTGAGCCGCGACACTACCTCGACAGGTGAGCGCCGGCGTTCCAACGCCAGTTAGATCTTGAATCTCAACGCCTTCTGAGGCGTTGTCGGATAGTGGTAGAGGCCGCCGTTTCTGTAGCTGTGAGACGCGACTACATTGGGAAACGTATCGTAGAACTCGCGCTTACTCATTTCGAATATGCATTCCAGCGTGACCACCGTGAACTTCTGCTCCATTCCCCGAGGTTCAATCACGTCAGCTCGAAAACACAGTCGTGAAAACGAATACTGAACGTTCGCGTGAGTCTGTTCGGCAGCGCTCACCTTAGGAGTGTTCAGCGCTGTGGGCTGAACGGTCGGAAACGCATATCGATATTGCCCGGCAGTGCGATCCGCATGACGCGGCGTCGCTTCAGCCAGCTGTAGGAACTCCGGCCAGATCGATTTGTACGCACCCGCTAGCCGTTCGGACATGTATGCCAGGACAGCGTCGTTGCCGCCGTGACGTTGCCACTCGTTCTTTGGAAGCAGAAAGTAGTTGCACGGATGGATGTTGCGAACGGCGCGGCGAACGGACTCGGCCCGACTCCAGTTCTCGAAGTCAACGTTCCGATCCGTGACGTCGTACAAATGGGTGACATGCCAGCCGGCCTGGTTCACGTTCCGATCGCGAGCAATGCGCGCTTCAAACATGTGGCAGGGCACTGCGGCGACAAAGTGGGTGAATGACTGGTAACTGCCAAAACGACCGGCGAACAGCTCTCCGTACACCCACCACGCCGGTGCATTGTCAGTGGGCCGAAGCTGAATGCCCAGACGGTTTCGTCGAATATCGCCGCGAGACTGCCCGCTCACCGCGCGCACGAGAGGACAGGATCCGGCGATCTCACGTATTCAGAGAGCGCGAAGTGGAACTCTTCGACGACTTGTGTGGGAAGAAGACAGAACTGTAGCCAACGTTCGTACAGTTCGTCGAGCGCGCGTTCGATATCCGCTTCTGCGAGCGGAGTGATTCTGACCGCGCGGCTCAAGGAGCGGGATGACGGCGCAGCAGCCGTTCCACGACTTCGGACGCAGGCCGAGCCGCCTCGCGCTGCGCTGCGTAGTCCTTCTCGCGCTCGCGAATCACCTCGATCTCCTCGCGGAAATCGTCGGGTTCGTCTGCGGCGTCGGGACGCTGCGGGATGGGCTGGGGCTTGCTCATAGTTCGATCCTACGCTTCGGATTGAGGGTCGGCAAGCGGCGTCCCGCCGAGTGCCCATGCGTGTTGCATCACGAAATCGCAGGGAATCCACGTGTCGTCCGGGAACGTGATGACTTTTCGCTGCCGAGCGCGGCCATGAATGCGGCGAGCGCCCGAAGCCCCGCCTCGCCGTGCTGGGCGGCGATCATCTCGACGGCTTGAGACACGACCTCAGTCATCGTGCCGCCGCTTCCGCTTCATCGCCTGCAACTCGCGCCGCAGCTGCTTGTAGCCGTAGCGCGCGTTCGCGGCGGTTTCGACCAGGCGGGCGTGCTGATCGGCAGGGGAGAGCGCGGGAGTCATTTCGGTTTCCCCCTTTTCTTCTGCTTTGCCCAACGTGCCTTCGATGCTTTGCGCGCGAGTCGCGACCGTTCCTCCGCAGACTGATTCTTCGCGCGGGCCTTGCCGCCCCGGCTTCCGATGTCTTTGAGGTAGTCGCTGATGTTCATGCGGGCGCACCCTGCCAGAAGCTAAGGCGCTTGGCAAGGGTCTAAATTCGCAACTTTCTTTCGCCGATCACCTCTTGCCAACCCGCTGTGCTTCGCCAATATTCCGCTCGTCCGCGATTCACCCACGCAGACGTTGCTATAGGAGGTCAAACGAAGACGGCGTAATGTCTCAAAACTCGGCCCACCGTGCATGCTCACCGTGAGCTACGCTGCGCGGTAATAGAAACTCAGAATTCCGCCGAGTCGCTGGCGGCGACGAACCAGACCGTCGGCAGGCTGTTGGTCCAACGGGTCGATCAGCTCGTTGCCGAGACCTTGATGATTGCGTTCAGCGTGATAGTGGGCGGCGAATTTGGCCAGCGTCCGGCACAGATGCCGTTCACCGAGCGGGATCACGCGGTCCAAGCATTCCTCCTTGATCGCGCGAACAAACCGCTCCGCGAAGGCATTGCACTTCGGCGCACGGAACGGGGTCTGCACGATGCGCACGCCAGCAGTCGTGAGGAATTGCTGCACGGCGACACTCCACTTCCGATCACGGTCGCAGATCAGGACGGAAGGCGTGCGGAGGATTCCTTCAACAGGGTCAGTCAGATGACGCATCGTTTGGATGACGAACTCTTCATCGGGATACGGCGTTGACCCGAGTACGTGGACGCGACGCGTGTGAAGTTCGATGACAAACATCGTGTAGTAGGTGACCAGTCCGCGGACGGTCCACACCTCGGTCGTGAAAAAGTCCGCCGCCAGCAGCGCACTCCAGTGTGCACGTAGAAACGTGCGCCACTGCATGGGGCGCTCGCGGCTTGGCGGAATGCCCTGCTCCTTCAGGATCCTGGCGACCGTCGCTCGCGCCACACAGTGACCAAGGTTCTTGAGCGCACCTTGAATGCGCGTGTAGCCCCAACTCGGATTCTCCACGGCCATCCTGACCACGAGCCGCCGGATTTCAACCTGCACCCCGGGGCGTCCGTGGCGCGGTGATCCGTACGTCCACTTGCGCGCGATCAACTCGCGGTGCCACCGGAGGATCGTGTCCGGCGTGACCAACGACGTGACCTCCGCGAGCACTCGACGCCCCAGGCGCGTACCGAGGACAGCGAGACGCCGACGTTCGTCGTCACCCAGCTGTAGGCGTCGACCGCGCAGCTGTCGCTTGAGCACCCGGTTCTCCTCGCGCAGGAATTCGATCACGTCCCGCTGTTGCTGTTCGAGCCATCCAAACAGCGCCGCGACAAATAGTTGCAACGGAATCACGGCGTCAGTCTACGTCACTGCCTTGTCGATCCAGTTTTGAGACATTGCGGGCTCGCGTATTTGTGAAGGATTCAGCGTCAACCTGCAAGGGATACTATCGGGCCGTGAGCCGCCCCATCGATCCCACCTTGGTTGACCGCGTGCTGTCCTCGTGCGCCTTGCCAGCCCTTTCCAGCAGCTGAAAGCCGCCGACGCGAAGCGTGATCTGATTGAGCACATGCAGCCACTGCCCCAGTGCTGGCGCCGTCCCTCAGTGAGATTCTTCCCGAACCAGACGCTTGAACTCCTCGTAAACGCCGGGCTCCGAATCGAGCCACGACAACCTTCAGCATCCGTGGGCACACCCGTGCAAAGCCTCTCAATGAAAATGCCTGCCCGTTGATTTGGATCAAACAGTTGCCTGCAGTTGAAACCGACAACGCCTTCGTAAAGCCGAGGTTCACATTTCATTTGAAGAAGAGTTTCTGTCGTGAGATGGCGGGCAGCCGGAGTTGCTAGTCGCAGTTTTCGCGCAAGCCCCAAGCACAAGACTTGTGTGCCCTGACAAGGAGTTTCATCGTTGAAGAAGCTATTTCCGCTGCTGGTTCTCGTCCTCACTGCTGCGTGCAGTGGAGGCGATTCCTCTTCAGTACCTACAGCCTCCTCTTCAGTACCTACGGCCCCGAGTGTCCCGACGTCTCCCCCCGCTGCGACGCGGATTATCGAGCTGACCGGTAACCTCGCGTTTGGCAACGTAAGCGTTAGTCAAACGAGAGACGCGACACTGACCATTCGGAACGTCGGCAACTCCACCTTGACGTTTACGGGTTTCTCGGCAAGTCCAGCGGAATGCACCTCCGTATTCGCCGTTAGTCAAACGAGCGGCACCGTGAACGTCGCCAGTTCCACAGCGATCACGATTTCCTTCACCCCGGCAGCTGTCCAGTCGTACACATGCACAGTCGCGGTTATCAGCGATGCAACGTCGGGCACTGGTAGCCTTGCGATGTCCGGAGCGGGCGTGTCTGGCAGCTCCGCTAGTTCGACGACCTTTTACGTCTGGGGCGGCCCAGGATATGGCGTGTATCTCGGGAATTTTAGCTGCACGTTCTGTAAGGAATTCGGCTCGGAGTCGATCAACAACGAATTCGGCACGTACGGTAGCCGCTTCTCGGCATCCAGTATCCGAAATGAGTTTGGCAACTACGGCAGCAGGTTCAGTAGCTTTAGCCCCTGCAATGAGTTCACATCGACGCCTCCGCGCGTGTACAACGCAAACAAGAGCGTGTCCTATGGCGCTCTGACTATCAACCAGTTTGCGCCAGACTACAATGCTTCGCTTCGTTCATGGCTGATTGGCGACGTGTGTAATCACTAGAGCGATTCGCGGGAAGGACGCGTTCAGAAGCGCTCCCGGCTCGACGCAGCCAATCCCGAAATGGCAGCCCTGAACAACGAACGTACTTATAAGCACGGGTCAAGAGAGGCAGGAAAAACGGGGATCGATTGATCCCCGTTCAGACCACTCTTGGGACAGCTGCCAGCGAGAAGGGGTCGATTGGGATATGACCGCACGGTCACATCACAATCGAGGCGGATTTGAGAAGGCTGGCAACGTATTCATGCCGCCACGCTGCCCCACTCCGAGTCCGGAGCCCTCGGGCATTCAGCTCGGAGGCGATGGTCCGCAACGAAGAGTGTTCCCTCCGTAGCCCTCGGATAATCGAAAGCACCTCCTGCTCCTCGCCACTCGCCAGCAGTGTCTTTCCATCCTCCGCGAGCGAGTAACCGAACGGAACGTTCCCTGCTCTAAACCCCTGTGCCCGTTTGTGTCGCAGAGCATCCCGAGTTCGCTCACCAATCGCCTCGCGTTCCCACTGGCTGACCGAGGCCATCACGTTAAGCACCAGACGACCTGCAGCGGAGCCCGTGTCCAGAGACTCCCCCACGCTCACCAGCGCCACCCCGCGCCTCTGAAACCGCTCCAGCAGCTCGCCCAGATCCCTCACGCTCCTCGTGAGCCGATCCAGCTTCGCGATGATGACGATCTGAATCTCTTTGCGATCCACCATCGTAAGCAGCCGCTCGATACCTGGCCGCTGAAGACTCTTCCCCGACTCCCCTCCATCAATGACGATGTCGATCAGTTCGGCGTCTTGAACCGTCGCCATCGCCCGGATCTTCTCAGCCTGAGCATCGAGGCTGACGCCACGGTCAGCTTGCCCATCGGTCGAGACACGGCAATACCCAATCGCTCTCCTCGCCTTCACCTCCGACCCTCTTCGGCTCTCGCCTCCAACCATTCATCGAGCCACTCTCGCCTGAAGCGCAAAACTCCGTTCGCGGTTTGCGTCAGCCTCGCGTGTCGCAGGCCTTCGGTGCGGCAGAATTCATAGAGAGTGCGAGTTGAGACGCCGAGATGTTCGGCGGCTTCCTTGGCCGAGAGCCAAGGGGAACGAGATGCGGTCATGTTGGTCTCCTGATGGAGGCCAACCGGCGCTGCGATAATGGCGGCAGGCCAGTCGGCAGTTCAGAGCTGCTTTCTGGTTTAGGCCTCTCGGGGTGTTGACGCACCTCGGAAGGCCGACTTCATCGAAGCAATTCGCGCACCGATATCGATCCTCAAATCGTCACAGCCTTCGCAATCGCGACGAATGTTTTGTGTGCTTCGGGGAGGACGAATGTCCTGGTGCTAAATGACAGGATGGCTAAAGACGCAACGTGATCAACGCAAGCTGCTCGTGGCGTGAAATGGGAACCAGATGGAGAAGCGCGCAGCAGGATCCCCACTGGTGGTCGTGTCCGGGTGGTGCGAGATCCCCGAAAGCGTGCCGGAAGGAGGGCCCCACCCTCCACACCCCGGATCGCGGCCCCCGGCGGCCCCGTCATCGATCTTCGGTCGGAAAATTCCAGGCCCCAAAGTGCTACGGCAGAGAGGGACAGGGGGACTTTTGGGACAACCCCCCTTGTCCCACACTTTCCCCTACTTTTTCCTAATCTAAAGACAACTTGGAACGGGTGAGGCTAACGCAGGAAGTCACCATGGATTACTAGGGGCCTGCGATTGTCAGCTAGCAGAAGACGTTAAACGGTCTACGACAATCCGGCAGAGCCGTCTGTTCGACCGCAGGCAATCCACCGAGCGGCAGTGCTCTTGGACACACCCCACGTTCTTGCCGCCGCACGCACGGACCCTCCCGGAATCTCGATTTTTGCCGGACGGCTCCTTGGCCGTCCCAGTCTCTTGCCCTGTGCCTTGGCTCGTCTCAGACCCGCCACCACCCGCTCCCGAATCCGTTCTCGCTCGAACTCCGCCAGTGCCGCCAGGATATGCAATTGCAACTTTCCGGCTGGAGTGGTGCAGTCGATGCCCTCGCCCAGACGAACGCCACGCCAACGTGATTCAGGTCTTCGAGCATCGTCACCAGGTGCCGCAGGTTGCGCCCGAGGCGATCCAGCCGCCAACACACCAGGACATCAAAGCGTCTGCGCTTGGCATCCTTCAGCAGTTCATCGAGAGCGGGTCGCTTGTCCTTTGCACCGCTGATGCCCGCATCGACGTATTCCACCGCTTGCCACCCACGAGCCTCACAATAGCGGCGAAGCTCCAATAGCTGGTTGTCGCACGTTTGGTCGCTGGTCGAGACGCGAGCGTAGACTGCCGCACGTTGCGTGTTGAGGGGCGCATTACGCCACCCCCTGATCGTCTGCTGCTGATTGCTCTCGGCCTGCCCTGAGAATCTGGTCGGCAACTTTCAGGATGCGCTGTGCCGACTTCTCGGGAATCGGATTGCCCTTGCCCCACCACGCTTGAATGTAGCCGCGTGAGTATTCAATGCCGGGAAGCTCCAACGCTGCACAACAGAGCAGGGCCACTGACTCCGCTTCGCATTCCCGCAGGTTCCGAGGCGTCAACTCGCCATCATGCTGTTCGCCTTCTGCCGTGTGGCCGAGCAGGACATGTGCTAGTTCGTGGAACCGTGTCTTGTGGGGTAGTGGGTTCACCGGATTCACCGCGATGGTGCGCCCCTGCGCGTAGCCCAACGTGTTGCCGTCGAGCGAGGCGAACTCGACTTCCTGCACCTTGAGAGCGGCCAGTGCCCGAGTAGCGTCCCACGATGGTGGTGCCGTGATGGGCAGCGGTTTGCCATGCGTCTGCGCGAGCACAAACCAGAAAGACCGATACACGAACCACGTTGCGCGGTGCGTCTCCTCGGTGCCGTCGTCGGCGGTCGTCGTGCGCTTCACCGTGACTGGCCGACACGGCGTGATGGCCTTCTCGCCGCGGCGCACGAATCGCCCGAGTTCCTTCCAGCGTTGAAACGTGGCAATGGGTCCAGGCTGAATGCCCCGCGCCATGCACTGCGAGAGGGCCAGCAGCACGTTCCCGAGGCTATAGCCGTAGAACAGGCGGTATGCACTCGACAACACGCCGGGCTCATTGACAGCGTGTTCAAGCAGTTGAGCGAATGTTGCGGGGGCAGGTGTTGCCATGTGGTCCTCCAATCAGGAGGGCCAACGGGCTGCTGCGATAATGGCAGGAGCCGTCAGCCAACTAGTCCTTGGTCGCCGGTTAGGGGCGTTCGCGTGCTACCAACACGCGGGCGTCCCGCTTCTATCTACGTGCGCGTCTTCGCGCACATATAAACAAATAGCGGACCACAGCAAATCGTCGGTGTGTCTGCTGCATCGCGCCGCATGTGGTCACGATGGTGTCAGTCACGTTGACAATCGTCCGCTTCGATTGCGTCGTGTGACTTCGCTCAAGTGATGCGACGTCATCGGCTCGATGCCCACGGACGAGCCAACCCCGGGACCGCGCCGCGATCAGATGAGCGCATTTGTAGAAGTAACAGCCAAGGAGTGGCTGCATCCGCGCGACACCTCGCCACTTTTTCAAGCAAGGGGTCACGTCGGCGCGGGATCACCCAAGAGGCCCCATGCGTTGCTACCTAAGGTTGCGTTGAACTGACGCGCGTTCATTCGTTCATCCTGAGCAAGCGAGGCAGGCCATGGACGACCTGGATTATTGCCATCTGATGGCGCAACTGACGCGGTATGAAGGGTTCAGACTGCGCCATTACCAGGACACAGCAGGAAAGCTCACAGCGGCCAAACAGCCGCCCATACGTGCCGTTCGCGCAGATGCGGTGGCGACGACCTTGGAACGCGATCTACGCAGGATCGCGACGCAGTTGGAAGATCAGTGGCCTAGGTTTCGCAAACTGGATCCGGTGCGCCAACGTGTGCTGCTGCATATGTCGGCTCTTGAGCCTCTACTCTCGTGGCAACGTCACGCTTGCCACCGTTATCCTTCTCGCCTATGCACTCGGTTGCCAAGTCTGTGACTTCTTCCGTCGTGACCTGTTCGTCGTGCCGACCATTACGTTCTCGTTGCTGTTCGTACTTGTCCTCCTCGGTCACGACCGTCGACGCATCGTTCACGTGGCCGTCACCGAGCATCCCACTGCTGCCTGGACCGCCCAACAGCTTCGCAATGCGTTTCCTGAGAATGCGGCGCCCAGGTATCTATTGCACGATGGCGACGCGGTTTTTACGCACGTCTCAACCACGATCGCCGGAATGGACATCCAGCCGATTCGCACCGCTCCGCGATCACCGTGGCAGAACGCCTACATAGAGCGCCTCATTGGCTCAATCCGACGTGAATGTCTTGATTACGTCATCGTGGTGAACGCGGCGGACCTGCGCCGCGTGTTCACGGACTACGTCGCGTACTACCTGCGCTCGCGAACACATTTGGCGCTGGGCAAAGATACGCCAATCTCGCGTCCGATTGCGTTGCCGTCCGTCGGGCGTGTGGTACTCGGCGGACGCGATCAGTAAGCTCGCCACTTGTAGCCGTTAGCACCGCTTACCGCGGGACAGCCTCAACTCCTGTTGTCGTCCAACCGCTTCACAGACCGTTCAACGCGGTCGACATATTCACTGACGCGCGCCTTGGTGACGTCCCACCAGTCGTCGGCGGATGCGGAACGTAGCCTGTCAACATCCTCGCCCAACTTTTTCACGCGAGCGCGCACGTCTTCGACTTCTGTCTCCTTTACGCCACGAGTCTTGACGCCGCTCAGGGCCCGGTCCATCGCATCGACTCGCGCGCGAAGCTCGCTCACGAAGCGGTCGCGCCGTGAAGTGAATGGCTCGGTGCTGACTTTCTCACCCGTAGTATCGTCTGTAGCCGGTGGCCGTTTCGGGGTGACCTTTCCGGCTAACCGCTGGACATCGGCCTCGATATCATCCGCTGTCCGCTTCATCGCCTGTTCATGGCGATCCCACCAGTTTTCTGGTGTGGTCGTTCTGAGATCCGCGACGGCATTCTTGATGTTCGCCACATCTTCTTTCAGCTCTTCTCGCAGCCCGGCGGTCGCCGTTCTTTCGCCGCTCACAACCTTCTGATTGGCTTTCGCATAGTCACCTTCGATCTCAACGACGCGCTTGTCGAGTTGTGAGATGTCATCATTACGTTTCTGCTGGAGTTCCGCAGCGCGGTCGGGCTTGGCGGTGGGCTCTGCGCGTGCCGTTGTATCCCGTGAATCCGTAGCGTCCCTATTACATGCGCCAGCGGCTAGCGCCAGGGCGACAGTGGTAATGGCCGCAGCCTTGCGGTAATGCATGACGATCCTCCTCGTCCGCGTGAGCGGCAATTTCCTCGACGACCTGCAGTTCGCACGTCCGCAGATCGATGTGTGCAAGGGCATCGCCAGCGAGTTCGTCTTTCTCGCTGACGTATCTGGATAATCCAACGGTTGGGATGGCCGCACACACTAGGCGCTGACGAGCGAAATTGCACAAACGTTTTCACCGCTTGAAGGGAATATTTCTACATTGCTGTATGCCGAAGCCACTGCGAGGGTCATGGGAGGTGGCCCGGCAACGCCGCGAGTCAGCGAGTGGGGGCGGGGCCCCCTGAGTGATAGCGCGCCGGGGTGACCCCTCAGTCGCAAAGAAAATCTGCTGCCCCACGGGCTATAGCCGATACGCGCATCATCCCTCAGCACGACGGAACTCAGTCGCGGCGGCAAACTGATCCCTTCCTGTCCGCATCATCTCTGCGAGGACCACGGCTCGCCCCTGGTCCTGCGTGGCCCACTCGGACATGAACATCTCGTCAGCCGCCGCGTTCCAACAACACACGTCAACAGCTCTCACCAATCGACGCTCCTGCGCAATGAGAAAACCCGTTCGTTGCGGTCAGCCGTGGCGCGGCCTGTTCGACCATCACACCGTCGCAAATTACGCGTGCGGCGGATCATCATCATCGCGGCGACGATGTTGCTCTCGACGATCCAAGTGCCGGATCCATTTATGAAGCGCGAGGGCGATGAGCACCGCACCCGCAATGAACATTGCCTCATCCGTCATGATCGGGCTTACCTGTCGCGGAATAGTGACGCCTTGCGTCACAAACGGAGATTTCACAATCGCGGAAAGGGCAGTCGAACCAGGCCCTCAGTTCGTCGCGGACACTGGGCGGCGGCCGCTGTGACACTGACGAGCAGAATTGTTGCGACGGTTAATGCAGCAACGATTAACGAATTCATGGTCTCTCCGGACGCACGAGCTTCTGAACAGCGCTCGACCGGTACATAGGACGTCCCGACCTCTGCTTCACCAACCATGGCAATCGCGTCAGATACTCACGTCAATGAACGATCCGGGATGCCGATTCGGACAGCGGAGCTGTCTCTACGAACATTCTGTAGTTTTGCGCGCGAGTTCTCGTCGTTGTGGCCGAGGGGCTGTTCATAGGCAGCCTCTGACCCCGGGACCGGTTCGGCCGTGTGCGTGAGCGACCGCACGGCCCGGTCGCCTGGTTGTTGCCTCCGAGACAAACGGGCCGCGGACTCAGTGGTCGTCGAGTCGGTCAGTCACTCGGTGGTCATGCGGCTGTGCCAAGTGACGGACACGTTTGGCAGACTGCTGATCGGTTGGCCTCAGCACGGGCCCGTCGTGCGGCGGCCGCGCCTGACGTCAGGTCCGCGGGGACCGCATCTCCCGTGCCGAAGTACATCTCGTCCGGCGTTCGTCCACGAAACGCCGAATGCGGCAGCACGCGGTTGTGTTCGGCGACGTAGAACTCCACGAGACGACGGACGGTCGTGACGCCGTCGAGCGAGTGGAGGAAGAGCCACTGATGTTTGAGAGATCGCCACCGCGCCTCGATCATGGAGTTCGAGAACTGCAGCTCGGTAAAGGCCAAGACTCGACGCAGAGCGCCCGAGGCGATTAATTCGTCGACCTGGGCGTTCACGTTCTCGACCCCGGCATCCGCTAAGACAACCCGGGCAGTGTCGGAGGGCGCTCCGGCCCGACTGGCCTCGAGCAGCACGGCCACGCTATTCCCGGGCGCGAACGTCTCGGCGACGCGCCACGCCAAGATGCGTCGCGAGAAGTTGTCGATCACGGCGTGCAGATAGGTGCGGGTCCCGTCGAGCAGACGAATGACGGTGGTGTCGATGTGCCACATCTCGTCGGGTCGAGGGGTTCGAAGCCCGATCGTGGGTTTGGCGGGGTGGACACGGAGCCGGGGCCGTCGCCAGCCGAATCGCCGCACCAGGCGGTACCAGGTCGAAGCGGACGCCCAGACGGTGCCGAGCCGCTGGGCCAGGACTGCGAGGGTCCCGGTGGGAACGTGCCGGTACGTGGGCGACGTCACCATCTCCTCGATCACCCGAATCTCCGCTGGCGTCAGTCGATGCGGCGACGCGCGGGGACAGGACGATTGATCGTCGAGTGCACACCCGGTGTGTCGGCGTCGCCACGAGTGGAACCGACTGGGCGACAGACGAAGGAGCCGCAGAAGTGCCCGCAACGGGATGCAGGTGCGGGCCTGATCGATGGCGCGCAGAATCCGCAGCTTGTCAGAACCATCTGGCAGTCGTTCGTCTGACAACGTGAAGCCGGAGATGCGCAGCAGGACCAGTGCGAGTCGGAGTAGCACCGCGAGTTTCTGGACGTGTCGTCGGAGTTTCAGGATCTCTTGTCGGAGTTCCAGCTCGCACTGCGCCGTCAGTTCCAAACTGACCACAACGGTCGGCGCAGCACGGAGCCATCCCCGCGCCGTTGACCGAGGCACGCCGAGATCAGTGGCGATCGTCACGTCCCCGGTGCGTTGGACGAGCTCGCGCAGCCGGTGATCGTAGCGTTGCTGAGTACGGGCCGTGGTCATGGGATTGATCATCGGCCCTCGGATCATCGCCGCTCAACACTACCGGGAAGAAGCGGGGCGTCCGCAGCTGCGAGACGATCCGGTCACGCGATGACGACAACTCGCGCGCAAAACTGCAGAATGTCGTTGGAGACAGCTGCGCGGTCCACACCTCGGTGTGAAGGAGTCCGCGGCGACGAGCGTGGGCTTGAATTATCTACTGTCTGAACAGCGTCCGCTCCTGCGCCTGGTCTCAAAACGCCAATCTGACCCCGAGTTGTGCCTGCCGCGGAAAGCCGCCGCCGCCGTACAAATTCGTCAACACCAGAAAGGTCGAGGGTGTTCGGCGGTCTGTTGAATCACCCGGAACACCCGTTGTCGTTGGGTTTATGAAGTTCGCGCGATTCGTGATGTTGAAGATATCGAGAAACACTTCGAGCGTTTTCTGTCCCTGAATCCGGCGGTGCCAGCCGGCCCGCACGTCAGCTTGGAAGTAATCGGGCCCCCTTGCGCCGTTGCGCTTGCCGTTGAACTCGACGTTCTGCATCGAGTTCAAGGCGGTGCCGCTGTAGATGCCGGCCGGAACCGGGTCGACGAGCTCGCCGTTTCGATCGGCGTCGATGCTGCTATCGAGAATCGTGAACGGCGCGCCGCTCATGTACCTGATAGTCGTAGAGAGGTTCACACCTGCCGTTTTCGGAATCTCCCCGCGCGCAGCAATCGAGAGGATGTGCCGGCGGTCTACGCCGCTGGGTCCCCGCCACTCGTCGAGGTTCAGGTCGGTCAGCACTTGGTACGTATTCCTATCGGCCTGATTGTCCGCTGTGCCTCGCGAGTACGACAGCGAGTACGAAACCCTGCCTGACCAGTTGTTGCCGTAGCGCTTCTCGAGGGAAAGGTTCAGCGCGTCGTACGTCGATTCACCGTTGTTCTCCATCACCCAGACTTGCTGAGGGTACGACTCGCCCAGGACGCTAAAGGCATCAAGGCGTATGAGCTTGCCTGTCCGGCTCGTGTCTTCACGGAGCGCCGGGTTGAGGTTGCGTGCGAGGAACATGTCCTTGTTCATCATCCGGACATAGTCGGCATGGACCGCGAGCGACGCCGCGAGCTCCCGAATGTACCCGACCGTGAACTGATGCGCGTACGGCTGTTTCCGATTTGGCGAGTCGAAGATCACAACGCCGCCGTTCTTCACAGACGCGCCAGGGGGATAGAGCTGATCGAGGAGCGTGCGGTTGACGATCGGCCCGTCGACGAGGAATGGGTCGGTCGGAAACTGGCCGCGGCTGGGTCCCGGGTCGGCGCTGTTGGTCGGGAAGTTGACGACCGACGAATTGATGAACTTGCCGAACTCCAGCGTGTCGTCAACGGCTCCAAGGATCGTTCGGTTGTAGAACATCCCGTACCCGCCGCGGACGACCGACTTGGCGGCCTCATCGAGCGCGTGTGTGAATCCGATGCGGGGGGAAAAATTGTTCTTGTCCACTGGGTAGTTCTGGGCCGCAGCAAACATCGGGTTGCCACTCTCGTCGATCGGAATGATCTCGAGGTCGTAGCGAATCCCGAGGCTCAGTGTCGTGTTCGCGCGCATAGCCCACTTGTCCTGGGCGAACAATTCGTACGTGTGATTCTTGATGAACTCGTTGAACGTCCCCGTTCGTATGGTCAACCGTTCAGGGTAGGTTCTCGGATTGGACGAATCGAACGGCAGGTCCGTATTGAAGGTGAACCTGCCGTTCTCATCGATTTGAGAAACGCGTTTGAGCTCGGTGTAGTTGTAGCGGAACCCGAACTTCATGTCGTGGTCTCCACGTTTGCCCGGGAGAAACCACGAATAGTCGTCCTCAATCTGGTAATTGGAATCCCACGGGCCTTGCGCCTCATTGCTCGCCTGCGCCCGGAAGCTCAGATTATTGAGCTGCGGCGGACAGAGCGCTTGATTCCCGATCGCCTCATTTCCGAAGTCGTAGCCCTCCTGTCCGCCTTTAGGACCTTGCGCTCGGAAGCACGCGTTGCCGTGCCACCAGTGTTCCCACGTCCTGGCCACCCGCACGGTGTTGACGCGCGAGTTGCTCAGCACGCTCGTCAGCGTGCCGACGGCCGTCTGATCGAGGTCCGTTTCGTCCTGCGCTGATTCGAGTGTGTAACGATCTGGCGGGATGGTGTTCCACTGTGGCGCCCATTCGCGCAGCCAGCGGACTGCCCACGTATGGTTCGAGTTGATCTGGTGATCGAACCGGATGATGGTGTTCCAGTCGGTGCGATCTTCAGCGATGGAGTAACCCACTGACGGCTGCGTCGGAAACACTTTCGACCGGTTCGGATTGTCCACCTGGCGCTCGAGGCTGAAGAAGAAGTGCGCCTTGTTCCGAACGATCGGCCCACCGATCACACCGCCCCACTCTCGCTTCGTCGTGCTGGGTTTTGGCAACGGGTTCGCGGTTCCTTCTGATTGTTTGACGAAGAAGTCCTCGGCGGTGAGCTGGTTGCTCGCCGCGTACCCGAACACCACCCCTCTGAACTGGTTGGTCCCCGCTTTGGTGACGGCGTTGACGATGGCGCCGCT
>Ga0111538_10003508_pt1 | contig 21904 bp, 18 predicted proteins | sample SoiMethybrSBSTD1_FD_79669 | JGI IMG/M metagenome (GOLD analysis project Ga0111538, IMG submission 79669) | Bulk soil microbial communities from a Populus tree surrounding site in Tennessee, USA - Soil MetaG P. TD hybrid SBSTD1 (version 2)... | ecosystem: Environmental > Terrestrial > Soil >... | reverse complement strand
CTGTCCACGACGGCCGTGCCGACGCCGTGCTCGCGGAGCAGCCCGGTCCACGGCTCGACCCAGAGGGTCCACATCGCCCTGGCCCTGAGCCCGCCGCAGCCGTGCAGCAGCACGACGAAAGGGAAGGGGCCCGCGCCTTCAGGTTTGTAAATCGTTACCGGCAGCGAGCCGGTAGCCGAACGCGTGCCCTGTTCCTCGATCGCGCCTTCCTGGAAGCTGCCGGCGTTGCCGGGACGCCAGGGAATCTGGACGGTCTCACCAGTCGCCGCGTGCGCAGCGACTGCCGCCCACGCGAGAAGGCAGATCAGCCGCGGAAGCACACGGAAGCACACGGACAGGATCAACGGCGTGACAGGTGCTGAGTGACGAGTGACGGGTGAAGAGTAATCTTACTCTGCCCTATCTGCCACGCACTCTATTTGCCATCTCCACCGGGTCCGCCTCGGCCTCGACCTCCTGAGCCGCGACGGGGCCCGACGCGGATTCCAGGCGGCATCAGATTGCGGTTGCGCAACGCAAGCAGGGCATCCTGCACGTGCATCAGCGCTGGGTCATCCGGTTTGTCGCTGCGGCGAACAATGGCCAATTCGCGCGTGAGCTGAGGATCGAGAGCGCGCAGTATGACGGGTGCGCTTGCATCGGCGAGCACCGATTCGATCGTCAGGATGGATGCTCCCAGCCCGGCGCTCACGATGTTGCGTATCGCGAAGTGGCCGATCTCCATCGTCGCGCGCGGCTCGATGCCAGCCGCGCGAAACCAGTCACGCGCAAGCTGGTGGATACGGGTGCCGCCTACATCGAAGATCAGCGGATACCGCGCAAGCGTCGCCGGGTCGAGAACTGGCGGTGCGCGCCGTTCGCTCGGCGGCAGCACAGCCAGCATCGGATCCTCACGAACGCGCATCACAGTAAGCGAGCGTTCCGCGATCGGCAACGAGACGAGTCCGATATCAACGCTGTTCTGGGCAACGTGCGCGCTGATCTCGTCCGACGTGCCGGTGGTGACAACGAGCTCGATTTGCGGACGCTTGCGCTGCACCTCGCGCAGCACCGACGGTAACAGGGAGGCGAGGAGAATACTGCCGGTGCCGATACGTACACGGGCGAGCCCGCCCTCGCGTCGCCTGCGCATCGCGTCCATCGCGTCGTCCACGTCGCGGTCGATGCGATGTGCGTACTCGATCAATTCCGCGCCGGCCGGTGTCGGGTATGCACGCTTGCCGAGCCGCTCGATGAGCTCAAGACCAAGCCGCTCCTCCAGCTCACGCACCTGGAAGCTGATGGCGGGCTGCGTGAGGTTCAGGCTACGCGCAGCAGCAGAAAAGCTCCCGAGCCGCATCACCTCGGTTACCGCGCGGAGCTGGTCCAGGTTCAGCCGGCGCATCTAAAGAAAATGCTTATTAATTTGATAAAAACAATCGAATTGACTGATTATCGCCCGGACGGCACTGTTGCGCAACGGCGCGGGATGAATGCGTTTTGCGCCCCGGACTGGTGGTTAAATTCTCAGGGAGATCGATATGACGTCGCACGCAATCCGGCGTATTGAAGCTGCTGCCTTGGACCGCTGCGCAGCATTCCTGCGCGGATGGGCCTTGGGCTTGTGGAACGTGCTCGTAATCGCCTCGGAAGCGAGGGCCCGCGGCCGCATGAGAAGAGGGGCCTTCTAGATTCGCGGAAGAGGCGTATACGGGAATGACCGCTTCTGGCCGTACCCGGTCCCACATTCCTGGCCCCCAGCTTTCCAGGTAGCGGCCGGTGGCGGACGCCAATGTCAGTCAGTGCCTCTGATTTGCGCAAAAACTGGTCAGAGGCGGCACCCGGACCCGTTGCAGACGGTCACGTTTCTGCATAGCGGTCATTCGCGCCAACTATTCGACAGGGGGCGCTTGCTGTTCGGCATGATGATGCGTAACTTCGCCGTCCTATGAGGCGCCGCTAGGGAAGGAACGCAACGATCCGTGCTTGGGCCTGCGAGCCGCCCCGCACCGGCAGCACGCCCACGAACACCGTCGCCCCCGTCGGTGGCAGGGCGTCGAGGTTGGCGAGGTTCTCGATCTGATACTTGTTCGCCCCAAGCACGATCCGGTGGGCCTGAAAATCCTTCGAGGCCCCGAAATCGATGCTCAGCGTGTCGATCCCGATGCCTGCCACGTTACGCTCGACGAGCAGCTTCGCGCTATCCGGGCCGAAACCGGGGAAGCGCATCACTTTGTCGGCATCCATGTTGATGTAGCGCTTCGGGTCGTTGAAGCGCTTGTGCCATCCCGTATTGAGGATGACCAGCGATCCCGCGGGAAGTTTTCCGTGTTTCGCCTCCCACGCCTCGACGTCGCTGGCCGAGAGCTGGTAGCCGGGGTTCGCCTGCGCCTTGTCCCTGACGTCGATGACCACTGCTGGAACGATCAGCTCCGAGAGCGCAAGCTGGTCGATCGTCTTCCGGCCCTGGACGAAGTGCGCTGGCGCGTCGACGTGCGTGCCCGTGTTCTCGCCCATCTCGAACTTGTGGAGTAGATAGCCCTCGCGATAGTCGACCAGCAGCGTCTTCTTGAACGGCACGCCCCCGGGCCAGTACGCCATCTCGTCGTGCAGCTGATGCGTGAGGTCGACGACCTTGGTCGTCGCCAGACTGGTCTTCAGGTACTCGGCGCCCAGCACCGGGAGCGTCCAAAAGGCGGCGGCAGTCATGGCTATGGCAAACAGGCGATAGACGGTCTTCATGTGCCTCCCTGGATATCGACGCCAAGGCGATTCTAGTCGCTTATCCAACGATAGACCTGCGAGGCACTACACCTGGAGTCTGCGGAATATTCACACCTGGGCGGCGGCCCAAGTCTGCAACCGGCAGCTATCGGGCGTCGTAGCAGACTGGTGACCGACCGGTTGTGGGCCGGGAGGAGCCCGTTGCCGGCCGGTTTTCTAGCGGCCGTTCGCGAGGACCGAGTCTAATTGAGCACGGCTACCTTGTTTCGCTTCACCAACTCCCAGTCGATCTCAAACCCCAGGCCGGGCTTTTGCGGCGCGTGTACCAACCCCTGCTTGTCCACCTCGATGTCCTCCACCAGGCCGTACTTGTTGGCGCCGCTGGCGGGGAACACCTCGTAGTAGTCGCAGTTGTTGATGGCCATGGTGACGTGCAGATTGGCGGCGTTGCCCAGGGAGTTTCCACCGTGGTGAATCTCGCACTTCATGCGGAAGCCATCCGCCATGTGGGCCACCTTGATGAGCGGCGTGATGCCGCCGGTCACCATCACGTCGCCGCGCAGCATGTCCGTCGCACCCTGGAGAATCCAGGTGGCCATGCCGTGGAAGCCACCGGGGACGTACTCTGTGGAGAGGATAGGGATGTTGAGCTTGGAATGGAGCTTCACATAGGCGTAGATGTCATCCTCGGCCAGCGGGTCCTCGTACCAGAAATAATTCAGGTCCTGAACTTCGAGTCCCAGGCGCAGCGCCTCTTCGTAGTTGTAGGCCCACATGGCGTCGAGCATCAACACCATCCGATCGCCCACCGCCTTACGCACCGCACGACATATGTCCACGTCCTCCTTGAGCGTCCCATGGGGATGTATCTTGTAGGCTGGCCAGCCCAGGGAGAGGAAGTGCAGCGCCTCTTCAACGTATGCCTCCGGCGTGGGCAAGTGAGCGGAGCTCGCGTACGCGGGCACGCTCTCTCGGCAGGTGCCGAGGAGACGGTGGATAGGCAGCTTTGCCACTTTTCCGGCCAGGTCCCACAGCGCCACGTCCACGGCGCCGATGGCGCGGATAGACACATAGCGTTTGTGCGTCCACATGGCTGCCCAAAGGGCCCCGGTGTCCAGCGGGTTGCGCCCTACCAGCGTTGGCTTCAGCCACTCAACCAATGGCCCACAGAACACATCGGCGCTTTCCCGCGCCGACCCGAGGAAGGCGTGGCCCTCGATACCCTCGTCGGTATGGACGGTGACCAGGCCCAGGCGTCGTGATCCACCGAAGGCCATCTTGCCAGTCGTCCAGGCCGCACTGTCCCACTTGAACAGGGTAACGCTGAGGTCGGTGATTTTCATGACTTCCCCGTGGAAACACGCTACCGGTTTCGGTCGCCGCTGTTTGGCTTTTCGGCTTGCTGCTTCGCGTCAGTCTCATCCGGCTTCGTGTGGTCCCCGATGACGCCTTTCAGCGGGCATACCGTGAATGCCGGACATTCCCGCAGCCAGCCACGATGGCGATGGGACAGAGGGTCATCTCGTTACTCCCTCGTTTTCTTCCGTGTGTTTCCGTGTGATTCCGTGGCTGTAATGCTTCAGGCCCGTTGCTTCTCGGCCCGCTCCAATCCGCTCAAATCCGTCACCCAGGGCTGCATGGACCGGCACCAGCCCATCGCCTTCGGCTTCAGCTGCGCGCGCTGCCTGATCGATCCCACGCGCAGGACGTGCACCTTCTGATCGGTGACGGTGGTCGAGAAGAGCGGCGTGCCGCATTCCGGGCAGAACCCCTGCGCGCGCGGATTGCCGCTGTCGGCAGTGGTCTTGACGTAAATCTTTGGCTGTCCCGAGAGCAGCCTGAACGTGCCTTCGGCGCAACGAACATTCACGCGGTAGGCGGAACCCGAGCTGGTCTGGCAATCGGTGCAATGGCAGATGCCGACAGCCTCCGGGTTGATCTCGGCTTCGTAGGTGATGTTTCCGCAATGGCAACCGCCCTGTACCTTCATCGATGGCTCCTTCGATATGGAACTGCGTGACACGTGACACGTGACACGTAAGGTGGTCGTTTCCGCGGAGCGGTGGAGACGAGTCACCAGTCACGAGTCACGGGTCACTCCTTCCCGCTACGCTCGCTGCTTCTCGCTGCGCTCCAGGCCGCTCAAATCGGTGACCCACGGTTGCATGGACCGGCACCAGCCCATCGACTTCGGCTTGAGCTCGGCCCGCTGCCGTATGGTTCCCAGGCGCAGGCCGTAAATCTGCGGGTCGGTGATGGACGTCGCGTAGATGGGCGTGCCGCAATCGGCGCAGAATCCATGCGCGCGCTTGGTGCCGCTTTCGGCCGTCTTCACGTAGACCTTCGGCTGGCCGGCGAGCAGCTTGAATCCGCCCCTGGTCGTGCGCACGTTGGTGCGGTAGGCGGAGCCGGAGAGCGTCTGGCAATCGGTGCAGTGGCAGATCGACGTCGTTTCCGGATCGACGTCTGCTTCGAACTTGATGCTGCCGCAGTGACATCCGCCTTCGACTTTCATGATGTCGTCCTTTCAGTCAAGGTCAAGATCATTGGCCACGGAAACACACGGAAGGGCACGGACGTTTAACGGCAGTACAGCGCAAAGAAAAACATAAAAGCATCAACATCTACTTTCCGTGTGTTTCCGTGTGATTCCGTGGCTGAATAGCCCTTTGCAGTTCAGCGCTCAGTCGACGGTGATATTCGCCGCCTTGGTCACCTTCGTCCACTTGGCGATCTCGTTCCTGATCCAGACGGCGAATTCCTCGCGCGTCGTGGGCCTGACATCGACGGATTGCTGGGCGAACTTCTCGCGGATGTCCGGCAGGTTGAGGGTCTTCACGAGGTCGGCGTTCAGCTTGTCGAGTATCGGCTTCGCCACCTTGGCGGGTGCGACCAGTCCGTACCACGAGCTGACATCGAATCCGGGAAAACCCGACTCTGCGACGGTCGGAACGTCCGGTAGCGTGGGGTTGCGCTTCGCCGAGGACACGGCAAGGGCCCGCGTGCGCCCCGCCTTGATCGCGCCGAGCTGCTCCGGCAGATTGCCGAACAAGGTGGGGATGTGTCCCCCCATGACGTCCTGCAGCGCGGGCGCGCCGCCCTTGTACGCGACGTGAACCAGTTCTATCTTGGCGGAGAGCTTGAACAGCTCCATCGTCATGTGCGGGGACGTGCCCACGCCCGGCGAAGCGTAGTTGATCTTGCCGCCGCCCGCCTTCGCATACGCGATGAACTCCGCCACCGATTTCACCGGCACAGAGGGATGCACCACCAGCACGTTGGGTGTCGTGCCGTAGAGCGAAATGGGGGCGAAATCCTTGATTGCGTCGTAGGGCAGCTTCTTGTAGAGGGCCGGGCTCACGCCGTGCTGCGCGATGCTCGTGGCGAACAGCGTGTAGCCGTCCGGCGTCGATTTCGCGGCGATTTCGGCGCCGAGGTTGCCGGACGCGCCCGCCCGGTTCTCGATCACGATCGGCTGCCCGAGGAACTCGGTGAGCCTGGTGATCACGATGCGGTTCGAGATATCGACGCCGCCGCCAGGCGGGAACGGCACGATGATGCGGACCGGCCGGTTGGGATAGGCCTGCTCGGCTGCCATGGCCGCCGGGACCAGGCCGAAAAGCAGCACTACTAGAGTTCCTGCGGTCCAGCACCCCTTCATGACACCGCCTCCATTATTTGAACGATCGCCAACGATAGCACCGCCCGGCAGGAGCATGCATCGGAAGCGTGGCTCAGGCCGCCAGGACTGCCTCGATGTCTGCGGCGATGTCTTCGGGGCGGGCTCTGGGCGGATAGCGGCGAATCAGCGTACCGTCCGGGCCGATCAGAAATTTCACGAAATTCCATTCGATGTCGCCGCTGCCCGAAGCTTCCTTCAGCCAGCGATAGAGCGGATGCGCGCCCGATCCGTTTACTTCGATCTTGTCCGACATCGTGAACGACACGCCGTACTGCGATTGGCAGAAGGCCGCGATCTCCTTTGCGCCGCCGGGTTCCTGCGCGCCGAACTGGTTGCACGGAAAGCCGATCACCGCCAGCCCCCGATCCTTGTACTTGCGGTGCAGCGCCTCCAGGCCGGTGTACTGCGGCGTGTACCCACACTCGCTCGCGGTGTTTACCGCCAGGACCGCCTTTCCGCGCAGGCTGGCGAGATCCACGTCTCCCCCGGCGAGCGTCCTGGCCTGGAAATCGTAAAAGGTAGCGATGGCAGCCTCCCGTATCAACGCCGCCGCGGGCCGCGCACTACCGGGTTGAGCCGGTCGATATCCGCCTGCACCTGGTCGCGGCTGCGCTCGTAGACGATCTCGCGGCCCAGCGCGTTGCCGGCGTAAGCGAGCCCGTTGCGGGTGGGCGTCAGCGCGCACCTGACGCTGTGGACGCCTTCACCGAGGACAACCTCTATCCGGTCGGCCCGCTTTGTGTAAACCACCACGTCCAGCGTTTGCCGCGTCTCGGTAACGCGTACTGTAATTTTCTCGTCAGCCATGATTTCTCCGCTGATCCTCGCAGGATAGCGCATCTGGCCTTCCGTGTGGTTCCATCGCTAAAATCTCTGCATGAAGAAGAAACGGCTGCCGCGCTGCGACATCGCGCTGCTCGTGGACGAGGAAACCGGCGAGCACCACCCCTCCGGCGGCTTCGTGCCGGAGCCGGACGATGTCGAAGACAAGGTGGCGCGCGCCCTGCGCAGGCTCTACCGGCGAGTGGAAGTCGTGCCGTTCCTGCCGACCGTCGTGGAAACCGTCGCGCATCTGCGCAAGTTGAGGCCCGGCGTCGTTTTCAATCTCACCGAGTGGGTGGACGGCGACCGCAAGCTCGATGCCGCGATCGCGGGAGTGCTCGACATGATGAAGGTCCGTTACACGGGGACCGGCCCCGACGGGCTGCGCCTCGCACGCGACAAGGTGCTGTCGAAGAGCATCGTGGGCGGACTGGGCTTCCCCGTGCCGGGCTCAACCGGCATGAATGGGCGCTCGCACGGCGGCCCGGTTCAATTCCCCGTCGTCGTGAAACCGAGATTCGGCGACGGGTCGGACGGAATCACCAAAGCGTCCGTGGTCCGGAACGCGCGCGAATTGCGGGCGCGGGTGCGGACGGTGCGTGCGCGCACGCGCGATGCGGTGGTCTGCGAGGAATACATCCCGGGGCGTGACCTTTACGTGGGTCTGCTCGGAGCCGGGCCCGAGGTTCTGCCCCCCGTCGAGCTCGTGGTGCGCAGCCGCCACCGCGCTGCGCCGCGCATCGCGACCTACCGCCTGAAGAGCGATCCGCGCTACCGCCGCAAGTGGGGCGTCCACTATCGCCGCGCGCGCCTGGATCCGCGGACCCTGAAAGCGCTCACGGCCGCGAGCCGCCGCATCTTTCACGCGCTCAAGCTGCGAGACTATGCGCGGCTGGATTTCCGGCTGACAGACGAGGGCCGGCTGTATTTTATCGAGGCCAATCCCAATCCCGATCTCGACCCCCACGCTCTCAACCGCAGCGGTTGCTTTGCCGGGGTGCCATACGGCAGGCTGCTGGAAACCATAGTGGAGAGCGCCCGCCGAAGATAGACCTGCGTCACGCCGGGTCCGATCGGGCAGTGGACACGCCGGAATGAAGGGATCAAACTTGGTCGCATGGGGAGCGTATTGCAGCGATCCACGGCGGCCATGGTGCTGGCGCTGCTGCCGGCCGGCGGATTCAGCGCGGAAAGTACGCCCGTCTTCGCGCAACTGGTGAAGGCGCGGCTCGTCCACTGCGCGTTCTACAAGGCCTACGAGGTGGACCAGGTCACGGGCGATCTCGTGCTGACCGAGGGCCGGTCGAACTCTCTCACGCACTTCCAGGGGATACAGGGCGATCGCGCGCGGCAGATCTCGACGCGCATGGCGGGCGCGCGGGACGTGCGCGTCGTGCGGACCGACAAGTACCTCCACTTCATCGACCAGCTGGCGGGGATGTACCTGCTCACCACGGTTTACGGCTGCATAGACCACGACAGGCAGGGAATGTGCCTGACCTATGGCGCGACGCAATCGCGGCACTTCGACGCCCGCGTGCTGCGCGATCCGGACACGGTCTACGAGGCGCTGAAGAACAATTCCGACCCCGGGTTCTGCGATCACGGCTTTATCGGGGTGCGGGAAGCATCAACGGCCCGCTGACGCCGGGCCGAGCTGGCCGTCGCGCGGGAGTGAGCTTGTCCATTCGCCGGCGCCGATCGACTTCCCGCGTTCTTCCCGCTTTCCTGCCTTTTCTGCTTCTGCTGTTGCCCGCCGCGGCGGCGGCAGAGATCCTGATCGAGCCCAAAGTCGGTTTCCACGGCGTGTTTCAGCTGGGCCGTCCGTTTCCGCTGGAGGTGAACCTCAGCAATATCGGCCGGCCTGCCGACGGCGTCCTGGAAGTCCAGGTCTGGAAACGCGGCGCGACCCAGGGCGGCGCTCCGCACGCCAGCCTTCATCGCCAGGACGTGTTCCTGCCGGCGCGCTCGCGCCGGACCGTGCAGCTCACCATCGATCCGGATTACTTGAGCCGCCCGCTGCTGATCCGGTTCGTCAGTCCGGCGGCCACCGCAACACGAGAGCTGGACTTGCGCGGTCACTTTTCACCCGCGCCGGTGGTCCTGTCCGTCAGCGAGGGTAGCGCGGTTCCCCTGACCTCCCTGGGCCTGGCGTTGCCCAACCGGATGGTGGCGCTCAACCTGGCGGAATTGCCGCCGGAAGCGCGCGCCCTGCTCGGAGTGTCCCACCTCGTTCTTTACGATCAGTCGCTGCGCGATCTGTCCCGCGCGCACCTCGCTGCGCTCGATGACTGGCTGGCGGCAGGCGGCAGGATGGTGATCATCGGCAGCCTGAATTTCACGCTGTACCAGGAGCCGCAGCTCTCGCGCTACCTGCCGGTGCGGGTTACCGGAGTCAGGCAAACCGTGTTCGATCCGCACGGGGAAGCGGGCAAAGGCAAGGCTGTCGCCGGCGTGTGGGCTCAGACAGCCACCGTCCTCAGGGGCACGGTCGTAGCCGAGTCGCAAGGCCTGCCGGTGCTGGTCGAGAGCGACTGGGGCAGGGGCAAGGTCATTTATCTCGCGCTGGACGCCGGCCGGCCGCCGTTGTCGACCTGGAGCGGCCTGCCGAAGCTTCTGCAAAGTCTCCTCGCGCCGGCCGCGGATGAGAAGGCGTCTTTGCGCCCGCAGTGGAACGAGGCGATCTTCTCCCGGCTCCTGGTGACGCCGTCGTTCATGTCCTCTTATATTCCGGCCGGCCCGCTGCTGGTTGCCGTCGTCGGCTACCTCGCCGGCTTCATCGTGCTGTCGAAGCTATGGCGGCGCCGGCGCATTGCGCGACGCACGCTGGTACTGTCGTGCTGCGGCTGGATCTTGTGCAGCGCGGCCGCCGGCCATCTCTTCTTCAGCCGCGGTGGCCAGGCGCCGGAGGGCGTTCTGCTGGCCGCGGCCGTGATGGACAATGCCGGCGACGGTTACGTCGAGACGCAGACCAACCTGGCGCTGTTTTCGACGCAGCGCCGCGAGTATAGTCTTGCCCCGGGGCGAGGCTGGATGGATTTGATGCCGCATGCCGCGCCGGCTCCCGGACAACCCGGGCAGTCGCTGGTGTATCGGCATGGCGGCGGCGCCACGCGCCTGCAACTGCCGCTCAAGGAGTGGGATTTCAAGCTCCTGCGCGCGCGTCACCTGGAGCGTGTGGGACTCAGCGCCGCCATCGAGCGGCAGGGAGAACAGCTATTGCTCAAGGTCGAAAATCGGAGCGGCCGGGATCTGACCGACTGCTGGCTGGTGGCGCCGGGGACGCGCATCGCGCTGGGTGATTTGCCGAGGGGTGAGAGCTGGACCAGGACACTGCCGCTGGGTACCGGTGGCGGCGATAGCGGGGGGCAGAATCGCGGGAACGCGAGCCTGCGCAGTATCACGTTCAAGGAGAGCGTCCACGATATCCTGTTTCACGCTTCGTTTTTTCAACAGGACGGTACGGATGCTCCCTGGCGTAGCGGCGCGGCGCTCTTTTTCGGCTGGCTGAGAGACCCCGAACCGCGGTTCGAGGTCGGCGAGCCGCGTATCACGGTGCGCAACTACGCGCTCTACCGCGCGATCGTTCCGCTGGCAACGGAGGAAGAATGAATCCCGTGCTGCGCGAAGGCCTCGACGTTTTCTTCGTCGAAGGACGCGGTTTTCCGGCCTACTTCTACCTGCTGATCATTCTCGCGCCGGTGGAGTTTTTGTCGCTCTACATGCCGACGCTGGGCGAGCAGATGTGGAGCGGTCCGGGCAATCTCTTCAAGAACTGCTCGTCCGTCGCCGTGCTGTTGATCGCTTATTTCGCGATGCGGGTGGCGAACCAGGAATATGCCCCAGGGCGCTTCAAGCCGCTCGAGCACTGGCTGCGCGAAGGTGGACTATCGGTCGGCGCCGTGGTGGAAGGCCGCGTGCTGTTTCTCGTCGTTAATATCGTTTGTTTGCTGATCCTCTCCGCGCCCTTGTTGATATGGGCGGCTGCCATCGCGCGCGCGCCGCTCGCGGGCCTGGCTGCGACGCTGGCGCTGATACCTTTTTACGCCTTTTGCTACGGCGTCTGGGGTCTGGTAGCGTTGGTTTTGTGGGAGCGCGAGCCGGACAACCGCGAGCTGGCTGTTCGCTGTTTCATCGGCTTCGTGGTGGTGATTTCACTGGTGGTTTACCTGCCCCTCAACCCCGTGATCTATATGCTTGCGATTGTCGGACAGCAGGAGCCGCCCAGCATCACTGCCGTGACGTGGCCGGCTGACAGCGTCCATTTTGGATTTCATCTGATGCTCGGCGCCGCCGGGCTGGTCGCCTACCAGTGGGCGCTGGCACGGAGGCTGGCAGTGGTCTCAAAAAACGCGATTTAGCCACAGAGAACACAGAGTTCACAGAGGGTACGGCCATTTCCCCTCTGTGTTCTCAAGGTCTTCATAGCTGATCCTTGTTCCGAGATGGCTGTAGACTGACGTTAGTCGTAAGCCCCGTTTGACTACAGAGGACACAGAGTCCATTGGGACGCGGGGTATGAGACGCCCTTTGCTCTCTGTGATCTCTGTGGCTGATTTTCTGGTGTTTTGACATAGGTTCTCCAGTGAATCGGGACACGAGTCTTGGACGCCGATAGAGCAGCCCTGGAAACCCGGCTCTCCCGGCTGCTGGGCTGGGAGAAGCGCAAACGGTGTGAAGCGATTCTCACCGTGGCGCTGTTCTATGCGCTCTTGGGGGCGCTCGCCGTGCCGCTACTCGTTTCTGTTTCGCGCGGCTGGGCCTGGGTTGCGCCGGTGGCGATTTTCATCCTGCTGACGCCCTGCCTGTATTTAGCCCGGCGCTGGCGCGACCGGGATACGGCGCGGGCGCTGGCGGCTCTCGACCGGGCACTCCATCTCGATGAGCGCGCCACCACTGCCTGGGAGTTCCTGCGGCGTAACGAGACGCAAGCCGTTGCGCTCCTGGTGCTGCGCCAGGCGAGCGATCGGCTGAAAAATCTCGACGCGCGGGCGCTCTTTCCACGGTCATGGGGCTGGCGCGGCTGGTTGCTGGCGCCGCTCGCGTTGCTGTGGCTGGGAATGCTCTATTTCGATCCCCGGTTCGAGCCCCAGGGCGCCGGGCCGGGACAACCGCCTTCGCTGTCACAAAACCTGCGCGAGTTCGCGCGCCGGCTCCAGGAGAAGGCGCAACGCGAAGGCTTGCCACGGACGCTCGAAGCAGCCCGCGAGCTGGAGAGGATCGCGCAACGGGGCATGGCTGCCGGGACCACGGATGAGCAAATCAGGAGCGAATTGGCCGGCATCAAAAAGAAGCTGGCCGCGGAGAGGAACGCTGCCGGGAAGGGAGCGTTCGGGCCGGCCGACAGTCGCCAGCAGCTCGAAGATCTCAGGGCCGAGGTGGAAGCCGCGCGCGAATTGCTGAAACAGGCCGACGGCGAAGCCTGGCAGGATCGTCTCTCCGGTCTAAAGCAGATCGAGAAGCAACTGGACCGGCAGGGACTCAGCGCCCGGGCGCTCAACCGCGGGGAGATGCAGGCATTTCTGGACAAGCTGGAGCAGGCAGTTGCCGGCGAGCTCGACCGGCGTAGCCTCCAGGAAACCGAACAGTTCCTGCAGCAGCTTATGCAGCGCGGCCAGGGCCTGCAACGCGATGCCAGGGGGCGGCCCGACGGGAACAGGGAGGAGGACGGCCCGGACGACGGCAAGCGTGAAGCCGGTCCCGGCGCCACGGCAGGGGAGGAGCCCGGAACGAACACGGGAAAAGCGCAGCCGCTGCCGGATGTCAAAGGCGGGTTGCGCACCCAGGTGAAGGGTTCGATCGGCGAGGGCGAGCGCAGCGGCATCTTCTTCAAGGGCAAACCCGCTCCCGGCACGAGCGGGCTTTCCCAGGACGAAGTGATCGCGAGCTACCGGCGCCAGGCGGAAGCCGAGTTGAACACGGAAAAGATTCCCGAGCAGCTGAAAGACACGATCAAGAATTATTTTCTATCACTGGAAAAGGCGCAGTAAGAAACAATATGAGGGGATCCTCCCCTCACGCTCCCCTACATCAGGGCGCCTATCCTTCATTTTGATAGGCGCTCTAAGGAACGAAGAAATGGATTCAGTTGAAGACATCGAGCAACGCATAGCGCGCGCGGGCCGTTCGTTCGCGGAGGTGAAAGCCGAGATGGCGCGGCGGATCGTCGGCCACGAAGCGCTGATCGAGCAGGTTTTTATCGCCCTGGTGTGCGGCGGCCACTGTCTCCTCGAGGGCGTCCCCGGATTGGGCAAGACGCTGATGGTGCGCAGCCTCGGCGAGATACTGAGCCTGAGCTTCTCGCGCGTCCAGTTCACGCCGGACCTCATGCCGGCGGACATCACGGGCACCAATCTCCTCGCCGACGACCCGTCGGGGCGGAAGATCTTCGAGTTCCAGAGAGGGCCGATCTTCGCCAATATCGTGCTCGCCGACGAAATCAACCGCGCCACGCCCAAGACGCAGTCGGCGCTCCTGGAGGCGATGCAGGAGGCGAGCGTTACCGTCGGCGGCAAGGGGCACCATCTGGAAAGTCCGTTCATGGTGCTCGCGACCCAGAACCCGCTGGAGATGGAAGGCACCTACCCCCTGCCGGAGGCGCAGGTGGACCGTTTTTTCTTCAAGCTGCTGCTGGAGTATCCGGGCCGCGAAGAGCTCTCCCGGATTGCCGATCTCACCACGGCGGCTCCGCCGGGAGCGTTGAGGGAGATCCTGGACGGCGCGGCGATCCTGGAGATCCGCAGCTGGGTGCGCGAAGTGCCGCTCGCGGAGACGGTGAAAGACTACGCCGTGCGCCTGATCCTCGCCACCCACGCCGGGCCGGAAACCGACGGCAGCGGTGTCGAGATCGCGCGCCGCTTCGTGCTCTACGGCTCCAGCCCGCGGGGGCTGCAAAGCCTGATTCTCGCGGCCAAGGCGCGGGCGCTCCTGTCCGGCCGGCCCAATGTTTCGTTCGAGGATATCCGGTCGGTGGTCACCCCCAGCCTGCGCCATCGCGTGATTCTCAACCTGGAGGCGGATGCCGAGGGGATCAGCCCGGAAAAAATTCTCGCCGAGGTCGTTCGGCAGGTGCCGGAGGTCAGTTAGAGCGCCTATCACGATGAATGATAGGCGCCCCGATGCAGGGGAGCATGAGGGGAGCATCCCCTCATTGGTCAGGAGAGTCATGAGCGTAGAGGTAGGAGTCCGGGGTCCGGGGTTTGCGCCCGCGCGCGTCGACACGCTCCTGGACGCCGATTTCCTGAAAAAACTGGAACGGCTGCACCTGATCGCCAAGCGCCTCGACTGGGCGGGCGCCAGGGGCGAGCACGCGGCTTCGCGCAGGGGTTACAGCCTGGAGTTCTCGGATTACCGCCGCTACCAGCGCGGCGACGATCTGCGCTACGTCGACTGGAATATCTACCGCCGCCTCGACCGGCTCCTGCTCAAGGTGTTCACCGCCGAGGAAGAGCTGAACATCTATCTCCTGGTCGACACGAGCGCGTCCATGGCTTGTGCCGCCGCCACGGCGGAAGCCGGGGCGGTGAAGTTCGGCTACGCAAAAAAAGTCGCCGCGGCCCTTGGCTACATCGGTCTCAAGAACCTCGACCGCGTCGGGGGCGCGGCGTTTTCCTCCACCTTGCAGGCGCCGCTCAAGCTGGGCCGGGGGCGTACGCAGATTCTCCGACTCTTCGGCTTCCTGAACCGGCTTTCCTGCGCCGGTCCGACTGATCTCCGTGCGTCGATGCGTAAATTTACCACCCTGTTTCCTCATCCCGGTCTCGCGGTGGTCGTGAGCGACCTGTTCGATCCTGCGGGCTGGCGCGCGGCGGTGGAGGACCTGGCGCGAAAGAAGTACCAGGTCCTGGTGATCCATGTGCTCGACGAGAACGAGCTGCGGCCGGGATTGCTGGGAGATGTGGCGCTGGTGGACGCGGAGGGAAGCCGCGAGCGCCGGTTGATCGTGGACGCGGACCTCGCGCGCCGTTTCGAAGAGGAGCTGGCGGGCTACTTTCGCGACATCGAGACGGCTTGCGCGAGCCTCGGGATCGACTATCTGCGCACCACGACCAGCGTTCCTTTCGACGAGTTCGTGCTGAAATCGCTGCGCCAGGTGGCGAGCGTGGCCTGAACGATGCTTTGGGGCGTGCCATTCGCGTTGCTGGCTCTCGTCGGGGCCGTGCCCCTGATACTGTTTCTGCACAGTCTCAGGCCCAGGGGATTGAAGGTCAGCACCACGGCGCTCTTTATCTGGGAGCGGGTGTTGCAGGAGCGCCCGCTGGCGACGCGGCTGGGCTGGTTCGTGCGCAGGAACCTGCTCCTGATCCTGCAGCTGCTCGCCGCGATTCTGCTGATCGCAGCTCTGGCCGATCCATCGCTTACCCGTCTCGGCGCCCCTGCCGGGGACACCGTCGTGGTCATGGATCTGACCGCCAGCATGAAAGCCAGGGGGCGGCCGGCGGGCACGCGCTTCGACGCCGCGCGCCGGGAGCTTCTCTCCCTGGTCGACGCCTTGCCCGCCGACCGGAAAATGATGCTCATCGGGGCCGGCCCTGAAACCCGCCTGATCGTGCCTTTCACCACGGATAAGAAGCGGCTGGGGGAGGCCGGACGGAACCTGCTGCCCACCGATGCCTCCGGGGACGTAAAAGACGCGATCCTCTTTGCCCATTCCTTTCTGAAAAAAGGCAGCCGCGACCGTGTGGTCGTCATCAGCGACGGCGCCTTCGCCGGCGCGGAGGAATTCAACCGTGAATCAGCCGGCCTGCGCCTGATCAGGGTCCCCGGCGGTGCGGAAAACCTGGGCATCGTCCGGCTCGATCTCAGGCGCCGTTCAGACGGGTCGGAGCGCTACGAGGTGATGGCGCAGGTTCGCAACTTTGGCACCGGCGCGGCGCGCGCACCGCTGACGCTGGCGCTCAACCAAACGGTGCTGGCGCGCGAGGACATCACGATCGAGCCCGGCGGCCGGCGCGTCCTCGTCTACCCCTATGAAGGCGATCCCCTCGGCACGCTCACCGCGCAACTCGCGATCGACGATGATTTCGCCACGGACAATCGCGCCACGCTCACGGTGAGCGCCATGGCGCCGATGCGGGTGCTCTATGTCGGTCCCGGCAACCCCGCCCTCGCCAACCTGCTGCGATTCTTCCCCGGCGTGCAATTGACGTCCGTGACGGGCTGGGACGCCGGGCAGCGCGAGGGCGGCCGGGAAAGCGCTTACGACGTGGTTGTTTTCGACCGCGTGGCGGTTCCCGAGCTTGCCGAAGGCAATGTGATACTCATCAACACGGTGGCGCCGAATCTTCCGCTCAACCTCCAGGGTGAAGCGCGAGCGCCGCGAGTGAGCGCGCGGCTGGCGAAGCACCCGGTTACCGCGGGCTTGAGCCTGGGCGATCTTCACGTGCAGCAGTCTTTGCGGGTGGTGGCCGGCGGCGACGCCGTCGTCTTGGCGCGGGCGGCGGGTGACCCGCTGCTGGTTGCCTTCGAGCGCGCGCGGCTGCGGGCGCTCTACATCGGCTTCGATCTGATGGCTTCCGACCTGCCCTACCGCGTGGCTTTTCCGGTCCTGTTCTACAACGTCTTCGAGTGGTTTCAGCCGGCACGCCGTGAATTTCCCGCCAACGGCGTGCGCGCCGGCGCCTCCATCCCGATCTTTGTTCCGCCGGGTGACCGGGAGCTCGAGATCACCGCGCCGTCGGGACGGAAAGAGCGATTGGAAGTGACCGGCAATCCCGTGGTATTCGGCGATACGCTGGAAGCGGGCGTCTACGCATACAAGAGCGCCAGCCGCGAAGGACGCTTTGCGGTCAATCTGCTGGATGAAGAGGAATCCGATATCGGCGCCCGGGCCGGCGCCAAGGCTGCAGCGGCTGCGCTACCGGCAGGACAGGACGGCGGCGTCGCCGAAGCCGGTTTCCCGCTCTGGCCTTTCCTGCTCGCCGCCGTGATCCTGCTGCTGGCCATGGAGTTGATCCTGGCCCGCCGGATGAAGCTCTTGCTCCCGCCGCTGGTGCTCCGCGCGGGCGCGGTCGCGGCACTGGTTCTCGCGTGCGTGAATCCGAAAAATTTCCAGGCCGTTGAAGCGCTCGACGTCGTACTGAGCGTCGACGTGTCCCGCAGCGTGGGACAGGAAGGGGCGGACAAGGCCCGCGAGGTTCTGGAGGCGGCGGCTCGTTTGAAGGATGCCGACACGCGCACCGGCCTCATGACCTTCGGGCGCGCGCCGCAGTGGGAGTTTCCGCCGCGCCGCGACTTTCCCGCTGCGGATTTCGCCGTGCGCATGGACCGCGATGCAACCGATATCCAGGCGGCCCTACAGGCGGGCCTGGCCCAGATCGGCGAAGGGCGCCAGGGGAGGGTGCTCCTGGTGTCCGACGGCAATGAAAATCGCGGCTCGAGCTCGCGCATCATCCCGCTCCTGCGCTCGCAGGGGACGCAGGTCTGGACGCTGCCCGTGAGCCTCGACCGCGGGCGCAACGAGATTTTTCTGAGCGACCTGGTGCTGCCCCGCCAGGTGGACAGCGCCGAGGCATTCGAGGTGCTCGGCAGGATCGAGAGCCTTCGCGATGCCACCGCCCGCGTGAAATTGTTGCGCGACGGAGCGCCGGCCGGCGAGCGCGACCTCAAGCTCAAGGCCGGGGTGAACGAGGTCGGTTTTCGCGACAGCCTGGGCGAAGGCGGCAGCCACAGCTACGAGCTGCTCGTCGAATCGAAAGACGACAACTTCGCGGAGAACAACCTGCTGCAGGGCGTAGTCGAGGTGAAAGGGCCGCCGCGAGTTCTGTTGCTCTCGTCCGAACCGGACAGCCAGCGCTTTCTGGCACGCGCGCTGCGGGTGCAGGGTTTCACCGTGACGGAATCCGCGCCGGAGGCGCGCGCGCTGGCGCTTCCCGAGCTGTCATCCTACGACCTCGTGATCCTGGACAACGTCCCCGCCTTTCACCTGACCCACGCGAAGATGGAAAGCATCGAGACCTACGTCCGCGACCTGGGCGGCGGTCTCCTCGTCGTCGGGGGCTCCCAGAGTTACGGCGCCGGGGGTTATTTCCGGACGCCGCTGGAGCGCATCCTGCCGGTCGATATGCGCCCTCCGGCGCGCCTCGATTTTCCCCACGTGGCGCTGCTTTTCGTGATCGACAAGTCGGGCAGCATGGGCGGCGGCGCCGGTCCGGAGGGCGGCACGAAACTTGATGTGGCGAAAGCCGCGGCCGTCGCCGCGGCGGATATCATGAATCCTACCGACCAGGTCGGCATTCTTGCATTCGACGCGGCGTGGCACTGGGCGCTGCCCTTTCGCCCCGTCGGCAAGGGCGAGTGGATCAACGACAAGCTCGCGTCGCTGCAATCCGACGGCGGGACGGACCTGTACAAGGCAATGGTCGAGGCGCGGCGCGCCATCGTCGCGAAGCAGGCGGCGATCAAGCACGTCATCGTGCTGTCCGACGGTCTCTCCGACAAGGCGGATTTTCAATCACTGGTCCAGGAGTTCGCGCGCGCCGGCGTCACGGTGTCGACGGTTTCGGTGGGGGACGACGCCGACGCGAAATTGATGGCGGAGATCGCGCGCGGGGGCAAGGGCCGCGACTACGTCGCCGTCGATCCGCAGGCAATCCCGCAGATCTTCACCAGCGAGACGCTGTTGATCTCGCGCGACCTGCTGGTTGAAAAAACCTTCGCGCCGGGCGTGGCGATGGCGGCGGGACCGCTGCGGGGAATCGCCCAGGGGTCGTTGCCGCGCCTGCGCGGCTACGTCCTCACCTATCCCAAGCCCCGCTCCGAGCTGTACATGAAAGCGGGCGAAGATCCGCTGCTGGTTTCCTGGCGCCATGGGCTGGGGCGCGTCATGGCTTTCACTTCGGACCTGAGCGGGCGCTGGGGCCGGGAATGGGTGGCATGGCAGGGCCTGCCCCAATGGGCCGGTCAGCTGGCGCGCGACACGATGCGGAAAGTCGTCGAAACGCGCGTGCGCGCGGAATTTCATGCCGAGGCCGACGCGGTGCGGATCGTCGCGGATTTCGTCTCCGGGGACGGCCGGTTCGTGAATCATCTGAAGCTTCACGGCAACGTCACGGCGCCGAATCGAACCACGCAACAGCACGCCTTGCCGCAGAGCGCGCCGGGCCGCTACGAAGGCAGGTTCGTGCCGGCCGGGCGGGGCATTCATTTCGTAACGCTGTTCGCCGAAGGCGGCGCGGGGGAAGCGCCGTCATCCGTGGTGACCATCCCGTACGTCGCGCCCTATCCGAAGGAATACCGCGAGTTGCGGCCCAATCTCGCGCTGCTCGGCCGTCTTGCCGGGGATACCGGCGGCGAGATGCTGGATCCGGACAATCTCGCGGCGGGCTTGAGACGGCTCTACACGCCGTTGCCGGGAAAAGCCTTCCGCGGCCACGAAAGCTGGTGGGCGCTGGCCGGCATCGCGCTGGTCCTGTTTCTGGCCGACCTGGTGATGAGGGGCTGGCCGTGGCGGGCGCGACCGGCTCCTGCCCGGCATTGAAGAAAGGACTAGGTCGTCGCCTTCTGCTTCGTTTCCCACCACTGCTTCAGCCACCCGCTGGTGCCGCCCAGCCGGACGAGATCGCGCAGCGCTCCGGGCAGCGGAGGGTATTCGCGGGTGAGGTTGCGCGTGCAGTTGACGAAGAGGCCCGCGGAGAAATCCACTTCCAGCTCGTCGCCCGTCTCGCAGAGATCCGTGACCGCCGGGCAGTCGGTCATCGTCCGCAGTCCGACGCCGATCGCGGCGCGGTAGGCGAGAAACGGCATGGACTCGCACACCAGCCCCAGCCCGAGTGCCTGCATCGCGATGTAGCCGTTCATCTTCGGTCCCATGCCGAAGTTGCGGCCGGTCACGATGATGTCGCCCGGGCGCGCGCGGGTGTGGAAGCCCGGGTCGGTTTCCTCGAAAAGCCGGGGAACGAGGTCCCTGGGATCGAAATAGCGGCCGCCGATCATTGCGTTGGGAATGACTCCGCCCGCGTGCGGCACGTCGTGCCCCAGCTTGTAGCAGCGCCCTTTCAGGCGCCATTGAAACTCGTTCATGTTGCGGACCTTCCGGTGGCTGGCGCAATCGTAGTACGGCTCGGAGCGTAGCCAGAGCACAGGACAGCGTCAAGGCGGTGGACGCGAATGATCGCGCTCGGCACACTGAGAGCACGGAGGATAGCCATCATGAACGTGAAAGCTCGAAGGGCGCGTCGCGTGGCGGCAGGGGTCGCTGCGCTGGCGGCATTCGCTTGCGGGTGCGCTGCGGCAGCCGACTGGCGGCCAGACAAGCGCGTCGAGCTCGTCGTGCCCAGTGCCCCGGGCGGCGGCAACGACCGGATCGTCCGCCTGGTCATCAAGATCAGCCAGGAAAACCGTCTCCTGGATGGGACCGTGAACGTCGTGCACAAGCCCGGCGCCGGCGTCGTCATGGGGCTTACCTATCTCAACCAGCATTCCGGCGACGGCAACTATATCGGCATCATTTCGGCGACGTTCATGGGCGACTACGTCACCGGCCGGAGCACGTTCGGACCGGGCGACATCACGCCGATCGCGCAGCTCTTCAGCGAGTCGGTCGCCTTCGCGGTCAGACCCGATTCGGTAATCAGGTCCGGGCAGGATCTGCTGGCGCGCCTGAAGGCCGATTCGTCCTCGATCAGCACGGCGATCGCGGGCGGCGTCGGCAACCACAACCACATCGCCATCGCGCTCGTCACGCGCGCCGCGGGCGGCGACGTCAGGAAGCTCAAGATCGTGAGATTCAACGGCGGCGCGGAATCGATTACCGCCGCGCTGGGCGGGCACGTGGACATGGTCATCACGCCCGCCGCCACGGCGTTGCCGCACGTGCAGGCGGGGCGGCTGCGCTTTATCGCCATTACGGCGCCCAGGCGCCTGCAAGGCGCGCTTGCAGCGGTTCCCGTCTGGAAAGAGCTCGGCGCGAACGCGGTGCTCTCCAACTGGCGCACCATCGTGGGGCCGCGCGGCATGACGCAACCGCAGGTCGCGTTCTGGGAAAACGTGCTGGCGCGGGTGGTGGAAAACGACGAATGGAAGCAGATGCTGGAGCGCGATTCCCTCGAGGGCGACTTCCTGAAGAGCGCCCAGACCCGGGCTCAGCTCAAGACCGAGCACGACGAGCTGAAGGCCATCATGACCGAACTGGGGCTCACGAAGTGAGCCCCAGAGAGTAGGGACAAGAGACTAGGGACCAGAGGCCTCACGATCTCGCGAGCACACCAGTCTCTAGTCGCCGGTCTCTAGTCTCTCAGTAGTTCGCGGGGATCAGTGATCTTCCCCGCGACTGCCGAGGCGGCGACTGTCGCGGGACTGCCGAGATAAAGGTCGGCATCCTTGGCGCCGAACCTGCCGGTGGCGTTGGCAGTGGCGGTGGAGATTGAGATCTCGCCCGAGTGTACGAGCCCCATGCGCCCGCTGGCGCACACCCCGCAGCCGGCGGGAAGCACGAACGCCCCCGCCTCCTGGAAGATCTCCAGCAGGCCTTCGCGCCGGATGCGATGCGTCGAGTCCTCGGAGCCCGGCGTGATCAGCAGCCGGACACCCGGCGCGACGCGGCGCCCTTTGAGGATGCGCGCGGTCAGCGCCAGGTCCTCGTACATGCCCGAACCGCACGACCCGATGAACGCGTGGTCCACGCGCGTGCCGGCGACCTCCGCGAGATCGACCGCGCGATGCGGGCCGCCGGGGAGCGCGACCTGCGGCTCCAGCGCG
>Ga0111538_10003507_pt1 | contig 21905 bp, 16 predicted proteins | sample SoiMethybrSBSTD1_FD_79669 | JGI IMG/M metagenome (GOLD analysis project Ga0111538, IMG submission 79669) | Bulk soil microbial communities from a Populus tree surrounding site in Tennessee, USA - Soil MetaG P. TD hybrid SBSTD1 (version 2)... | ecosystem: Environmental > Terrestrial > Soil >... | reverse complement strand
TCTGCTCGCGCTGTCGCTGTCGGCAATGGAATGGCTGCGCGGACATGCCTTCAGCGGCTTCCCCTGGAACGTGCTGGGCTACGCCCTCACCTACCCGCTTCCGCTCATGCAGGGAGCGGCCCTCCTCGGCGTCTATGGGCTGACGCTTGTCGCAATTCTCGTCTTCGCCCTGCCGCCGGTGCTGTGGGGCGACGCGCCCGCCGGCGCGGCGGGTCGAAGAGGGCGCGCCATCGCCTTCCTGGCTGCGCTGGTGCCGCTGGCCATGCTGGCGGCGTACGGCTCCGTGCGTTTGGCGCTCGCGCCGATCGCAACTGTTCCGGGCGTCCGCATCCGCATCGTGCAGCCAAGCGTTCCGCAGCGGGAAAAATGGCGTCCCGAAAATCAGGGACGGATATTCCGAGATCACCTGGGTCTGTCGGCTACCAATACCGAAGGGCACCCCGATGGCCTCGCCGGCATCACGCACGTGATCTGGCCGGAGGCGGCCATGCCGTTCCTGCCGCTCGACTACCCCGAGGCGCTAGCCGCCATTGGCCGACTGCTACCACGCGGAACTCTGCTGATTACCGGCGCCCTGCGCGCGCAGCCGGCGCTACCGGGAGCCACGCACCCGCGCCAGTTCTTCAACAGCCTCCTGGTATTTGGCGAAGGCGGATCCCTCGTGGGGGTCTACGACAAGCTGCACCTGGTGCCGTTCGGCGAATATCTGCCGATGCAGGGACTGCTGGAATCCATCGGCCTGCAGCAACTGACGCGCATCCGCGGAGGCTTCGAGACCGGTCCCAAGCCGCGGCCGCTGCTCGACATTCCCGGCCTTCCCGCCGCGGCCCCGCTGATCTGCTACGAAGTGATCTTTCCCGCTGCCGTCGTGCAGGGCGCAGCACGCCCTGGCATGCTGCTCAACGTCACCAACGATGGCTGGTTCGGCAATACGACCGGTCCCCGCCAGCACCTGCACCAGGCGCGCATTCGCGCGGTCGAGGAAGGTCTGCCCCTCCTGCGGGCTGCCAACAACGGTGTGTCGGCCGCGATCGATGCGCATGGCCGCGTCCTGGCAAAGCTCGGGCTCAATGAGCGCGGAGTGATCGACGTAGCGCTGCCAGTGGCGCTGTCGGTGACAGTGTATGCGATATTTAAAGATTTTGGATTTCTCGTACTGTGGCTCGGGGTTGCAGTGGTGGCTGCACTGGTCCGTTGGCGCGAGAAATATGCAATTATGTAAGTCTTAGGCAACACTGTCGGATAGCCGATAAAGCTGCCAGAGGTTGACGCGCTGCTGGTCTGCACCTACGACTTGCGTAATTCGTGCTTGGTTGTGCGGGATTGTCATGTCGAGACCACCCGGATTCGTCGACGACGTGGAGAACGACGAGAGGGGCTCGCGACGGCCCAATCCCATTGACGTGCACGTGGGCGGTCGGGTGCGGTTCCGCCGGATGCTGCTTGGCATGAGTCAGGAGAAGCTCGGCGAAAAGCTGGGCCTGACGTTCCAGCAAATCCAGAAATACGAGAAAGGCATCAACCGCATTGGCGCCAGCCGGCTGTTCGATCTCGCCCAGGTCCTGGGTGTGCCGGTACAGTTTTTCTATGAGGAGGCCCCCGCCGGCGAGCCGCTGGCGGCGATGCCCGGCGGGTTCGCCGAGAAGCCTGAGGAGAACGCGATCGTCGATTTCCTGCGCAGCCGGGACGGCCTCGAGCTCAACAAGGCCTTCGTGCGCATCTCCGACGCCAAGGCACGGCGCGCCATCGTCGACCTCGTGCGCAGCCTCGCCAACGACGACACGAAGGAAAGCCCCTAGCGTCCAAAGCGCAGCGAAAATTCTGGTGATGGCGCGCAGCGCCGGTATCGATTGCGCGCCACCAGCCTGTTTGCCGGGCGGGCGCTCATCTTGACCCCCAGGCCAAACACTGTAACAAGTCCCGCGATTTTCGCACGAGAGCCAGCTATGGGGAGCACTGTGTCGCGTAAGTCCTATCTGTTCACCAGCGAGTCGGTTTCCGAAGGCCACCCGGACAAGGTCTGCGACCGCATCTCCGACGAAGTGGTCGACCTTTTCTTCCGCGAAGGTCCCAAGGCCGGCGTCGATCCCTGGCAGCTGCGCGTCGCCTGCGAGACCATGGCGACGACCAATCAGGTCGTCATCGCCGGCGAGACGCGCGGTCCCAATACCATCACCAAGGACTGGGTGAGCCACGTCGCCCGCCTCGCCATCAAGGAGATCGGCTACGAGCAGACGGGCTTCCACTGGGAAAAGGCCGACATCAAGGTACTCCTGCACCCTCAGTCCGCCGACATCGCGCAGGGCGTCGACAGCGGCGGCAACAAGGAGGAAGGAGCCGGCGATCAGGGCATCATGTTCGGCTATGCCTGCCGCGATACGCCCGAGCTCATGCCTGCGCCGATCCACTACAGCCACAAGATTCTGCGTCTCATCTCGGAAGCAAGGCACTCGGGCAAGGAGGCAGTGCTCGGGCCGGACTCCAAGAGCCAGGTCACCGTGCGCTACGAGGACGGCAAGCCAGCGGGCGTCACCCAGATCGTGGTCTCGCACCAGCATCTCGTCGAGTCGATGACATCGGCCCAGGTGCGCGAACTCGTGGAGCCCTATGTGAAGAGGGCGCTGCCTTCAGGCTGGATCGGCAAGGACACGGTCTGGCACATCAATCCAACGGGCAAGTTCTTCATCGGCGGCCCCGACGGCGACACCGGACTGACGGGCCGAAAGATCATTGTCGACACCTACGGCGGCGCGGCCCCGCACGGCGGCGGCGCATTCTCCGGCAAGGACCCGACCAAGGTTGACCGCTCCGCCGCCTACGCGGCGCGCTATCTCGCCAAAAATGTCGTCGCGGCGGGGCTCGCCGATCGCTGCACCATCCAGCTTGCATACGCCATCGGCGTCGCCAAGCCGCTGTCGATCTACGTCGATGTCGGCGACAATCCCAACAAGATCGACACCGCCAAGCTTGAGACCGTGCTGGGCGAGACCATGGATCTCACGCCGCGCGGCATCCGCAAGCACCTCGACCTCAACAAGCCGATCTACGCGCGCACCTCGGCTTACGGACATTTCGGCCGCGACGCGGACAAGGACGGCGGTTTCTCCTGGGAGAAGACCGATCTGGCCGCCAAGCTCAAATCGGCCATGGCATAGGGAGGAGGGGCAGACCCCTCTCTTCAACGTGAGTACCAAGTCGTCAGGTCACCGCAAGGGGTCTGACCCAGGTGCCGGCGCCGCCGACAAGCGCAAGCTCATTGCGTTCGATGCGGAGACCTGGCAGGCGCTGCACCAGCTGTCGCGCGACAGCGTCAAGTCGGTGCAGGAGCTTGCCGAGGAGGCTTTCGCCGATCTTCTAAAGAAGCACCGCAGGCCCGTCGGCTTGAAGCAGGCGCTGCGCGAAAGCGTGCGCCGGCTGCCGGCCAACGACCCTTCGCGCCGCCGCGGCAAGGACAAATCCTAGCCGTGTCCATTCTCGCCAAAGCAAACGACGGCCAGCCGCCCTCCGCGGAGCATGACCTGCGCAGCTTTGGACGCAGGCGAGGCCGCAAACCCAGCGCACGCCAGGCGGCGTTGCTGTCGGGTGTGCTGCCCAATGCCGCTCTGCGGCTGTCCGAGCCGCCCCCGGCTGACCTCGCCGCGCTCTTTGCGCCGCGTATGGAGGAGGTCTGGCTCGAGATCGGTTTTGGCGGCGGGGAGCATCTGCTCTGGCAGGCGCGCAATCATCCGAGGATCGGCCTGATCGGCTGTGAGCCCTTCGAGGACGGTGTCGTCAAGGTGTTGAGCGCGATCGATCGGGAAGGGCTCGGCAACATCAGACTGCATGCAGACGATGCACGCCCGCTGCTGCGCTGGCTGCCGGCGGCCAGCATTGCCAAAGCGTTCATCCTTTTCCCCGATCCGTGGCCCAAGAAGCGCCACCGCAAGCGCAGGCTCGTCTCCGCGCCGACGCTGGCGGAGCTTGCGCGCAGCATGCGCCCGGGTTCCGAGTTGCGCGTTGCAACAGACATAGCCGACTACGCACACTGGATACTCCTTGCGGTGCGGGAGGTTGGGCGTTTTCGCTGGCTTGCCGACGGCCCCGCGGATTGGCGCACACGGACGGCCGACTGGCCTGCAACCCGCTACGAGGGAAAGGCCGTTGCGGCCGGCCGCCGCTGCACCTATTTCCGCTTCCGGCGGGCGTGATGGTGGTGCTGCGACAATCCTTCCACTTACCGCTTGCAAAGCGTGCAGATTTCTGCCTAGTATCAAGCCGCTCATGATCATCTCAACTTTGAGAGTGGGCCCTAGGGGTCCGCTCTTTTTGTTTTGGGCGGTCGGCTGAGCTTCTCAAGACGAAACACGAGCTTGCAGGATTGAGGGCGGTGAGCGGGCGAGCGTCCGACGCGCGCTTCATTGGCGAGACCGGCTTGGCCGGACAGATAGCAACCATTGTCGAGCCAGTGCTTGCCGATCTCGGCTTCCGCCTGGTCCGGGTGGTCGTCTCGGGACGCAACGGGTCGACGGTGCAGATCATGGCCGAGCGCCCCGACGGCACGATCACGGTGGAGGAGTGCGCCGAAATCTCGCGCAATCTGTCTCCGGTGTTCGACGTGCACGATCCGATCAGGGGCCAGTACACGCTGGAGGTCTCTTCCCCAGGCATCGACCGGCCGCTAGTACGCCCGTCCGATTTCGAGGACTGGGCAGGTCATGAGGCCAAGATCGAGCTCAAGGAGCCAGTCTCCGGCCGCCGCAGGTTTCGCGGCATCCTCGAGGGCATCGAGGACGAGGAGGTGCGCATCGAGGTCGACCTCGACCAGCTCGGCCGCCAGGTCCTCGGCCTGCCGATCGGGCTCCTCGGCGAGGCGCGGCTCGTGCTGACGGATGAACTCATTCGCGAGGCGCTGCGGCGCGCCAAGAAGAGTGTCAAGGAACAGGCGGCGGCCGCGGACGCTGCAGATCGACTTGAGTAGTGGAGGCTATTCTGATGGCGCAGGCAGGGATCAGCGCAAATCGGCTGGAGCTTTTGCAGATCGCGGATGCCGTCGCGCGCGAGAAATCGATCGATCGCAAGATCGTCATCGCTGCCATGGAGGACGCGATCCAGAAGGCTGCCAAGTCGCGCTACGGTGCCGAGAATGACATCCGCTGCGAGATCGACCCCAAGACCGGCGAGACCAAGCTCGCGCGCGTTGTGCAGGTCGTCGAGGCGGTGGAGAACGACGCGACGCAGGTGACGCTCGACGATGCGCGGCGCCGCAAGCCCGAAGCCAAGGTGGGCGACCTGATCGCCGAACAGCTTCCCCCCCTCGATTTCGGCCGGGTGTCAGCTCAGAACGCCAAGCAAGTGATCGTGCAGAAGGTGCGCGAGGCCGAGCGCGAGCGTCAGTTCAATGAATACAAGGACCGCATGGGCGAGATCGGCAACGGCACGGTCAAGCGGGTGGAATACGGCAACGTCATCGTGGACCTCGGACGCGCCGAGGGCATCATCCGCCGCGATGAGATGATCCCGCGCGAGAACGTGCGGCTCGGCGACCGCATCCGCGCCTATATCTACGATGTGCGGCGCGAGCAGCGCGGGCCCCAGATCTTCCTGTCGCGCGCGCGGCCGGAGTTCATGTCGAAGCTGTTCGCCCAGGAGGTGCCGGAGATCTACGACGGCATCGTGCAGATCAAATCCGTGGCCCGGGACCCCGGCTCCAGGGCCAAGATTGCCGTGATCTCCAAGGATTCCTCGATCGATCCCGTGGGCGCCTGCGTGGGCATGCGCGGCCAGCGTGTGCAGGCGGTCGTGGGCGAGCTGCAGGGCGAGAAGGTCGATATCATCCAGTGGAACCAGGACGCGGCGACCTTCATCGTCAACGCGTTGGCGCCCGCCGAGGTGACCAAGGTCGTGCTCGACGAGGAGTCCAACCGCATCGAGGTGGTGGTTCCGGAGAGCCAGCTGTCGCTTGCCATCGGCCGGCGCGGGCAGAACGTCCGCCTTGCCTCGCAGCTGACTGGCTGGGACATCGACATCCTCACGGAGCAGGAGGAGTCGGAGCGGCGGCAGAAGGAGTTCTCCGAGCGCACGCAGCTATTCATGGAGGCGCTCGACGTCGACGAGGTCATCGCCCAGTTGCTCGCCACCGAGGGCTTCGAGACGATTGCCGAGGTCGCCTACGTCGACTCCGCCGAGATTGCCCATATCGAGGGCTTCGACGAGGATACCGCCAAGGAGATCCAGACGCGCGCGCGCGAGTTCCTGGAGCGGCAGGAGGCCGAACGCGATGCCAAGCGCAAGGAGCTCGGCGTCGCCGACGACCTTGGCAAGATTCAAAGCGTCACGACGGCGATGCTCGTTGCCTTCGGCGAGAACGGCATCAAGACGGTGGAAGACCTCGCGGGCGCCGAGACGGACGACCTCGTCGGCTGGACTGAGCGCAAGAAGGAGAAGGATGCCGAGCCGATCCGTCACAAGGGCGTGCTGGAAGGCTTCGAGCTGTCCCGCAAGGACATCGAGGACATGATCATGGCCGCGCGCATCGCAGCCGGCTGGGTGACGCAAGAGGACCTGGACAAGATGCGCGCCGACCAGGCCGCTGCCGCAGCGGCGGCCGAGGCGGCGAAGGCCGCCGGGCCGGCGGCGCCCGTCGCGGTCAAGGCGTAACGGTCATGGTCCGGAGCACGAGCATCGCGGATGCGCGCACGCACCAGGGTCGAGGAGCGGGACGGCGGGGCCGAGGAAGGTCCGCTCCGGCTATGCGCCGTGTCCCGCGTCCACAAGCCGCCTGAAGAGCTCATTCGTTTCGTTGCCGGCCCCGACGGGGCCATCGTTCCCGACCTCGCCCGGCGCCTGCCGGGCCGCGGCGTGTGGGTGGGTGCAACGCGCGAGGCGGTCGATGCCGCGGTGCGGCAGAAGGTCTTCGCCAGGAGCCTGAAGCGGCAGGTCACGGTGCCTCCCGACCTTGCCGTCCTCGTCGAGCGGCTGATGGCCAAGCGACTTGCCGAGGCGCTGAGCCTCGCCAATAAGGCGGGGCTTGTCGTGTCGGGTTTCGTCAAGGTCGAGGAGGCCATTGCCCGGGGTCGGGTGGCGGCGCTCATTCATGCCGCCGAGGCCGCGCCCGACGGCGCACTGAAACTTGACCGCCAGCTCCGGGCCAAGGGGGATTACGACGGGGCCGCGGGGGCCATAATCGGGGGGCTGACGGGCCCGGAAATGAGCTTGGCCATGGGACGGCCAAATGTGGTACATGCTGCGGCGGCGGAGGGTGGCGCAACCCGTCGACTGGTGGAGGAGGCTTGGCGCCTCGAGCGCTATCGCGCCGGCACAGACCATGCGCCGGCAAGTGAAGCAAGACAGGACGTGCATGACCGAGACTAAGGAAACCACCGAGAAGACGCTGCGCGGGGCCGCCCCGCGCAAGCCGCTGAGCCTCAAGCGCACGGTCGAGTCCGGCCACGTCCGGCAGAGCTTCAGCCATGGCCGCTCCAAGTCGGTGGTCGTCGAGAAGAAGAAGAAGCGCACGATCTCGGGACCGGGTGGCGTCGAGACGGAGGAGGGGTCCGACGAGGCCGGCCGCATGCTTGCCGACCTGGCGCAACGGCCGGGCGGATTGTCGAGCGATGAGCTCGACGCGCGCCGCCGTGCACTGGAAGCCGAAAGGGAGCGAGCCGAGTTCGAGGAGCGCGAGCGTGCGCGCCTGGAGGCCCTGCGCCCACCGGAGCCCGAGCCGGAGCCCGTGAAGGAAGAGGGGCCCGCGGCTCCTGCCGCCGAGGCATCGACCGAGACCGCCGCGACCGCTCAAAAGGCGGACGCGGAAGTTCCGATGCCGCCGGCGGCGCCTGGCGACGCGAAGGGGCGTGCGCCGGAGAAGCCGAAGACCGGCGAGGCGCCGAAGCGGCCTGAGCAGATTGCCAAGCGCAGCGGCCGGGCCCTCGAGCTCGAACCCGAGCCCGACGACGACTCGCGCGCCAAGAAGAAGGGCGCCAAGCCGGCGAAGAGTCCCGTCAAGATCGGCGACGAGAAGCGCGAGCGCACCAAGCTCACCATCAACAACGCCTTCGATGAGGCGCAGCGCGAGCGCTCGCTCGCCTCGCTCAAGCGCCGCCGCGAGCGCGAGAGGCTGCGTCAGGCGGGCGTGGTGCAACCGCGCGACAAGGTCATGCGCGAGGTGATCATCCCCGAGGTGATCACCATCCAGGAGCTGGCGAACCGCATGACGGAGCGTTCCGTCGACGTCATCAAGCTCCTGATGACGCAGGGCGCGATGCACAAGATCAACGACGTCATCGATGCCGATACGGCCGAGCTGATCGTGCGCGAGTTCGGCCACACGCCCAAGCGCGTGTCCGAGGCCGATGTTGAGGAAGGCTTCATCGGGCAGACCGACGAGGAGGCCGACCAGCAGCCTCGCGCGCCCGTCGTCACGATCATGGGACACGTCGACCACGGCAAGACGTCGCTGCTCGATGCCATCCGCCACACCAATGTGGCGGCGGGGGAGGCTGGCGGCATCACCCAGCACATCGGCGCCTATCAGGTGACGACGCCGAGCGGCCAGAAGGTAACGTTCATCGACACGCCCGGCCACGAGGCGTTCACCGCCATGCGCCAGCGCGGCGCCAAGGTGACCGACATCGTCGTGCTGGTCGTCGCCGCCGATGACGGCGTGATGCCGCAGACGGTGGAGGCGATCAATCACGCCAAGGCCGCCGGTGTGCCTCTCATCGTCGCCATCAACAAGATCGACAAGCCCGGCGCCGATGCAACCCGCGTGCGCACGGCTCTGCTGCAGCACGAGATCGTCGTGGAGAGCCTGTCGGGCGAGACCCTCGAGGTCGAGGTGTCGGCCTTGAAGCGCACGGGCATCGACAAGCTGCTCGAGGCGATCAGCCTGCAGGCGGAGCTGCTGGACCTGCGCGCCAACGCGGACCGTTCCGCGGAGGGCGTCGTCATCGAGGCCAAGCTCGAGCGCGGTCGCGGACCGGTCGGCACCGTCCTCGTTCAGCGCGGCACGCTCAAGGTCGGCGACATCATCGTCGCCGGCGCGGCCTGGGGTCGCGTGCGTGCGCTCATCGACGACAGGGGCGAGCCGGTCATGCAGGCCGGGCCGTCCGTGCCGGTGGAGATTCTGGGTTTCGATTCCGCGCCCGAGGCGGGCGATCCGTTCGCCGTCGTGGAGAGCGAGGGCCGGGCCCGCGAGATCACCGACTACCGGGTCCGCAAGCGCCGCCAGACGCTGGGCTCGGCGGGCACCGCGCGTACGCTCGAGCAGATGATGCAGCAGCTCAAGGAAGCCGGCCGGAAGGAGTTCCCGCTGGTGGTCAAGGGTGATGTGCAGGGCTCGGTGGAGGCGATCGGCGGCGCCCTGCGCAAGCTTGGCACCGACGAGGTCGAGGCGCGGATCGTGCATTCAGGCGTCGGCGGCATCACCGAGTCCGACGTTTCGCTCGCCAACGCATCGCGGGCCGTTGTCGTGGGCTTCAACGTCCGCGCCAACGCGCAGGCCAAGCTCGCGGCCGACCAGACCGGCGTCGAGATCCGCTACTACAACATCATCTACGACCTGGTCGACGACGTGAAGAAGGCCATGTCGGGCCTGCTGGCACCGACGGTGCGGGAGATTTTCCTCGGCAACGCGACGATTCTGGAGGTGTTCAACATCTCCAAGGTCGGCAAAGTGGCCGGCTGCCGCGTCACTGAGGGCAAGGTCGAGCGCGGCGCCAAGGTGCGGCTCATCCGCGACAACGTGGTGATCCACGAGGGCACGCTGTCGACGCTGAAGCGCTTCAAGGACGAGGTGCGGGAAGTGCCGGCCGGGCAGGAGTGCGGCATGGCGTTTGCCAACTACCAGGACATCCGGGCGGGCGACGTCATCGAGTGCTTCAACGTCGAGACCATCGCACGCTCGCTGTAATGAGGCGTCAGACCCTCCAGGTCTGACGCTTTGGCTCCATCCCCGGCCTGACACCGCCAGCTCCCAGCGGGTGGCCCAATGGTGTCAGACCCGGAGGTCCGACACCACCCATGGCCAGCCGCCGTTCCGAGAAGACCACCGGGCCCTCCCAGCGCCAGCTGCGCGTGGGCGAGCTCATACGCCATGCGTTGGCCGAGATGCTGACGCGAGGCGACATTCACGACGATGTGCTGGCCTCCCATGTCGTCACCATCCCCGAGGTGCGCATGTCGCCCGATCTGAGGCTTGCGAGCATCTACGTCATGCCGTTGGGCGGCCAGGATGTCGCCCCCGTGCTGGCTGCACTCGATCGCAACAAGCGCTATATTCGTGGAGAGGTTGCGCACGCGATCAACCTCAAATTCGCTCCCGACATCCGCTTCTTGGCCGACGAGACGTTCGACGAGGCGCGTCGAATCGACGAGATACTCCGCTCCCCGAAAGTCGTGCAGGATCTGAAGAAGCCCTGAGTCTCCGGGCATGCAAGCGATGGAGGGGATGGCCCGCAGCGTGCAAGTGATGAGTGGGCCGCTCGATCAACCGAGGATTTGTTGGGCATGGCGCGGCGGAAGAAGGGCAAGTCGGTCCACGGCTGGCTCGTGTTGGACAAGCGGACGGGGATGACGTCGACGCAGGCCGTCGGCGCCGTGCGTCGCCTCTTCGACGCACGCAAGGCCGGCCACGCCGGCACGCTCGACCCGCTCGCCACCGGCCTCCTGCCGATCGCGCTGGGCGAGGCAACCAAGACGGTGCCTTACGCCGTCGACGGCACCAAGCACTATCGCTTCACCGTGCGCTGGGGCGCCGCCACCGACACCGACGACGCGGAGGGGCGGATAACTGAGACCAGCACCGTCCGCCCCACGCGCGACGCCATAGAAGCCCTGCTGCCGCAGTTCACAGGCGATATTTCGCAGGTGCCGCCCGCGTACTCGGCAATCAAGGTCGCGGGCGAGCGAGCCTACGACTTGGCGCGCGAGGGGGAGACGGTCACGCTCGAGGCCCGGACCGTGCACGTGGAAGCGCTGGAGCTGATCGAGATGCCCGATCCCGACACGGCCAGCTTCCGCGCCCGCTGCGGCAAAGGTACCTACGTGCGCGCGTTGGCAAGGGACATGGGCAACGTGCTCGGCTGCCTTGGCCACCTCACGAGCCTGCGCCGCACGCGCGTCGGTACGTTCGAGGAAAGCAAGGCGCTCACACTCGAGGCCCTGGAAGCGACGAAGGAGGGGGGAGAGGATGCCCTTCTCGCCCGGCTACTTCCGGTGGAGGCCGCCTTGCAGGACCTGCCCATGGTCAGTGTTGGGCAGAGCGACGCCGCCCGTCTACTCCGCGGCCAGCCTGTACTCATGCGCGGTCGCGATGCCCCGATCATTCCGGGGCCGGCCTATGCGACCTGCAAGGGGCACCTGATCGCTGTCGGACGCATCGACAAGGGGGAGCTGCATCCCGTGCGCGGGTTCAACTTCTCCGGCCCCGCATGATCTCTTAATGATCTGATATACAGCGAGATTTTCTTCCTCGCAATCATCGCGATTTGGTGTATAACGCGGGCCATCGGCAAGAGCCTCGGGCATTTCGCCGTTTTCGCGCGACCCGGCTGGACGACATCCCGGCCGCCGCCGCTCCCATCCCCCTCTAAACTGGAAAGGTACCCGATGTCGCTGAGCGCAGAACGCAAGCAGCAGCTTGTGAAGGAATATGCAACCAAGAAGGGCGACACGGGGTCGCCGGAGGTCCAGATCGCTCTCCTGACCGAGCGCATCAACGGCCTGACCGAGCACTTCAAGATTCACAAAGGCGACAATCACTCAAGGCGCGGCCTGCTCAAGATGGTGAGCCTGCGCCGACGTCTTCTCGACCACGTCAAGGACAGGGACGAGAAGCGCTATCAGACGATCATCGAGCGGTTGGGTATCCGCCGCTAGCGGAACAATGTTCCCGATGGGGAAGCACGGCGGTCCGACGACGCAACGGAAGGTCGGGCCGGGCTTCGCCGGATGGTGGCGGCGAAGGGCGCCGCGGACACAAGAAACGAGACGAAAATATGCTTCAATCACAACGCGTGGAAATCGAGTGGGGCGGTCGCAAGCTGTCGCTGGAGACGGGCCGTCTTGCCCGTCAGGCGGACGCCGCCGTGCTCGCGCAATACGGGGAAACAAGCGTGCTGGCGACCGTGGTCGCCGAGCGAGAGGTGCGACCCGGCATCGACTTCTTTCCTCTGACCGTCAACTACCAGGAAAAGACCTTCGCCGCCGGCAAAATTCCCGGCGGCTATTTCAAGCGCGAGGGCCGTCCGACCGAGAAGGAGACGCTCACCTCCCGTCTCATCGACCGGCCGATCCGGCCGCTGTTCGTCGAAGGCTTCAAGAACGAGACGCAGGTGATCATCACCGTGCTCTCGCACGACATGGAGAATGATCCCGACATCGTTGCCATGGTCGCGGTCTCCGCGGCGCTGACGATCTCGGGGCTTCCATTCCTCGGACCGATCGGCGCGGCGCGCGTCGGCGTCGTCAACGGCGAGTTCGTGCTGAACCCGCTGATCGACGAGATGGCCACGAGCGACCTCGACCTCGTCATCGCCGGCACCGGCGACGCAGTTATGATGGTCGAATCGGAAGCCAAGGAGCTGTCCGAGAAGCAGATGCTGGAGGCTGTCATGTTCGGCCACCGCGGCTTCCAGCCGGTCATCCAGGCCATCATCCGCCTGGCGGAGAAGACGGCGAAGGAGCCGTGGGACTTCCAGCCGCCCGACAAATCCAAGTACGTCGACAAGGTGAAGACGCTCGTCGAGCAGGACGTGCGCGCGGCCTTCGCGACCCCGGAGAAGCAGAAGCGCCACGAGCTCATCGGGGCGGCGAGCGCCAAGGTCAAGGAGCTGCTGCCGGCCGATGCCGACGCCAACGAGCAGGTGCTGCTCGGCTCCGTGTTCAAGGGCCTCGAGCAGGAGGTCGTGCGCGGCGACATCATACGCTCGGGCAAGCGCATCGACGGCCGCGATCTCACCACCGTGCGGCCGATCCGCTCGGAGGTGCACGTTCTGCCCCGCACGCACGGCTCCGCGCTCTTCACGCGCGGCGAGACGCAGGCGCTCGTCGTCGCCACCCTCGGCACCGGTGAGGACGAGCAGTACATCGACGCCCTGGAAGGGACCCGGAAGGAGCGCTTCCTGCTGCATTACAACTTCCCGCCCTACTCTGTGGGCGAGACCGGCCGCATGGGCTCGCCAGGCCGGCGCGAGATCGGCCACGGCAAGCTCGCCTGGCGCGCGGTGCATCCGCTGATGCCGAGCCAGGAAGAGTTCCCCTACACGGTACGGGTGGTCTCCGAAATCACCGAATCGAACGGCTCCTCGTCGATGGCCTCCGTGTGCGGCGCCTCCCTGGCTCTGATGGACGCCGGCGTGCCGCTGAAGCGCCCGGTGGCCGGCATTGCCATGGGCCTCATCAAGGAGGGCAACAGCTTCGCCGTGCTCTCCGACATCCTGGGCGACGAGGATCACCTGGGCGACATGGACTTCAAGGTGGCCGGCACGGAGAAGGGCGTCACGTCCCTGCAGATGGACATCAAGATCGCCGGCATCACCGAGGAGATCATGCGCCAGGCGCTGGAGCAGGCGAACGCCGGCCGCATGCACATCCTTGGCGAGATGGCCAAGGCCATCACCGGAGCCCGCACCGAGCTCGGCGAGCACGCGCCGCGCATCGAGACCATCAAGATCCCCGTCGACAAGATCCGCGAGGTGATCGGCTCGGGCGGCTCGGTGATCCGCGAGATCGTGGCCCAGTCCGGTGCCAAGATCGATATCGAGGACGACGGCACCATCAAGATCGCCGCGGCCAAGCGAGAGGCGATCGAAGCGGCGCTGTCGCGCATCCGCGGCATCACGTCGGAGCCCGAGGTCGGCCACGTCTACAAGGGCAAGGTCGTCAAGATCATGGAGTTCGGCGCCTTCGTGAACTTCTTCGGCGCCAAGGACGGCCTCGTGCACGTATCCCAGCTGGCCCCTGGCCGGCCGGAGCGCGTCGAGGACGTCGTCAAGGAGGGTCAGGAGGTCTACGTCAAGCTGCTGGGCTTCGACGACCGCGGCAAGGTGCGGCTCTCCATGAAGATCGTCGATCAGCAGACGGGCCAGGAGATTCCTCGCGCCGAGGGCGAGCCCGAGGAGCGCTTCGAGGGCGGACGTCCCCCTCGCCGCGACCGCGATGATCGTCCGCGACGTCGCGAGCGTGGCTGATCTTCGATCGATGAACCGAATGAACGGCCGCTGCTGCGGCCGTTTTTTTTGCGGTACGCGAGGCTGCCGCGCCGGGCGGACCAGGGATGCTGGACCTCAAGGGTGGGCGGCAGGCCGCTTCCGCTCAAAGCCAGCAAACATCAGCCGATGCAGGAGCGCTGCCGTCAGCGCCATGAAAAGTCCCGCAAACACCACATCGCTGAGAAAGTGAGCCCCCTGGCTCATGCGAACGAGGCCGGCGCTCAGGCCCGCAAGGGTGCCCACGGCCAGCAGCAGCACGGAGCTTTGCGGGACGACGAGCGCGGCGGCATAGAAGGGTGCAAACAAGGCTGATGCCTCGCCGCTCACGAACGAGCAATTCCGCTGACATTGATTGGCCGGCACCAGCGGGGGCGTGTAGATCCTGTCGCCGCCGAACTCGGCGATCTGCCTGGGTCGCGCCCGTCCCCAGTTGTCCTTCAGCAGCGAATTGGCGACCAGCCCTGGGCCCACGACGAGGCAAACGCAGATGAACAGCCATCGCGACGCATTGAGGCCCAGCCAGCCGACCCTGCGGATCGACGACACGACCAAGCCGCCAACAGCGACCGCAGCAGCGGCCCAGAAAACCGCTGCCATGCCATAGCGCGCCGCGTTGAGCCAGAGAACGCGCGCCTCGGTATCGAGCCCGGAATGGTAGAGCGATCTGGAGGCCCACAGATCGATCTGGGGGAACGCCAGAAACACCACCGCGGCGACCGCGCAAGCAACGAGCGACCCGACCAGGACCTTCTTGGAAACGATGTCGGAGCGATCGCCTGCCGTCATTGTCTTACTGGTCTCAGCAATATCGATCGGCATGCACGAAGTTCCCCTCTCGCGCGCCGCCGATGCAGGAAGCTCTCCCTTAGCCGAAGGGCTCGGTCCCGGCCAGCAAGTGCGTTCAGCGCCAAGCAACGCGCACTGGAGCGTGGCGCCGCCGCTACGTGGCACGGGCGGTACGCGCTGTCAGGCGCAACGAAACGTCATCGGACCGTTACAGAAGCCAGGCTGCAAGCTCCCGCTGAATGAGCCGCGCACCGAACAGCATGAACAGCGTGCCGAAGGCGACCTCCATGGCGGGACGGTAGCGCGCGTAGAGGGCGCGGACGTGCTCGCGCTGCATCAGCCAGGCGAGCAGGCTCAGATAGCTGCCGTTGGCAATCACGATGACGGCGATGGCGGCCAGCTGGGTGGCAGGACTCGCGCCCAGGATACCCACGCCGGCGAAGATGCTCGCCAGGAAGAAGAGAGCCTGGACGTTCGCAAGCGCCGTCAGGATGCCCTGGAGGAATGGCCTCGCGGCGGTCTCGTCCGTAGTGGGGGCGGCCACCGGATCGTCGGTGCTGCCGCGGCGGGCAAGCCCCGAGCGCGCCAGGCGCATGCCGACCCACGCCAAATAGGCCCCACCCATGAGGTACAGAGAAAGCCGCAGCGAAGGTGCAGCAGCCAGCAGAAGCGCAAGCCCCAGCAACGTCGCCAGCGCATAGAATGTGATTGTGAGCAGATTGCCCACAAGCGCAGCGGCGACGTCCTGCCACCGGGACGTCACTGCAAGGTGCACGATGAGCAGTGTATTGGGACCCGGCGTCGGCACAATCGCGAGCCAGAGCAACGTGAAGGCCGCCAAAACCCCGTGGTCGATCTGCACCTTCTCTCCCCCTTTGGCGATCGGGACCCCGTTCGCTCGTGCCATACCGCCGTGCGTCGTGTCGAGGATGCGCCTCTGGCACGGTGGGCATCCATCCCGCGCTCATCTGGTAAGGCGGAGACTGGCGTGGATCTCCGCTTGCGTGGAGAGGACGTTGGCACACGACGAGAGGTCAAAGGCAAATGCACGGCGATGCAGGCAGAAGCTGCCAAGGGAGAATGGAATCTGCAGCCTGGAGCCGTTCCCGATGAACTCTGCTCACTGTCACCCCGGAATTCGCCGACGGCGAATATCCGGGACACAGGGGTTGCGGCCGCAAGCAACGGTGCCCACGGTCCTGGGCTCTGCGCCCTTCGCGCTCCGGCCGGGATGACAACAAAGTGCCCACCAGGTGTTTCGGCTCGACTTGACGGAACCTGCCCTAGTCTACGTGCCGAAGCCCAGGCCGCGCAGCAGGTCTCTTGCGGTTGCGGGCCAGCCGGAAGGCGCCTTCCGGGTCCGCGGTCCGGGGGCATCGCCAAGATCGGACGTGGCGCGCTCGAAGAACTCCGGGGCGATGCGCTCGCGCGGCAGCAGGGGCTGCGGCGCCGCACTGGGATCGGCCATCCTCTCCTCCCGGAGCGGTGCAGGCTTGAGGGCCGGCGCCGCCGCGGCCCCCGGCAGCGCTACCGGCGCGCGGCCCTCGTGCGCGGCAAGCATGGCGTCGCGCCACAGGGTGGCCGGCACGCTGCCGCCCATCACCCGGTTCATGGCGCGGCCGTCGTCGTTGCCGATCCACACACCCGCGACGTACTGCGCGGTGTAGCCCACGAACCACGCATCGCGAAAGCCTTGCGACGTGCCCGTCTTGCCCGCCGCCTGATGCCCGGGCAGCGCCGCGCGCCTACCGGTCCCCGACGTCAGCACGGCGCTCAGCATGTCGTTCATGGCGGCAACGTGTCCAGGCGCCACCACGATGTCCGCCGGTGACGCGCTCCGCTGGAAGAGCACTTGGCCGGAGCCCGTGCGCACCCGCGCCACGATGTGCGGCTCCACGGACCGACCACCGTTCGCGAGCACGCCGTAGGCGCCGGTCAACTCGAGCAGGGATACTTCCGAGGTTCCGAGTGCCAGCGAGGCGTCGGCACGCAGCGTCGACTGGACACCGAGACGGCGAGCGACGGCAGCCGTGGTGCGCGGCTTGATCGTCATGTGCAGGCGCGCGGCGGCGGCGTTCATCGAGCGCGCCAGCGCGTCACGCAATGTCACGGCACCGCGGTATCCGCTGTCCTCGTTGCGCGGGCTCCAGCCGGAGCCGAGAATCGGCAGGTCGAGCACCGTGCTGTCCGGCTTGAGACCGCTTTCGATCGCGGCCAGGTACACGAACATCTTGAAGGCTGAGCCCGGCTGCCGCTTGGCCTTGATGGCGCGATTGAACTGGCTGTCGACATACGAGCGGCCGCCGATCAGAGCGCGAATGCCGCCGTGCACGTCCATAAGGACGAGACCGGCCTGACTCGCGTTGGCGGCGGCCCCGCCGGCGGCCAGCGCTTCCTGCACCAGCCCCTGCGTGCGCTGCTGCAGGTCCGCATCTATCGTCGTTTCGACGATGATCTCATCCACGCGGGCGCCGGTGAGCGGCGGCAGATCCTCAAGGGCGGCATCGAGGGCATAGTCGAAGCCCGACTGCCCGCGCTGCAAGTGGCGGGCGAAGCGGAGCGGCGCCTTGGCCGCGGTCTCGCCCTCGGCCGCCGAGAGCAAATCCGCCTCTACCATCTTTGCCAGCACGCTCTGCGCGCGCTGCAAAGCCATCGCCGGATTGAACGCCGGAGAATAGCGTGAGGGCGCCTTGAGCAGGCCGGCGATCATTGCCGCCTCGATGACCGAAAGGTCACGCGCGGACTTGCCGAAGAAACGCTGCGACGCCGTCTCGACGCCATAGGCTCCGGCGCCGAAATAGACGCGGTTGAGGTAAAGCTCGAGAATATTGCGCTTGCCGAGACGGACCTCGAGCCAAAGCGCCATGATCACCTCCTCGAGCTTGCGCGCGATCGTGCGCTCGGAGCCGAGGAAGAGGTTCTTGGCCAGCTGCTGGGTGAGCGTCGAGCCTCCCTCGATCACCCGCCCCGCGCGATAGTTGGCGAAGGCCGCGCGCGCGAGCCCGAACGGGTCGATCCCCCAATGCCTGAAGAAACGCCGATCCTCGGTGGCGATCACCGCATCGATCAGGTGCTGCGGCAGCAAGTCGAAAGGAACGTAAGCGTCGCCGCCGCCGCGCTCGCCCAGCAGGGACCCATCCCTCGCGAGCACGCGCACGGCCGGTGCATGCTCCTTGAGGCGCAGGGTCATGGGATCGGGAAAGGCCGTCGAGTAGTAGGCGAAGGCGACAGCTATGAATAGAGATAGCGGGGGGCCGAGATAGAATGTCGCCCGAAGGAAAAGGCGAACCTCCCACGGCAGCCGGCGAAAGAAGCCGCGCTTCCCGGCGCGTCTGTCACCCTCGGGGCTGCCCCGCCACCCGGGATCGGAGGGATGCAAGGGCCTCATCGCGGAACGCTGCTCGTGTGCGCACACCGCGCGGACGCCATCGCCGGCGCGACACCTTCAAGCTAGAGACTGCGCCGTTAAGATCGGGTTAAGCATGGGGGGCGGCTCTACGGCCGGAGCGCCGGTTTCGGCCCAGGACCGCTGCAGCCGAAGCCTGCCCATTTTCGAAGGTCGCAAGCAGTTGAAATTCAAGACATCTCTGCTTCTGCATGAAGTCGCCGGACAATCCCGATTGCATATCGTACCGCCCGGATTAAGGTGCGCACGATGACGGTTCTTCCGGCATTGTCGCAACGCTGCTCACAAGGTGGATGTGGGCCGCTGAAGGAATGGAGGACCAGATGGCCCGCATGAAAGGCGCCGACCTGATCACCGAGCACTTGATCCGAAACAAGATCCCCTACGTGTTCGGCATCTGCGGGCACGGCAACGTCGGTCTGCTCGACGCGCTGCACGGTGCCCGCGACCGCATCAAGATGGTCTCGCCGCGCCACGAGCAGGTGGCCGCGCACATGGCCGACGCCTACTTCCGGGTGCGGCATGAGCCGGTGGCGACGCTGACCTCCTGCGGCCCCGGCTCCTGCAATATCGTCATGCCGCTGCAGGTGGCCCTGTCGGATTCCTCCGCCCTGCTGGCGATCACCGCCAACGTACCGACAGGCCAGTTCAACCGCAGCCCGTTCCAGGAGATCAACCGTCACTTCCAGGCCGACTTCCCCAACATCATCCGACCCGTCGTAAAGCGCAGCTTCCAGCCGACGCGCGTCGACATGTTACCGCTGGCGCTGCGCCAGGCCACCACCGCCATGCTTGCCGGCCGCCCCGGCCCCGTGAACGTCGACATCCCCTTTAACGTCTTCCAGGAAGAGGATGAGGTGGATGTGCCGCCCGCCTCGCCCCGTCTCGGTGCCCAGCGCAGCGGCGCCTCGCCCGACGAGATCGCCGCCGCCCTCGACATGATCCTGGCCGCGCAGCGGCCCGTGATCTTCATCGGCCACGGCGTGACCTTGTCGGAGGCGGGCAAGGAGCTGACCGAGCTGGTGCACAAGCTGCGAATTCCCGTCATCTCGTCGCCCAACGGCATGGGCTGCCTCGACATGACGGATCCGCTGTCGCTCGGCTTCATCGGTCGCAACGGCGCCTATCCTGCCAACGAGGCCGGCCGCCGCGCCGATCTCGTGATTGCCCTGGGCGCTCGCTTCGACGACCGCTCGGCATCCTCGTGGCTGCCGGGCTATTCCTGGAACTTCCCGCACTGCAAGCTGATCCACGTCGATGTCGATACCGACGAGATCGGCCGCAATTATCCGCCCGACCTCGGTATCCTCGCGGATGCCCGCACGCTTCTGCGCCAGCTTCTCGCCGAGCTCGGGCGCCGCTCGCCTCGGCGCGAGGGCGCGTTGCGCCAGTGGCACGCCGACATCGAGACCTGGCGCGCGGAGTGGGAGAAGTTCACGCGCGCCAACTTCGACGTGCACGCCTCGCCGATCCGGCCGGAGCGCGTCGTAGCCGACTGCCAGGCCGTGCTGCCTCCGGATGCGATCCTCGCCTGCGACGTCGGCGTCAACCACAACTGGTATATGCAGTTCTGGAAGGCGCGGCGGCCGCAGACGATGCTCAACTCCTGGGGGTTCTCGGGCATGGGCTTCGGCGCGGCGGGCGTGCTCGGCGCCAAGCTTGCCGCACCCGACAAGCCCTGTGTGGCCATCGTCGGCGACGGCAGCTTCACCATGGTGCCGCACGTGCTTTGCACGGCCGTCGAATACCAGATCCCGGTGGTGTGGGTGATCTGGAACAACTTCGGCTGGGTATCGATCCGAGACATCCAGCTCGGCATGTTCGGCGGCCGCGAGCTCGGCACCATGTTTCATGCCGGCGGCAACAACACGCCTTACAACCCCGACTTCGCCGGCTGGGCCAAGGCGAGCGGGGTCGACGCCGTCACCGTCACCAAGTCAGAAGACTTCAAGGGTGCGCTCGAGCACGCGGTCAAAGCCAACAAGCCCTTCCTGCTCGACGTGCACGTGGATGCCGAGGTGCGCCCCCCCGCCACCGGCGCGTGGCAGCTGCCGCCGACGCCCTACAAGGAGCCCGTGTTCGGCAAGGCCTGGGTGCCGGGGAAATGAGTCCCCCCGGGGAGGAGGGCAGAATGGCCTTAGTACCCGCCATTGCTGAAAGGTGAGGAAGCGTACCGCCGACCCCACTCCCCCTTGCGGGAGGGGTCGGGGGTGGGGGTAGCCCAAAACGAGGGTGGGGTTTGACCCCACCCCTAACCCCTCCCCGTCATGTCGAAGACATGCCTCCGGCATGCAGGGAGGGGAACCGGTCGCGCACGCCTCACGCTCTGGAGATTCTGTCTATGAGCGCGCCTCAGGGGCGGTTGCCACGCGGTGAGGATTGGGCCCTTATTCGCGGACGGCACCGCACACGCCAACGTCAGCGAGACGCACAATGATCCTCAGCGAAGAGCAGTTGCTGATCCGGGACACGGCCCGCAAGTTCGCCCAGGAGCGGCTCGCTCCCAACTCGGCACAATGGGAGCGGGAAGCCGCCTTTCCGCCGGGCATCTTCGCCGAGCTCGGCGCGCTGGGCTTCATGGGCATGACGGTGCCCGTAGACTGGGGCGGCTCCGGCGCCGACAACGTCGCCTACTCGCTGGCGCTGCAGGAGATCGCGGGCGGGGACGGTGCTCTCGCCACCGTCGTCAGCGGCCACAACTCGGTCGGCGTCATGCCGATCCTCACCTATGGCAGCGAGGCCCAGAAAAAGCGTTACGTGCGCGACCTCGCCAGCGGCGCCAAGCTGACGGCATTCTGCCTCACCGAGCCGCAGGGCGGCTCCGACGCCGCCGCAATCCGCACGCGCGCGGTCCGCAAGGGCGACAGCTACGTGCTCAACGGCACAAAGCAGTTCATCACCAGCGGCGCGACGGCCGACATCGCGCTCGTCATCGCCGTCACCGACCCGGGCGCCGGCAAGCGCGGCATCTCCGCCTTCATCGTCGACACCAAGACGCCCGGCTACATTGTCTCGCGCGTCGAGAAGAAGATGGGCCAGAACGCTTCCGACACCTGCGAGATCAAGCTGGAGGATTGCGTCGTCCCCGCCGAGAACCTGCTGGGGGAAGAGGGCCGCGGCTATCGCATCGCGCTTGCCAACCTCGAAGGCGGCCGCATCGGTATCGCCTCCCAGTGTGTCGGCATGGCGCGGGCGGCGCTAGAGATCGCCGTACGCTACGCCCACGAGCGCGAGGCCTTCGGCAAGCCCATCTTCGAGCATCAGGCGGTCTCGTTCCGCCTCGCCGACATGGCCGTGAGCCTCGAAGCAGCCTACCAGCTCACCCTTCACGCCGCCGCGCTGAAGGATGCCGGTCGCCCCTGCCTGACGGAAGCCTCCATGGCCAAGCTTTTCGCATCGGAGACGGCAGAGAGAATCTGCTCGGACGCCATCCAGACGCTCGGCGGTGTCGGCTACATCCAGGACTTCGGGGTCGAGCGCATCTATCGCGGCGTGCGCGGCGCCAAGATCTATGAGGGCACCAACGA
>Ga0111538_10003505_pt1 | contig 21909 bp, 13 predicted proteins | sample SoiMethybrSBSTD1_FD_79669 | JGI IMG/M metagenome (GOLD analysis project Ga0111538, IMG submission 79669) | Bulk soil microbial communities from a Populus tree surrounding site in Tennessee, USA - Soil MetaG P. TD hybrid SBSTD1 (version 2)... | ecosystem: Environmental > Terrestrial > Soil >... | reverse complement strand
ATCCAGGGAGTAACGTGCCATAACACTGAACTCAGGTGTTATTTGGTAGTCAGCTTTAATATTACCGTACACGCGATCTCTTACAAAACTGTTATTAACTTCATAAGCGAGAAAATAAGGGTTGTTGTAATCGCCAGGTGCCTGCGAAAGTTGCTGAAGGCCTTCCTGCCCTTTTACCCAATAATTTTCCAAGTCACGGATATCGATGTGAGGAGAAACTGCATAAGCCCACTGCAACGGGTTTGTTCCCCGGTTACTAGATGGACGGTTATTCGAATTGTTGCGGCTAAAGTCCAGGTTTGAGCTTATCCTTAATTTCTCTGAGGCCTTTACAGACGTGTTTAAGTTCAAAGAATTTCTAAACAAATCAGAATTCGGTATGATACCTCTGTTTGTCATATTTGAATACGACAGGCGGTATGAAAGATTTTCGTTTCCTTTCGCAATGGAAATTCCATTGGTTGAAGTAATTCCAGTCTGAACAAAATTCTTTACGTTGTTCGGATGCGATGTCAACGGAGTGGGTATAGGGTCTCCGTTTGCATCAAGCGGGCTATTCCATTGTGTGGCATTGTACCCCTTGTCTAACTCAGGTCCTACACCACCGGCAGACGATTCATCAATCTGAAGCACGCCACCTGGGTAAGGATTATTGTCTGGTGTGAACGGAAGAATACCCGACGCAAATTTTGAGTGCATGTCGAGGTATTTATAAGGAATATCAAAGACGGTATTTGAGGTTACTGAAACCGATAGGTTATCTGCTTTTGCCCCCTTTGTTGTAATGAGAACAACGCCTCTACCAGCACGTGAACCGTATAACGCAGCAGCACTTGGGCCTTTCAACACGGAAATGCTTTCGATATCTTCAGGATTTAAGCTGGATATAGCATTTCCATAGTCAACCTTGTTATCACGTCCCACTTCTGTAACGTTGTTTAAGGTGTTCGCGATCGGCACACCATCAACAACAAACAAAGGTTGGTTGTCACCAACCAAAGAAGTCGCGCCACGGATTACCATGCTGACTGATGATCCGGCACCACCGGTTGAACTGATTGTAACACCAGGAAGTTTACCTGCCAGGCCATTCAATACGTTCTCCTGGGCTACTCTGGTAAGGGCACTTCCGTCAACCTTTCCTACAGAATATCCCAATGACTTTTCTTCACGTTTGATACCCAACGCGGTGACTACCACCTCGTCAAGAGACTCGAGGCTGGGTTGTAAGCTTACGTTGATGGAAGTTCTTCCACCGATGGAAATTTCCTGCGTAGCGTAACCGATATATGAAAAAACAAGGGTACCGTTTTCATCGCTAACGGCCAGAGAATAGTTTCCTTCACCATCTGTGATGGTACCAGTCTGCGTTCCTTTGAGATAAACGTTCACCCCTGGCAGAGGACTGTTGTCATCAGCAGCGGTCACTTTCCCGTTAACCGTCACTTCAGCGCGCGCAGTGCCGGCAAATACATGGCTGACTAGCAGCATCACCGTTAGGAGCGTAATCCAGCATCTCCTGTCCGGTCTTTTTTTGTAAAAGCTTAAATTCATAGATTTTTGATTAAAATAGGTCCCAGTTTTTGTCTTGATAAATTGAAAGAGGTAAAGCCGATTTTCCGTGAAAATCTTTCTTTTCGAGGAAATCGTTTGAAATTTCGGTTATTAGTCGATAAGGGCTGTCCGCATTTTGCGTTAACCTAGGAGGGCTTTGCGCAAGGGCCCCAAATTTCACATTCAGATAGGAAATCGATAATAATTTCTTTAAACGTCATGATTACACTTTAAGAAGCTTTAACCAGCGAACGAATGTACGTGGTGGCCATCTCTGCCGCGCCTAACAAGACGATATTTTCATTTTGCGAACGGAAAATCTTGAGACGCTTTATCGACTCAGGAAAAGCGAATGTCTGGAGCGCGTTACGCATAGAATCTTTGAAAAAATCATACGCTTTAGACAATGAACCGCCTAAAACGATGGCCTCAGGATCATACGCCAAAATGACGCACTTTAACGCTTCAGCCATATGAACTCCGAATTCGTTCCAATAGCGAATGGCTTCGGTATTTCCCAGTGCCGCACGATGGTGGGCCTCTTCGGCCGTCGTATTAAAGACAGCGCGAAATAGATTCCCGCTGGCGTAGTACTCAATATTATGGTCTAGATATGGTAACAATCCAATCTCTCCCGCCCCGCAATTGTTTCCATTGAAAAGATGGTGATTGATGATGATACCAGCACCTAACCCTGTACCCACTGAAACGCCAACAACGTGTTTCATTCCTTTGGCCAAGCCAAACTGATACTCACCAAGCGTAAAACAGTTGACATCGTTGTTCACGCTCACAGGTATTTCGAATTCGTCTTCAAGGATATCTTTCAGCGGAACGCGTAACCAGGAAGGGATGTTGGTTACATTGTAAACGATTCCTCGTTCAACATCTACAACAGAAGGCACGCCGATACCGATACCTTTTATATCAGCACTAACCAGCGGCCGGATAAATTCGATGACCTGCGTCAACGTTTCGCTAAGTGATCCATTAGCGTGAAGCAACTCTTTGCGCTGGTTAAAAATATTTCCCCCGCTTTCGATTCCGGCCCGAATATTGGTTCCACCCAAATCAACACCTATTGTCATAATGTTTGTAAAGCTTGCGTTACTAAATTTATTTCTTTTTTGCTCTGTAAAATACACGTTCGAATTCATAGTGATTAATTGGTATTAACGTTAACGGTACTGCTCGATTTGCCTGAGGCATCGAAGCTCTTAAGTATTACATTGGCAGAAACAGCGACCGGTCCCTTATATTCAGTTGAGGTTCCCGTCGGTTCCGTTCCATCGGTGGTGAAACGGATGATCAATCCCGGCAATTCGCTGTTTGCTTTTAACATGCCACTTTCAATAACAGCACCAGGAGGAGGAACTCGATAATGGTATCCGCCATTGAGGTAACTCAAGCGCGGAAGTTCCTGTTTTGCCAGCGTGTTAGAAAACCCGTTCCATTCTTTTTGAATGAGTGCCTCGCGTTCCATTTTGTCATTAATTGTTTCCCACTTACGCTCGGCCGACCATGCACTTTCAGCAAATCCGACAAGTTTGGGAAGCATGTAGTACTCCAGCATCTCTCTCCCTTTAATAGTCTCGCTCCAAATTTGTGCTTCCACGCCCAGAATATTTTTTCTGGCTTCAGGTTTTAAATGCTCCACGATGATTTTACTTTTCGCCCCTGCATTCTTGCTGCCGGTTTCAAGGTCGAGATTTTGCCCCATCGCGTTTTTGGCAGTGGTCTTGAACATATCGAATGGCGCAAATGTCCATGCATCGCGTGTATCCACAAATCCCGCCCAATACAAACCCGGTTCTTTCGGGTCTTTGCTATAGGCCAAATCAAAATAAAAATTCGAGACATTGCAGAGCACCACCTTGTAACCTGCATTTGCCAGGCGATAACCAAGATCGGGATAGTCGAAAATGTTGTTCCAGATGTACGGCACCACGTTTTTGTTGGCGAACTCGGGATTCGGCGCATAGGGACCCTGTGGCGTTTTTATCATTGCCACTTCTTCCCAGCCATGGATCTCAAGTTTTCTGTTCTCCAGTCGTTTAGTCAACATCCGGAAAAAATAGGTTTGCAAGTTTTTTGGATCCCTAATCTCCGGATGTTGTTTCAAAAGTTCTGCAGCCATTGGTGACTTGGTCCACGCACCTTCCGGAACTTCATCGCCTCCGCTATGAAACACGTCCAACTTTAGACCTGCTTCAGTATACATAGCCGTTATTTCGTCTACTACTTTTTCGTAAAAATGAAATACCGATTCACGTGCCACGCTAACTACATTGTCCTGATAGCCTTGCGCAGACAAATACACGGAAGAATCGTTAGGGTCGATCAGACGGTATTCATTGGCCTCGACTTCTTTTCCTTCCTTCATCAGTCTCTCGTAGCGGGCTTCCATGGCTTTGATCGCTGCCCGCGCATGACCTGGAAAGTTTAACTCGGGAATAACTTTGATGTGCCGCTCGTTTGCATATTTCAGGATTTCAATAAAATCCTCACGGGAATAATATCCGTGACCAAATTTGTTTTCAGCCTTTGCAAAAGGACCCGAGCCATAGGCTGGATGAAGTACGGCAGTTTCCTTTCCGGAAGTATGTTGTCGCTGTGCTCCGACGTCGGTAAGCTCAGGAAGGTCCTTTATTTCCAGTCTCCATCCTTCATCTTCCGTCGTATAGAATAAAAACCGATTTATTTTGTAGAAAGAAAGCAGGTCAAGCACGCGGAGAATGGTCTCCTTCGTTTGAAAGTTCCGGCTCACATCGAGGTGAAGACCTCTGAAACCAAATCGCGGAGCGTCTTCTACGATTACATGCGCTAGCGAAAATGACGATGATTTTTTTTGATACGCTTCTATCGGAATCATGGAGCGCAAACTCTGAATGCCGTAGAACACGCCCGCTGCATCGCTTCCCTCAATGCGAATACCATCCGTCGCAATCTCGAGGCTATACGCCTCGGCGTTACTGATTCCTCCTTTTTTCTTGAGCTGTAACGAAATTAACTTTTTGCCTGAAGGTGTTGTTACGGTTTTGAATGCCTGGCCCGTCACATCTTTAAGTGAAGCGGCAAGATACCTTGCTTCATTTTCAAGTCCAGCTTGAAAATATATCTCCATCTCATTGCTAATATTCAGCACTGCTGAGCCAGTTTTTATTTTTACGGGAGAAGGTATAATCCGTTTCCCAGCCGAATCGGAAACCGTAGAAAAAGTGAGATTATTTTTGTAAGTCCATTCCGCTGTTGGAATCGGATCTTCATCTGTTTTATTCCGGTTGATCTGGTCCGCCTCGGTAAATGCTGACCATTCGTAATCATTTACTTCGCTGATTTTCTCCTCCACGCCTGCATCATTATAAAAGACAAAATACAAACCCATCGGCCTGTCTGTCTCCTTGATCACCGCTTCGACACCACGATAATTAATGGTGACTGATTCTCCAGGCTGTAGCGAAAAACTTTCAGCAGGCACCAGCTTGTACCAGTCACCATTAATGTGATGAAGGGTTGCTGCCTGAGGAGTTTCCGGCGTGAGCAATTGCCGAGGAGACATGTTGAAAAACAAGGTCCAGTTCTTGTTTGTAAGCGATTGGTCACTGTTGTTGATCAATTCAAATTTCGCTTCGAAGACATCAGGTTTGTCTGTGAAGTTGGTTATTAACGTCCATCGCACGGCGATTTTTTCCGACGCTTCATGTTTCTGCTGTGGCGATGAACAGCCAACCACCATCATTACAAAAGCCATCAATAGGGTGCCCTTATTTATATGAGTGCAACTTTTGACGAGCTTGAATTTTAAACTTTCCTGGAACGTCATAGCCGTATGAAGATTCGTTTTCTATAAAGAATATAAGCAATACAAAAATTGATGCATACAAAGATGATCGCGTAAAACATACTTGCCAGTTTTGAAGCGAGACCTGCAGCGGTCAATGCCGACATGAAGTGCTCGTTTAAGGACGCAGATCCAAACGGAACGAGATAAAAAAGGTACGAGATCACATCAGACAGGAAGTAAATCGCGATGGCGTTCGCTCCAAAAATGATTCCTGGCTTTGTGCCTGACGCGTAGTTTCGAATGTCTACAATATAGTAGAACGCACCTAACACGAGGGATCCCAGCCCTGATGTCACCAGGACATATGAGCTGCTCCACAGATTTTTGTTTACAGGGAATGTCAAATTCCAAATGTATCCGACGGCGACTGCTGAAAGGCCGGCAACCATCAACAAAATCGATTTTTCATAAGGACTGCGTTTGCTAAGCAGCAAATGTCCCGCAAGCAATCCGGTGATCCCGCTAACGATAGATGGAAAAGTGCTGAGTATTCCCTCAGGATCCCAAGTTCCTTGCCATAACCTTCCCGGCAATAAAATACTATCAACCCAGGCCGCGAGGTTTACACCTTTTTCCAATCTAACTTCGCCTATACCGGGCGTTGGAATCAACGTCATTACAAGCCAGTATCCTACGAGGATGATCGCACCCAACCACGCCTGCGTTCTGAAAGATGTATTCAAGAAGATGAAAGAGCACACGAAAAATACAATGGATATTCGCTGCAACACTCCCGTAATTCTGATATTCTCAAAATCAAAGCTGGGGAGCAGGCTTAGAAATACACCTACGGCAAAAATCTTGAACGCGCGAAAGGCAATTTTTTTATAGAGCTCCTTTTTGGAAGTGCCTTTTTCAATCAGCTTTGTATAGGATAACGTTATGGATATACCCACGATGAATAAAAAGAATGGAAAAATCAGATCCGTTGGCGTGAGCCCATTCCATTCCGCATGTTCTAACGGTTGATAAATATGCTCCCAGCTTCCCGGATAGTTCACCAGGACCATCGCTGCAATGGTAAACCCACGCATTGCATCCAAAGAAATCAACCGGTTATTTGCGCCTACGGATTGTGTCATCGCTTTACTATTTATACTTTAATGAATATTTTTTTCTTATATAAAAAATAGGCTGGAATAAAATTGATACCAACAAAGAACAAAGCGAAGAAACAACTTGAAAGCTTAGGAAGAACACCAGCACTAGTCAATGCGTTCGTCAAATGGATATTCAATGTCGCATCTCCGATAGGAAGTACATAGAAGACCAGGGCTAACAGATCAGCGAGTACGTAAACAGCAATGGCATTTGCTCCAAAAATAATCCCAGGGCGAGTCCAACGACTAAAGCGACGAATATCAACAACATAATAAGTCGCTCCTAAAATCATCGACGCGATACCGGAAGTCACCAGAACGAAAGAACTCGTCCACAGATTTTCATTCACGGGAAATACCAATCCCCAAACATATCCGACGGCTGTTGAAATCATCCCGAAGATCATAAGGTAGATCACCTTGTCTGTGGGTTGTCTGTTGCTTGCTAATAAGTGTCCTGCCAACAGCCCCGTGATCCCAGTAACAATTGCCGGGAAAGTGCTTAATATGCCTTCCGGATCCCAGGTGCCCTGCCACATTCTTCCAGGCAGGAATTTTGAATCGATCCAGGCGGCAAGATTGACTCCAGGTTCTAACATTACCTTTCCCACACCAGGCGTTGGTATTAATGTCATGGCTACCCAATAAGCAATCAAAATCAAAGCACCTATCCAAACCTGCTGCCTGAAAGAAGTGTTCAGGAAAATAATAGCGCAGGGAAGGAATACCAATGCGATACGCGGGAGTACACCGGTATAGCGTAGTTCAGAAAAATTAAAATCCGGAAGAAGATTCAGAAAAATTCCAAGTGCATATATTTTAACGAACCTCCAGAAAATTTTTTTGTAAAGTTCTCCCTTTGAGTCCCCTTTTTTCAATGCCCTGCCATAAGACAACACGATGGATATCCCCACTATAAAAAGAAAAAAAGGAGCAATGAGATCAGTTGGTGTAAGACCATTCCATACCGTGTGGCGCAATGGCGAGAAGACGTATTCGTCGTTGCCGGGAAAGTTCACCAGAATCATCGCGGCAATGGTAAAACCTCTCATACCATCGAGAAAGATTAGCCGCTCCGGTTGTGATATCATCTTAATCTGGATTAAAGTTCTTCAGTAACTTGAGGTAAATCCGTATCAACAGGTGCGCTGATCACACCAAGAAATCTACCCATCCAATAAGGAAGGAGAAACGTGTCACCCGCTCCGAGTTCAGCATTGCCCTTATTATCCTTATCGAGTGTGAAGGCATTCCGGTTATGCTTCAGCTCCGGTCTTTCGTCGGGCGGCAAAATTTCTTTGGTTGTTTCTTCTCTGAAATTCTCCGGCACCAATTCGATGTCCTTCCGGTGGCTGTTGCGCTGACTCCATTCAATCATGTCGAGGGGAAATTCACGGAAATACCATCCGGTTTCTTCGAGGTCAAATTCCTGAGCACCAGTCATAGCGTAGCAAAGGTTCCAAAGACCGTCACGTTCAGAGCGTTCGAATTCCCAATGGTCTTTGATGGCAGCCCTGTATTTTTCTTTCAGTGTGTCGTTCAGCGCGTAAGGATATAATCCCCAGTAACCAAGGAAATACATTTGGTCATCAGAGTTATTCCAGCTCTGTGAGAGCATCTTGCTCCAGTTATCAGCATCGGCCGGCGCTTTTCCGATGTCCTTGACGGGCTTTGTCAGGTTTTCTAAATAGCCTTCTTTAAAAAGAAGTTCTTCTGCTTTCTGTTTGAACTTTTCCTTGCCAGTGAAATGATAAGCTATTTGCAAAAACGCGATTATGTTGGAGGACCCAAGCCGACGATCACCGATCATTTTAGGGAATCGGTTTATGTGCCTTGGATCCCACTGTCCCCAAAGAGAAGGTTTTCCATCAAAGTCAACGATAGTAAGGTCATTGTCTACAATGTAGTTTGTCAGTTGGTCAATAAGTTTGATAGCGCGTTGCCGTATGATTTCATCATCCATGTATTGTGCGATCAATGTCAGCGCAAAATACTGCCCAACGGTCTGGTCACTGCTAGCCGAACCTCTCCAGTCCCATTCGCTGTTAGCAGAATGTTGCCAACTGCTGGGCCTGCGTGCATAGCCGGGGTACCAATAGTCTTCAACGTATGCACGGTATTCTTCGTGAAATTGTGCGACACCAGTTCGCTCAAATGTTCTTCCAAAGAGGCCAGGGACAGGTGAAAGCGCATGAACGCGCTCCATGGCTTCAAATGACTCAATGCAATTTTGCTTAGCTATTTCATCATGCGTTACCAGGTAACGGAAGAGCTGACTTCCAAGGTACATTGACGTCCAAAGGTTGTCACTGTCATGGCCGCTAACTTGTGCAGTACCTAGGTTACCATCTTCAATGCTCGTGATGTCGCTGTTGAAACCGTAACGGACGTGTCGTTGCCGCACTTGCTCTTCGTAAAACAAGGCCTTGTCATAAAGCGTCATTGCCTTGAAACAGATCTTACCTAATCCTTTCTCCGTCAGGATCAAAACAGAACCGCCATCACCCTCTGCCACATCAACAACGGCGTCATCGGGAAGCCATCGCTGCGATGCATAGTAATTGAACTTTCCATCCTCACGAAGCATGAAGGCACCACGCGTTGAACCAAACCAAAACTTTCCATCAATCTCTTCAACTGAGGTGAGTTCAGGCCAAGGCAATTTCTTCTGTTCTTCTTTCGGCGTTTTTGTAGCGGCATCAATATTAATGTATCCGTTGTTCGTGCCGATAATTATTTCTGCATTCTGTCTCGCCAGTGTGAAACAAGTAAAACCTACTCCCTCGAAAACCTTTGTTATGGACTTGTCGGCAGGGTTAAAAGTAAAAAGAGATCGACGACCAAGTATCCAAAAAATATTCCTGCTTTTATCGAACCGGATGTCTATCAGCTTATCGTCCGTGATATCTTCCCACAGCGCCTTTGAATCTTTGACGTACTGTAAGGAACGTCCATCAGACAAAAGGAAATCAAAGTCATTTCCACCCGAAAAAAGTTGTGCGTTGCCTAACGTGTACTTTGAATATAAATTTCCCGCCCACGCATTACTCAACACAGCTTTATCATCGAGGTAAACAAATTGCGCATCATGCGATGTAAGTCCCCTGACTTTTTTATCAGCCAACGGACGATAATATGTCTCAGACACTAGCTTCCCCGGATAAAGTAATTTTCCGGAATACGTTTTCAAAAGGCCCTTATCTGAAAGAATCTGAACGTTCCCGTTTCGATCGGAACATACGCTGAGAAGCTTCAGTGTTTTGTCTTCAGGAAAATATTTGATGCTATAATCCTGTTGATATTGTACATCCTGGTAGATACTTCTGTTATCCAAATTCTGCTGCTCCTGCTCCCATGTACAAGCAGAACAACAGATGCTAAGAACAAGAAGTCTCCAATGCTTGCACATAGTTATTTTGTGACAGGTTCGCTGATCACACCCAGGTACCGTCCCATCCAATATGGCAACAGCCAAATGTCGCCTGCGCTGTATTCCGAGGTACCATTGTCGCCCCCATCCAGATCGAAACGATTAGCATTGTGACGGCTGATCGGTAACTCGCTGGCCGGAAGAACTTCTTTCGTAGTTTGTTTTCTGAAGTTAGGCTCCAATAATTCAATATCTTTTCTATGACTGTTAGTCACCGTCCAATGGACAAGGTCAAGGGGATACTCCTGCAAGTACCAGGCAGCTTCGTCCAAATCAAATTTGTCAGTGCCGGTAAGTGCTGTAAAAATATTCCATGCACCTTCTTTTTCGGGTCGTTCAATTTGCCAATGGTCGATAATCGACTCCTTGAACTTTGCTTTCAACGTATCATTAAAAGCATAACGATAGAGACCCCAATATCCAACATAATACATTTCATCATCAGAGTGATTCCAGGACTCCGATAACATCTTGCTCCAATCATCGGCGTCGCTGTCTGCCTGTCGAACCTGACTCATGGGGATCATAAGGTTTTCATAATAACCATGTTTTGTCATCAGCTCAAAAGCTTTGTCCTTGTACACTTCTTTTTTCGTGAAATGGTAAGCCGTCTGAAGCATGGCTATAATATTGGAAGAATTGATTTTCCGGTCACCGACACCCACAGGCCTCGCGTTAACATACGCCGGATTCCATTTTCCCCACAGGGTTGGTTGGCCGTTCCAGTCTACCATATAAAAGTCATTGTCGATAACGTGTTGCATTAATGAATCGATCAACGTGACCGCTCTGGTCTGAAGATCTTTGTGATCGTCGAGAAGTTCTGCCATCACACCGAAGGCAAAGATGTGTCCGATCGCTTCGTCACTGCTTGTTGTCGACTTCCAATCCCACTCCGGATCGCTTGATCTTCTCCATGGTTTATCGTCGTACTTATAACCGGTTCGTTCAAAAGATCTCGACGGAAAACCTTTTATTTTGTTGATGGTGTACAACCTTTCCATCGCATCCATCGCTTCGCGAATATTTTCAAGTGCCTCGTCCGATTTAGTCACGGCATATCGGAAAACTTCTCCACCGAGATACATCGTCGTCCACAGGCCGTCATTGTCGGAATCTTCCAGCGACCCCGTTGCCAGACTGCCATCGTGCATATATCCTAGCGTGCCGTTAAAGCCGTGGCGGATATGGCGCGCGCGTACTTGTTTTTCATAATACATTGCTTTGTCATGCAGCGTCATCGCTTTGAAACAGATTTGACCAAGTCCTTTGTCTGTAAGAATCAAAACAGAATGATCGGGTCCTTTTTCAATGTCCACTACGCTATCAGAAGGCAACCAGCGTTTCGACGCATAGTAAACGAACGCCCCATCTTTATCAGTTGTGAAGGCGCCACGAGTTGTTCCGAACCAGAGTTTACCATCAATTTCTTCAATGGCTGTAATCTCCGTCCATGGCAACTTCCGGATAACATCTCCCTTGGTCTTCCTGGAATCAGCGTCAATGATTTGATATCCATCATTCGTACCAACGATGATTTCATTACCTCCATTCGCGAGGGCAAAACAATTAAAATTGCCACCACTCAGAGCTTCGGTTAATGCGAGATCTTTAACTGAAAAAATGGAAACTGAATTTTTTCCCAACAGCCAGAAAGCATTCCTTTGCGCATCAAACGAGATATCGATAATTTTTTCATTGGCTTTTCCCTGCCATAAAACTTTTGAATCCTTTAGATATTGGAGCGCTTCACCGTCAGAAATCAGAAAGCCGAAGGCTTCTCCGCCTTCGAAGAGCGATGCTCCGGGCATCGAATAACGTGAATAAAGGTTTCCAGCCCAGGCGTTGCTTAGGACAGCTTTATCCTCCAAATAGACAAATTGGTTATTGTAGAGATTAAGATTCAGAATTTTTTTATCGGCCATTGGACGATAAGTCTTATCAGGAACCAATGCGCCAGGGTAAAGAAATTCTCCCCCAAATGTTTTCAGCAATCCTGCCGAAGAATATACCTGGACGACACCATTCCGATCACTAAAAACCTTCTTAAGCGTTACACCTTCTTGTTCAATGTTAAATTTCTTGCTGAAATCCTGCTGATATGCAACATCCTGGTAAACCGGTTGATTCGACTGACCTTCGTCTTTTTTAGAGCACGAAAATCCGGCTATCAAAAAACAAAGTATCCAAACACCTTCTGTCGCTTTTTTCATCTTCGATTTGATTTAAATAATGTTGACTGCTTTTTGCGAAAGCAAGAATATTAAAAAAGCGCTGTAAATGAGTGTGGATTTTACGTTTATAAAGGACTGCTTTGCGAAATCTGCTCCTTTGATGCCGCTTTTACGCAAATATGTTTCTAGTTGCTACTTTCTGGTTTCTAGTTTGAAGTTCGAGGTTCGGTTGCATTTCCGTTCCTAATTGGATATTGGATATTCCTTGTTGGATATTCAGGACGGTTCAAAAATATCGAATATCCAGCATCGAATTTCCTTGGCCATCTGGGACGACGCTCGACCCTCCAGGGATTCTCGGCGTGTCTTTCTCTTTGCGCTTTGTGTCAGATTGGGTTCCACTCCGATCGTCATTCGAAATTCGGTGTTCGACATTCGATATTAATCACGCGAATGGTTAACGCCCCAAGCTGTTTTTTCGAATTACTTAATCATCTTCAGATATCGCCCCATCCAATAGGGCAAGAGCCAAAATACGGGTTCTCGTTCTATATGATGATTACCGGCGCTCACCGACCATGGGTTTTTGTCCCACCGGATCGTTGCGCGTATGCTGGCAGGTTGTAATTCACTTACCTGCAATTCGTCCAGCACCGGATGATGCACAAAACTGATATCTTCTCTCCTGCTGTGATCAATGGTCCAGTCGATCAGATCCAATGGTGTGTCTTTCAACAAGCCAGCGGAAGATTCCGATTCAACTTTTTTATTTGTAGAAAAGCAATAAATAAAATTGACAAGAGGATTGTTGTCACCCTTGCGTTGGTCCATCCACCTATCAATGTGCTTCCTGTAAAAAGACAGCAATTCGGGATCTTTCTCACATCGCAACAGGATGGGATATTGATAGGCTGCCAGCACAACATCAAAATAAATAAACCAGGCAGGATCCTGATTCGGTATGTTGTCCATGTTGGTGAGATATCCTTCTTCTTTGATCAATCGGAGATATTCGCGCTGATATTTTTCATCGTGCGTCATGTAGTACGCAAGTTTGACGAACGACAAGAGTTCCATTGAATTCAGACTTCTGTCGGGAGACCATTCCGGATCGCGATTTAATTTATCCGGAGACCAGACACCCCAACGGGTGGCCTTCCCATCCTTATCTGCCAAACAAAAATCATGTGCCATCAAATAATCAACAATCCGGGCCACCTGGGTAGCTATGATTTCTTTCTCCTTTCCCTCAGCTGCGAGCTCGTAATAAAAAAAGTACCCGAACATGTGTCCACAAAGTTCGTCACTGCTCGTATCGCCCTTCCACATCCACTTGCCATCACTGGATTTATGCCAACGCGTGGTCACGGGTTTGAACCGCGGCTCCTCGACCAACGCTTCGGCTAGTTGACGATCGGTGTAGGTACGATTTACGTCATGGATCGAAGTCCATCCTGCGGGAACAATAGTCCTGGCAAAAAAACCATCCGTTTCCGTTACCTCTTGCAATTGTTTGAGAAACCGGAATGCTTTTCCGGCCTTTTCCCTGGCATCTTCACTTTTTGTAGCGGCATAACGAAAGCTTTCCATTGCCAGGTAATTGCTGGTATATTCACCATCATTGTCATCGTCTTCCGGCTCCCATTGAGTGGTATCTCCAGCGATGGGTAGGCGGCATTGACCGGCAATCCAAGGCTCACGAATGTGTCGTCGCATAAGGACATCGTAGAAATAATCTTGCTTCGATGCCAATGTCATCTTCTTTTTTTTCACGGCGCTTACACCACCTTGGGTTGCTATCCACGCATTCCCTTTGTTATCGAAAGCGATATCGTTCACATGATCATCCATCAACCAGCGCCTGCTCAGCAAAAGAGAATGACTTCCATCCCGACGATATCTAACCACACCGACATCCGTACCGACCCACATGTCGCCATCCGGGGACCGTCTAAGGCACTTTACCTGAATGGATGAAAGGCCATCCTTCGGAAGAAGTGTTTTGACGCTCTCTTCATTCTTCAAAATGGTAACACCTCCTAACCCGCCGACCCATACCGAATCACCGTTCATTTCAACGCCACGGATATATGCACTGAGAAGCTTGTCCCGTCCTGCAAAATATTTTGTCCCACCGGGAGTACAGTGATAAAGGCCTACATCGGTGGCCACCCAAAGTCCGCCATGAAGGTCCGAAGTGACGTCACGAATAGAGCGTGCAATTTTATACTCGGTTTTCGTCCAACCATTACCGGAATACAGCCAGATACCATGGGGACCAGCCGCGTAAACGCCTTCTCGGGATTTACATAGCGCGGAAAGAGGAGCTTCCGGACCCGGCATTCGTTCAAGTTTATTATTCGTAAAACGGTAGACTGCATTCCACGTGCTCATCCATACTGCAGAATCTTCACCTAGTGCGACGGCAAACGAAGGTCCTTGATCTTTTTGGGGAATTGCATTTTCCCACACCTCCTCGTTGTGATTCTTCACAAACACTCCTGTGGGCGTTGCGATCCACACGTTCTCATACGTATCGACAATGATGCTTCTTATCTCATTATCAACGGGCGTAGATGCAAAAGTATAGGCTTCATGATATTCCTGCCAAAAGGCCGTATCAGAATAAAATGTTAATGTTTCGTCGGGAAGATTCGTGCTTTGTTTCTTCTGCTGACAGGATGCTAAGAGCATCGTCAGCATTAAAAAACTGAGCAAACATTTTCCGAAAACCGATAGAGGCTGTGTTGACATTGACCCAAGAATACACAAATTACGTCGGGGGGAGATACACCTTTTGCGTCTTTTACATCACACTTTACACAGGCCGATTACTTGCGGATAATAAACTCATCCTTGATTTCACCATCGCTGCCTATCGAAGTAAACGTAAGAACTTTTCCGTCAATTTTCATATGTTGATAATAGTAGCCTTCGCTATACTGTTTAACGGCATAAGGTTCCCCTGTCATTTTATCATGTTTCCAGGGAATGCTGATTGAGATCGCGTAAACTGTTCCTTTGGCGAAATCATCAACGACCTTTCCTTTAAACATCGGATTGGAACGCATGTAATAATGAATATGGCCACCCATGACCATGTCCACATGATACTTATCGAAGAGCGGGACCCATGCTTCCTGAATATCAAAATAAGGCTCCTCAAAATTGTATGGTGGAAAATGGAACATTACAAACTTCCAGATCGCCTTGGTTGTTGAAAGTTTTTCTTCAATCCATCGCGTATGATCGCCTACCTCTGACGTTGCGTCGATCATGATGAATAGTGCATTTCCGTACTCAAACGAATATGAACTCTCTACATCAACTTTTTCAGGTCCGTTTTTCGGAAGGCTAAACAAATCATAATATAATTTTGCGCCCATTCCGTCCTGGCGGTCGTGATTCCCCGGCACGGGCATGAGTGGCTTCCGCGCGAAAATATTCATGGAGTATTCAAAAAACTTATCCCAATCGTCCCGGTTTAGTCCCGTGCTGACAATGTCCCCTGCAATTGAATAAAATGCAGCCTCCGGATGTTGTTGAGTCGTCAATGAAGCGAGTTTTCCAGAATCAGGAAAGCAATGTGTATCGCCAAACCAAATGAATGAAAAATGATTTTCGTCCGCAGCCTCTGTATCAAAAGTATTTACAGACGACCAGCTTTGATTTGTTTGAGACCCGGCTTGATAGTGATAACGCGATCCAGGCTTCAGATCTTTCAGGCCAGCAGTAAACCGATGAACATAACGGTCATTAAAAAGCATTCGGTCCTGGATCACCTCACGCGACGCGGACATTGTTAGCGTATCACGATCGCCATCGACCCAGTATCTAACCACACCGTCAGCCACCGTTGTGTTGGTTCGCCATTGAATGTCAACCGTCGTTTTTGGTGACCCACTCCAGGTGAGCATGATCTGGTCAGCATTATTTGATGAGGGGAACGGAGTTTTTCTGAAAGCATCGATCACATGAGCTTCTCTTGCTCTTCCGCGCACGGTGGTAAATAATTTCTGACCCACAAGCTTTTCTGGAACTTCCGTTAGCAAAAGTCCGGACCAGTCGTGGTACGTAAATGCGCCTACCTTCATCGTTGCCAATTCATACTGGGGATAGACCTCGGAAATTGTTAACGTATTTGCCGGATCTTGAGGCGCTACTGAAATGAAATAAACCGGACGGTGTTTATCAAACCCGTTAATACCCAGCTCGACTTTTCCCGCAGGATAATTTTTTTTCCATACTTCGTATTCAAAGCTTTCATTTCGTACGATGTGATCTGTCTTTAGAAAGCCCGCTTCCGCCAACCAGAATGGAATAACCTTTTGCTGGACATCGCGCATGAGCGATACAGTAACGGGTGTGTTAACTGTAAAATATTGGTAACGCGTTGCAAGAATACCTTTTTCCTCTTCGGTAAGGAAATCAAGCATAAAAGCGTCGTCTATACTATCATATTTGTCAGGCGGCACCTGCTCATATAGTCTGGTGATCACTTCATCCATCACCTGAGTGACCGTAAGGTCCTTATTTGATGTGGTTTTTTCTTTACAGGAAGACAGGAGGATAAATACGGCAACAAAAAGCGATACGATTTTCATGTTGTAACAGGTATTATCGTTTTAAAACAAAAGCCGGCGCGATGGTGAAACGCAGCCGGCCTTTACTTATTTACCCAAAAAAAATCCAATCGACACACAACTATGAAATATTGTTTTAGCTGCTCCCCACAAAAATATATGATCGCGCCATCCTTGATGTCGCCTTTTTGCGCAAAGAAAACTTCAAAACACGAAAAGTTGCGCGCATGCTAAAATTTACCGCCCGCTGAAGCCCTCCACAAAAACTTTCGACAGCCAAACGTAAACTTGGTTTGCTAAGAACTAAGGTTTATTTAAATTTTAGCCGTCATTTGAAAAGCGGATGATACAAACCTCTAATTTTATTTATCGCAAAAATTCAAATTCCGAACTCACACTTTAAACAATATCTATCATGCCCAATTTGCACATCAAGGAGACTCCGAAATCATATGATGTTTGTATTGTAGGATCTGGTGCCGGCGGAGGAATGGCAGCCTATGTGCTGGCGAATGCAGGTGTTAAAGTAGTTCTCCTGGAAGCAGGACCATTGTACGATCCTGCAAAAAATGTCACACAATTAAAATGGCCGTGGGAGTCACCGCGAAGAGGAGCAAGCACACCGCTCCGCCAGAACGGAGATTTTGACGCAGCGTATGGGGGATGGGACTTGGAAGGCGAACCTTACACGCACAAAGACGGCACAAAGTTCGACTGGTTCCGTGCGCGTATGGTAGGCGGACGCACCAATCACTGGGGCAGAATCTCCCTTCGTTTCGGTCCCAAGGATTTTAAACGCAGGAGTATTGACGGACTCGGGGATGATTGGCCGATAGGTTACGACGATGTCGCGCCCTTCTATGATAAAATTGACCGGCTCATTGGTGTCTTCGGTTCGAAGGAAAATCTTCCGAACGATCCGGACAGCATTTATCTTCCGCCACCGAAACCTAGACTGCATGAACTCTTCATCGGGAACGCGGGAAAAGAACTAAATATTCCTGTCATTCCCTCGAGGCTGTCCATTCTCACCAAGCCCATCAACAAAGATAGAGGAGCGTGCTTCTATTGTCGTCAATGCGGCAGGGGATGTACTGTGCATGCAGATTTTTCTTCCTCCTCGGTTCTGGTAAAACCCGCTATTGCGACAGGCAACGTTGATATTATTCCCAACGCCATGGCACGCGAAGTATTGACCAACGATGAGGGTATAGCAACGGGCGTTTCCTTTGTCAATATCGATGACTTGCAGGAGTACACCGTAAAAGCAAAGGTTGTTATGCTGGCAGCCAGTGCATGCGAATCAGCGCGCCTATTGCTGAATTCAAAGTCCTCCAGAAATCCTAACGGCCTTGCTAACGCAAGTGGCGTAGTCGGCAAATACCTTCACGACTCTACCGGCGCATCGACGAGCGGAATTCTTCCCCACCTGGTGGGAAGGAAGCGTTACAACGAAGATGGCGTTGGGGGTATGCATGTATACACACCGTGGTGGCTTGACAACAAAAAACTTGACTTTCCAAGAGGATACCATATTGAATATGGCGGAGGTATGAACATGCCTGGATACGGCTTCGGGTCCGGGATGGAAAAAATCAACGGAAAATATCCAGGTCGAGATGGCAAGCAAAAAGCAGCGGGTGGCTACGGCGCTTCATTAAAAGACGATTACCGGTATTTCTATGGCGCAACGGTTAACATGGCAGGACGCGGTGAAGCGATTGCCCGTGAAGACAACTATTGCGAGATTGATCCTCACACAGTAGATAAATATGGTATTCCTGTTCTACGTTTTCACTATAAGTGGAGCGAGCATGAAGTGAAGCAGGCCAAGCACATGAAAGAAACATTCAAAGAGCTGATTCATAAAATGGGAGGCGTGGTTACTTCTGGTGATGTTGGACCTGAAAATGATTACGGGCTGGCTGCGCCGGGCAGGATCATCCATGAAGTAGGAACAACGCGTATGGGGAACGATCCAAAAAAATCTGCCCTGAACAAGTTTAACCAGGCGCATGATTGTAAAAATTTATTTGTTGTTGATGGAGGCCCATTTGTATCACAAGCCGATAAAAATCCAACGTGGACGATTCTTGCGCTGTCGATGAGGGCATCGGAGTATATTATTGAACAGATGAAAAAACAAAATATTTGATATAACCCGAACGTTGGAAATGCGATTCACCGGGCAAGGTTACAATACCCTGATACCGGTATCTTTAAGCGATTCCCGGGTAGTGGCTATTCCTTCTTCATCTGTGATGATAACGTCAACGGAAGAAAGCGGGCAGATAAAAAAAGCTTCAGCAGTATTTATTCTTTCATGGGGAGTGATTGCGATAACCTGCTTCGATACTTCCACGATCGCTTTTTTCACCTCACTCTCCTCATAGTTGATGGTCGTCACCCCTATGGTGGGGTGAATGCTGCAGATACCCATGAAGTAGATATCGGCCCTTATATTCCGGAAGAACCGGATCGTATCATGACCAATGGAGGTAAAGGCACTCTTATATAAACGACCTCCAGCAAACAATACTTCAATATTAGGATGCGATTCCAAAACACTTACAACGGGAAAGCTATTTGTTACTACCGTAATCTGGAGATCGGCTGGAAGGATGCTGGCAATAGCCAGCGCCGTAGTGCCGCCATCGAAAACCACCACCTGCCCCGGATGTAACAACCCCAGCGCTTTTTCTGCAATAATTTTCTTCTCATCACTTTTGTATTGCAACCTGTCGTGGAAATGATGAGGAGTCGGTGAATGTGGAATCGCCCCTCCACGGACAGCTTTCAATAACCCCTGGTCCGTAAGCTCCTTTAAGTCTCTTCGTACCGTATATTCTGAAATACCGAGTTCTTTACTTAAGGTCTTAAGTGTGACCTTCTGATCTTCTGAGAGTTTGCCAAGAATGTATTGAAACCGCTCTTCTTTAAGCATGTTGCAATATTAAGCGTTTTGTGCCATGAAAGGCGTGTTTTTGCATTTAAACTCCAAGTTATTCAACTAAATATTGCAATAATATGCAATATTTAGATATTTTTGTTGCATATTATTGCATAAATGATACAGATTATGGGTACAAAAATAAGCAGCGGTTTAAGCCGGAGACTATTGTTAATCAATGCGGAAAAGTGCCTGCCCACAGAAAAAAGCATTTTGCAACAAACTGTCTCCCCACAGGCAAACCGCAGAAGTGTAAGCGTATTCTTTTTTTTGCATGGGCTGTGCTTTGCCAGCTGGGCCTCCCGAATCCCCACGATACAATCAGCGCTCAACCTTAGCGCATCGTCACTTGGAACGATACTGTTTGCACTTCCTCTCGGATTTTTCATTTCCCTTGCGTTTGCCGGATGGCTTATCGCCAAAATCGGAAGCAAAAAAGCAGTTGTTCTTTCATCGACGTTGTACAGCATGTCACTTGTTGGTATCGGGCTTTCAACCTCCCCCCTACAGGTTGCTGCGAGCTTGCTCCTTTTCGGATTCTTTGCTAATCTGCTGAATATTTCAGTCAATACCCAGGCCGTTGCAGTCGAGGACCTTTACAAAAAAAGATTGATGGCAACTTTTCACGGTCTTTGGAGCGTTGCCGGTTTCGCCGCCGCTGCCCTTGGTACCTGGATGATTGGGAAGAGCGTGCCTCCACTTCAACATTTTATTTTCGTTTGCCTTTTCGTCCTAATCGGAATCGCCATTTCTGCTTTTTATCTGGTAGAAAAAGATAAGCATACAGATAAAAAAAGTCCCATTCTTGCGTTGCCCGATAAATCCCTACTGGGGCTGGGCCTTATTGCTTTTTGTTCCATGATGGTGGAAGGTGCAATGTTCGACTGGAGCGGAGTATACTTTATAGACGTTATACACGTCAACAGCGAATTAACGGGAGTGGGTTATACAACTTTTATGATTGCTATGGCAGGGATGCGTTTTCTTGCCGATGCATTGGCAGGGCGTTTTGGCTTAAGACGAATTCTTCAGACGAGTGGAATGCTTGCCACGACCGGATTACTTCTGGCTGTTATACTACCACAACTCGTACCCTCGTTACTCGGATTCCTGTTGATAGGGATGGGTGTCTCATCTGTTGTGCCCATGGTCTATAGTGCCGCCGGGAAATCAAAAACCATGAGTGCAGGAATGGCTATAACAGCAGTTTCATCCCTGGGATTTATAGGATTTCTCATCGGCCCACCCTTAATAGGATTTATTGCAGGTGCTTCAAGCCTGAGGGGTTCTTTTCTCGCGCTCACCATCATGTCGGGTGCAGTGGTTGTGATTTCATCACTTTTGCGTCACGACCAGAACAAATAAAACAATTTGAGATTTAGGTACACAACTGAAATGCCTTATTCTGCGAAATGAGGCTTAAAAAAATTTACTAAAATTTTATGCACCTTTTCGGCTGCATATTATATTTGCACCCATAAGGTTGCATTTATGAGACGAGACGTTTTTCAGGGAATAGCCGATCCAACAAGGAGAGCGCTTCTGGGCCGACTTACAAAAGAGAAGTTAAACCTCACTACGGTGGCGGAGTCATTCGACATCAGCCGGCAATCTGTGACCAAGCATATCCGGATCCTTATCGATTGCGGCCTGGTGACAGAGCAGAAACAGGGTCGTGAAAAATATTTTGAAGCGAGGCCCGAAAGGTTGCGCGAAGTAGTTCGATGGATGGAGCAATACAAAATGTTCCTGGGTGAAAGCTACAACCGCCTTGATGATTATTTGAAAACACTTCAACAAACAAAATCAAAACACCATGAGCAAAGAAAAACTCAAAGTAGAAACAAACGGAAATGAACTGATCACAACCAGGAAGTTCAACGCGCCACGAAAGCTTGTATTTGAAGCCCACTCCGATTGCAAGCATCTGATGAACTGGTGGGGACCGCGCGAGTGGCCACTATCCTATTGCAAAATGGATTTTCGTGTTGGTGGGACCTGGCACTATTGCCTGAAAGGCCCGGAGGGAATGGGCGAATCCTGGGGGAAGGCAATTTATAAAGAGATCAAGGCACCTGAAAAACTTTACTACGAAGATTATTTCTCCGACAAAGACGGCAATCTGAACAAGGAAATGCCGTCAACGCTGGTCAAGACACATTTCGAGGAGGTTGGCGGAGCAACTATCGTCAAATCAACGGCCACTTATCGAAGCAAGGAGGACCTCCAAAAAGTTATCGATATGGGTATGACAGCTGGAATCGAACAGACATT
>Ga0111538_10003504_pt1 | contig 21915 bp, 17 predicted proteins | sample SoiMethybrSBSTD1_FD_79669 | JGI IMG/M metagenome (GOLD analysis project Ga0111538, IMG submission 79669) | Bulk soil microbial communities from a Populus tree surrounding site in Tennessee, USA - Soil MetaG P. TD hybrid SBSTD1 (version 2)... | ecosystem: Environmental > Terrestrial > Soil >... | reverse complement strand
CATCGAGGCCGTGACGACGAGAAGAAGGAGCAGCGAACCGCCTCGCCATCCGACTGCCCGTGGCCTCAGCATCATGACGAATCGTATAACGCCCGGAACCCTCCGGGATTTCGGAGGCATGTCGCGCGGGCCCATCCGTCTTGCGCGGCATTCCGCAGGGAAGCCCTAAGGCATGGCATTTGCTCCGATGTCGCTCGTCATGCGCCACGTGTGCGCGGTTGCCGTTTGGCTGATCGGATGCCTGGCCATGGCGCGCTCCGCGGGCGCACAGGCGCCCGACCCGTCCACGCTAGAGAAGCCCGATCTCGTCCAGCCACTCCCCAACCCGATCGCGTCGTTCGTCAGCATGCCGGTCACGTTCAACCCGGAACAGAGCGCCGGCTCGGTGACCACCAAGGAGGCACAGCGCGCCTGCGACGGCTGTCCGCCTCGGCGTGTCGGCATGTCATTGCTCCAGACCACCGGCATCAACGTGGTCTACGGGCTGGGGAACCTGGCGCGCGGCCAGGTCACCGGCCGCATCACGCCAAAGACGTGGTGGGCCAACATGCAGATGGGGTTGGTGTGGGACCTGGATGACTTCACAGTCAATCAGATCGGCCATCCGTATCAGGGCAGCAACTATTTCACCGCCGGGCGCGCCAACGGTCTCACCTTCTACGAGTCGGCCGCGGTCACCGCCTTCGGCAGCGCCACCTGGGAGTTCTTCGGCGAGACCAACCACGCCTCGCTGAACGACTTCATCAACACCACCCTCGGCGGCATCACGCTCGGCGAGATGTTCCATCGAGCCGGGTGGCTCATTCGCAATACGCGCGCGACCGGCAAGCGGCGTCTCTGGAGCGAAATCGGCGCCACCGCGGTGGATCCGATCACCGGCCTCAACCGCGTGGCGAGCGGCGACTGGTCGCGTGTCAGCGACAAGCCGTCAGACTTCATTCCATCGTCGCTCGGCGGCGTGGCGTCGGCAGGCGTCCTGTGGCGCGGGTCGCAGTCGACCGCCTTCACCGCGGTAGGGGATCCGTTCCTCGAAGTGGACCTCTATTACGGCGACACCAACACGGGACGGAGCCGCACGCCGTACGACGCCTTCTGGATGCGCCTGCGCTTCGGCGGCGGCAGCGCGTTCAGCGAGGCGCGGGTGCGCGGCCGGCTGTTCGGACAGCCGATCCGCAAGGGCGGGCTTCAGTTCTCCGTGATCCAAACCTACAACTACCAGACCAACGACGCCTACTCGACTGGTTCGCAGGCGATTGACGCGGCGATCGGCACGACCCTGCAGTTGTCGCAGCGGACGAACTTCTGGATTCTGGGTTGGGGCGGGTTGACGGTGCTCGGCGCGGTCGACTCGCTGCCGCTCGGCGTCACCGAGAAGCCCAAGGACGAGACACCGAGCGCCGGCCAGGGCATCTCCGAAGGGCCGCGTTTTTACGACTACGGTCCCGGGTCGGATTTCGGCATGCTCGCCCGCCTGACGCACGACGGCCGCGATCGCGCGCTGTTCTTTTACGTGGGGCGCCAGATCTATTCGCTCGACGGCGTGCGTGCGAACCACTTTCTGCAGCACGCGCGCGTCGACCTGCTCTTGCCCCTGCGCGGGTCGCTCGGCCTCGGTGTGTCAGCAGAATACTTCGACCGCCGGAGCTATTACCAGGACGTCGCGGGCACGACACTGAAGTATCACTATCCGCAGGTCCGCGCGTATTTTACCTGGCAGCGCCGATGAAGAGTCTCGGGATGTGCGTCGTGCTCGTCTGTCTCATTCCGGCGCGGGCGCTGGCGCAGGCCGCGCAGCCGCCGGCGCCGTCGTCAGGACTCTGGATCGTGGCGGGCGCCGCGTCAGGCACCCTCCGCGGTCATTGCCAGGACTGTCCTCAGGACTTTCCGTTTCGCCATGGCGGCGCCGTCGTCGGCAATGCCGGCTACCGCGTCAATGCGAGGCTCTCTGTCGGGGCCGATCTGTTCTGGATGCAGTGGCGAAACGAGAGCGGCCGGATCCGGGGGACGGCAATCGATGCAGTCGCGCAGTTCCGGCCGTGGGAGTCGCAGGGGTTCTTCGTGAAGGGCGGCGCAGGCATGGCGCTCGTCCGCAACTGGGTCCAGACGCTGGGACCGAATCCGGATGATTCGAAGGCGCTCGCGGTGGTGATTGGCGGCGGCTGGGAATTCAATCCAAAGGGCCGCCTCGGCCTGCAACTCTTCGCGATGCAGCACGTCGGCGCGCTCGGCGACCTGCAGACGGTCAACGGCCCGGTTGCCGACGTCACCGCCAACTTCTGGTCGCTGGGGGCAGCGATCGTGATCCGTTGACGACGCCGCGCGTCGGCGGCCGGTATCGACCGGAGCGCCGTGTTGGCGCTCCGGTCGCGTGACTTCAGAACGAGAACTTCACGTTGAACTGCGCCGTGCGGGCCGTACCACCGTTGAGGATCGTGCGCAGAATCAGGAATGTTGAGCTATCGCGCTGATCGCCGTTCGGTGTCGTGAAGTTGGCCCGGTAGGATGGTTGGCTTGAACGTCCTTGAACCGCCGACGCCTCTCTGAGAACATCGTGATCGTCATGGGGGACAGGCCCGATCGCTCGGACCAGACAACCGCGATCGACGCTCGCCGTAGTACCGGCGCCGTGCCGCCGCCGTTGTCGTCGCAGGTCCGCATCGATGTGAGCGCCCTGTCCCACGTCGGGCACCTTCGCGAGAACAACGAGGACCAGTTCCTCGTGACGAAGATGTCGCGCGCGCTCGAGACGATGCTCACGGGCCTTCCGCCCGGCGACGTGCCCGAACGGGTCGAAGAGGTCAACTACGTCTTGATCGTCGCCGACGGGATGGGCGGTCACGCCGCCGGCGAGCTGGCGAGCCGGCTCGCGATCAGCGCGCTCATCAGCCTCGCGCTGGACATCCCTGACTGGATCCTGAAGCTCGACTCCGAGGCGGCGCCGGCCGAACTGGAGCGTCGCGCGCGGGACATCGTGCGGCAGGTCGGATCGGTGATCTTCAAAAAGGGGCGCGAGGATCCGGCCCTGAAGGGCATGGGATCGACGCTGACCGCCGCTCGCAGCCTCGGTCGGGACCTGTTGATCGTTCACGTCGGAGACTCGCGCGCCTATCTGTTCCGGGCGGGCGGCCTCCATCGCCTCACCAAGGATCACACCTTCGCCCAGATGCTCGTCGACTGCGGGAAGCTCAAGGCGGACGACATCCCCTCGTCTCGCGTGCGGCACGTTCTCACGAACGCGCTCGGCGGCTCCAGCGAGCATGTCGATGTCGACGTCGATCTGTTGCGTCTCGAGGACGGCGACCGCCTGCTCCTCTGCAGCGACGGGCTGACCGACCTGGTCGACGACGACACGATCGCGCAGACGCTGGCGGATGCGGCCTCGTCCGCCGACGGCTGCGCGCAACTCGTGCAGATCGCCCTCGATCGCGGCGGACGCGACAACGTCACCGTGATCGTCGCGGCCTACACGTTTCCAGACGAGCACTGAACCGGGCCGAAGTTCGTTGAATAGGGACTCGCCTGCCTAGCCGAAGCTCGCCGAAGGCGAGCGAAGGCTGGTCACCCGCCTTGCAGATTGGAGAGGTACGCGGCGATCGCCTGCATCTCGTCTTCGCTCAGGTTGCCGGCGATGCTGCGCATGACGCGCGCGCGGTCGTTCGTGCGGGCGCCCTGCTTGAAGTTCATCAACTGCTGCACGACATAGGCCTGCCGCTGGCCGGCCAGGCGCGGATAGCTGGGCGCACCCACGCCGTTGGGCAGATGGCAGCCGACGCACGCCGGCACGGCCGGGTTGCCTTGTTCGTACAGCGCGCGGCCGCGTTCGACCAGCGGCGAAGTCTGCGCAGCGGGCCGCGCCGGTGCCTGACCGGCGAGGTGCGCGGCCAGTGCCTTGAGTTGCCCGTTGCTGATCTTCGCCAGCATCGGCACCATCAAATCGTTCTTGCGCTTGCCGGCCTTGTACTCGCGCAACTGCTTGGCCAGGTACTCGACGTGCTGGCCGCTCACCCTCGGGATCACCAGTGGACCAGGTGGCTGTGCCGCGGCTTCCGCTGCGGGCCCATGACAGGTGAGGCAGGCGGCCAGCGCGGCGGGCTGAGTCCCCTGCGCCCGGAGCGCCGGCGAAACCAGCACCAGGCTCATCCCCAGGAACGTCGAGAATCTACGCACGGCGAGGCCTCCTCAATCGGAGGGGCCGGCTTCAGCCGGCCCAGCGAGGGCGGGCTAAAGCCCGCCCCTCCTTCTCATGCAACGCTGAGTCACAGCTCGTACCGGAACAGCACTCCGAAGAAATGCACCTTGTATTTCTGCGGTCCGAAATCGAGGTACGCCGAGTTATTGGCCGGCATCGTGTTCTGGTCGATGCCGTCGTAGTGCCAGTCACGGATCTCGGCACGCTCGTACCGGTAGAGCACGCGCAGCGACCACCCTTTGACGATCGGCACGACGGCGCTGGCCTCCGCGAGGTGCTGTTCGAACACGAGATCGGGGAAGCCGCTGTCGGCCAGCGCCACTTGCGTCGCGTTCACGCCGAGGGCTGCCGCGTTGTAGTCGTAGGTCACACTCGTGCGGCCCTTCGAGTACGTGTAGCCGAACTCGGTCATCGCGCGGCCGAGCTCGTGGCGGAAACCAAGACCGCTGACGGTGCTGTGATCCTTCTGAGACTCGTCCCAGGTCCGGCTGGTCGGAAAGAGCGGACTCGTCGCCGACGCCGTGGCGCAGACCGAGCTCCAGTTGGACGGCAGCACGCGCTCGGTGCCGACCAGCGTCGTGCCGGCTGGCGCGGTCGGGGCCACGCCCGTGTTGTTGTTCTGCGTCGTGCCGTCGCTGTAGAAGTAGTAGAAGTTGCCCATGGTGCAGGTGTTGTTCTGCTGCACGCCGGCCTGCTGCTGCCGGCCCGTCTGGTACGAATAGAAGCCGTACGCGCTCGATGCCGCTGACATCTGCCAGTTCAGTTCCAGCGAGGGCGAGATCAGCCGCTGTGTTCCGTCGCGGCCGAACATCGAGTCGGGATACTCGAGGTCCTTCACCTGGAGGCCGGCGGTCGCGTCGATCGTCGAGCCGATGCCGTGGTTGAACCGGAGGTTGAGGATGTTCTGATCGCGATCGGCCACGTCGAACCGGCGGAACTGGTCCGGGTTCCGCACCCACGTCGCCATGTTCGTACCGTTCGCCACCGGAACGGGTCCGAGCGACGAGCTGTAGAAATCGGCCAGCGGGGCCGCCACGAACTCGCCCCCGCGGCGGTGTCCGTATTCGTAGGACACCCGGAGTGTTCCGGCGCTGAAGTCACGGTTGACGTAGCCGAGCCGGACCCGATCCTCGCCGGTCTTCTCGCGCTCGCGGTACGGCCGGCTCCAGTTCTCGCGCTCGTAGCCCATCTCGACGCTGCTGTGTCGCGTGATCCGGTAGTCGGCTGACAGCACCGCGTTCATCCGGCTGTACTCGTAGGGCGCCGTGCGAAGCGGCACATCGCCCGCGGTCGGCGCCAGCCCCAGGGCCCTCGTCGCGTCCAGGTTACAGCCCGTGCCGTTGTAGCCGGTGGTGACCGTGCCGGGCGGGTTGTTGCCCGCGGCGAGGTTCGGCGTGACAAACGATCCGCCCGACCCGTTGTTGAGCAGGCGTCCCCACTGCCCGGTCAGCGGATTACAGGCAAGGAAGCTCGAGCTGTTGTCGGTGCCGTAATAGCGGAACTTGCCCCTGACGGTCAGCGCGCGCGTCGGATTCATCAACATGCCGACATCAGTCAGCCACGTGTCAATCTGCCGATCGGCCGTCGTCTGACTGAGCGACGCGGTCGTGTTCCACACGGAGGTCGTGGGCACGCCGTTGATGGTCCCACCCGTCAGCGGCTCGATCGCCCACGGAATCAGCGCGTCATTCTGGCTCGATCGGCCGAACGCGAACAGGCCCGTGACGCGGCTCTTGAAGAAGCTCGGGAGCTTGTGCGCGGCCTCGGCCCGGAAGTTGAAGTAGTTGTTGTTTGGGTAAAGGTCGATCTGCCCCTGCGTAAACGTCGTCGACGGGACGCCCGCGATCGTGTTCGTTTGGATGAACAACGGGTTTTCGAATGTCATCGTGTCGATGTCGTTTCTGTACATCGACGCGGAGGCCTGCACGGTCAGGTTCGTCTGCGTACCGGCAAACTGCAGTCCCGCCAGGACGTTCTGCATGCTGTCGTCGATCAACTCCGGGATCTCGAGATTGCCGCCTCCACCGCCGCCCCCGAACACGGCGCCGAACGGCCGGCGGCCGTCCCGGCGCTCGCGCGAGTAGGAGGCGAAAGCCTTCCAGTTGTCCGGCAGCATCAGATCGAGGCGGGTCTGGCTCTTCTGACGGGTGAGCGAGACATCGCTGGGCGAGGTCGACGCGATGAACGGCAGCATGGCGGCCTGTGTCGTGTTGGCGTTGGTCGTGCCGCCCGCGGTCAGCCCGGTCAGTCTCAGCGGCCCTGTGCCGGCGTCGTCCCACAGGGATCGGTACGTGGAGGTGAACACGTGCGGCGTCTCGCTGAAGGTGCCACGGACTCGCCATGTATTGTGCTTGCCGACGTCCACGCCGTAGTACTGGTCGTTTCTCGCCACGCCGCCGCCCACGGCGTCGAAATGAAACGCATTCTTCGGCTGTTCAATCATCACGCCGAAGGTGTTCGCATACGCCCCGCTCTCCAGATCTTTGTACTCGCGGAATTTGGCCGCGTTCTTGTCACCGCCGAGGCCGACACCGCCGAATTCAACGGTCGCGCGGTAGCGTCGCCCGCCGGACGTGGTGACCGGATCGTTCTTGAGCGTCGGGGCGATCGTCAGCAGCCCGGTTGGGCTGCGCGAGGCCACGACGATGCCGATGCCGTCAGGATCTGCCGGGACCACCGAAGCGGTCGCGCCCGGGTTCAGCGCGTTGCCGGGCGTCCCCTGTCCACCGGCGCCTGCCTGCCGTGGCACGGCGACGGCCAGGCTGATCCCAAGAGTGATGACTGCGGTCTGGAACGACGTCTTCATCAGAGGTCTCCCCGCGACTCAGCGTTGGAAACGTGATCCGGCCGGGTGATTGCTGCCGTGAATCTGAATGTGGCAGTTCTGGCAGGTGCGCCCAATCACGCGTGGGCTCTGGCCTCCGCCAAGAAGTGCGCCGGCAGCGGTCTGTCCGTCCCGATAGAAGGTGGAGTTGTGGCCCACCGACAGGTTGTGGCACTGCTGGCAGAGATACGGTCGCGCGGCGACGAGCAGCTTGTCGTGGTTCGATCCGTGCGGCAGATGACAGTTGGCGCAGTTCTCACGGACCGGCGCGTGCTCCCACAGCATCGGGCCGCGTTTCTCGGCGTGGCACGTGTAGCAGACGTCGTTGACCGTATCCGCCTTGAGGAGCGCGCGGCCCGACGACCCGTGTGGATTGTGGCAGTCGGCGCACGAGATCTTGCCCTCGGGCAAGGGCATGTGCGAACGCTTGCGAAAGTCCGCGCGCTGCTCCTTATGGCATTGGGCGCAGGTGTCCGAGATGCTCTGCCGCGCCAGGAGGCTGTTGGCCGAGGCCCGCTGCATCGTGTTGTGACAATCGGCGCAGCCGAGATTGCTCTTGGCGTGATTCGAGTCGGCCCAGTGGAGGCGGTTGCCGCCGTCGTGACACGTCAGGCACTGCTCGTTCTGCGCCTCGACAGGCGTGCCCCATTTCTTGGTGAAGCCAATGAGAGCCGTCTTGTCGGTGGCGTTTCTCGCGTGATTCGAGCCGGGGCCGTGGCAGGCCTCGCAGCTTCGCGCCTGCAGCGCGTTGGCCGGGTGCTGCCGGAACGTCTTGGCGTGCACTGTTTCGCTGAAGTGCTTGTTCTCCTGGCCGTGGCATTGGAGGCAGCGCGCCTCGCCGATATACGTCGCGGGAGGCGCAGCCGTCGCGTTCTGCGCCGTCGGATTCTGGGCAGGCGCCACGGTGGCAGCCAGGTTCAACAGCCAGTACACGAAATAGAGCATGACGTTGCCCCCATCGGACGCGCGTTTGCCCGCTCGACGAACCGCTTGCCTTGATTTCCGCCGGGCTGCGTCTGGGGAGACGGTTGCTTGCTGTTCCACGGGCTGGGGATACCCGCGGCGTGTGAGGTCCTGGAACGCCGCGTCTACGGCTGTTCCAAGTGAGCCATAGGATCGGCTCGCAGGGTCTTGGGGGACTTGCCGAGTACTCTAGACAGATCGCGCGACGCTGTCAACAGAGTCCGGGTCCTATTTCGGCGCTGCGGAGCGGCTGACCGTCCCGGCTTCCAGCCGCTGGAGCTCCGAACGCATCCGCGCAAGGGTGGGCGCCGCCTCGGCGCGGCCGAACAGGTTGTGCTCCTCGAACGGATCGGCCTCCAGGTCGTAAAGCTCGTCCATCCCCGTGAGCTCCCGGTATTCGATCAACTTGTGGCGATCGGTGCGCACGGCGGCATACCCCATGTTCCGAATTCGCGGGAACACGGTATCGCTGAAGTACTCGATGAGAAACGACGACCGCCAGTCTCCGCCGGTCCGCTCCACGACCGGGAGGAGCGAGCGTCCCTGAATCGCGGTCGCCGGCGTCAGGCCGGCGAGCGTGAGCAGCGTCGGCGCGAGATCGATGCTCAACACGAGCTCGCCAGGTGTCGCACCGGCTGGAACGCGCCGCGGGTAGCGGACGAGGAGTGGGATGCGGATCGTCTCTTCGTAGGCGAGCCGCCGCTCCTCGTTCAACCCATGCTCGCCGTAGAAGTAGCCGTGGTCGCTCGTGAACACGACGACCGTGTCGTCGAGCACGCCCTGCTTTTCGAGCACGCGCAGCAGACGACCGAGGCTGTCGTCCACACCGAGCAGCATCTCGAGACGGCCGCGCATCTCGTCGTCGGTCGTGGCGGTCTCCCGTCCGAGCGGCGGCAGGTCGTCGATCGGGCGCAGCAGCGCAGGCTTGTCGAGCGGCGGCTTGAACGCATTGGCGCGTCGCGGCATCGGCCGGCCCGCATACCGTCCACGATGCCGGTCCGCGGCCACGAAACCGCCGGGTTGTCCCGGCACCGGCACCAGCCTGCCGTCGTTCTGCTGGACGACGTTCGGGTGGATCGCCTTGTGCGCGAGGTAAACGAGGAACGGCTGATCGCCGGCCGACTGGATGAACTGCTCCGCGTAGTCGGTCAGGACGTCGGTGACGTAGCCCTTGACGCGCTGCTCGGTGCCGTCCACGTTGAGCAGCGGGTCGATCGCTTCACCCTGACCCGGCATCGCGACCCAGCGCGTGAATCCAGGCCGCGGGCTGTCATCGTTGCCCATGTGCCACTTGCCGAAGAAGCCGGTGCGGTAACCGTGTTGCTGGAGCTCGCGCGGAAACGTCGGCAGCGCGTGGCTCTGCCGCGCCGTGTTGTCGACGATGCCGTGGGTGCGGGGATACAGGCCGGTCAGAAAGCTGGCGCGGCTCGGCGAACAAAGCGGCGTCGTCGCAAACGCGTTGAGGAAACGCGCGCCCTCGCGTGCCAGGCGATTCATGTTGGGCGTCTCGACGAAGGGATGACCGGCCGCGCCGAACTCGTCCCATCGCATGTCATCGACCAACACGAAGACGATGTTCGGGGGACGGTTTGATGCACCTCGAGTCGCGGCGGGCGGAGCGGAACACGCGGCGCTGACGAGTGCCGCGATGGCGGAGAGCGTGAGGAGTCGCCGCCACAGTCGACCGGGCATGACGCGCCGCGATTGTAGCGGATTCTCGTCTGCAGCCGGCACTCGGAGATTCGTCGACTTCCTTTACAGAATCCCAAGGAATGGGTGCGAAGAAAACGTCTCGTTCGAAGTTAACATGGCGCTGGATCCCCTGAGGAGCTGCGATCATGGAGCGTAGGAACGCGTCCGGCTTTCCGCAGCACGGGCACATCGACAGGCGATCGTTCCTCGACGGAGTGGGGAGGCTCGCCGTGGGCGGGCTGACCGTCGGCGCCATTGAGATGATGCGGCCCAGCTACGGCTGGGCGCAGCAGGTGGCGAAGGAGTCCCACCCGGCCTCCGCCCGCATTCTCGATCGGCTCAGAACCCGCTTCACGTTCCAGATCTCGGTCGACGTGGGCTCATTGGATCAGGGTCTGGGGGTTGCCAGTGCGGCGCTGGCAGGCGGAGTCGACATCGTCGAAATGGGGACGCCGCTGCTCAAGAACCAGGGCGTCTCGAACGTCGTGCCGGCCTTCCGCAAGCGGTTTCCCGAGGCGCTCCTCCTGGCCGACATGAAGACCATGGACGGCGGTGGTGGCGAGGCGCGCGGCGTCTATGCGGGCGGCGGCAACATTGTTGATTTCCTCGCGCTCGCGGGTGTTGATACGGCGAAGTCGATCTGCGCGGTGCGCGACGAGTTCAGGCGCGCCGGCCCCGAACTCGCGCGGCTCGCCTTTGCCGACATCATGGTGCCCCACCAGGGGCCCGCCGCGCAGGCCGGCGACGTCGCCCTTCGTATGCTCGAAGCTGGTGTGGACGCCGTCGGCATCCACCTGCAGGCTGACGCGCGCCGCGCCAACCCGAAACTCATCGAGAGCGACTATCTCGGTGACATGGCCCGCGCCGTCTTCGATCGGGTTGGCAAGGCCGCTCCGGTCCAAGTGGTCGGCGGCCTCAGCGTCGCGCAGGCGAAAAGCCTGGCCAAGGCGGGGCTGCGCGCCTTCGTCATCAGCGGCAATATGGGCCAGCCGGACGGCAACGCCCGCTACAACCTGCCCGCGGCCGAGATCCAGCGCCTGGTCGCCGGTTTCATCTCCGAGGTCTCGAGCGGCTAGAGCTCGCTACGGGGAATGAGAACGGCTCAACGCCAAGGTGAGCCGGGAGCGCGCGCGATTTCACATTCCCGGGCAGCCGAAGCGCCGACGCGAGCCGCCAGGTGGCGGGCGTGCCCGGCACCTGGGAGGTTCCCTTGTCCGTTCATGAAGTTGCCCGCGCGGTGCTCGGCGGGGTGTTCCTGGTCCTGCCGGTCTCCGCGTTCGCCCAGGAAATCGGTGTGAAGGCCGGCGTCAACTTCGCGTCGTTCCCCCCGGAAGAAGATGAGCACCCGGACATCCCGCCGAGGCTCGGGCCCGTCGGAGGCGTCTGGATCCGCACCCTCGCCAATCGCTTTTCGTTCCAAGCCGAAGGCCTGTTCTCGGAGAAAGGCACGCACTGGAACTTCAGCCCGGGCGTTTCGATCGAGATCCGCGTGCGCTACATCGAGATCCCGGTGCTGGCGCGCGCAGACGTCGGCGCCCCGGCCTCGACCACGCGCGTCTTTGTCATTGGCGGTGCCGCGCCGGCGTTCAAGCTGTCGGCTCGTGCCAGCAGCAAATTTCTCGGCGAAGAAGCGACTCGAGACGCCGGCCGCGCCATCGAACCATTCGACCTCGGCCTCGTCGGCGGGCTCGGCGTGACGTTCGGGCGCGGGCAAATCGAGGCGCGCTACACGCACGGCCTGCTCAGGATCAACACGGACGACAACGAGCCGAACGACCGGCTCAACAATCGTGTCTTCAGCGTGACGTTCGGCTTCCGCCTCCGCTGATCACACATCGCTGCGCGTCTATGCGCAGAGCGTTCTTGACGGCCTTCCAAGAACACCGAGTTAGCGCGCGGATGTCCCGTTGCGGGAACGTCCTCGCCTCATTGACAATAAAAGTTGTCAACGCTACCATCTCGTCGTGCTCGGCATCCACGTCATCGATGATCCGGCAGCGGCGACGGTGGCGTTGGAGCCCGTGCGGAGTCGACTCCTCTCCGAGCTCGTTGTGCCCGCCTCGGCGGCGACGTTGGCCACGCGGGTCGGCCTGGCTCGGCAGAAAGTCAACTACCACCTGCACGCGCTGGAGGCGCACGGGCTGGTGCGGCTGGCCCAGGAACGCAAGTGGGGCGGGCTGACGGAACGGCTGCTCGTGGCGACGGCCGCGTCCTACGTCGTTTCGCCGAGCGCCCTGGGGCCGGTCGCCGCGGATCCGAATCGGAGAATCGACAGGCTGTCCGCCAGCTATCTCATCGCCCTGGGCGCACGGGTCGTGCGCGAGGTGGGCGATCTTGTTCGTCGTGCGAAAGAGGCGGGCAAACGCCTGGCGACCCTGGCGGTGGATACCGAGGTTCGCTTCCGCTCGGCGACGGACCGGGCGGCGTTCAGCCGCGAACTCACCGAGGCCATCACGAAACTGGTTTCGAAGTACCACGATGAATCCGCCCCGGGCGGCCGCGCGCATCGCCTGGTGGTCGTGGCGCACCCTCTGCCCGCCTCCGCCGTAGGCTCCGGCGAGACCTCGCCGAAGCGCCTTCGGCGCGAAGGCGGGCCGCAGAAATCCGATCCCAAGGGATCGCTATGAGCCGTTGCGCCCGCCACAGCATGAGACTGCTGCGAGCGAGCCGCGGCGAGCGAGCCGCGCGCACGGAGCACGATTTGTCCGCCGGGATTCCATCGGACGAATCGTGCGAGAGAGCGTGTAAGGGGGGTCCGGCGGGGACGAAGTCCCCCCGATTAATCAAGGAGCCATCATGAGCGTGAAGAAGGAAGCCTCCGGACGCCGTTCGGTCCAGGTCGAAGTCGAGGTCCCCGGCACGCCGGAGGAAGTCTGGCGGGCCATTGCCACCGGGCCGGGTATTTCGTCCTGGTTCGTGCCGACTGAGTTCGAGGAGCGCGACGGGAAGCCCGTCGCGGTGACCTTGAACTTCGGCCCGGGCATGGAGTCCCGTTCCGTCGTGACGGCCTGGGATCCGCCGCGCAGGTTTGCCGCGCAGGGCGAGGGCTGGGGCGGCTCGCCGGGCATCGCCGACGAGTGGACCGTCGAAGCGCGTAGCGGAGGCACGTGCGTCGTCCGCGTGGTGCACAGCCTCTTCGCCAGCACGGACGACTGGGACAATCAACTCGAAGGCACAGAATCCGGCTGGCCGGGCTTCTTCCGCATCCTGCGGATCTATCTCACGCATTTCCGCGGCCAACGCTCCGCGATGATGCAGTGGATCGCCCCCGCCGCGGGAACCGTCGCAGACGCCTGGGAAACGCTGACCGCGGCATTGGGGCTGAACGGCGTGAGCGCCGGGCAGCGTTGGACCTCCCCGGCGGGCGTCCCGGCGCTCAGCGGCGTGGTGGAGCACGTCAGCCAGAGTCCGTGCAACGCCCTCGTGCGGCTCGACAAGCCGGGGCCGGGCACCGCCGCCCTGGGCGCCGTCAACTACGGCGGTTCGATGGTGACGCTCAGCTTCTACCTCTACGGCGATCAGGCGGCCGGGACCGTCGCGCTCGAGACACCGCTCTGGCAAGCGTGGATTCAAGAACGCTTCCCGATGCCGTCGGAGACGAGCAAGAGTGAATGATGCTTCTCCAGCGGCGCACGGATCAGGCTCTTGACGAGGTTGGCGGATAGAGGCGTTCGAATTCGGGATCGCCGTGGAGCAGGGCCAGATCGGGATCGCGCCGCGCCCAGTCGGAGTCGGCGAACCCTGCCGCGTGTGCTTTTCGAATCGCATCGAGCGCGTCGGTCCTGCGATTCATCTGGCAGAACGCGCACGCGGCGTTGTAGAGCACCGAGGCCTCGTCGGGCCGGAGAACGATCGCGAGATTGACCTCGCGCATCGCCTCTTCGATCCGACCGGTGGCCGAGTAGTCAATCGCCAGCATGATGCGCGCTCGGACGTCCTCGGGCACCTGCCGGATCTGCTCTTCGAGCACCTGTGTGCGGCGCTGCCGGACGTTGGCCAGCGCCTCGGTCTTGCCCAGGGCGCCCAGCGCATTTTGAATCGGCGAGTACACGTTGTAGTCGTCGCCCCCCGCTTGAATCGCGACCTCGGCGACGTCGGCAAGCTCCTGATACCGCCCGTCGGAGAAAAGGGCCCGCCCGAGCAAGTAATAGCCTCCGCAATCGGACTTGCGCGCGATCGCCTGGCGCACGACGCGAATGGCTTCGGAATAATTCTGCGCGGCGTACAGGACCCAGGCGCGCGCGACTTCGGCCTCGGCAAGGCCGGGCTGCAGCGATGCCGCCTTCTCTCCGGCCGCCCTCGCGCGGTTGATCCACAGGGGATCGCGGCCGTAGTTGTAATAGATGAGCGCGCAGGCGTTCGCGACCGCCGCGTAGGCGAGCGCGAAATTCGGGTCGAGCGCCGTGGCCTGTTCGAACATCTGCCGCGCGAACTCGAGATCCTGCTTCGTCAGGCGGCGGGCGTAACTCTTCCCGCGCAGGTACAGGTCGTAGGCCTGCAGATTCGCGGTGGGTTTCACCGCCAGGTCGGCTTGTTCCTGCGGCGACAGCGTGACGCGTAACGCCTCGGCAATCTTGCGCGCGATCTCGTCCTGGAGCTCGAACACATCCTGCATCTCCCGGTCGTAGCGATCGGACCAGACCGGGAAATCCGTCCGCGTGTCCACGAGCTGCGCGCTGATCCGCAGCCGTGACCCGGAGCGCCTGAGCGTCCCCGCCAGCACGTAGGCGGCCGTGAGCTGCTGGCCGATCTGCGTCGGCGTGACGAGCTTGTCGCGGAACGCCAGGACGGTGGGCCGCGAGAAGACGCGGAGGCCCTTGATCTTCGACAGCTCGGTGATGATGTCTTCCGTAATGCCGTCGCGGAAATACTCGTCTTCCTTCGCGCCGCCGAGGTTCTCGAAATAGAGTACGGCCACCGTCGGCTCGGTCGCTGTGGCCGCGGCGCGTCCGGCACCAGGCTCGGCCTGCCGCTTGCGTCCGGAATTGAGATCGCGCTGGAGCCGGATCAGGTCCGTCTTCAAATCAGTCGCCGACTGATAGCGCAGCACGCGATCCTTTTCGAGTGCCTTCTCGAGAATCCGGCCGAGCTCGGTGGGCATCGCCGGATTCACCTGCAAGATGGGGATCGGGTCGCGGTTCAGCAGCGCGTCGAACACCACCGCGGTGGTTTCGCCTTTGAAGGGCAGCTCGCCGCACGCGAGCTGGTAGAGCACCGTGCCGAGCGAGAAGAGGTCCGTGCGCGCATCGGTCAGCTCGCCGCGCGCCTGTTCGGGCGACATGTAGGCGATGCTCCCCATGGCCGATCCGGGATCCGTGAGGTGCGTGTCCGGATGCGTCTCCTCCGACGGGTCGCTCACGCCGGCGGCCGCCGTCCGATCGCGATCGAACTTCGCCAGGCCGAAGTCGAGGATCTTCACCTGGCCCCTCGCGTTCACGAAGATGTTGGTGGGCTTGAGGTCGCGGTGCACGATCCCCTTGGCGTGCGCCGACTCGAGCGCGTCGGCCATCTGCACACCGCTGCTCAGCACGTTCGCGAGATCGGTGCGCAGCCGCGACGAGGCCTGCGCGAGCGGCTCGCCTTCGAGCAGCTCCATGACGATGAAGTGATCACCGCCGGCGTACTCGATCGCATGGACGACGCAGATGTTCGGGTGATTCAGCGCCGACGCGGCGCGCGCCTCGCGCTGGAACCGTTCGAGCGAGAGCGGGTTCCGCTCGAGCTCACGCGGCAGGAACTTGAGCGCGACCCGCCGCCTCAGCGTCGTGTCGACCGCCTCGTAGACGACACCCATCCCCCCCGCCCCCAGCCGGCGGACGATCTTGTAGTGCAGCACCTGCTTCGGAACCACCATGACCGGAAACGTCAACTATACGGCAGCCAGCCTTCGCTCACGCGAGCTTGCGCCGCAGCAGCAGACGAGCACGTCCTTTTCACGCCGGGACCAGCGGAACGGTTCAGGAGGGCTCCACCCCGTGGAGGAGGCGCGCAGGGTCGACGCTGGCGGCACGCCGCGCGGGAAACCAGGCAGCGACAAGCGCCACCAGAGCCAACACGATGGCGCCCAAGCGAACAGTTCTCGCTGCTGGCGATCAGAAACGTGACCTGCCGCACGTTTGCCGGGGCATTTCGCGGTCAGATTCGGCTGGTACGCCCCGTGCTGATCTCTTTGGGTGCTCCGTCCCCCCCGCTGCACAGTTTTGCTCGCCGCTGGTGGCCTCGTGCTGTGCGCGGCGTGCTCGACGCCGACGGCTGCGCCATCCGACCTGCTGGCAAAACTCACCGTCCTCGTTCAGGAGGATCACTCCTTCTATTACCGGAACGAAACAGATCACCAGGTGGGGTTCAGCTATGAGCTCATCGAACGGATGCAGCGTCACCTGGCCGTGCCGGTGGAAGTCAGATCCTTCGCTGACGACGACTCGATGTTTCAGGCCTTTGCAGCCGGCGCGGGCGACATCATGTGCCCCGCGGTCGCACTCGACCGGACGTCGCCGATTTCGATGGTCTTGAAGGAGATCGGGCGCGAGCCGTACCCGACGCTCCGCTTCAAGGTCTCCGATGACGAAGACTTCGTCTGGGTGCTGCGCCGGGATTTTCAGAGCACCGCTGCGCGGCTGAACACGTGGCTGCGCACCACCCCTTCGCGGCTGTTCGTCGCCAACCTGTACGAGAAGTACTTTGCACACCTGGGTCTGTTCAACAAGTTCGACCTCGTGATGCTGAAGGCGCGTTACCGGCGGGACCTGCCCAGGTACTGGTCGCTGTTCGAGGAGGCGGGCCGGCGTCACGGCATCGATCCGCTGTTCCTGGCGGCCATGTCGTACCAGGAGTCGCATTGGGATCCTCTGGCCCGGAGCCAGACCGGCGTGCGTGGTCTGATGATGCTGACCGAGGCCACCGCGGAAGCCGTCGGGGTGACGGATCGCCTGGATCCGCGCCAGAGCGTCTTCGGCGGCACTCGCTACCTCACGCTGCTCCGGAAGCAGATCGACGGCCAGGTGGGGCGTCCCGACAACGACTACTACGCCCTCGCTGCGTACAACGTCGGACTCGGACATGTCGAGGACGCGCAGGTGCTCGTGCGGCACCTCGGCCAGGACCATACCTTGTGGAGTAATCTGCGCGACGCGCTGCCCCTGCTCGCCCAGCCGGCGTACTACACGACGGTGAAGTACGGCAAAGCGCGCGGCCACGAGCCGGTGCGCTACGTGGACAGCATCCGCAACTACTACTCGCTGCTCTCGCAGCTCGAGCCGCCGCCCAGGCGGCCAAGCGGTGGGAGCTAGGCCCACCGGTCCGGTCGTGAAGGCTTCAGACCGGGCGGCGCGGCTCCTTGAGCTTCGCGAGCAAGGCGTTGAAGCTCTCCGCCAGTTCCTGAAACTGATCTTTCCGCCTGAAGCTCACTGCAGACGGCTCCGCGCCGTCTGCGATCTCCTTCATGCGGTTGGTCAGATGGTGGAGCGGGCCGGCGATGCGGTGGCTGTACAGAATGCCGAGCCCCATCATCACCAGGAACGCCACGGCGGAGACACCGAAATACACCTTCGAGAGCGACGCCTTCTGCTCCTCCAGGAAGTCGAAGTACGGATTGTCTGGCGCCAGGCCCACCGAGAGCGCCTCCTGTTTCATGTCCCGGAAGAACAGGAGGTTGCTCAGGAATAGGATCGCGATCCCCAGCAGCGAGACGACCGCCATGAAGCCGATGAACCGCCACTGAAAGCGCGGGTTGATGAGATAGATCTTCCGGCGGTTGTGCTGCGGCACGCGTGACGCGGATTCTACCGCTTGAGAGACCGGCTTCACGTCGCTCATTGCTGTGAGCGCCGCTTCGCCTTCGTCTTGGGGGGCAGGGTCCGCACGAAGGCTCTCGCCATCTCCACCCATCCGCGCACCGCGTCCGGCGCAACGGGCGGATCCACGTAGATGTAGCCCTCCATCAGGCGGCCGCGCATTTCCATCTGGCGAGTGCCGGGCTTGCCAAGCGCTTGCGATTCCTGATTCTTACCCACGCGCAGCAGTAAACCTCGTTTCGAGGCGCCAACGAGAAGATTGCCGTTGAGCATGAAGCCGATGCCACCGAACATCCTGACTTCCGAAACCGCCTTGACCCCGTTCAACGCCGACCGGACCGCGCCGGCCAGCTCCAGGTCAGACGCCGCGGATTGACCGTGCGATCGAGAGGAAGTCTTTGGCATGGTTGCAGACTACATCATGGGCGTACGCGGATGAGATGACCTCTCGAGATGGCAGATCGCGACGGCAATGACCGTCGATCCCAACCGGCCGATTTCGGTATTCGGTTGACCGATTAAACTACATAGTGGTTTAATCGGTCGTGGAGCATGCAGACGTGGGCCACCTCGGTGAACTCGAACAGCTGATCCTCTTTGCGGTGACCGCGCTTGGCGACAACGCCTACGGCGGAGCCATCCGGGCGCATATCGAGGGGCGAAGCGGCCGCATCGTCTCGTCTGGGGCGATCAACACGACACTGGGCCGGCTGGCGGAGCGGCGTCTGGTCGTCGGGCGCGTCGGCACGCCCGTGCCTGGACGCGCCGGTCGCCCGCGGAAGTACTACGCACTGACACCAGCGGGTGCTCGTGACCTGAAGGCGAGCTACACGACGATCCGCTCGATGGCAGGCGGCGTGTTGCAGCGCCTCGCCGCACTGGCGGAGCAGGGAAAATGACACCACGCCGGTCGCGCATCGGACGGCTCCTCGCGGCCCTGTTCATCCGCGGCGCCGAGGCGCCATTCATTCTGCGTGACCTCGAGGACTCCTTCAACCACGACGTGTCCCGCGGCCTGGCGCCCGCCGAAGTGCGCCGCCGCGATCTCAGGAACAGCCTCGCGTCGGCGGGCAGCGTCTGGGCAGAGTCCCTGAGGCTGTCGGCGTGGCGCCCATCCTTGGTCGATGTCCGGCTCGGGCTCCGGACGATTGTCCGGACGCCCTGGCTCAGCTTCGTCGCCGTTTGCGCACTCGCCATCGGGATCCCGGTCGGCTTGGCGCCGATGCATGCGGTCGACGCGCTCGAACGACCGTTGCCCGGAGATCCCGACGGTCGCATCCGCACGCTCTGCTACTGGCGCGACACCGTCCACGAACATGCCACCGCGGGCGACTACGCTCTCTGGCGGACATCCCTCCGATCGTTCGGCGCGCTCGCGGCCTACCGGCCGACGACCGTCAACCTCGACATGGGCGGCGCCGGTCTCTCGGTGCCGGGCATCGAAACAACCGCCTCGACGTTCGGTATCCTGCGCACGCCCGCGATGCTGGGCCGCGTCCTGCGCGACGACGACGAGAGATCCGGGGCGCCTGGCGTCGTCGTCATCGGACACGACCTGTGGCGCGCGCAGTTCGGGGGCGACCCGGATATCGTTGGCCGTCCTCTCCTGATCTCGGGCGTGCCATTCTCGGTCGTCGGCGTGATGCCGCCGGCATTTCGGTTCCCGACGTCGCACCAACTCTGGCTGCCTCTGCGCATGCCAGATGATGGCGGCGGTCCGCGTTCCGGCGCGACCCTCGTCGTATTCGGCAAGCTTTCAGATGGTGTGACGCCCGACTCCGCCCAGGCCGAACTTCAGACGCTGACGAGTTCGCTGGCCGCCGGGGACTTGTCCCGCCGGAGCTCCGACGGAGAGAAGGCGGACCCCGACTCGTTCCATCGGCTTCGCGCCGCCGTCCTCCCTGCCTGGCACCTGAGCTTCTATTTCCCGTCGCCGGGCGGGCTGCGTGCGCTGCCGGAGTTCTCCCTCGTACAGGTGTTGATGCTGGCGCCCCTCTTCGTGGCCTGTGTCAACGTCGGGCTCCTGATCCTCGCGCAGACCTCAACCCGTGCGTCGGAGTTCGCCTTGCGGACGGCACTGGGGGCGGGCCGCGGACGCATCCTCACGCAGGTCTTTGTCGAGTTCATGGTGCTGGCTGTCATGGCGGCGGGTGCCGGACTGCTGATCCTCGACTGGTTCTCTGGTCGCCTGCTGACCGCGCTGGGAATCACGCTGCCGTACTGGATCGATACGGGGCTGAATGCGGCCACCGTCGTCCGCGGACTGGTTCTGGCCGCCGGTTGCGCCGTCATCGCGGGCGTCGTGCCCGCCATCCGCATGACGGGCCGGTCGATCGATGCGAACATCAAGCGCGCCCGTGCGAGCCGGTCGGGCAATCGCCTGGGCGGGTTGTCGAGCGCGCTCATCGTGATTGATGTCGCCGTCGCCGTCGTGGCCATCGGCGTCGCTGGGGGCCTGTGGGGAAAAGTCCTGGCAACGAAGCCAAGCGTGACGAGCGACGGGATTAGATCCGAGGAGATCTTGTCGGTCACGCTCGACGTTCCTTCCTCGCAGCGTCAACACGTGGCTCGGGCGCAGGCTGCGCTCGTCGAAAGGCTTCGCGGCGAGCCCGATGTGCGCGCGGTCACGTTCGCGACCGCATTGCCGCGGATGGATCATCCCGTTCGCCTGATGGACGTTGACCGGGATGCCGCTGCGGTTGCCGCACCTGCGGCAGGTCCCTTCAAGGTGCGCACGGCCCGGATCGCGATCGACTTCTTCGACGAGTTGGCGCAGCCCCTCGTCGCCGGGCGCGGCTTCGACTCCCGCGATCTCAAAGAGGACGCCGACACCATCATCGTCAACACGACGTTCGCGCAACGCGCCTTCGGTTCGACCAACCCGATCGGCAGGCGCGTGCGCCAGACCACGTCGGATCGAGCGCCTGACGGCCCCTGGCTCGAAATCGTCGGCGTCGTCGGGCACATGGGTGTTCACGCACTGACACCGTCACAAGACGACGGCGTGTACTTGCCGTTGGCGGAAGGTGACGTCAACCCAGTGCGACTCGCCATCTGGGTACGCGGAGACCCGGCGGTCCTCGCGCCCCGAGTACATGAGTTGGCCAGGGCGGTCGACCCCACTGCGAGAATCGCGATGCCAATCCCGCTCGATGAGATGTTCGAGGGTGACTGGTATCTCCTCAGGGCCTTCGTCGTGGGCGCCGCCCTCCTGGTGGGCGTGCTGCTCAGCCTGGCGGCGTCGGCCCTGTACGCGATCCTGTCGCTGGTCGTGTCCCAGCGGACCCGTGAGATCGGCATCCGCGTGGCGCTCGGCGCCAATCAATGGGCCATTGCCCGTGACGTCGCCAGGCGAGCCGTCGTGCAGATAGGCGCGGGCGTTCTGCTCGGTTTGCCGTTCGCGGGAGCGCTCTGTTACGAGTTTCTCGAGCTGACGGGCTCCGGCTCCGTGCCTGGCGCCGTGGCGATGGCTTCGGTGCTTGGCGTGTCGGTCATGCTGCTGGTGTCAGTCACCGCGTGCACGGTGCCGACGCTGCGCGCGTTGAGGATCGCGCCGATGGACGCGCTCCGTAAGGAAGGCTAGCTGCAGCCGCTCGAAATCCGGCTGCGGCCAGGATCGATCAACCGACAAACCCTGGACCGACCGCACTCATCTAAGCACTGCGGATGCGTACCGTGTCTGCCGATCTTCGTGATGCGTTCCGGGTCATGTCCCGGACACCCTCGTTCGCCGTTGCCGTCGTCAGCGTGCTGGCGCTTGGCATCGGCGCCAACACCGCGATCTTCAGCATCGTGAACGCGGTCCTCCTGCGTCCGCTGCCCTTCGAGGAGCCGGAACGCCTGGTGCGGATCTTCACCCGGACACCGGGCGGTCGACTCTTCGAGCTCTCCCCAGGCAAGTTCTACAACTGGCAGCGCGAGGCGCAGTCGTTCGAGGGCATGGCGATGTACCAGTGCTGCGGCTTCAGGGAGCTCGCGCTTACTGGCACCGGTGCTGCGCGAACGGTACGTGCGACGGCCGTGAGCGCGGGTTTTTTCGAGGTCGTCAGAGCCCGACCGGCGCTCGGACGCGTCTTTCGGCAAGAGGAGGACACGCCAGGCGGCAGGCATGCCGTCGTCCTGAGCGACCGGTTCTGGAGGACCGAATTCGGCGGGACCCCGGACGTGATCGGCCGGACGGTGAAGCTCAACGACGAGGCGCACACCATCGTCGGAGTCATGCCGGCCACTGCCTCGGTCGCGTCATGGACCGGGATGGCCAGCGATGTCTGGATCCCGCTCGCACTCACTGACGAGCAGCGGGCCGCCCGTGGGAATCACAATCGGTATGGCGTCGCGCGTCTGAAGCGAGATGTCGAACTGGCGCAGGCGCAAGCCGAGATGGACGCGATCTCCGCACGGCTCGCGCGTGAGTTTCCCCAAACAGACGGACGAGGCTGGGAAGCCGTGGTCAT
>Ga0111538_10003502_pt1 | contig 21921 bp, 19 predicted proteins | sample SoiMethybrSBSTD1_FD_79669 | JGI IMG/M metagenome (GOLD analysis project Ga0111538, IMG submission 79669) | Bulk soil microbial communities from a Populus tree surrounding site in Tennessee, USA - Soil MetaG P. TD hybrid SBSTD1 (version 2)... | ecosystem: Environmental > Terrestrial > Soil >... | reverse complement strand
TCCGAGTTCGAGGCGGTGGTGCTGCAATGCCTGGCGAAGTCGCCTGACGAGCGACCCGCCACGGGCGAGGTACTCGCCGAAGTCATTCAGCAGATCCTGCAGGTTCGCCGCGACCCGTCGTCGGCGAACACGCTGACCGTTCCCGCGACGCCGCCTTCCATAACACCGATCACGTCGAAAGTGGGTGCGGCGTCCGCGGTGAAGGCGGTGTCGAAGCGGCGGCTCTGGTCGGGCGCGGCCGTGGCAGCGATCGTGGTGGCCGGCATCGCGTCCCTGTTCGCGTTCCCGTTAGGCTCGCGCCTGGGCACGACGAACGCGGCGACGGACTCGCTGGCGCCGGCCGACTCGGGGACGACGGTCGGGGCGATCGACACGACGGGAGGCTTCCAGGGGCCGCCGGCGCCAGTGACCGGTTCGCCTCCGCCGAAGGGGACGGTGCCAGGGAAAGGCACGCCAGCACCGGTTCCGGGCGTCAAGCCGACCACGGGATCGATCGTCGTCCGCGCGCCGTCTGACTCGCGCATAACGATTGGCGACCAGGAGTTGCCGTACGGCGAGACCAGGCGCGACGGCCTGTCACCGGAGTTGTACATCGTCCGGGCGGAGCTGCCGACCAACCTCGCGGGGTGTGATGCCGCGCGCTCGACTGCGACACAGACGGTGCGCGCAGGCGCGACGCACATCGTCAATCTTTCGCCGAAACTCTGCGGCATGATCGAGATCAAGGCGTCCGGGCGCCGGGCCGACAACAGCATCGTGCCGGGAACGATCTGGTATTCGCTCAGGCCTGAAGGAGCGGCGGAGCCAACCGCCATCCCCCTGCCCCTCGCGAGTCCGAAAGTTCTTGCGGTCGGGAAGTACCACCTTCGCGTTCAGATGTCCGGTTGTGCTCCTTACGACGACGACCTGGAGATCTTCGCCGGCGAGACTATCGCGCGAACGTCGATCGTGTTGCTCTGCCCCTGACGCACCCCTGAGCGGCTATCTGGCGACAAGGACTCCCGCCACGAACCCAAACAGCGTTCCGCCCCAGAAGGTGAGCGTGCGGTACCAGGGCTTCTTCGGCTCGCTCATGATCGCAATGTGATCGGTGGCAACACGGGTGGTCATGCCGGTCACAAGAGCCGTGACGAGGCCCGAATCGACCCTCACTACGCGGAACCGCGCAACGAGCGCGTCACGCCGCCGGGGATCTACTGCGATTCCGGTCTGGTCCGGCTTTATCCAACCCGCTGAGCCGCGCGGAAAGCGGAACGTCGTGTCACTCACCTGCGTGATCTCGAACCGGACGCTGCGGTCCTGCGCCGTGGCCTTCCGCGCGCCGAGCAACATCAGCGCAGCGAGGAGAGCATAACGAGTGGCTTTTTTCAGGGCGCTCAATGAAGTGCGCTGACCCATCACTGAAACAACCCCAGGAGGCCCTTCACGTCGTTGAACATCACCAGCGCGAACAGGAGCGCGATCGCCACGAGGCCCGCGCGCATGATGTATTCGCGAGTCCGCGTGCTGAACGCGCTTCCCTTGATGCCCTCGGCCACGTTGATGAGGATCTGACCGCCGTCCAGGATGGGGATGGGCAGCAGGTTCAGCACGGCCACGTTGATGCTGAGGAAAGCGATCAGGGACCATAAGGCCTCGAGTCCCGACTTCGCCGCCTCGACCGACACACGTCCGATCGTGATCGGACCGCCGAGCTGCGAGACGCTGACCTTGCCCGTCACGAGTCCGCCGACGACGCGAATCACGGACGTTCCCATTGCCCAGGTGGTATGCCAACCGGCGACCGCCGACTCGACGAATGAAATCTTTTCGCGAGCGAGAGTCCTCGATGACGCCGCGCCGATGCGGCCCACCTGGTCTACCGAGCCGAATTCGGTGGTGTCGGGCATCAACTCCGGCGTCACGCGGATGGTCTCATTCCGTCCGCCGCGCACGACCTCGAGTGAGATCTCCTTGCCCGCCGACACGCTCACCCGCGACGTCACGTCCGTCCACGCGTGAACCGGCTTGCCGTCGACGGCGATGATGCTGTCACCGCGCAACAGGCCCGCGCGGTCCGCCGGACGGCCGGCCACGACCGAGTCGACGACGGCCGGGATGTAGGGACGGCCGTACCCCATGAACAGCCCCGTCGAGACGACGATCGCGAGGATCGCGTTCATCGTCACGCCCGCAAGCATGATGATGAGCCGCCCCCAGAGCGGCTTCGATTCGAACCATCGGTCTTCCGGGACGGGCTTGGGTCCGAACGGCACCATCGCGTTGGGATCCCAATCCTTCGGCTTGGCCTCGACCGCGTGCTCGCCGGTGATCGCCGGTGACGAGCTTGCGCCGGCCACAGGGACCGCCTTCTGCTCACTGCCGCCCTCGAGGAACGCGGTCGCTTCATCCTCGCGCGAAGCCATCCGCACGAACCCGCCTAACGGCAACGCTGCCAGGATGTATTCAGTCTCGCCGAAGCGTTTCCGCCACAGTGCCGGCCCGAAGCCGATCGAGAATCGCGGCGCGTACACACGCAGCCACTTGGCCGCGATGAAATGACCCAGTTCGTGCACCAGCACGACGAGGCCGAAAACGAGGATCGGGGCTAGCCAGGATAACATCTAGGAGGCAGGAGGCAGGAGGCAGCAAGCAGTGGAGGAACGAAACGTCATCATTTGAACATCAGCGATACGTGATCACGAGCTGCGGCATCCGCAGCCAGCAACTCCTCTCGAGTTCCGCCCGGTAGCCCACCAAGCCGGTCCAGCGCCGATGAGATCGCACGGGCAATGTCAACGAATGAAAGCGCCCCGTCGAGGAACAGCGCAACTGCCCTTTCATTAGCTGCATTGAATACCGCCGGAGCAGCGCCTCCGGTCCTTCCCGCTTCGACACCGAGACGAAGGGCGGGAAAGTCGTCCAGCCGGACCCGTTCGAACGTCAGGGGAGACGCCGCCACGGGATCGAACGGCGGGATCGCCGGTTCCTCGATCCGGTCCGGATGAGTCAGCGCGTAGAGGACGGGAAGCTCCATGGACGGCACGCCCACCTGCGCGAGCACGCTTCCATCCACGAACTCGACCATCGAATGCACGATACTCTGCGGATGCACGACGACGTCGATGGCGTCGTAGGGAAGATCGAAGAGGAAATGCGCCTCGATCACCTCGAGCGCCTTGTTGGCCAGCGTCGCGCTGTCGACGGTGATCTTCCGTCCCATCTTCCAGGTCGGGTGTCGCAGCGCATCGGCCAGAGTCGCGTGCTCGAGCTGCTGCCGGTTCCAGTCGCGAAATGGCCCGCCTGACGCCGTGAGTATGAGCCGACGCACGTGCGCGCGTGGCCTGCCCGCCAGGCACTGCAGGATCGCCGAGTGCTCGGAGTCGACCGGAATGATTTCGCCGCCTGCCTGACGAGCCGCAGTGGTAGCCAGCGTGCCGGCGACAACGAGCGTCTCCTTGTTCGCGAGGGCGACGCGCTTTCCGGCGCGCAGCGCGGCCAGTGTCGCGTCGAGTCCTGCGGCGCCGACAACCGCGTTCAGCACGATATCGGCGCCGGGAAGGCTCGCGGCCTGCACGAGGGCATCAGGGCCGAGGCACCAGTCCCCGGGAACGTCGCGGCCATCTTTCACGAGACCCACGAACGGCGCGCGCGTTGCGCTGGCCTGCTCCGCGAGGAGTTTCGCGTTCGAATTCGACGTGAGCGCCGCCACGTGAAAGCGCGACGGATGGCGGGCAAGCACACGTAAGGCGGTCGTCCCAATGGATCCGGTTGAACCCAGAACAGCGACGCCCTTGGTCACTGGATGTGGGATGTGGGATGTGGGAGGTGAGGCACGACTCTCCGCCATCCTGGCCTCGGCGTCATCAACAATTCTGTCATCGGGGTGCAGCCAGTAACAGTCGACTCAGAATCAGGTACGCGACCGGCAGGACGAAATACAGGCTGTCGAGGCGATCGAGCACGCCACCGTGCGCGCTGAAGAATGACGAGCTGTCCTTCACGCCGGCTTCCCGCTTGAAGAGGGATTCCACGAGGTCTCCCACCTGCCCCACCGCGCTGATGAGGGCGCCGAAAATGATCGCGGTCCACGGCGCGAGCGCGAGTTGTGCGACTGGCAGCAACACCAGCCTGTTGTAGACCAACGCGGCCGCCATGGACACAACGACCGCGCCAATGGCGCCGGCCACGGTTTTCCCCGGGCTCACGGCCGGCATGAGCTTCCGCTTCCCGAACGCGCGTCCCGAAAAAAACGCGCCGGTGTCGCTCACCCAGGTCAGGGCGATCGGGAAGAAGAGCAGCACGGCGCCGGCCGCGGGCTCGACGACGAACCGGTGATGCCTCAGGGCGTACCCGTAGGCGAGCGTGGCCCCGGCGTACAGCACGCCGAACGTCGTCACCGCGATGCTGCCTAACGGCTTGTCGCCCGGCGAGCGGGCCCAGAGCACCACGCCGGTCATGGCGACGAAGACCGCGCCGCCAGCCGCCAGCGGGGCGTCGAGCCAGCCGAGGCGCATCGCGTGGGCGCCTAACGGCATCAGCGCCGCGAGCGGAATCCCGATGGCATCGATGGCCGGCGTGCCGGCGGCTCGCGAAAGCCGGAACAGCTCCCACGCCCCGACGCCCGCCAGCAGCGCCAGCACGCCGGCGAGGACCAACCCGCCGAAGTATCCGGCGGCGACGGCCACCGGGATCCCGATCACCGCCACCAGGACGCGGCGGCCGAGCGCGCTCGCCATCGCGGAACTCGTCAGGCAGTCACCCGGCCGTAGCGTCGATCGCGCCGCTGGAACTCGGCGATGGCCTCGAACAGCTCCGCCCGGGTGAAGTCGGGCCAGAGGACCTTGGTGATGAACAGCTCCGAATACGCCAGCTGCCAGAGCAGGAAGTTCGATATGCGCTGTTCGCCCGACGTGCGGATCAGGAGGTCGGGATCGGGACAATCCGCCGTGTACAGCCGCGCGCTGAGCAGCTCTTCCGTGATCGAATCGGGATCGAGCCTGCCCGCCGCGGCGTCACGCGCCAGGGCGCGCGCGGCACGCACGATTTCGTCGCGGGCACCGTAGGAGATGAACAGGTTGAGCACCAGCCTGCGGTTCGACGACGTCCGGCGCACGACATCATCGACGGCGGCCGACGCGGCCGGATTGAGCCGTGTGAGGTCGCCGAGCACGCGAACCTGGACCCCTTTCGCAATCAGCTCATCGGCCTCACGGCCGACGTATTCCACGAGCAGCGCCATCAACGCCTCGACCTCCGTCGCCGGACGTTCCCAGTTCTCCCTGGAGAACGCGAACAGCGAGAGGAATTCGACGCCGGCTTCCATGGCGCCTTCGATGACCTCGCGCACCGCGGTCATGCCCGAACGATGCCCGAGCACGCGCGGCAGGTGGCGACCTCGGGCCCAGCGGCCGTTGCCATCCATGATAACGGCGACATGCCTCGGCACGTCGCCGCCGTTTCGTATCGCCTGGAGAAGGTCCGCGGCGCTGCTTCGCACGGGAGGGGATCCCGTCACACTTCCATGATTTCGTGCTCTTTCGCCTTCATGAGCGCGTCGATCTTTCCCATGTACTCGTCATGCACCTTCTGCAGGTCCTTCTCGGCATGCTTGACATCGTCCTCGGAAACGCCGTCAAGCTTCTTGAGACGGTCGCGCCCCTCGGTGCGCCAGTGCCGCACGCTGATGCGTCCTTCCTCGGCGAATTTGTGCACGACTTTCACGAGCTCACGCCGGCGCTCCTCGTTCATCGCCGGCAGGGGAACGCGGATGACCGCGCCCTGCGTGACCGGATCGAGGCCGAGTTCCGCCTCACGAATCGCCTTCTCGATCACCTTCGTTTGCGACTTGTCGAACGGGGTGACAGTGAGGAGCCTCGCCTCCGGCGCGGCGACGCCCGCCACCTGGTTGAGCATCATCTGCGTGCCGTAGATCTCGACGCGAACCGTGTCGAGCATGTTCGTGGTCGCCTTGCTGGACCGGACGGACGCGAACTCGTGCTTCACCGAGTCGATCGCCTTGTCCATGTGGGCACGCGCGTCTTTCATGATCTGCTGGATGGTGCTCATTCAGCGCTGGTCCCCCCTGACGAGTGTGCCGACCCTCTCGCCGCGCACGGCCATCGCCACGGCGCCGGGTTTGTGAATGTTGAGAACGATGAGCGGCAGGTTGTTTTCCTTGCAGAGCGTGACCGCCGTCTGGTCCATGACGCCGAGCTCCTCGAGCATGACGTCGCGGTAACTGATCCTGTCGTAGAACTTCGCGTCGGGAAACTTCTTCGGGTCAGCGGAATAGACGCCGTCGACACTGGTCGCCTTGATGATCACTTCGGCCTTGATCTGGATGGCGCGCAGGGCCGCCGCGGTGTCGGTCGAAAAGTACGGATTCCCGGTTCCACCGGCAAAGATCACGATGCGTCCCTTCTCGAAGTGACGCAGCGCGCGCCGGCGGATGTACGGCTCCGCCAGTTCTTCCATGCGGATCGCCGTCATGACCCTCGTGTCGAGTCCACGACGCTCCATCACGTCCTGGAGTGCGAGCGCGTTGATGACGGTGCCGAGCATGCCCATGTAGTCGGCGGCGACGCGATCGAGTCCCATCTCGGCAAGCTGCCGGCCGCGCACGATGTTCCCGCCGCCGATCACCATTCCCACGCCGACGCCCATGTTGACGACGGCGCGCACCTCGTCGCAGAACTGCCCCACGCGATCGAAGTCGAAACCAGTGCCCTTTTCACCGGCGAGCGCTTCGCCGGAGAGCTTCAGTAGGATGCGCTTGTACGCGGGAGTGCCGTTGTTGGCCATGAAGGGCTGGTTGCTGATTGCTGCACGCTAATACTGGATGCTGGTGCCGGGCGCTAGTGCTGGATGCCGGCGTCAGCGGCCAGCATCCAGCATGAAGCAATCAGCAACCAGCGTCAGTCAGTTATTCACCCATCCGATAGCGGACAAAGCGCTTCACCGTGAGCGGCGCGCCGGCCGCCTTGGACGCTTCGTCGACCAGCTGCTGGATGGTCTTCGACTCTTCGCGTACCCACGGCTGCTCGAGCAGCGTGACCTCGGAGAAGAACTTCCGGATCTGCCCCTCGACCACCTTGTCGACGATGTTCGCGGGCTTCCCCTCGGCCAGCGCCTTCTCGGTGAAGATGCGGTGCTCACGCTCGACCAGTTCCGTCGCCACGTCCTCGCGGCGCACGGCCTCGGGAACGCGCGGGACGCCGGCGGCTACGTGCTCCGCCACGGTCTTCGCGAGCTCCTGCGCCGGGGCGCCGGCGGGGCCCGTCACCTCCACGATCACGGCCACGCGGCCGTTGTGGTGGATGTACGTGCCTAACGTCCCGTCGGTGGTGAGCCGGGCATACCGGCGCAACACGACGTTCTCCCCCGTCTTCGCGGAGGTCTCGGTCACCTTGTCCTGGACGGTCTTCCCGTCCAATGGACTGCCGAGGAAGGTGCCGGCAGCCGCGTCGGCGACGATGCCGTCGAACGACGTGTTGAACAGCGCCTTGCCCAGGGCGTCGGCGACGGCGCCGAAGTCCTCGTTCCGCGACACGAAGTCCGTCTCGGAGTTGAGCTCGAGGATCGAGCCCGACTTCGCGTCAGGCGCCATGTTCACGACGATGCGGCCTTCGGACGCCACGCGGCCCGCGCGCTTCTCAGCCTTCGCGATGCCGGACTTCCGGAGGTTTTCGATGGCCAGGTTCATGTCGCCGTTTGCCGTGGTGAGGGCATTACGGCAGTCCATCATGCCGGCTCCGGTGCGTTGACGGAGCTCCTGGACATCCTTCGCAGTCGGCTTGTATTCCATCGTAGTCATTTCCTTGAACCCTCAGTTGTGCTGATCGCTGATTGCTGATCGCTGCTGCAAAACAACGCCGTCGGCTATTTGGCCGACGGCGCTTCGGTATGCTTCACCGATTGCTCATGATCCTTCGATCATGTCCGGCCTTAACGGTGCGGCCGAATTCCGTGGCGTCCGAAAGCTATTCGCCTCCGTCTTCCCCAGCTTCACCCGCCTCACCCGGCTCAACGCCTTCCGCTTCACCTTCGCCACCCGCCTTGCGGCGCGCGGCAATGGCTTCGGGTTTGGCACGGCGACGGCGCGGACGGCGCCGGCGTTTCCGCTCTTCGTCTCCACCAGCCGCAGCCGGTTCGAGACCCCGATCGGAGCTGTAGGTACTCTCTTCTGCTTCTTCCTCTGCTGCCCTGGCTGGCGCCTCACGCCTGGCTTCGGAGATGGCTTCGGCCAGGAAGCGCGTGATCAACTCGACCGAGCGGATCGCGTCGTCGTTACCGGCGATCGGAACCGAGATCAGGTCCGGGTCCGCGTTGGTATCGACGATGGCCACGATCGGGATTCCGAGCTTGTTGGCCTCGGAAACCGCGATCCGTTCCTTGCGTGAGTCGATCACGAACATGAGTCCAGGCGGACGCCCCATGTTCTTGATGCCCTGCAGGTACTTGGCCAGTTTGTCGCGCTGCCGCGTGAGGAGGAGCTGTTCCTTCTTCGTGTAGTTCTCGAATTCACCGCCCGCCTCGGAACCAGCCTCGAGGTCCTTCAGCCGACGGATCTGCTTCTTGATGGTCTGGTAGTTGGTCAGCAGGCCACCAAGCCAGCGCTCGGTGACAAAGAGCGAACCGCTGCGCTCTGCCTCGCCACGCACGATCGCAGCGAGCTGCCGCTTGGTGCAGACGAAGAGGACGTTATCGCCTCGCAGGATGACCTCGCGAACGAGCTTCTGGGCGAGCTCGATCTGCCGCAGGGTCTTCTGCAGGTCGATGATGTGGATGCCGTTGCGCTCGGCGAAAATGAAGCGGCGCATCTTCGGATTCCACCGGCGGGTCTGGTGGCCGAAGTGAACGCCTGCTTCAAGGAGCTGTTCGAGTGTGGGCTGCATTCTCAGGTGAGGCGTAGGTGGGTTGGGCGTCCGCTTCCGTCATCGTCTCCGTCGACCGGCGAACCGGCACCCTGGGAGACTCGGAAAGCGTGAGTGATTTCTCTGAGCTCAAAGGTCTGAGCTCAGAGCTCCGAGTTATCTCTTGCTGAACTGGAACCGCTTCCGTGCACCCGGACGTCCGGGCTTCTTGCGCTCGACCGAGCGCGCGTCGCGAGTGAGCAAGCCGAGGTCACGCAGCTTCCGCCGGTGGGTCTCGTCGACCTTCACGATGGCACGGGCCGCTGCAAGGCGGATCGCGCCAGCCTGACCAGCCTGGCCGCCGCCTTCCAGGCGAGCCTTCACATCCCAGCGGCCGAGCGTGTCGGTCGCCGTGAACGGCTGCTGGATCGCGGAGACCAGCGCCGGCCGCGGGAAGTAGTCGCCTAACGTGCGACCATTGATGTCCCACTTCCCCGAACCGGGACGCAGGTAGATGCGGCAGACCGCCTCTTTGCGGCGTCCGACGGCGTGGATGAGTCCGTTCTCGGCCATGCTTTATTCGCTCGTGGTGCTGATGTTCAACGCGGTCGGCTGCTGCGCGGTATGCGGGTGCTCAGCGCCCGCGTATACGCGCAGTTTCCGGCGCAGCCCTTCCCGCGCCAGCGTCGTCTTGGGCAGCATCCCGTACACCGCCTTCTCGATGATGCGTTCGGGATGCCTGGCCTTCATGGTTGCGAAGGGCGTATACCGCTCATGCCCCATGTAGCCGGTGTGCGTGAAATACTTTTTCTGCTCCGCCTTCCGACCAGTGACAACAACCTTGGACGCGTTGATGACGATGACGAAGTCACCCGTGTCCATGTGTGGCGTGAAGACAGGCTTGTGCTTGCCGCGAATGATCTTCGCAATTTCGGAAGCCAGACGTCCAAGCACCTGGCCGTCGGCATCGACGACGAACCATTTGTGCGTGACTGTGCTTGGCGTGGCGCTGTAGGTCTTCTGCATGATGAACGAAGTCAATCTCTTTAACGTGGTCGGACGAACCTCTGCAGCCGACCCGGATTTTAGCAGAACTTCAACGTAGCCAGTGATTTACGGCGAAGCAAGGGCACTTCAAGCGAGGTCCGAGCTCGGAGCTTGGAGCTCAGAAACGGCGGGAGATGAATGGCCTCTGAGCTCTGACCTCGGAGCTCTGGGCTAGGTGAGTTCGACGAGGACGGCTCCCTTCTCCACCGCAGCGCCCGGCTGTACCAGGACCGCCTTCACGATCGCGCAGGACGTCGAGCGGAGTTCGTTCTCCATTTTCATCGCCTCCATCACGACAAGCGCTTGTCCCGCCTGAACCTGTTCGCCCGGGCGGACATTTACTCTGACAACCAGACCGGGCATGGGCGCGACGAGCGGGGCTGGACCTGTATCAGCGGATGCCGCGCCAGCCATGTCGCGAATGGTTCGCCGTCGCTCGTCGAGCGCCTCCGTCTGAAACCGATGGGAGTCGGACCAGATCGCGTACAGTCCCCGCCCCTCCCCACGCTGGATCGCCAGCCGATGCAACGTCCCGCCGAGTGTCAGCAACACGATCGGCGTGCCGTCGACTTCCTCGATGTGCGCGGACACCGGCTCGCCGTCGACCAGGATACCGGTTGGACCGAGATCCACCGTCACGCGGCGGCCGTTCACGTCGACCAGGTACTTCAGGCGTCCTCCGGGGTGAGCGCGCAGACGACTTCCACGTGCGCCGTCTGGGGAAACATGTCGTACGCGCGCAGCGACGTCACTCGATAGGCAGGCATTCGCGAGACGTCGCGGGCGAGCGTCGCGGGATCGCAGCTCATGTACAGCACGAGTTTCGGCCTCGGCTGCGCGTCGAGAACCTGCGCCACGTGAGCATCGATGCCGGCTCGCGGAGGGTTGAGGATGACGACGTCGGCCGGGAGGCACTGGTCCAGGTAATCCTCCACGCGTCCCGCGAGCACGCGCGATTCCGGCGGCAAGTGGCTCGCTGCGTATTTCGCCGCGGCATCGTCCGCCTCGATGGCCGTTACCGCGATGCCGCGCTCGGCCAGGGCTCGTGACGTCGCTCCGAGGCCAGCGTAGGCATCGACCGCCGAGCGCGGTGAAATCGACAGGGCGCGTTCAACAAGTTCGTCGCGGGCTGCCGTGGCTACCGGCTGGTTCACCTGGTCGAACGACTCGTCAGGCATGCGCGCGGTTCGACGATCCATGACCACACGCGGGGCGCCATCCGCAGCCCGCCAGCGAACCACGGCGAACGATGGAAGCGCTTCCGCAAACTCGCGCGCGGTCGGCCATGACGCGCCACCTTCGACCACCAGCGTGAGTTGGTCGCTCACGAGACGAACGGTTCCCCGCAGCTCGGGGGTCCGCGGGAGAAATCGCGCGGCATTCCGCACCTCCGCCCACGCCGACACCACCCGGGCATTCGTGATCGGGCATTCCTTGAGGTCGAAGACGCGGTCCACGTCGTCGAACGTGTGAAGGCCCATGATCCAGTGGTCGCGTTCCCAGCGCATCGCCAGTGTCAGGCGCGACCGATACTCCCAATCCGACTCACTCGGCACGATCGGGGCGGGATCAACCTTTCGCTTCGCAATTCGCGTGAACGCATCCTGGACGATGCGCTGCTTTGCGGCGTGTTGGGCGTCGATCGAGAGGTGCTGGACCTGGCAGCCGCCGCAGCGGTCGCGATCGTAGTGGACGCAGCGCGGCACCACCCGATCGCCCGATGGCTCCAGCACCCGCAGCAATCGCCCGCGGGCCATCCGTCCGCGCTGCCTGACGGACGCCTCGACGAGCTCCCCCGGGGCAGTTCGCGGTATGAACACCGCCAGCCCGTCCAACCGGCCCACCCCATCGCCACCCGCGGCGATCGACTCGATGCGCACCTGTGCCATGTGACGCGCAGGCCTAACGAAGCGCGTCGCGCCGGGCCGCGTCACGCCAACCATCCCGTGACTGGTGACTGGTGACTGGTGACTGGCGACTGGGAGCGCCACGATCCCTGTCCGCAAGGAGCGCGGCGGCGACGGCCGCCAGGCGCGCTTCACTGTCGGGGATTGGCGCCGCAACGAGTTTCGACAGTCGCTGCTCGAGCCACTGGATGCTCACGTCACCGCGCCGGTATTCCTCGTCTTCCATGACGCGCAGGTGGAATTCACGCGACGTTTCCACACCGACCACGCGCAGCTCGTGCAGCGCGCGTCGCATGCGTTCCATCGCCTGCGGGCGTGTCGGTGCCCACGCAATGAGTTTCCCGAGCAGTGAGTCGTAGTGGAGGCCGACGGTGCTCCCCGGCTCGATGCCACCGTCCCAGCGCACGCCGGGCCCAGCCGGCAGGTGCATGAACGAAATCCGCCCGGTCGACGGCAGGAAGTTGTTCGCCGGGTCCTCACTCGTTATGCGGCACTCGATCGCCCAGCCGCGGGGCTCGATCACCTCCGGAAGGTCCAGCGACGCGCCCGCGGCGATGCGGATCTGCCATTGCACCAGGTCGACGCCGGTCACGAACTCCGTCACGGGATGCTCGACCTGGAGTCGCGTGTTCATCTCGAGGAAGTAGAACCTTCCCTCACGATCGAGCAGGAACTCGCAGGTTCCGGCATTCTCGTAGCCCGCCGCCTTCGCGGCCGCGACGGCCGTCTGTCCCATGCGTCGCCGCAACTCGGGCGTGACCGCGACGCTGGGCGCTTCCTCGATCATCTTCTGGTGGCGGCGCTGGATCGAGCACTCGCGTTCGCCCAGCGAAATCATCCGGCCGCGGCGGTCGCCGAGGACCTGGATCTCCACGTGGCGTGGACCATCGATGTACTTCTCGACGTACACCGCATCATCGCCGAACGCGTTTTTCGCCTCGCGCTTCGCCGCCGAGAGCGCGCCCTCGAGCTCCGCTTCCGCCCTGACGACGCGCATGCCCTTCCCGCCGCCGCCGGCGGCGGCCTTGAGCAGCACGGGAAATCCGAACCTTGCCGCGGTATCGCGCGCGTCGTTCAGGTCACGCAGCGCCTCCGTGGTTCCCGGAACCACGGGGACGCCGGCGGCAATCGCGAGCCGCCGCGCCTCGGTCTTGCTCCCCATCGCAGCGATGGCTTCCGGCGGCGGGCCAACCCAGGCGATGCCGCTCTCGATCACCTTCCTGGCGAACCATTCCCGCTCGGAGAGGAATCCATAGCCAGGATGGATCGCCTCGGCGCCGACGCGACGCGCGGCATCCACGATGGCGTCGCCGCGCAGGTAACTCTCGGAGGATGGCGCCGGTCCGAGGTGGACCGCTTCATCGGCTTCTCGCACATGCGGCGCGTGCGCGTCCGCGTCCGAATACACGGCGACGCTGGAGATGCCTAACTCGCGGCATGCCCTGATCACTCGTAAGGCGATCTCGCCGCGATTGGCGATGAGGAGTTTCTTGAACATGGCCAGTCAGTCCAAGTTCAAGTTCAAGTTCAAGGAGCGGCCACTTCGACTTGGACTCGAACTTGAACTTGGACTTCGCTCAAAGCGGAATATTCCCATGCTTCTTCTTTGGGTTCGTATCGCGCTTCCCCGCCAGTGTGTCGAGCGCGTCGATGAGCCGCGGGCGAGTGTCCCGCGGGTCGATGATGTCATCGACGTAGCCGCGCGACGCCGCGACATACGGGTTGGCGAACTTCTCGGTGTATTCAGCAACACGCTGGTCGAGGGCGTTGGCCGGGTCCTGCGCCTCGGCGATGTCCTTCTTGAATAGTATTTCGACAGCGCCCTTCGGGCCCATCACGGCGATCTCCGCCGTCGGCCAGGCAAGGTTCACGTCGCCGCGGATGTGCTTCGAGCTCATGACGTCGTAGGCGCCGCCGTATGCCTTACGAGTGATGACGGTGAGCTTGGGGACCGTCGCTTCGCAGAACGCGTACAGCAGCTTCGCGCCGTGGCGGATGATGCCGCCGTGCTCCTGCGCGACGCCGGGCAGGAACCCCGGCACGTCCTCGAAGGTCACGATCGGGATATTGAACGCATCGCAGAACCGCACGAAGCGCGCGGCCTTCACCGACGCGTTGATGTCGAGCACACCAGCGAGCACCGCCGGCTGGTTCGCCACGATCCCGATGCTGTGGCTACCGAGGTGGGCAAAGCCACAGATGATGTTGGTCGCGTAGTCAGGATGGATCTCGAAGAACTCGCCGTCGTCGACCACGCGCCGGATCACGTCGTGCATGTCATACGGCTTGTTGGCATGATCGGGCACGATGTCGAGCAGTGCCTCGTCGCGACGGTCGCGGGGGTCTGTTCCGGCGCCGCGCGGCGGGTCGGCGAGGTTGTTCTGCGGGATGTAGCGGAACAGGTCCCGCACCTTCTGCAGGCAGGCCGGCTCGGAGTCGCACGCGAGGTGCGCCACGCCCGACGTCGAGGCATGCGTGTCCGCGCCGCCGAGCGCTTCCATCGTCACGTCCTCGTGGGTCACCGTCTTCACGACGTTGGGCCCCGTGACGAACATGTACGACGACCCGCGCACCATGAACACGAAGTCGGTGATCGCGGGGGAATACACCGCCCCGCCGGCGCAGGGGCCGAGGATCGCCGAAATCTGCGGAATGACGCCCGAGGCGAGCGTGTTGCGGAGGAAGATGTCGGCATAGCCACCTAACGACGCCACGCCCTCCTGGATCCTCGCGCCGCCGGAGTCGTTCAAGCCGATGAATGGGGCGCCGTTGCGCACGGCCAGGTCCATCACCTTGCAGACCTTCGCCGCCACCGTCTCGGAGAGCGAGCCGCCGAACACGGTGAAGTCCTGCGAGAAGACGTACACGAGCCGCCCGTCGATGCGGCCGTGTCCCGTGACGACGCCATCGCCGTAGACCTTCTGCTCCTCCAGCCCGAAGTCGGTGCTCCGGTGGGTGACGAAGCGGTCGGATTCGACGAACGTGCCCTCGTCCAGCAGGAGGTCGATTCGTTCGCGGGCCGAGAGTTTCCCTTTCGCATGCTGGGCCGCCACACGGGCTTCGCCACCACCCTGTTCGGCCTCCGCTCCGCGACGGGCAAGCAGGTCGAGCTTGTCGCGCATGGTCATGGCGGCGAAAGGTACCCGTGGAGAGGGGAGATGGGAGATGGCAGACTTGAGGTCACCGGCATCGCCGATCGAGATCGGATTTGAACGGAAAGCAGTTTATCTCCCATTTCCCATCTCCCATCTCCAATCTCGTACACGTAGCTTGCGGGCAACCGAATGGTCGCTCCCGATAGCGCACCTCCGCGCGCGCCTCGCCGGCGCATCTCGCCACTGCGGCTTCGCCTCCTGGCAATGGTGGCGATCGCGTTCTTCCCCCTCGTCGTCTTCATCATCAAACTGGCGAACGACGAACGCCAGGCAACGACCCTCCGGGAGCGCGACAACTCACTCCGACTGCTGGACGTTGCCCTGGCCGAGCACCGCGACCTCACTCGCGCAGGGCTCGAACTGCTCAGGCACCTTCCGGGAATGGCGGAAATCGCGAGCGGCGACGCGGCAACGTGCAGTCGCGCGTTGCGGCAGCTGCTGGTGTCCCACGCCAACTTCACCAGCGCGACCCGCATCACCCGCGGATTGCGCGTCGACTGCAGCGCAGTCACGCTCGCCGACACGGCGCTCGACGTCTTTCGCGAGCCCGCCGTTATGCGGGCCGCGGCCTCGAGCCGACCGGTCACCGGGTGGATCCGGTTCAGCAAGATGGGCCAGCCCATGGCGACGATCATCGAGCCCGTGCGAGACAGCGCCGGGCTCATTCGCTATTACCTGTCGGTCGAGGCGGAGCTGACCTGGTTCAGCCACCTGGCGCACGCCATTCCGCAGGCGCCGGGTGCCATGGCGGCGATCGTCGATTCCACGGGCTTCATCATCGCGCGACAACCTGACGCAGAGCAGTTCGCCGGCTCGCGTTATGGAGTCAACGGCCCGATGCTCGCCATGATCGGCCAGGACAGCGGCTTCGTCGAAGGTGTTGGGCTGGACGGGATCAAGCGGGTGTACGCCTTCCGCACGTTGCCGGCGGACAACGCCGAGCAGGTCGTGCTCATGATCGGATTGCCGATGGACCTGCTGTACGCGGACGCCAACCGGCACCTGATCTCGAACCTCGCCCTGCTGCTGGCAATGCTCATCTTCACGATGATGATGGGCTGGATCGCGGCCGACCTGTTCGTCATCCGAGACGTCAAGGCGCTCCTGGGCGCCACGGAACGATTGTCTGACGGAGACCTTTCGTCGCGCGTGCCCGCGACGACGTCCCGTGGCGAGTTGAATGACCTCGCGCTGCGGTTCAACGAACTCGCGCGAAGACTCGAGGAGCGGCGCAGGGAATTCGTGTTGCTCGGCGACTCCTCGCCCGACGCCATCGCGCGCATCACTCGCGACCTCGAGGTCGAGTGGGCGAATGCCGCGCTGCGGGCGCGCCTTGGCGCGGCGATCGACGATATCGCGGGATGCCAGCTCGAGGAGCTGCCGATCGAGCCCTCGCTGAACATCGCGATCGCGCAGCAGGTGAAGGACATGTTTGCCACGGGCCGGCGCCGCGAGAGCGAGCAATTCGTCTCGACACCCGAGGGCGACTCCTGGATCGACCTGCGGGTGACGCCCGAACGGAACGGGGGCGGGGAGATCACGCACGCGATGGTGATCGCGCGCGACGTCACCGCGCGCAAGCAGCTGGCCACGCACCTGGCGGAGGCCGAGCGGCTCGACAGTATCGGGAAGCTGGCCGGCCACATCGCGCACGACTTCAACAACCTGCTGACGGCGATCATCGGCAACGCCGAAATCGCGCTCCGGCAGCTCGAACCTAACGATCGCGCCGCCGCCGATGTCGCCAAGATCATGGACGTGTCGCGCCGCGCCTCGTCGCTGACGCGCCAGCTCCTCTCGTTCGCGCGGCGCCAGTCGACCATCACGCGCGTCATCGACATCAGCGCCTTCATCGAAGAGGTGACGCCGCTCCTCAGGCGAGTGATCGGTGACCAGGTCAAGCTCGACACGTACTGCGACAGCTCGACGCCGCACATCCGGTTCGATCCCACCCAGCTCGAGCAGGTGCTGGTCAATCTCGCGGCGAACGCACGCGACGCGATGCCGAATGGCGGCACGCTGGCGATCTCGACGACGCATCGGGTCGTGCACGAGGCCGAGCGAACGCATGACGGCCGTGGGCCAGGCCGATACCTCGTGCTCACTGTGTCCGACACCGGCATCGGGATGTCGGCGGAAGTGCGCCAGCGCATCTTCGAGCCCTTCTTCAGCACGAAGCACGGCCAGGGCGGTACCGGACTTGGTCTGGCGGTCGCGTACGGAGCCGTTCGCCAGCATGGCGGGGCGATCGAGGTGGAAAGCGCCGAGACACATGGCGCCACCTTCAGGATCTTCATCCCGGCGACGTCGTCGGCCGCCGAGCATCACGCGACGCCGCAGTGGACGCCGGAAGCGCCGCGTGGTCGGGAGACGATCCTGCTGGCTGAAGACCAGGACGACGTGCGCCACACCATCAGCCGTCTCCTGAGATCACACGGCTACACGGTGCTCGATACCGCCGACGGCGCCGAGGCGCTGGCAAAGATCGAGCGAGGTGAAATGCCGCCGTTCCAGCTCGTGATCACCGACCTCGTTATGCCTCGCGTTGGCGGTGAGGCGCTGGTGTCCGCGATCCGACCCTCGTACCCCGACGTCCCGGTGCTGGTGATTTCGGGATTCGACCAGCAAGGTAGCCTGCGACGGATGCATGATCGCGGGCACGCGACAGCGTTCCTGGAGAAGCCGTTCGAAGGGCAGCCGCTCCTCAAGCTGGTGCGCGACCTGCTCGACGCGCGGGCGACGCGGTCGCGGACGCCGGAGAGAGCTGGAAATGTGAGTTGAGAGTTGAGAGCTGAGAGGAAATGAAGAGGGGAGAGGACTCAGTCCTCTCCCCTTCTCTCAACTCTCAACTCTCAACTCTCAACTACTCGGTATCAGCATCCAGGTCGATGTCCACGACATCCGGGATCACCGCCTCAGCGTCTTCCGTGTGGATCTTGGGGGGCGTCTCGGGACGCGGCGGCTGTTCGGCCGGAATGTCGACGACCGTGAGCACGATGCGGCGGTGAATCGGGTCCACTTCTACGATACGGAGGTCGAGGATCATCGTCTCGTAGCACACGTCGGCCGGTGAATCGATCGGCTTGTCCGACGGGATGTGGCTGAGCGGCACGAAGCCCTCGATGTCGTTGCCGATGTCGACGACCACACCCTTGTCCATCAAGCGGGCGACGGTGCCGCGCAGCTCGGTGCCGACCGGGTAGGTCTCGCCGATGCGGAGCCACGGATCCTCGGTGGCCTGCTTGAGGCCTAACGAAATCCGCTTGTTGTCGCTGTCGATGTTGAGGATGAGCACGTCGACCGTGTCGCCCTTCTTCACCACTTCCGACGGGTGCTGCACCCGCTTGGTCCAGCTCATGTCGGAGATGTGGATCAAGCCGTCGATCCCCGGCTCGATTTCGACGAACGCGCCGAAGCTGGTGAGGTTGCGGACCTTGCCCGAGAGGCGCGTGCCGACCGGATACTTGAGCGGCAGCACCATCCACGGATCCTGCTCGGTCTGCTTCATGCCGAGCGAGATCTTCTCCTCGTTCGGGTCGACTTTCAGGACTACCGCCTCAATCGTCTCTCCAATAGACACGATCTTCGACGGATGCCTGACATTGCGCGTCCAGCTCATCTCGCTGATGTGCACCAGGCCCTCGATGCCCGGCTCGAGCTCGATGAACGCGCCGTAGTTCGTGATCGAGACCACCTTGCCGGCGACGCGCGTGCCGACGGGGTACTTCTCGATGACGTCCTTCCACGGGTACGGCTGGAGTTGCTTCAGGCCTAACGAAATGCGCTCACGGTCCCAGTCGATGTCGAGGACCTTGACGTCCATCTCCATGCCGATCTGCACCATCTCGCTCGGGTGCGAGATCCGGCCCCAGGACATGTCGGTGATGTGGAGCAGGCCGTCGACGCCACCGAGGTCGATGAACGCGCCGAAGTCGGTGATGTTCTTGACCACGCCCTTCCGCACCTGGTCCTTCTGGAGCTCCTTCATCAGCTTCTCGCGCTTACCGGCGCGCTCGGCCTCGAGGATCACGCGGCGCGAGACGACGATGTTGCGGCGTCGCTTGTTGAGCTTGATGATCTTGAACTCGAACTTCTGGCCAAGCAGGTCGTCGATGTTCGGCACGCGGCGCAGCGCGATCTGCGAACCGGGCAGGAACGCGTCGACGCCCATGAGGTCGACGACGACGCCGCCCTTGATCTTCTTGACGAGCGTGCCGCTGACCGGCTGGTCCGTCTCGTAGGAGATACGGATCTTCTCCCAGACCCGCATGAAGTCGGCCTTCTTCTTGGAGAGGACGACCGAGCCTTCCTGGTCCTCGAGGTGCTCGAGCAGGACTTCGACTTCATCGCCCGGCTTGAGGTCGGGCATGTCCTTGAACTCTTCGAGCGGGATCGAGCCCTCGGATTTGAAGCCGATGTCGAGCACCACCATGTTGTCGCGGATCTCGAGGACCTTTGACTTCACGATCTCGCCTTCGTCGATCGAGGCGAGCGTGCCCTGGTAGAGTTCCATCATCCGCTCGTATTCGGCGGATGTGTACTCGTCTTCGTCGTAGAGTTCGGGGCGGCGGTTGGCGAGCGGGCGGAGGACAGCCTTCTGCTCTTTGCGCCGGGCGACGACATCAACGGTCGTCGTGGTGGTTTCGTCAGCCATTAGGTGGTTCGCGGAGACTCGCCGCGATCGAGAAAAGGTGTGTGTGACCCGTACGGGTTGCCGGAATTTCCGGCGAGCCGGTAAACTTACCGGGGCTGCGAAGTTGCAGCAACCGCCGGGTAAACGGGCAGCCGGGTAAACGGGCAGCCGGGACTGCTCAGGCTTTGCCCCGAATCGCTGCTTTTGCCAAGGCGACGATGCGAGCGACCTGCTCTTCCTGCATCAGGTGCGTGGTGTTGATCTCCACCGCATCCCGCGCCTTCACCGACTGCGTAGCGTCAGCCGCGTCGCGATGGACCAGCCGATCCGTTTCGGCCGCGATTTCCTCGTCGGTCGGGAGACGACGGAGGTGTTGCACCAGACGGCGCTTGGCGCGTTCCCATGGGTCGGCCACGAGGTAGACCTTCACGTCGGCTTCCGGGAAGACGGCGGTGCCGATGTCGCGACCATCGACGACCACATTCTGGCGCGCGGCCACCTCGCGCACCTGCTCGTTCACCCACGCCCGCACCGGCTGCATCCGTGCCACGCGTGGCACCGCCGCGTTCACTGACGGGCTCCGGATCTCGGCGTCCGCCGGAGCGCCGTCGAGCTGCGGCTCCAGTGAAGTGCCTGACGAGGCCAGTGAAACCATGCGCGCGGCGTCGAGGACGTGTCGCGGCGTCCACTCTTCGGGAGGAACTCCCGTCCGGATCGCCGCGGCCGCGGCCGCGCGGTACAACGCACCCGAATCGATGTGGCAATATCCCAGCTCACGCGCCACCCATTCCGCGGTCGAGGACTTTCCTGACGCGGCCGGTCCGTCGATTGCGACCACCGCAAACCTCGAATCAGCCGACGACATGCGCCAGGTCGCGCCAGAAATCCGGGTACGACACGGCGACGCACTCCTTGTCATCGATCCGGAAGTCCGCCTGCGGCGACGAGCCAAGCACCCCGAAGGCCATGGCCAGCCGATGATCCCCGTGCGTCTGCACGCTGCCGACGAGCGGCTCGCGCGTCCCGCGAATGCGCATCCCGTCGGGCGCCTCGTCCACGTCCACGCCGACGCTGCGCAGGTTGGCGACCACCGCGGCGATGCGATCGCTTTCCTTCACGCGAAGTTCGGCCGCGCCCGAGATGACCGTTTCCCCATGCGCGCGCGCCGCCACGCACGCGAGCGCCGGCAACTCGTCGATCAGGGACGGGATCTCGTCGCCATCGATCCGCGTGCCCGAAAGGTGCACCGGCCTCACGACAATGTCGCCTAACGGCTCCGCGCCCGAATCGTTGCGATCGACGATGTCGATACGGGCGCCCATGCGACGCAGCACGGCGATGAACCCGCAGCGACCGGGATTGAGGCCCACGTCGCGGATGGTGATCGTGCCGGCGTCAGCGAGCGCCGCCAGGCAGGCAAAGAACGCGGCCGATGACGGATCACCCGGCACCGTGATGTCGAGTGGGTCGAGGCGCTTCGGCGGATCGAGCACGATGATGCCGCCACCCACGTCGATGGCCGCCCCCTGTGCGCGCAGCATCCGCTCGGTGTGGTCGCGCGTCGGCGCGGGCTCGCGAATCACGACCGCGACCTGGCCGGTCACGCCCGCCATCAACAGGGCGCTTTTCACCTGCGCGCTGGCGGTATCGAGCTTCCAGTCGAGACCCTTCAGGTTTCCGCCGTGGACCGTGAGCGGCAAGCCGTCCTTCTCGCCCTCGAACTCGATGCGCGCGCCCATTTCGGTGAGCGGCGTCGCGACTCGCTTCATCGGACGCCTGCTCAGGCTCGCATCGCCCGTGAACGTGGACTGGACCGGATAGCCGGCGACGATGCCCATGAGGAGGCGCGTGCTCGTCCCGGAATTGCCCAGGTCGAGTTGAGAGTTGAGAGTTGGGCGTTGAGCGAGGCCACTCCCCTCCACCTTGATGTCAGGACCCAGCGGCGGCACCGGCCAGCCTAACGCGCGCAGGGCGCCGGCGGTCGACTCGATGTCTGCCGACTGCAGCACGCCGCGCACCCTCGACGGTCCATCAGCGAGGGAGCCGAACATGAGCGCGCGATGCGAGACGGACTTGTCGCCCGGAACGCGCACTTCGCCCCGCACGGCGAGACGAACCCGCCCAATCGTCATCGCAGCCATGATTCCAGCGCGGTTGAAAGATCCGTTCGCTCGTCGCGGTATTTCACGATCACCGGCGTCTGCAGGGAAAGCCCCTGCTCCTTGCCCCAGCCGCTCGTCACCGCACGCGCCCCCGGCACCACTACCGCACCGGCGGGAATGTCGAGTGGCGACTCGCCAGATGCGCGAATCACGCGCTCGTTCACGAGATCGAAAACCGGCGTG
>Ga0111538_10003501_pt1 | contig 21923 bp, 22 predicted proteins | sample SoiMethybrSBSTD1_FD_79669 | JGI IMG/M metagenome (GOLD analysis project Ga0111538, IMG submission 79669) | Bulk soil microbial communities from a Populus tree surrounding site in Tennessee, USA - Soil MetaG P. TD hybrid SBSTD1 (version 2)... | ecosystem: Environmental > Terrestrial > Soil >... | reverse complement strand
TCTACGAGGATTTCGCGATCAAGTTCTACGACCATTTCATCTGGATTGCCTCGGCGATGGACCGCGTCGGCGGCGGCGACGGGATGTGGAACGAGGAGGACGGCTTCTTTTACGACGTGCTGCGGCTGCCGGACGATACCGGCTTGCCGCTCAAAGTCCGATCGATGGTCGGCCTGCTGCCGCTCTGTGCCATCACCGTGTACCCGCACGACGTCGTCGACAGGCTGCCGCGGTTCATGGACCACGTGCACGCCTTCAACCGGCACCACGCCGGCGTCGTGCGTGCGATCAACCTGCCCGAGCGCACCGGTGTCGAGGGGCGTTTCATGCTGTCGATCCTCGACGAGTCGAAGCTGCGGCGCGTGCTGGCGCGGCTGCTCGACCCGGCGGAGTTCCTCAGCGATTTCGGCATTCGTGCGCTGTCTCGTCGTCTGGCGGACGCGCCATACGAGTTCATTTGCGGGGGCGAGCGCTTCTCGGTCACCTACCGGCCGGCGGAATCCGACTCGGGGTTGTTCGGCGGCAATTCCAACTGGCGCGGCCCGATCTGGCTGCCGGTCAACGCGCTGATCATCCGTGCCCTGGTGCAGTCCTACACGTTCTACGGCGACGACTTCAAGGTCGAATGTCCGACCGGGTCAGGCCGCCTCATGACACTGTTGCAGATCGCCGACGACATCAGTGCCCGCCTGATCTCGATCTTCGTACCCGACGCGAACGGCCATCGCCCCGTCCACGGCGGCGTCCGGAAGCTGCAGGAGGATCCGCATTGGCGCGATCTCGTCCTGTTCTACGAGTACTTCCACGGCGACAACGGCGCCGGGATCGGCGCCAGCCATCAAACCGGGTGGACGGCGCTGGTCGCCGGGCTGATCGCGCTGTTTGGGACGATTTCGGCGGAGCAACTGCGAGAGCAAGGCGCGGCGGCGATCGCACGCCAGCCCGCCGCGCCAGCACGGGTGTCGACGCCCGTCAGACTCCGCGAGCCTGGACACAAATAACTTTTCAAAGTAAAGTTGACGCCGGCGTTTGCTTCTCGGGCTGAGAGGAAAGATGTCGAAGCGTCGGACGGAGATCTGGGTCGCACTGATCGTCGGGGTGGTCTGCCTGATCCCCACGGCAATTCTGGGACTCTGGGTGTACGTGAGCGTCACGGCGACGCCGCTGCACCCGGATGCGCGCGACGTGCCGTCCGTGACACGGTCCGCCCCGCAGCCAACGTGGAGCGACGCCGTGGAGCGGGGCCGGCAGATCGTCCGTGCGCGTCTCACCGAGAAGAACCTGCCGGGACTTTCGGTGGCGGTCGGCATCGGTGGCGACATCGTGTGGGCGGAAGGCTTTGGCTGGGCCGATCTCGAGAACAAGGTGAAGGTCGCGCCAGGAACGCGGTTCAGGATCGGCACCGCCTCGACGGCACTCACATCCGCTGCGGTCGGCCTGCTGCTGGAGAAAGGACAACTGAACCTCGACGACGAGATTCAGCCGTACGTGCCGGCGTACCCTCAGAAACAATGGCCGGTGACGCTGCGCCAGTTGATGGGGCATGTGGCGGGCGTCAGAAACGATGGCGGTGACGAGGGTCCGCTGCTCTCGAAGCACTGCGAGCGGCCGGTCGAGGGCGTCCAGGACTTCGCGAAGTATCCGCTGCTGTTCGAGCCGGGAACCCGCTACCGCTATTCGAGCTACGGCTGGATCCTGATGAGCGCGGTGGTCGAAGCCGCCGCGGACGAGCCGCTGCTCACGTTCATGCGGAAGCGGATCTTCGAACCGCTGAACATGGACGACACCGTGGCCGATTCCGCGACGCAGCCGATCGCGAATCGGGCGACGTCCTACTTTCCGAGGTTTGGAGGGGATCCCCGCTACGGCCCGGATCTGATGCGCGAGATCGACTATTCCTGCTACGCGGGATCCAGCGTATTCCTGTCCACCCCGTCGGACCTGGTGCGCTTCGCGATGGCGATCAACAGCGGCAAGTTGTTGCAGCCCGCCACGGTCCAAGTACTCCAGACGTCACAGCGCCTGGCTTCGGGGGAAGAGACCGGCTACGGTCTTGGCTGGGACCTCGAGACGGCCACGCTCGCCGGTGAACAAACGCGCCTGGTCGGGCACGACGGGGACTCGCTGGGCGGGATGGTGGCGTCCTTCATGACGTTCCCGCAGCAAGGGCTCGTCGTGTCCGTAGTGTCGAACACCTCCTACGCCGACACGTTTGCTGTTGCGGTGGACATCGCGCAGGCCTTCGCGGAGCAGAAGCCTCGCCTTACGACTTCGGCATCAACTTCTCGATAATCTGGTCCACGGTGAAGCTCGCCGCCTTCTGTCGGGGCGGGAACTCCTTGAAGCTGTCGAGCCACCGCTGGACGACCGCTTGTGCGGCGTATTGATAGGGGATGTGCTCGACGAACCAGTCGTTGTACTTGATGCTGTCCTCGCCGGCTTCGAACGGATCCGCGCGCAGATCGAAGATCTTGGGGATGCGCCAAGGTCCTCGAGCTTTTTCAAGAGCTGGCCGACATAGCCGTCGAGCTCGACCATCCCATCCGGATAGAGGCCACGTCGCGTCTTACCGGCGGACTCCGGCTTCAGATGCGTGAAGACGTCGGCAGGTGCTCGTTGCGATCGCCCAGGTGGCTCTTCCCGAACTGGCCGGTCGTGTAACCGAGACTTTTCAGGACCTGCGCGATCGTCGGATCCTCCGCTTTGATCCCTAGCCCGGCGCCGGGCATGCCGACTTTGGTGAGGCCTGTGCGGATCGGTTGCTGCCCAGTGATGAAGGCGGCGCGGCCGGCGGTACAGCTCTGCTGACCGTAGAAGTCGGTGAACATCGCGCCATCCCTCGCGATGCGATCGATGTTGGGCGTGCGGTATCCCATGATGCCGTGGTTGTAGCAGCTGACATTGAACCACCCGATGTCGTCCGCCATGACGAACAGAATGTTCGGCTTGTCAGTCTTTGACATGCGAGGGCGGACAGCACAACGTGTGCCCACGGCGTGACGTTGCGACGAGCAACAGCGCACACGAAATCCGGTTTCACACGCTGAGAGCTCACAACTATCCGTGAGCGGAATGTGTCGCAGATGCCGAATAGACATAGTCGCAGCGGCACCGGTCTTGTAGGGTGAAAAACGAGAGAGTCGGGCTTCTTTCAAAAGTCGTGGAGAAAACGAGGATGAATACGATAGGGATGCTCGGAGCTCCTAACTGGCGGACGCTGCTGGTGACGCTGTGTGTCGTCTCGATCGGCGCGGCCGATCCTGTCGCGCTGATGTCCGTTCAACAGCCAACGACACCGGCGCAACAGCCGGCGACGCCGGCGGCCGCACCCCCGGAGCAAGCGGCGCTCTACTCGCCTGACCAACTCGATTCGCTCGTTGCGCCGATTGCACTCTATCCGGATCCGCTGCTGGCGCAGACCTTGGCCGCATCGACGTATCCACTCGAAATCGTTCAGCTCCAGCAATGGCTCGTGAAGAACGCGGACAAGAAGGAAAAGAAGATCGTCAAGAAAGTCGCCGAGCAGCCCTGGGATCCGAGTATCCAAGCGATGGCCGCGCTCCCGGACGTCGTCAAGCGCCTGGCAGACGACATCCAGTGGACGACTGAGCTCGGCAACGCGTTTCTGGCGCAAGAAGCGGATGTGATGCAGGCCGTGCAGCGCATGCGCGTCAAGGCGCAGAGCGCCGGCACCTTGAAATCGACGCCGGAGCAGGTCGTCAAGACCGAGGTGATTGAGAGCAGGAACATCGTCGTGATTGAGCAGGCGAACCCGCAGGTGGTGTACGTCCCCTCGTACGACCCGGTCGTGGTGTACGGACCGGCGGTGTACCCCTATCCCCCGATCTATTACCCGCCAGTGGGCGCGTACGCGGCGGGCGCGGCCATCTCGTTTGGCGTCGGCGTCGCGATGGGTGCAGCGTGGGGCGGCGGGTGGGGCTGGAATGCCGGCTGGGGCCACAACGACATCAACGTCAACTACAACAACAACTTCAATCGCAACGCGAACATCAACCGCAATGTCACCGGCAGTAACCGGTGGCAGCACCAGGCGCAACACCGCGGCGGCGCTCCGTACCGGGATCGGGCGACCGCGAACAGGTATGGCGGCACCGCGCGCGGTGAATCTTTGAGCAACCGCCAGGCGAGCGCTCGGCAGAGTGCGCGGCAGCCTGTTGGCACTTCCGGCGTTGCTGGCCAGGCAGGCGCTGCGGCACGCGACCGCGCCGGCCAGGCGGGTGCTGCGGCCCGTGACCGTGCCAGTCAGGCAGGCGCTGCGGCCCGCGACCGATCCAGCACCGGCAACTTCGGCAGCCGCGCTGCTGGAGCGGGAGGGGATCGCATCGGACAGCGTGATGTCTCGCGCGGGAGTGGTGGAAGAGAATCCGCTTTCGGCGGCGGTTCCGACAGGTTCAGCGGTTCCAGCGCGCGCTCGCACAGCAGCCGCGGCTCGTCCAGCATGCGCTCCCGGGGCGGCGGTGGCGGCTTCAGTCGCGGCGGCGGTGGCGGCTTCCGTGGCGGTGGTGGCAGCCGTGGCGGCGGCGGGCGTCGATGAACGCTAACGCGCAACACGTAACAGAGGAGCAGGACCGATGAGGCCGACGTTCATCCCCAGAAGTTTCTTCGGCGGTTCGTGGGTCGCACTTGGCGTTGTGGTGTTCGCATGTCTGAGCACTACCGTTCTCCGCGGCGCGACGCCCACCGCCACCGGTGCTCCGGCGGCAGCCATCAAGAGCTTTACGACTCCGCAGCAGGCTGCCGATGCCCTGATTGACGCCGCCGAACGCTTCGACGTCGGTGCGCTCTCCGAGCTTTTCGGGCCCGCGATCGACGACATCATTCTTTCCGGCGAACCCGCGCAGGGCCGTCAGCGAGCCAGCGACTTCGTCGCGAAGGTCCGCGAGAAGCAGAGCATCTCCCTGGACCCGAAAAACAAGGCCCGAGCGTTCCTCCTCGTCGGCAACGAGGACTGGCCGTTTCCTGTTCCAATCGTGAAGCGAGCGGGTCGGTGGTCGTTCGACGCAGCCGCCGGCCGTCAGGAGCTCCTTTTCCGCCGCATCGGCGCCAATGAACTGGATGCGATCACGATTTGTCGCGGTTACGTCGAGGCACAGGAGGACTACGCGTTCCGAGGCCGCGACCGCGTCGGTGTGAACCAATACGCGCAGCAGATCATCAGTACGCCCGGCAAGCAAGACGGGCTGGCCTGGCAAAATCCTGACGGCACGTGGGCCGGGCCGATCGGCGAGCCGATCGCTCGTGCGATCGCGCAGGGTTACAGCAAGGGCGAGCCGTATCATGGCTATCTTTTCAAGATTCTTACGGGCCAGGGGCCGGCTGCGCCGCTTGGACAGCTGGACTACGTCGTGCACGGTGTGATGATCGGCGGATTCGCGCTCGTCGCCGCCCCCGCCGAGTACGGTGTCACGGGCGTGCAGACGTTCATCGTCAGCAACGACGGCGTGGTGTATCAAAAGGACCTCGGTCCCACGACGCGCGAGCAATTCGCCAAGATGGAGCGTTTCAATCCCGACAGGTCCTGGACGCCCGTCCAGGAAGAATAAGCGGCAGGCCCGCAGTCACGTCACGCCTCTCAGCGTGTCGTGACTGCATCCCCACATCTGGTGAGCCTGCCCGGACCAGGATCACGCTTGCCTGACGGTCTCGGCTGATCGCGCGATCAAAAACACGGTACGGCCTGTGCTCAAACGTGCCCCGTGCGTACCGCGGTGCGGAAATCCCGGTGACCGTCGTTCCGCGCGGCGCGCAGTGGTTGTGCGGCGCCGCTCTGTACTCGCTGCTTGCGACAGCGACCGCAAATGCGCAGTCGCTGCAGGCTGACGTCCAGAACCCACGGCCGGTCGAAACCGCCGAGGCGACGGACGCGCAGGTGCCCGTCGCCCCGAGCCCGGCGGATGATCCGGCACAAAAGGAAGAGAACCGCGTGTCCTGCCAGTCACAAGCGGGGAAGCGACAACGCTGTGCGGCGGACACATCGAGCGGCGTGGCGCTGCTGAAGTCGACCGGCACGGCTCCATGCCTGCTGGGGAAGACGTGGGGATACGACGACACCGGGATCTGGGTATCGGACGGCTGCAGCGCCGAGTTTCTCGCGAAGCCCTCGCAAGAGGAATCGAAGGACAAGAGCCCCGAATACATCCCGAACCTGGGATTCCTCCTGTACTCGGGCGAGAAGGGCGAAATCTACTTTCGGCTCTTCAGCTACGCGCGCTACTTGAATCAGCTGGCGCTCGATCCGACCTTTGTCGATGCCTTCGGCACGACGCGAAACGTGCAGCTCCGTCAGGACATCCAGCTGCAGAAATTCTTCGCGCCATTCAGCGGGTGGTTCCTCACGCCAAAGTTTCGCTACTACCTGTATGTCTGGTCGTCGAACCCCTCGCAAGGCGATCCCGCGCAGGTCGTCGGCGCCGGAAACCTGAGCTACACCTTCAACCGATTCGTGACGCTTGGAGGGGGCATCACGTCGCTCCCGGCCGTGCGAAGCACGGAGGGGCAGTTTCCGTACTGGCTCGGGGTCGACGACCGCATGACGGCTGACGAGTTCTTCCGTGGCTCGTACACGGACGGTGTCTGGCTGAAAGGAGAGCTCAACACCAAGGTCAAGTACATGGCCATGGTCGCGAACAACTTGAGCATTCTCGGCGTCAACGCGACGCAGCTCGATAACAAGCTCGACACCCAGTCGTTCATGGTGGCCTGGTTTCCGACGACCGGAGAATTTGGCCTGTACGGGACCTTCGGCGATTACGACGATCACGAGAACGTCGCGACCCGGCTGGCCGGTCATTACACCCACAGCCTCGAAGACCGGCAGATGCAGCCAGGCACGAACGCGATCGAGAACACCCAGATCCGTTTGACCGACGGCAGCATCGTCTTTACGCCGGATCTGTTCGGTCCAGGCATCACTGTCGACTCTGTCGACTACCAGATGATGAGCATCGACGCCGGCATCAAGTATCACGGCTTATCGCTCGAGGCCGAGTACTACCGTCGATGGCTGACCGATTTCACCGGTACCAACACCGCGTCGATCACGCCCGTCACCGACAACGGGTATCAAGTGCAGTCGTCCGCCATGGTCGTGCAGAAGAAGCTCCAGGCGTACCTGAGCGGCTCGCAGATCTTTGGCCGCTATGGAAACGCGTCCGAGCTGCGCGCCGGCGGCAATTGGTACTTCACCGGAGAGCGTGGGCTGCGAGTGAACCTGGAGTGGATTCACCTGAACGACTGCCCGGTTGGCTACACCGCCGTTCCGTATCCGGTTGGCGGCAACGGCAACCTGTTTCACGTCAACGTCGAGTTGAACTTCTAGCAATTCCGGGGACGAACGACGGTGCTTCCCATCAGAACCAGCCGCAACGCCGCTGCATTGCTGATCGTTGTGGCAGCCTCAGTCGCGGTGCTGGCTGTCGTTCCGGTGGCGAGGCGCGAACCACCGCCGCCGCCCGACGCCCCCGAGTTCGACGACTCGCACTTTCACCTCACCAACTACATCCAGCAGGGCATCGACGTTCGCACGTTCCTGCAGATCATGAGCAATCGTGTCCGGCGATCGACGCTGTTCGGCATTCCCCTGCAGCAGCAGTGGTCGTTCGCCAACTCCGAGAGCTTCGCACCGACCTATTACCTCCAGAGCGACGCGCCCCTCTACTACTACTCGTTCACGGACGCCTACATCGCCACCGCCTACAGGTCGCTGTCGGCTGACGAGCGCGCTCGTTTCGATCCGATGATCACCGGCTTCAATCCTGCCGACATGTACGGCGTCGATCACATCCGCCGGGTATTACAGACGTTTCCGGGCGTCTTCTCGGGCATCGGCGAGTTCACGATCCACAAGGAGTTCGTCTCCGCAAAAATCGCCGGCGAAACCGCCAGCCTCGCCAACCCGGCACTCGACCGCATCCTCGACTTCGCGGCGGAAGTCGGGCTCGTCGTCCTGATTCACAACGACATCGACGTGCCGTTCGGAACGCAAGGTGCCGAGCCCGTGTACTTGTCTCAGATGAAGGCGCTGCTGGCGCGCCATCCGAACGCGACGATCGTCTGGGCGCACACCGGTCTGGGGCGAGTCGTCCAGCCTGTCAGCGTATCGGCCGGCGCCGCGGTACGGTCCTCCAACCACATCGGCATCGTCGAAGGCATCCTCACCGACCCTGCGCTTCGCCACGTCGACTTCGACATTTCCTGGGACGAGGTTGCCAAGTATGCGGTTGCGACGCCGGACACCATCTCGCGGATGGCGGCCCTGCTCGACCGCTTTCCTGATCGGTTCCTGTTCGGGACCGACACGGTGGCGCCGGCCGGAGCGGCGCCGTACTACCGCGTCTACGACCTGTGGCAGCCGGTCTGGCGGCTGCTCACGCCCGAGACCGGCGCCAAGGTGCGAAAGGCGAACTACGAGCGGATCTTCGACGAAGCGCGCCGGCGCGTTCGCGAATGGGAACGCGTCAACGTGCGCTGAGCACACACAAGAAGGAGCAGCGGAGATGAAGATGAATCGAAAACGGCGCCAGATGATCGGGATCGCCGGTGCGTGGGCGGTGCTGACATTGGGCGTCGGCCCAGCGACCGCACGCGCGCAGAACGCTGCCGCAGCGAGCGCAGGCTCGGCCACGCAGCCGGCCGCGACGGCGACGACGACGACGACCGGTTCGCCGACGCTCGAAATCTACGGGTTCGGCCAGGCGGATGCGATCGTGGACTTCAAGAGGAACAACCCTGATTGGTACGACGTCAACCGGCCATCGAAGCTGCCATCGTTCCCGGGTGAATTCGGCGACGACCACCATTTCTATTTGAGCCCGCGACAGAGCCGTTTCGGGGTCAAGGGCGTGCTGCCGACCCAGGAGGGGGACGTCACCGCGACGTTCGACTTCGACATGTTCGGCGTCGGCCGCGACGCCGGGCTCACGACGATTCGCTTGCGCAACGCCTGGGGCCAATGGAAGCAGGTCGGCGGCGGCCTGAGAGACAGCCAGTTCATGGACGGCGATGTCTTCCCGAACATTCTCGAGTACTGGGGCCCGAACGGAATGCTCTTCTTCCGGAACACGCAGATGTTCTGGGAGCCGTTCAACGATGGCATGTCGAACGCGCGGATCGCGATCGAGAACCCGGGCGCGAGCGGTGATTCGGGGGTGCTGTCAGACCGCATCGAGCTTCAGAACGTCAGAGGGCGTTTTCCGATGCCCGACATCACCGGCCACTATCGCTGGGGCCAACCCTGGGGATACCTGCAGCTCGGCGGCGCGCTTCGCTACATCGCCTGGGACGATCTTCTCCCGAGCGACCCCTTCGATCTGGCCGGGCATGTGTGGGGGTGGGGGGTCAGCGTCAGTTCCAACGTCAACGCGACTGACAATGACGTGCTCCGCCTGCAGGTCATTTGGGGGAGGGGCATCGAAAACTACTTCAACGACGCACCCGTAGACGTCGGCGTCAAACGCAACCCCGGAAACCCACGCACCCCGGTCACCGGCGAAGCGCTGAAAGACTTCGGCATGTCCGCCTACCTCGATCACCGGTGGAACAGCGAATGGACGTCGGCGATTGGCTATTCGCGGGTCAACATCACGAACAGCGACCTCCAGGCGCCCCTCGCGTTCAAGGTCGGTCAGTACGCCTCGGCCAATCTACTGTGCACGCCGGTCAAGAACGTGCTGATGGGCGGGGAGTTCCAGTGGGGCAAGCGGGAGAACTTCTCGGACGGGTTCTCCTTCAACGACTACCGCGTCCAGTTCTCGTTCAAATACAACTTCTCATACAAGCTCGGAGGGTAGGAATGAACAGGAAACTCTCGTTCTGGCGCATCTCGATCGCCGGCGCCGTCATTCTTACGGCAATCGGCGTCTACTCGCTGTCGGCTCAAAACCGTGCCGGCAACCCGCAGTCCGCGGTGAACAGCGCCTTCGAGCAGTTCAAGGGGCTCAAGGAGGGCAAGAACGCCGACTACATTCCGGCCCTCGCGAAGGTGGATCCGAATCTGTTCGGCATCGCGCTGGTGACGACAGACGGCAAGTCGTACTTCGCCGGCGACATCAAATCGGAAGTCTCGATTCAATCGATCTCCAAGGTGTTCACGATGGCCCAGGTCATCCAGGAACAAGGGCTCGAGTCGATCGAAAAACGGATCGGCGTCGACGCCACCGGCGCCCGATTCAATTCGATCATCGCGGTCGAAAGCGTGAAAACCATCGTCGGTGCCGGTTCGCCGGAAATGAATCCGCTCGTGAACCCCGGTGCGATCACCGCCACCAGCATGGTGACGGGCGGAACGCGGAACGAGGTGTGGAACAAGATCATCGGCACCTACAGCGAATATGCAGGGCGGCCGCTGACGGTGCTGGAGGACGTGTACCGGTCCGAAGCGGACACGAACCAGCGCAATCAAGCGATCGGGGCGCTGATGTTCGCCTACGGATACATCAAGAGCGACTGGCAGCAGGCGGTCGATCTGTATACGCGACAGTGCGCCGTCGGGGTCAACGCCAAAGACCTCGCGATGATGGCCGCTACGCTCGCCGCCGGCGGCCGGAACCCGATCACCGGCAAGCGGGTGCTCGATGAATCGAAGGTGCCTGGCGTGCTCGCGGTGATGGCGACCGCCGGACTCTACGACGATTCGGGGAAGTGGCTGTATCACACGGGACTGCCTGGAAAGAGCGGCGTCGGCGGCGGGATCATCGCGGTGTCCCCCGGCAAGTTCGGCATCGCCGTCGTGGCGCCCCCGCTCGACGACGCCGGCAACAGCGTGAAGGCCCAGAAATCCATCACTGCGATATCGAACGCGCTGGGCGGAAATCCCTACCTGGTCAAGAACGCATCGAAGGGATTGCCTGCTGAAACGGAGCGTTGATCGTCTTGGAAGAACCGTTCAGACTTCCGCAAGGAGGTCTGAACGGTTGGCCTACACGTTCGCGATTCTCTCGAGATCCGGCAGGATCCATTTCTTCTCGAAGAACGCCAGCTCGGGCCCGTAGAGGCGAAACAACACTTCAATCCCACCGCTGGGATGTGTCGGCACCCAGTTCGATTCCTTCCCCGCGGGCGGCGTGGGCCCGAAATACAGGTCGCTCGATCCGTCGTCGTTCTTCTGCAGACCCGGCGTGTTCGAGGAGCGGCTGGACCATTTCATGTCGCGAATCAGCGCGTGGGTCGCTCGGTCGTAGACCGTCGCCGACCAGTACAGCCTGACCGGTGGGTGCGGCGGCACGTGGAGCCGATAGGTTTTCGCCGCGTCGAGCCGGTTGCCGTCCTTGTCCTTGATCGTCATCAGATAGAACTGGCCCTCGCCGAGATGCTTGGCGCTGAAATAGGCGTAGCAGAACGCCAGTCCGCGTGCGTCCGTCGGGTACGAGCTGGGATCGGCAAAATTCGTCTGCAGAGCCGCAATCAGCTCTTTCGACGCCGGCAACGCCCAGCGTGCGCTGGCGTCGAACGGTGGCTCGAAGACCTCTTCGTAACGCGCGTCGAGGTAGTCGTGGGCGTCGGACGCGGCGTCGCTGAGGGTCGCCTTCGTGCTCACGTCGGGAGTGAACGGCTTGCCTTTTTCGATGCCGATCGACTTGAGCAGGTCGATCATCGCCCGGTCGCGATCGAGCCACGGTTCGATCTGTATCATGCGGTGGAGCGACTGAAAGAAGCGCAGGTCGTACGGAATCGTATTGTCATAGACGACGTCAATCACGTCGACGAAGACGGTCGCCGGCGGCTTCGCCGCTGAGGACAACGGAAAGACCTTGACCTGCTTGCCATAGCCGGCAGCCCGCGCCACGTCCGCGGCGCTGCCACTTGCGGGGTTGGAGCGCAGGATGCCGTAGCTCTGATAGGTGGAAGACGGCATCGGAATGTAGCCCTCGGGTACATGGCCCTTGTAGCCCGGAGGCAGAATCAGATATCTGCCACCTTTTCCCTTGTCCACGCCGGCCGGCCCGACGTCCTCGATCGCGGTTTGCCAGCAATCGTCGACGCTTCCGGTGATCGAGCCGTCGGCGCCGGCTGGCGGAATCTGGAGAACGACCGGTCCGACTTCCAGGGTGTTGATGAACGGGAAGAAATACAGCACGTCCGGGTTGGGTGTGAGCGTCTGGTTCTTCCAGTCCGGCAGTCGCGACCAGTAGACGACCTGATTCCACGCGCCTCCGGCCCTGACCATCGACTGGTACAACCGATCGAAATTGACCGCCGGCATGCCCCAGATCACCGCCTCGACGGCGCGGCGATGTACCCCCCTCAAGACCACATCCCGGGAACTGACGCCGGATTCGATGCTCTCGGTTACGGCTGGCATCTCTGCCTCTTGGCGTGAATCAGTGCCAATTCGGCGCCCGGCGGAACCGCCGTGCGCGGCCGCTGATCGACGGGTTTTGCGCCGGAAACTTGCGACTCCAACCGTCTGAAGCGCGGCGATTCTGCTGCGGTCACGAAATACCGTCACCGGCGCGACTGCCTTCGGCGACGACTTGTACATGCCTTGACACGAATATGCCGTGTGAGGTATATACATGGCGTGGAATCTGTGTTCGAAATCATCGCGGAGCCGAACCGCCGCGCCATCTTGAGTCTCCTGGTCTCGTCCGAACAGTCGGTGGGAGAAATCGAGCGGCAACTGGGGATGGCGCAGCCGACGGTGTCCAAGCACCTGCGCGTGCTGCGCGACGCCGGTTTCGTGGAGGCCACGGTGGACGCACAGCGACGTCTCTACCGGCTGAAGCCGGAACCGCTTCAGGAAGTGGATGCCTGGCTGGCGCCGTTCCGTCAGTTCTGGTCCGCTCACCTGGACGCGCTCGAACGCCATCTCGACCGGATGGATCAATCAACACGACCGAAAAAGAAGACGAAGACAAGGGGGAGAAAGTGACCGCTCGCGAGCAGTACGCACCAGGCCCGGCCAGCGGGGCGCGGGTGCAGAAGGACGGAGAGAAATGGACGCTCGTTCTCGTCAGAGAACTGCGGCACTCGCCGGAAAAAGTCTGGCAGGCGATTACCGATCCGGCGCAGCTGCGCGAGTGGGCGCCTTTCGACGCCGATCGGAGCCTGGATAGGGTTGGCAGCACGGTGAAGCTCACGACGGTGGGCGCGCCGACGCCGATGGTTTCCGAAACGACGGTGACGCGAGCGGACGCGCCTAAACTGCTCGAGTACAAATGGGGCGGCTTCGACATGCGGTGGGAACTCGAAGCCTCTGGTGGCGGCACGCGCATGACACTGTGGACCAACATCGATCGCCGATTCATCGCGATGGGTGCCGCCGGGTGGCACCTGTGCTTCGATGTGCTGGATCACCTGCTCAGCGGAACGCCCCTCGGCCGCATCGTGGGTCCCGAGGCGATGAAGATCGACGGCTGGCAGCGGCTGCACGCCGAGTACGCCAAGCAGTTCGGCATCGAGACCCCCAACCGGCCGCCTCCAGCGGCTCAAAAGTCGTGAATCGAAAGAGGGCACATTGACCTGGAACAAATGGGTGCGGCAGATCCACCGGTGGGTGTCGATTGCCTTCACGGTGACCGTTATCGCCAATTTCGCCGCCCTGGCGCGGGGAACGGGCATGCCTCCGCCCTGGGTGACCTATTCGCCGCTGCTCCCGCTCGCTTTGCTCCTGTTTACCGGTCTGTACTTGTTCGTGTTGCCGTACACGACCAAGGGCCGCGGCGGGCGAGCCGAACCACGCGAGAATCTCAGCTCGAGGATGAGAACATGAAAAAGTCAGCCGCCGGCCACGGCCAGTCCGCATCGGAGCTCATTTCGAACAGAATCGCCGAGCTCGGGGACTGGCGCGGAAAAACTCTGGGCAGGATGCGCACGCTCATCAAGGAAGCAGACCCGCACGTCGTCGAGGAGTGGAAGTGGGTCAAGCCGACCAAACCTGGCACCCCAGTCTGGTCGCACGACGGCATCATCTGCACGGGAGAATCCTACAAGAGCGTCGTGAAGCTGACCTTCGCCAAGGGCGCGTCTCTGAAGGATCCGGCCCGTCTCTTCAACTCGAGTCTCGACGGCAACGTACGCCGCGCCATCGACATCCACGAAGGCGACAAGGTCAATGAAGCGGCCTTCAAGGATCTCGTTCGCGCCGCATTGACGCTGAACCTCAGGGGCAAGAGCAAGCCGAAACCCCGGGCGAGCAAGCGGTAAGCGGGCCCTGGTCGCGACGCGCCTCACAACATGTTGGCGCTCTCACAGTATTTCGTGAGAGGTGAGGTCTCGTCGAAAGATTCGCGCCGCAGTTCTGCGGCAGCACCCTTGCACTCGGCGGCTCACGGTCGATCGAAACGCGGGTCGGGATCGTGAACCCTTACAGAAGGAGGGATGCAATGGGACTGCGAGACAAGTACGCGTACGCCATCCAAACCGCGAAGAATCTCCGGATGCAGGGCTCGGCGGACGAGCGCGACGGCAAGCTCTTCTTCCACGGGACGGTGCCGACCCAGGAGGAAGCGAACAGGATTTGGGACGCGATCAAGACGATTCCCGATTGGCCGAAGGACATCGTCGCCGACATCCAGGCGACGGGCCGCAGCGCCCCCGCGATGAGCCATGAGAGCACGTACACGGTGAGACCGGGAGATACCTTGAGCAAGATCGCCAAGGAGAAGCTCGGCGATCCAGGCGCCTACACTGAAATCCTCAACGCCAATCGCGATCAACTGAGCGATCCGAACAAGATCAAGCCCGGCCAGGTGCTCAAGATTCCGCAGTCGGCGAGACCGTAGCAGACGGGCCTGCATGCGGTCATGATTCCTCGAGTCGCTCGCCAGCGCCGCTGTGGCGCTGGCGATGCCGACCGCTGGCGCGTCCCACCTTCGCCGCCGCACTCGAAAATCCCCACATGTGAGACGCCGGAATAGTCGTGCAGTCCCTATCGCCGGTTTTCCTCTTCGGGTTGTTCGTCGTGATCGCGAGTGCGACCTTGCTCGCCTTCGAGGCCGGCCTCTGGCTCGGCCGGTGGCGGAGCCGGAGGCCGAATCCTGAAGCGCTTCTGCCCGTCCGGATGCTGGTGACGAGCACGCTTGGCATGCTCTCGTTCATCCTTGGCTTCACGTTCGGGCTGGCCTCGTCCCACTTCGACAGCAGAACTAATGCGGTCTTCGACGAAGCGACGGCAATCGGCACGGCGTACCGCCGGGCGGACCTTCTTCCCGAGCCCCAACGCACGAACGAACGACGTCTCATTCGCAACTACGTGGACGTTCGGCTGGAGCCGCTTGAAGTCCTCACCGGTGACGCCATTGCTCGAATGAGAAGTCTCCAGGAGCAGATGTGGGCTGAAGCCGTGGCCGCGAACAAGAAGGACGGCGGGTCGCCAGCTGTCATGCCCCTGACCCAGTCGTTGATTGACGTCAACGTGCACGGCGAGCGCGTGCTCACTGGTATTCGGTCGCGGATCCCCGTGGGCGTGTGGCTGATTCTGAACGCGATCATGGGTGTGTCCGTCGCCTCGGCCGGGTATCACGCCGGTCTGGCCGGCACTCAGCGATCCATCGCGGCCGTCGCGTATTCCGTGGTGTTTGCTGCGGTGATCGTTCTGATCGCTGCTGGCGACATTCCCGGGCCGCAGCAGCTGATAACGAGTCACAAGGCGTTGATTGAACTGCGAGACAGGCTGCCCGACCCCTGAGAGGGCCGCGTGTGACAACGAGGACACCCATGAGTACGCACAAGACCCAGCTGACCGACGAAGGGATGGTGCAGGTTCTCAGCCTGCTGAAGAACACCGACGGCGTCGAGTTGAAAGCGACGGTCCCGGATGCCGACCGCCATTCTGCCGTGCAGGAGCTGGACCTCGACGTGCTCGACTGCGAGCTGCGCCACGTGGTCTTTTTCGATACCCGGGACCTTCAACTGAGCCGCGCCGGTGTCGTGGTGCGAGCCCGGCGAGCCCGGAAGGGCGGTGACAGCATCGTCAAGCTCCGGCCGGTGGTGCCGGCGGAACTCCCACGCTGGCTGCGTCGTGCGGACGGCTTCAGGATTGAGCTCGATGCCATGCCGGGTGCGTTCGTCTGCTCAGGATCGCTGAAAGCGGGCGTCAGTAATGCCGACGTCAAGGAAGTGTTTCAGGGAAAGCGCGCCATTCGGAAACTGTTTTCTCGCGAGCAGCGTGCGTTCTACGAGGAGCATGCGCCGAAGGGGCTCGACCTCGATGCGCTCACACCGTTCGGACCGATCAATGTCGCAAGAACCAAATTCGAGCTCGACAAAGCCATCGGACGCGACGCGGTGGCGGAGCTGTGGTTCTACCCGGACGGCACGCGCATCCTGGAGCTGTCGGTGAAATGCGCGCCCACCGACGCCTTTCGGATGGCCGTCGCGACGCGTACCGCCCTTTCCCGGCGCGGCATCGCTCTCAGCGCCGAGCAGCAGACCAAGACGCGTAAAGCCCTGCAGTACTTTTCGCACCTCCGCGGCAAGAACGGCCACTAGCAAAGATCCGACGCGCCGCCCGCGGCGACAGTGACGTGCTATAAACGAAGACGCATGGTGCGCACGTATCAGATCGCCTTCGTCATCCTTGTTGTGGCACTCACGTCGGCATGTGCGAAGCCGGTCCCCAAACCTGCGGGTGGTCTTCCAGGGACGCCACACGTTTCGTGGGTGCTGATGTTCGGGGACCGGGACAACGCGGACAGGGAGTTCTCCTGCCAGTCGGACCCGCACACGGACTGTGTTCTTCCCGCGAGCAAACCCGACGCGCAGGTGTTTTCGGACATCCACTTCTATTTCCACGGCGCCGGCGCCGAGACGAAATACGAGGGCACCATCAACATCGGATACCTGCAAGGCGCGCCCGAGTTGCACACCTCGCGAACCAACATCACCGTAGAGAAGAGCGGAACCATCACGAATTCAAGCACCACCGGAATCGTGACCGCCACGCCGGGGGCCTATACGGTGACCATTTCGCTGACCGCCACGGTCAGCGGCCCCGCCAAGACCCAACCGATTAGTCAATCCATTCCAGTGGTCGTGAAGTAACTAGCGCCGGGTCGAAACGATGTGGTCGACGATGTGTTTGGCATCCCGTCCGACACCTCCCAGGAGCACCGAGCTCAGCGAGTAGAGGAAGGGGAGCCCCACGAAGTAGAGACCTGGACACGACTCGACGATCCCCCGATCGTGGATGGGAAGATCGTTCTGGATCGGTAGCGAGAGATCGATCCAGCCGTAATCGGGTATGAACCCGGTGCACCAGATGACGTTCGACACCTCGAGAGCCCTTCCATCCTCGAGAACGGGAGAGCCGTTCGTCACGCCCCTCATTCGCGGCACTCGTTCGATGCCTGCTCGTGCGAAATCCTTCCGTCGCACCCGGCCCAGAGGGATTCCACGAGGAGGGTCGAGAAAATGGTCCCGGAGCTTTCTTCCGAAATGCGTGTTCACGGTCAACCGTGTCGCCATCAACCACATGATGGGTGTGAACAGGCGATCGGGAAGACTCCCGGCTCGAGTCGGCTCTTCACCGGTGTCTCGACCGGACAACCACGTCCGGTGATGGCGAGCGAGTTCGATGGCGATCTCCGCGCCAGAGTTGCCGGCGCCCACGACCAGCACGCCCCCTTCCTGGATTTGGGAAGGGTTGCGGTACTCCTTGGAGTGGAGCTGGACGATGCGCCCGTCGAGCTCCCGCGCGAACGGCGGGACCCTGGGGTGGTGATAGGCGCCAGTCGCCACGACCACGTTCTCGGCGAACAGCGCGTGCGTGCCGCAGATCACCGTGAATCGATCCCCGACCTTTGACAGCCTGTCGACTTTTCTGCCGGTCCGGACGGGGAGCTCGAACGTGCGGGCATACGCCTCGAGATAGTCGGCGGTCTCGTCCTTGGTTGGATAAGAAGACGGCGATCCGGGAAACGGCATTCCCGGTAGTCCGTCGTAACGACCCGGCGTAAACAGACACAGCGAATCCCACCTCCGCCGCCAGGCATCGCCGATCCGGTCGTTCGCGTCCAGGATCACGAACGGCAAACCCCGTTGCCTGAGGTGATAGCCGACTGCCAGACCTGCCTGGCTTCCGCCGATGACCACGGTTCCGAGCTGGTCGTCAGTCATTCTCGATTCGAAGGATTTCCCGCCGGCCGCTGGCCACGAGGTCGTGATAGTCGGCCATCGCCTTGCCGAGAGTCTCGTTGGCCGTCAACTTTTGCTCCATGGCGAAGAAGTCGTCGATCTTCTCGACCTTCGCCTCGGCGACGATGGTCCAGAAGGGCTCGCCCGTGACATCGGTGAGCACGCGCATCGGTTCCTGCCCCATGTCTTTCAAGACCGCTGAGATGGCCCGGAACTTCTCAACCATCTGGCGGACCTTTCCGGGTTTGCAGTTGAGAACCTCACGGATCACGTACATGACCGCACTCCTTTCGCATCGTGATTCATCTGTGGAACTCCACGTCCTTCGCGGCAGCCATGATGCGTCCGAGATTCTCCTGCGCCATGAAATCGGGCAGCGGAATGGCGCCGGTGATCGCAGACAGAAAGGCGTTGGTCGCGTCCTGGTTGCCGCGCAGTGCGCTGAAGAGCGCCTGCATCTCCGGCGGTGGAGGCTCGAGCGCAGCGAGCTCGGTGGTGAATTCGTACATCGGCCGAACGCGCTGGTTGCGCGACGATTCATGAGCCGCCAGCGGCTCCTCAGACGCGCCGCGGCCTGATAACACCCCGCCGAGCGCCTCGACGAGCGTCTCCGCGTCGATGAACGCATCGCTGATGCCCTGCGCGGTAATCGGATCCCGGTTGTAGCTCGCGTCGCCGACGAGCGCCCACCCTTTGCCATACGGCTTGCGGAAGTAGCCGGGCACGCCTGCCGTGCCGTACCACCTTTCCTCGCGCCGGCCCTCGCGGACGCGAGCCGCGAAGTCGGGCGCGGATGCGAGCGCCCGCCAGACGTGCCCCTCGATGTCGGCGCGCACCGCCGGAAAGTTTCTGGCGGGCCAGTTCACCATCACGAGATGGAGACCATCGTGGGTCGGCGCGCCACCGAAGGCGTGGTGATCCCGCACGTACAGCTCGATATCGTCTTGTCTGACACCGCTGAAGTACGAGTAGTAGCCGCACACGGCTACGGCACGAACGTCGTACTCCACAGCTCGCACCGCTCGTGCGACGAAGGAGTTCACGCCATCGGCGCCAATGACCATGCGGGCCCGTTCCTGGACTGGTGCGGCATCTTTTCCATGGCCGCGTAGACCGACGACGGTATCGTCTTCAAACAGTAACTCGTCGACCGTGAACGACTCCCGTACCTCGACGCCAGAGGCCGCTGCTGCCTTCACCAGCATGTTGTCGAGGACGGTGCGACGCGGGCAGAACCCACCCTTGCCATCGTTCGCGTCGGGAATGGCGCCGCGAAGGGCGAACGGGCCGACATCGAACGTCATGCGGCGGCAGATTGGCGGTGCACCTGTGGCCGCCAGCGTGCCGAGGAGACCCCACCGCGCCAGAACCTCGGCGCCGTGAGGCCAGAGGATGTGCGTCGAAATCGTATCGCTCGGGAACGTCGCTTTGTCGACGAGCAGTACCTTGCAGCCCTGTCGTGCCAGGAGCATGGCGGTCGGCGACCCGCCGCAGCGCGCGCCAACCACGATGGCGTCGTACATCTGAATCCTCCGCTCTGAGACACAAGGTAGCGAAGCGCGGAGGCGCTGGCATCCGCCGGATTACCCAAAATCGCGGCTTCCCTGAAATTGGGTATTTCTAAGTACGCGGCTCGATGAGGTTGTGCTGGAAGGCCCAGGCGGTCGCGCCTGTTCGGCTGGAGACGCCAAGTTTGTCAAAGATATTGCTCACGTGGCGGGCCACGGTTTTCTCGCTGATGAAGAGCTCGTCGGCGATGGCGCGATTGGTCTTACCCGATGCGAGCAGCCGGAGCACCTGCGCCTCTCGTTCGCTGAGCGAGCCGACCCGCTGATGCGGGGCACGTTCCGACTGCTCGGCGATGCGCGTGAGGCACGGTTCGGCGCTGAGCCGCGTGAACAGCCGTCGCGCGGTGTCGATCTCGAGACGACGGCCATCCAGGTCGCCTCGTTTCTCGCAGACCGCCGCCACCAGCAGGCAGGTCTGCGCTTCTTCGTACGGCATTTCCAGATCGCGCCAGATCTCCCACGCCTGACGCAGCGAGGTCGACGCTCCCGCGATGTCTCCCTGGGCAAGGAGGAGTGCGCCTGTGGCATGCGCGGACGCCGCGCGCAGGAGCGAGGCGCCGATGCGGTTGGCGATTTCCAGCAATTCTCCGGCGGCGGTGCGCGCCTTCTCGAGATCGTTCGCGGCGAGCAGGATTTCGATCGCCGCGGCCAGCACTCTGGCGCGAGGCGCCGGGGCTCGCGCGTCGTCCAGAACACCGCGGATCGAGACGGCCGCCGCATCGATCTGGCCCTGCGCAAGACGAAGCAGCGAGAGTCCTGGATACGGCTTCCGTCCTCGCTCGTTCGCCCGCGCGTAGGCGGCTTCAGCCTCTGGGAACTCGCCGCGGAGTCGATGGATCTCGCCGAGCCGATAAAATGCCGCGCCCGCCATCGGCCGGCCCTGCCCGGATGTCAGCAATCCGCACGCCTCGTGCGCATCCTGCGCGGCCTGATCCCAGTTGCCGCGCAACTGCATCACCTCCGCGCGATAAAGCAGGCACTCGCCGCGGTAGCGCACGAGATCGGGCTGGCTGGCGCACCACTGGGCAAGCGACGTGGTCCACTCGTACGCCCGCCGCAGATCGAAGGTTTCCTGGCACGCCTCCAACACACTGCAGTAGATGTCACCCGCGAGCACCGGCGTCACGTCGCCTGCTATCACGGCGACCATCGCTTCATCCAGCAACGCGACGCCTTCCGCGATGTTGCCGAGCTGAATGAGCGCGCGGCCGCGTCCATGCCGCGCCAGCGATGCCAGGTCGCGATCATGAAAGCGGTCGGCGATCTCCTCGGCCTGACTGAATGCCGCGTGGCCTCCGGCCGCGTCGCCCTGCACGACACATTGAATGGCGGAGGGAATCAGCAGATATCCGCGCACCACGCTGTCGAGGTGGGTCTCGTCAAGAATACGTGCAGCTCTGGCGAGCCAGCCGGATGCCGGAGCGACGGCGCCCCGCTGCAGCAGTCCAAAGGCCAGCCATCCTGCGGACCTGGCCGCCCCTTCGTGGTCGCCTCGATTGACGAATGCCTGATGCGCGCGCGCCCGGAACGCTTCGCTCTCGTCGTCCCGACCCACGAGATAAGCGGCCGTCGCGACTCGCTCGAGATCCTCCGGTTCGAGGCCGCCATCCCGGTCCGCAGCGGTCAGGAGTCGAAGCGAGTCGGACCACGCCCGCTGTTCAAAAGAGGCCCGCCCACGCCGCACGGTCGCGAGGTCGGTCATGTCGCCCGTTCAGAACGGTAGAACGGTCGGGTAGTCCCGTGTCAACAAGGTTATGGCGTGGCGGGCGACAGCCGCGCGGCCTCGATGGTGGCGATGTCGATCTTTTTCATCGTCATCATCGCCTCGAATGCACGCTTGGCCTCACTGCCGCCAGCCGCGAGCGCGTCGGTGAGCACGCGCGGGGTGATCTGCCAGGAGAGGCCCCAGCGGTCCTTGCACCAACCGCACTCGCTTTCCTGGCCGCCGTTGCCGACGATCGCGTTCCAGTAACGATCCGTCTCTTCCTGATTGTCCGTCGCGATCTGGAAGGAAAACGCCTCACTGTGCTTGAACGTCGGGCCGCCGTTGAGACCGAGACAAGGGATACCCAGAACGGTGAAGTCCACGGTCAGGACGTCGCCCTGCTTGCCGCCCGGGAAGTCACCGGGCGCCTTGTGAACAGCGGTCACCTTACTGTCCGGAAAGGTGGCGGCGTAGAAGCGCGCCGCCTCATGCGCGTCCTTGTCGAACCAGAGGCAGATCGTATTCTTTGGCTTCATGTTCGTGTGCTCCTTGTCCTA
>Ga0111538_10003499_pt1 | contig 21928 bp, 17 predicted proteins | sample SoiMethybrSBSTD1_FD_79669 | JGI IMG/M metagenome (GOLD analysis project Ga0111538, IMG submission 79669) | Bulk soil microbial communities from a Populus tree surrounding site in Tennessee, USA - Soil MetaG P. TD hybrid SBSTD1 (version 2)... | ecosystem: Environmental > Terrestrial > Soil >... | reverse complement strand
GCGCAGGTGGCAGGCCACGCACTCGGTGGGCGTGCCCACGTACTGCTGCGGCTGCCGGCCGCGGTGGCAGGACTCGCAGTCCAGGCGGGCGTGGGCGGCCAGCAGGGGGAAGCGGGTGCGGTTGTGGATGCGGAAGAACTCCTGGCGGTTGGTCCAGGACTGGGTCAGGTGGCAGGAGTCGCAGCGCACGCCCAGCTCGCCGCGGTGCGGGTCGCGGTGGCAGTCGGCGCAGGCCGTGCCCACGCTCGAGAACACGAGGCTCTGGTGGCAGTCACGGCAGCCCACCTGGCTGTGCGCGCCCTCCAGGGAGAAGCCCATGCCCCGGTGGTCGAACTGGAGCGGGTGGCGCAGCGGCGTCCAGCCCTCCGCCGTGTGGCAGGTGCTGCACTCGCCGGCCAGGGCGCCGTGCGGGCTGCGGGTCACCGGGTCCTGCGGCGCGGCCGGGGGCCCGACCGCCGGCTGGGCCGCGGCCAGCCACACGGGCACCGCCAGCAGCGCCACCCCTCCCCACGTCCAGCCCAGTCCTCCGGTCAAGATCCTCCGCCTTCTGTGCCCCGTGACAGGCGGAGCAGACCTTCCCCACTCCACTGTAGCGCAGAACCGTCCGGCCGCCCTCCTGGCGGGCGTGGCAGCCCGCGCAGGCCACCGCGCGGTGCGCCCCCACCAGCGGGAAGGACGTGTCGCGGTCGTGGTCGAAGCGGGCCGGCCGCCATCCCGAGGGATCGTGGCAGCGGGCGCATTCGGTCACGCCCGCGCGCGCGAAGTGGCCCTCGTGCGGATCGTTGTGGCAGCCGGCGCAGGCCTGCGGGCGGCCCTGCAGGGCGAGGGCGCCGTCCCGGGGCGCGTGGCAGCCGCGGCAGGCCACGTCCGTGTGCCGGCCGGCCAGCGCGAACCCCGTCCGGGCGTGGTCGAACGCGACGGCGCTCCAGCCCGCGGTGGCGTGGCAGGATTCGCAGCCGCCCCAGCGGGCGGCCTGTCCGCGGTGCGGGTCCGCGTGGCACTCCGCGCAGCCGGCGGAGGCGAAGTGGAACTGCTCCGTGCGCGCGGGAGCGCCCGGCGGCACGGCCACCCCGGCCGCGCGCAGGCGCTCGACGGACACCTCGCGGTGGCAGGCGTCGCAGGGCACCGCCAGGTGGGCGCCGGTGAGGGGCAGGCGCGTGTGCGCGTGGTCGGCCGTCGAGAAGCGCGCGGGCGTGAAGCCCTCCACCCCGTGGCAGGCCGCGCAGTCGGGCGGGCCGGTCCCCTGCCGCGCCAGCTGGCCGGCGTGGCGGTCCGCGTGGCAGTCGGTGCAGCGCGCGTGGGGCAGGGCCAGCGGCTGGCCCTCGCGGTGGCAGGCGCTGCAGGCCAGGGACACATGGCGCCCCTGCAAGGGGAAGCGCGTGCGCGAGTGGTCGAAGCGGCCGGCGGCCACCCGCGCCCAATCGGCCGTGGTGTGGCAGCCATCGCAGGCGGCGCCCAGCCGTCCCGCGTGCGGATCCCGGTGGCAGCCGGCGCAGGTGGCGAAGGGCGTGCCCGCGAAGCGCATGGCCCCGGACGGGCCGCGGGCGTGGCAGGCGCCGCAGGACACCTTCTCGTGGCGGCCGGTGAGCGGGAAGCGCGTGCGGCCGTGGTCGAAGCGCCCGCCCGCCATGCGCGACCAGGCGGCCGTGTCGTGGCACGTCTGGCAGGCGGCGCCCATGCGGCCCGCGTGCGGGTCCTGGTGGCAGGCGGCGCAGGTCTGGTGCGGCGTGTCCTTGAAGCGGGCCGCACCGCCGGCGGGCCTGGCGTGGCAGGCGGCGCAGGCCACCGCCTGGTGGGCGCCGGTGAGCGGGAAGTCGGTGCGCGCGTGGTCGAAGCGCTCCGGCTTCCACGCCTCCGTGCCGTGGCAGTCCGTGCACGCGCGGGGCGCGAACTGGCCGCGGTGCGGGTCCACGTGGCAGGAGGCGCAGGACGGGCGCAGGCCCAGGAACGTGCGGGCCAGGTTCACGCCCCCCCGGGCCAGCGCGGCCCGCTCGCCGATGTGGGCGGCCTGGTGGCAGTCGCGGCACGTGAGCCGCGCGTGGCGTCCCTGCAGTGCGAATCCCGTTTGCGCGTGGTCGAACGCGGCCTGCCCCTGCTCGCCCCAGAACACCAGCTCGAAGGAGCGCCCCTGGTGCTCGACGTGGCAGCGCTCGCAGGCCCGATACTCCGTCCGCGCGTGCAGCCCGTGCCCGGAGGCGATGGCGCGGCCGAGGGCGGTGTGGCAGGTGAGGCAGAGCGCGGAGGTCACGCCCTTCGCCTCGTGGCACGAGCGGCAGTTGCGCGCGCCTTCGAGCTCCTGGTGGAAGCGGCTCAGGGGGCCGGGCGAGATCTGCGCGCGCGCGGCGGGCGCGGCCACGAGGAGCAGCGCGGCGGCCAGCAGCGCGCGCGTCATGGCCAGCCCAGGCCGTACCCGGTGGCGCTGGCCACCACCACGTGCAGCAGGACGAACACGTACATCACCACCGCGAAGGGCCGGTGCACCACGTGCCAATGGTGGAACAGCCGGTGCAGCGCGTCCCACAGGCGGATGCGGCGGCGGAGCTGCGCCTTCTGCCGCACCAGCGTGCCCAGCTCGTGCGAGAGGCGCGGCGGCAAGCCGGGGTGCGAGCGGGCCAGCGCGGCCAGCCGGTGGCGGCGCCCGCCCAGGTCGTCGCGCACCAGCGCTCCCAGCAGGCGCAGCAGCCCGGCGCCGGCCGGCGGCGCCGAGGCCGCCTCCAGCCGCTCCAGGAACGCGTCGTCCACGCCGAACTCCGCGCGCAGGCGCGCGGCCAGGTCGCGGTCGGCCTTCTCCACCTCGGCCAGGCTCAGCTCCTCGCCGGCCCGCGTGCGCGGGATCTGGAGGTAGAGGTAGCGGCCGAACACGCCGGAGAGGGCGACGGCCACCATCGACCAGAAGCTGATGGACACCAGCCCGCCGACCTTGAACGAGCTGTGCAGCAGCACGAACAGCGGGCCCATGATGCCCAGGAAGATGTGCAGGTCCAGCCAGCGGCGGAGCGGGCCCAGGCGGCGGAGGAGCTTCACCCGCTTGCGCAGCGAGTAGAGGTGCATCACCGACATCATGGCCAGCCCGGCCATGCCGTAGAGGAGCCCCCAGGAGCCGCCGGGCTTGAGCTGCCAGTAGTGGGGATGGCGGGCGCGCCCCTCGAGCGGGGTGAGGTAGTAGGAGGCGCCGTGGACGAGGGCCCAGGCGAAGGCGCCGCAGCCGGCCACGTAGAGCGCGGCCAGGAAGATGCCGAAGAGGGGGCGGCCGCGGGCGGGCGGTCGCGCGTCCACGACGCTCAGGCCCCGGTCCCGGCCGCCGCCGGCAACGAGACCGTGAACGCCGCGCCCTGGCCCACGCCCGCGCTCTCGGCGCGCACGGTGCCGCCGTGCATCTCGGTCAGGTGGCGCACGATGGCCAGGCCCAGGCCCAGGCCGCCGTGGGTGCGGGTGCTGGAGGCGTCGGCCTGGCGGAAGCGCTCGAACACGTGGGGCAGGAACTCGTGGGCGATGCCGGCCCCGTCGTCGCGCACCTCCATCTCCACCTGGCCGCGCGCGAAGGACAGGGTCATGGTCACGTGGCCGCCGGTGGGCGTGAACTTGATGGCGTTGGAGAGCAGGTTCCACATCACCTGCTGCAGCCGGTCGGGGTCGCCGTTGACGGCCGGCAGGCCGGGAGGCGCGTGCAGGGCCAGCGTGATCTGGCGGGCGACGGCGGCGTGGCTCACGGAGTCGATGGCCAGGCCGGCCAGAGCGCCCAGGTCGACCCGCTGCACCTTCAAGGCCAGCTTGCCGGAGACGATGCGCGACACGTCGAGCACGTCCTCCACCAGCTTGGCCTGGGCGCGCGCGTTGCGGTCGATGGTGGCGATGGCCCGGGCCTGCACCTCCGGCTCCAGGCCGCCCTGAAGCAGCAGGGCGGTCCAGCCCACGATGGCGTTGAGGGGCGTGCGCAGCTCGTGCGAGAGCGTGGCCAGGAACTCGTCCTTCAGCCGGTTGGCCTCCTCCGCCTGCTGGTAGAGCTGGGTGCGCTCCTCCAGCCGCTGCTCCAGCTCGGCCTGCGCGTCGCGCAGCTGCCGGTCGCGCTGCTGCAGGCCGCTGAGCATGGAGTTGAAGGCGCTGACCAGCAGCCCCAGCTCGTCCCCCCGGTCGAGCGGGGGGGCGCGGCGCGTGAAGTCGCCGCGCTCCTCCACGCCGCGCGCCACCTCGGCCAGCTGCAGCAGCGGCCGCGTGATCACGCGCGAGAGGCCCAGGCCGCCCAGCAGGCCCACGCCCAGCGCGACCACGAACACCGTCGCCGCGATCACCAGGTAGCGGCGCAGGCGCTGCTCGCGCTCCGAGAGGTCGGCGCGGATGACCAGCGTGCCCAGCCGCGTGCCCTCGAACACGATGGGCTCGCGCACCACCAGCAGGCGGCCCTCGATCTCGTTGCCTGCCGTCGGCGCGACATCGTTCTGGCCCGGACTCTGGCCCGGGCTCGGGGCCAGGCGCGGGGCCGGGCGGGCCGCGGCCGGGTCGCGCTGGTAGACGGCGAAGAGGTCGCCGCCGGCCGTGTAGATGGCGGCCGAGGCCACGGGCAGGTCGGCGCTCAGCGCGCCCAGCGTGGTGGCGGCCGACTCGGGGTCGCGGAAGAGGATGGCGCTGGCCGCGTTGAACCCCACGATCTCGGCCTCGCCGGCCAGGCGGCGCTCCATGGCCGCGGCCGTGCTCACGCGGTCGTAGGCGATGAAGCCGGCGCTGGCCGTGGCCAGCGCGATGCCGCTCACCACCAGCAGCGTGAGCGTGAGGCGGGTGCCGATGGGCAGGTCGCGCGCGCGCTTCACGGGCCGGCCACGATGTGGGCCAGCTTCAGGAGCTGGGAGCTCATGCGCAGGCCGCTGCGCTCGGCCTGGCGGAGGTTGATGTCGAAGGCCACCCGGCCGTCGGCGGTCAGGCGGAAGCCGATCATGCCCCCCCGCCCGGCGAAGCCGGGGCACTCGCCCACCGTGAGCACCGGGGCCGGCCCCAGCGCGCGCACCACCCGCTCCACCTCCTGCGCGTCCAGGGCGGCGACGAACAGCAGGGGCGGCCGGCGCGAGGGCTCGGGCAGCGTCCGGTAGCGCTGCACGCGCACCGGCCTCTCGTGCACGGTCTTGCCGGCCAGCGCCGCCTCCAGGTGGGGGCCGAAGGGGTCGTCGCCCAGCACGCCGATCTCGAAGGCCTGACCGGGGGGCGGGAGCGCCGGCCAGTCCACGAGCTGGGCGAAGTGGTAGAGGAAGGCCGCCTTCACCTGGTATTCGCTGGGCGGCCGGGCGGCCTCCGGACCGCCGTCGAGCGCGTGGGCGCCGGGCAGTGCGGCCCAGAGGGGGAGGAGGACGGCCAGCAGGGGCCGCAGGCGGCGCGGCATGCCCGCTACCACTCGAAGGTGGCGCGGGCCAGCACGCTGCGCTCCACGGCGAAGCCGCCGCCGAACTCGGCATGGCGGTCGTGGAGCAGGTTCCGGCCGGCGACCTCGAGCTCGAGCGCGGCGCCCAGGCGCGTGGACAGGCGCGCGTCGAGCTCGGTGAACGCGTCCACGTCGTGGGTCTCGATGCGGCCCACGCGGCGGATCACGAGGCCCAGGCCCATGCGGTGGGGCAGGTCCACGAAGGCCGTGGCCCAGAGCTGATGGCGCGGGCTGTTGCCCTCGAAGCCCTCGTTGTGGTCGGTGCTGCCGGGCTTGGTGGTCTGGTTCACGCGCAGGAAGGAGTAGGAGGCCTGCAGGCGCAGCCGCGCGCCCAGCTGGCAGGTGCCGGTGGCCTCCACCCCGCCCGCGCTGCCCTCCTGCCCGTTCCCCACCTTCACCGGCACCACCACCCGGGGCGGCTCGGGGGACGTGCCCGCCTCCACGAACGGCATGCCCACCTCGTTGGTGGCCAGGTCGTCGTAGCTGGAGTAGAAGCCGGCCACGTCCACGTAGAACGAGCTGCCCACGCGCGTCTTGTAGCCGGCCTCGTAGGTGACCACCGACTCGGGCACGAAGTCGGCCGAGCCCTGGGCCAGCGCGAAGAAGGGCGTGGTGGCGCTGAGCGAGTTGTAGAAGCGCAGGTCGCGCTCCACGCGCGAGGTGGTGCGCACGGCGCGGTTGACCGCCGCCCACAGCGCGTCACGCGGGCCGGGGCTCCAGCCCAGGCGCGCGCCCGGCTGCAGGTTCCAGCCCACGTAGTCGTTCCATTCCAGCTTGGTGCCCACCACGAGGCGCACGGCCCCACCGGCCAGGCGCGACTCGTTGTGCACGAAGAGGCCGGCGATGTCGTCGTTGCGCGTGGCCGGCACCAGCTCCACGGTGGGCAGGCCCTCGAACGTGCCGTGCGAGAAGCGGTAGCTGCCCCCCCACACCGTCTCCTGGCCGGCCCAGCGGAAGCGGTGCTGGGCCTCGAAGTCGGCCGTGTCGCGCGTCCAGTCGTAGTAGGGCTCGTGACGGGTGGTGTGCTCGTAGTACGACCGGACCAGGGCCTCGCCGCCGGCGGCCAGGCCGTGGCGCCACTGGCCCAGCACGCTGCCCAGGCGCTGGCGCACCGGCCCCTCCAGCCGCGACGAGAAGGGGGCCTCGAACTCGGCCACCACCACCGCCGCCCGGCTCGAGCCCTCGGACACCACGCCGTTGAACGTGAGGTCGTCCTGGGGGCGGGGGTGCGTGTCCACGCGCAGCCCGCCGTCGATGACGCGCCAGGCGTCGTCGTACGTTTGCGGGCCGGTGGCCACGGTGCCGTCGCGCCGGAGGTACTTGCCCCAGGCGCGGAAGGCCGTGGCCGGGCCCAGGCTGCCGCCCCAGCGCAGGGCGCCGTAGCGGTCGGCGTCGCCGCCGCCCAGCGAGAGCAGGCCCCCCTGCGTGGCCGCGGCGTCCTTGGAGACGATGTTGATCACGCCGTTGAGGGCGTTGGCGCCGTAGAGCGCGCCGCCCGGCCCCCGGCTCACCTCGATGCGGTCGAGGTCCTCGACCATCACGTCCTGCCCGTCCCAGAAGACGCCGGCGAAGAGCGGCGTCCACAGGCTGCGCCCGTCCATCAGCACCTGCACCGAGCGCGAGAGGCGGCTGGCGAAGCCGCGCACGGCCAGCGCCCACTCGTCGCCGTCGATCACGGAGGCCTGCACCCCGGGGGCCAGGCGCAGCGCGTCGGGCAGGGCCATCGCGCCCGTGCGGTGCATGTCTTCGGGCGTGATCACGTGCACGGCGGCGGCGGCCTCCAGGCGGCTCTCCGGCCGCCGCGAGACCGTGGTCACCTTCATGCCCGCCAGCTCCTCGATGGAGAGGGCGGTGAGGTCCTGCCGGTCGCCTTCCGCAAGGGCGGCGCCGGCGGCTACCGTCTGGGCCGCGGTCTGGGCCGTGGCCGGCGCAGCGAGGCCCAGCAGCAGGACCAGCCCGCCGCCGGCCACCGCGCGCGCGACCCGACCGTGCTCCAGAGTGCCTCGTGGGGAGGGGCTAGTTCGTCTTGTACTCGTTGAGCCGGTTGTAGAGGGTCTTCAGGCTGATGCCCAGGATCTCGGCCGCCTTCTTCTTGTCGCCGTCGCACTCCTCGAGGGTGGCCAGGATCAGGCGGCGCTCCGCCTCGCCCAGCGAGGTGCCCACCTTCACGTTCAGGTTGGAGCCCGGCGTCTCCTGCACGCCCAGGGGCAGCGCGTCGAGGCCGATGTGCTCGTCGGCCAGGATGAAGGCCCGGTGCACCAGGTTCTTCAGCTCGCGCACGTTGCCCGGCCAGTTGTGGCTCTTGAGGCGGGCGATGGCCGGGCGCGTGAACTCCTTGCGCGTGTCGTGCTCGCGGTTGAGCTGCTGGAGGAAGTGTTCGGCCAGCAGCTCCACGTCCTCCTTGCGGTCGCGCAGGGGGGGGAGCTGGATGGGAAAGACGTTGAGGCGGTAGAGGAGGTCCTCGCGCAGCTTGCCCTTGGCCACCGCATCTTCGGGCCGGCGGTTGGTGGCGGCCAGCACGCGCACGTCGACGTTGAGGGGCTCGTTGCCGCCGATGCGCGTGACCTTGTTCGTCTCCAGCACGCGCAGGAGCTTCACCTGCAGCTCCAGCGGCATCTCGGTGATCTCGTCCAGGAAGAGCGTGCCCCGGTTGGAGCGCTCGAAGAAGCCGCGGTGCTGGCGGTCGGCCCCGGTGAAGCTGCCCCGCTCGTGCCCGAACAGCTCGCTCTCGATGAGGTTGGGCGAGACGGCCCCGCAGTTGATGGGCAGGAAGGGCTCCTTGTGGCGGCGGCTCAGGGTGTGGATGGTCTCCGCCACCACCTCCTTGCCGGTGCCCGTCTCGCCCATGATCAGCACGGTGGCCTCGGTCTGGGCCACCTTGCCGATGAGGTCGTAGAGGCGCTGCATGGGCTGGGAGGCGCCGATGAGCTGGCCGTAGCGGCCCAGCTTCCGCAGCTCGCCGCGCAGGCTGCCCACCTGCTGCTTGAGCTCGCGCGTGCGCACCACGTTGGCCAGCACGGCCTTCACGCGCGCGATGTCGACCGGCTTCACCAGGTAGTCGGTGGCGCCCCGGCGCATGGCCTCCACCGCCGTGTCCACCGTGGCCTGGCCCGTGATGAGCACCACCTCGGTGGCCGGGCTGCCCTCGATCTCCTTGAACATGTCGAGGCCGCTGCCGTCGGGCAGGTTCAAGTCCACGAGGAGGATGTCGGGCATCGACTTGCCCATCTCCGCCTTCGCTTCCTTCACGCTGCCGGCCATGCGCGTGTCGAAGCCTTCACGGTTCACGGCCTCGACGAGGCCCATGGCAAAGTTCACGTCGTCGTCTACGACGAGGGCTGCGGGCATATTCATTTGTTTATTGGTACCCCCGTCTTAGCAAGACCAGGGCCAGCGGGAGCCCTGCCCTGAACCGCTTTGTCCATGCCCCCTTGGCCGCGTTCAGGGCCAGGCAGGCGGCGCCGTCACAAGCAGATTGTAGATCCTACACGTCGTGACGTGCAATTTCGGCCCAACCCCAGCGCTCCTCGGGAAGGCGCATGGGGCGCGGGGCGACGGGGCGCGGCGCCTCGCGCGTGGCCAGCGACTCGCGGATCTGGTCGGCCAGCTCCTCCGGTGTGGCCACCAGGCCCGACCAGAAGCGCCAGGCGGGCGCGGCCGACTTGAGGCTGGGAGCGCCGGCGCCCTCGACCTTGCAGACGTAGCGGACCTCGTCGTCCTCCCACAGCGCGAAGCGCACGCGCAGCGGCGGCGCCAGCTCGGGGCCGGCGCCGCGCAGGGCGTCGCGCACGGCCTGCTCGAAGGCGCGGGCCAGCGCGGGCGCGCGCTCGTCGAGGGGATTGGGGGCGAAGACGAGGTCGATCGGCATCGGCAGCTCCTCGCCCGTGCTGCAGGAGCAAGGGACGTGCCGGCTTCAGCGGCCGCGGACCGCCTGGCGGGACATCCCTTCCAGCGTGTCGATGAGGCGCTGCGGATCCACCGGCTTGGCCATGTGCTGGTCGTAGCCGGCGGCCAGCGCGCGGGCGCGGTCCTCCGCGCTGGTGTAGGCGGTCAGGGCCAGGGCCGGCACCTGGACGCCGTGCGGGTGCTGGCGCACGCGCCGCATCAGGACGTAGCCGTCCTCCACCGGCATGGCGATGTCGCTCACCACCGCGTCGAACGAGTGCCGCTCCACCGCGGCCATGGCCCGCTCGGCCGAGTCGACCGCCTCCACCTCCGCTCCCGCCCGGCGCAGGAGCGTGGCCACCGCCTCCAGCGCGTCGTGCTGGTCGTCCACCAGCAGCAGGCGCCGGCCGGCCAGCGCTTCCTGGCCCGCCACCTTCACCTCGCCGCAGGACAGCGCCGACGGCGCGGCCGGGCGCGGGCGCTCGGTGGCCAGCAGGGGCAGGCTCACGCTGAAGGCGCTGCCCTGGCCCGCGCCCGCGCTGGCCGCCTCGATGCGGCCGCCGTGGGCTTCGACCAGGTGGCGGGCGATGGGCAGGCCCAGGCCCAGCCCCTTCTGCGTGCGCTGCGGCGCCGGCGGGCGCACGCGCTCGAAGACGTGGGGCAGCAGGTCGGCCCCGATGCCGATGCCGGTGTCGACGACCTCCAGGCAGGCCGTCTCGCCCACACGGCGCAGGTGCACCTCGACGCGCCCGCCCTCGGGAGTGAACTTCACGGCGTTGCCGATGAGGTTGGAGAAGACCTGCTGCAGGCGCCGGGCCTCGCCCAGCACGCGCAGCGGCGCCGCGTCGGCCGCGACGGCCAGCGTGACCTGCTTGGCCGCGGCGGCGGCCGCCTCGCCCTCCACGGCGGCGTCGAGCAGCGGCTTCAGCTCCACCGTGGCCTTGTCGATGACCAGGGTGCCGGCGATGATGCGCGAGCCGTCGAGCAGGTCGTCCACCAGGCGGGCCAGCGTCCGCGTGCTGCGCTCGATCATGCCCAGCGCGCGGGCCAGCGTGGCCGCGTCGGGCGCGTCGCTGCGCAGGAGCTGGCTCCAGATCAGGATGGCGCCCAGCGGAGCCCGCAGCTCGTGTGCGACCAGGTTGACGAACGCGTCGCGGGCGTCGCCCTCGGCCATTGCCCGGGCCAGCGCTTCCTGCACCTCGTGCAGGGCGCGCGTCTCGTGCGGCTCCTCGGGAGGCTTCAACGCGACATCATTATGGAGCCGGACCGCAGGGGCAGGGACAGGAGGCCCCCTCGAAAATCAGGCCCGGCCGCGGGCGTGACGCACGGCGTTCTGCACCGCGCTGTCGGCCTGGAGTGCGGCCCGCTGGCGGGCCATGGCCAGCTGCCCCTTGGAGGGCGCCTCCTCGAAGGCCGGGCGCCGGCCGGAGACGTAGGCCGTGCCGTCCTCCGCCTCGGCCCGCTCCTGGCAGGAGCGGCACAGCTCCGCGAAGGGCAGCGCCTGCAGGCGGGCCTCGGCGATCGGCTCCTCGCAGGAAGCACACACGCCGTAGCTGCCGGCGTGCAGGCGGCGCAGCGCGTCGTCGATGCGCTTCAGCGTCTCCGACTCCATGACCAGCAGGGCGACGTCCATGTCGCGGACGAAGTCCTCCATGCTGACTTCTTCCACGTCCTTCACGTCGCTGGCCTTGGCGGGCATGACCACGCGCAGCAGCTGCAGCTTGCCCTTGATGTCGGCCTGGCGGTCCAGGAGCATCCGGTTCAGGACCTCGTACCGCTTCTGTTCGTCGCTGCCGGGCGTGTTCTTCATGGCGTCCTCCTTGACGTGCGTCGCTCCGCTGGAAGCAACAAGCGTGCCGCGAGTGCGCGCCCGTCGAACCGCGCAAATGCAGGACGCGCGCAGGGTCCGGCGGCATTGCTACGGAAGGAATTACGACACCGTGCAGGAAATGCCGCACCCCAAGGGACAACTTACATGGCGCCCGGCGTCCTGCTTCCTGGTCCCCGCCGTGCGGCATCCGGGACGCGTACGCTCCTCAACGAGTTGCGGGCGCCGGGCCTCCCTGGCACGTGGGTTGCTCCTACCCAGGGCAGCGGGGAGCCCACACGGCTTCGCCGCGATTGGAGGCGACACATGCTGGCCTGGCTGCGGTGCCTGGTACGGAACCGGCACAATCCGGTCCGTCATCCACTGGGCGGCTTCAGGTGTTCCGACTGCGGCATGGCCGGGGCCGATCTCGACGAGATGGGCTTCGGAGGGAGCGCCTACGTGCTCCCCATCCGCCGCGTCTTCTCGCGCGACCGGCGCGAGTTCACGCGCACCATGTCCTGGGAGCCCAGCAGCCGCGGCTGGTAGGCCGCAGCATCACCCGTCTTCTTTTTTCGTTGACGTACCGGCCGGCGCCTTCGGAGGGAAGGGGCGCCGGCTTTTCTTTGCCCGCGGGCCGGTGTCGAATGGCCCATGGCCAAGGACGCCGCGCTGCGGCGGGAGCTGGCGCGGCTGGGCGCGCCCCGCCAGCCGGTCGACCTCGACACGCTGCAGCCCATGCTGGCCGAGACGGCCAGCGCGCCCTTCTCCTCGGCCGGCTGGCTCTTCGAGCTCAAACACGACGGCTTCCGCCTGCTGGCCGAGCGCCGCGCGGGCGCCGTGCGCCTCAAGTACCGCAGCGGGGCCGCCGCCACTTCCGCCTTCCCCGAGGTGGAGGAGGCGCTGCGCGGCCTGCCCGGGGGCGATTTCGTGATCGACGGCGAGGTGGTGGTCCTGGGAGCGGCCGGACGGCCCAGCTTCCAGGGCCTGCAGAAGCGCTTCCAGCTCCGCCGCACGCAGGACGTGGCCGACGCCGCCCGCCGCCTGCCGGCCTCGCTGTGGGTGTTCGACCTGCTGGCCCTGGACGGGCACGACCTGCGCGCGCTGCCGCTGCGCGAGCGCAAGGGCCTGCTGCGCCGCGTGCTGCCCGAACACGACGTGGTGCACTTCACCGACCACGTCGAGCAGGACGGCGGCTCGTTCTACGCCAGCGTGCGCGAGCGGGGCCTGGAGGGGATGGTGGCCAAGCGCGCGGCCTCGGCCTACGTGCCGGGCCGCTCGCCGCAGTGGCTCAAGGTGCGCGTGGACCGCACGGTCGAGCTGGCGGTGGTCGGCTTCACCCTGCCCGCCGGCGGACGGGCCGGCTTCGGTGCCCTGCACCTGGCCGAGTGGGACGGCGCCGCCTTCCTGTACGCCGGGCGCGTGGGCAGCGGCTTCGACGACGCGGAGCTGTCGCGGCTGCGCCGCGCGCTGGAGGCGGCGCGCGTGGACCGGCCGGCCTGCGGGCGCGCGCCGGTGGGCCGCGACCACGTGTGGGTGCGCCCCGAGCTGGTGTGCGAGGTGCGCTACAAGGAGCGCACCGAGGAAGGGCTGCTGCGCCAGCCGGTGTTCCTGCGCTTCCGCCCCGACCGCACGCCGATCGAATGTGGGTTTTCGTCCGAGATGGCGGCGCCGGCGGCGCCCGCCCGACTGAGCAACCCGGACAAGGTGTTCTGGCCCGACGAGGGCTACACCAAGGGCGACCTCGTCGCGTACTACCGCGCGGTGGCGCGCTGGCTGCTGCCCTACCTGCGCGACCGGCCGCTGGTGCTGACGCGCTACCCGGACGGCATCGCGGGAAAGTCGTTCTTCCAGAAGGACCGCCTGGGCCAGGCCCTGGCCGGCCTGCGCGCGGTCGCGCTCTGGAGCGAGGCCTCCCGCCGCTCCATCGAGTACTACCTCTGCGACGACGAGGAGGGGCTGGCCGCGCTGGCCAACCTGGGCAGCATCGTGCTGCACGTGTGGTCCAGCCGCGTGGCCGCGGTGGACAGGCCCGACTGGTGCATCCTCGACCTCGATCCCAAGGGCGCCTCGTTCGCGGACGTGGTGGCCGTGGCCCAGGCCGCGCGGCGGCTCTGCGAGGAGCTGGGCCTGCCCTGCTTCGCCAAGACCAGCGGCGCCTCCGGGCTGCACGTGCTGGTGGGCCTGGGCGGGCAGTGCACGTTCGAGCAGAGCCGCTCGCTGGCCCACCTCATGGCCTGGACGCTGGTGCGCGAGCACGGCCAGCGGGCCACCATCGACCGCCCGCTGCGCGCGCGCCAGGGCAAGGTCTACGTGGACTACCTGCAGAACGGCCACGGCCAGCTCCTGGCCGCGCCCTTCAGCGTGCGCCCGCTGCCCGGCGCGCCCGTGTCCACCCCCCTGCGCTGGAGCGAGGTGAAGCCGGGCCTCGATCCCGCGCGCTTCACGCTGCGCACCGTGCTGCCGCGCCTGCGGCGCGCGGGCGAAGACCCGCTGCGCGGGGTGCTGGAGGCGCGGCCCGACCTGGTGGCCGCGCTCTCGGCGCTGCAGCGCCGTCTCGGGTAGCATCCCGGCATGCGCCACGCCCCGGCCGTGTTCGCCGCCCTGCTGTGCCTGCCGCGCCTCCTGGCCGCCCAGACGTCGCCCTTCGTGCCCGACGCCGTCTACCGCGACCTGGCCGACGAGATCTCGGGCGACCGCTCGTTCGAGAACGTGCGCCACCTGACCCACTTCCACCGCACCGGCGGCAGCCGCGACTTCTTCGCCGCCTCGGAGTGGATCCGGGGGGCGGCGGTGGCGGCCGGCCTGGAGGACGTGCGCCTGGTGAAGCAGGCGGCCCGGCAGCCGGGCTGGAGCTGCACGTCCGGCGAGGCCTGGCTGCTGGAGCCGGAGCGCACCAAGCTGGCCGCCTACGGCGAGGTGGCGGTCTCCATCGCCGACAACAGCCGCACCACCCACGTGACGGCGGAGCTGGTGGACGTGGGCCCGGGCACGGCCGAGGGCGATTACGCGGGCAAAGACGTGAAGGGCAAGGTGGTGCTGGCGTCGGGCCCGGTGGCGGCCGTGCATGCGGAGGCGGTGTGGAGGCGCGGCGCGCTGGGCGTGTTGTCCTCCGCCACCAACCGCCCGGAGGCCATGGACGCGCCCGACCAGGTGGCCTGGGGCCGCCTCCCCTACGACGCGCACCACGTGGAGGGCGTGGCCGAGGGCACGCTGCCCACCTTCGCCGTGCTGATCTCGCCCCGCCGCGGCCGCTGGCTGCAGAAGCGCATCGCGGGCGGGACGGCGCCGGCCAAGGTCAAGATCGACATCGAGGCCGACTTCGACACCGGCGCCACCCAGGACTACGTGGAGGGCTGGATCCGCGGCAGCGATATCCACGACCAGCAGGTGGTGCTGACCGCGCACATCCAGGAGGAGATGACCTCGGCCAACGACGACGGCAGCGGCTGCGGCAACCTGCTGGAGATCGGGCGCGCGCTCACGCGCCTCATCAAGGACGGCCGCCTGCCCCGCCCCCGGCGCGACATCCGCTTCTGGTGGGTGAACGAGTTCGCCAGCGAGGAGCAGCTCTTCCGCGAGAACCCGCAGGAGCCGCGCAAGATGCTGGTGGACCTGAACCAGGACATGGTGGGCGCGCGCCAGAGCTGGGGCGGGCGCGTGCAGTACGCCTCCCGCCTGCCCTGGAGCCTGCCCGACGCGCTGGACGACGTGATGGAGAGCGCGCTGACCATGGTGCGCGACGGCAACACCTCGCTGCTCACCACCCGCGGCACCGCGCTGCCCCAGCCGTACACGCGCGAGCTGGTGGCGGTGAAGGGCTCGCGCGAGCCCTTCCACGCGCGCATGGTCCCCTACTACGGCAGCACCGACCACCACGCCTTCACGCCCGCGCCCATCGGCGTGCCCGCGGCCTCGCTCACCAACTGGCCGGACGAGTTCATCCACTCCACCGGCGACGACCTGGAGCAGCTCGACGCCACCCAGCTCGAGCGCAACGCGGTGGTGGTGGCGGCGGTGGCGCTCTACTACGCGAGCGCGGGCCCGGCCGAGGCCCGGGCGCTGGCCGCCTACGTGGGCGCGCGTGCGTCGGCCCGCCTGGCCGCCGACCGCACACGGGCCCTGGAGCACGTCCTGGGCGCGGCGGCCGCGGACCGGCCGGCCGCCCTGCGCGCCGCGCGCAGCCTGCTGCGCCACTCGTGGCGCAAGGAGCAGGCCGCCCTCGGCTCGGTGGCCCGCCTGGCCCCGCCGCGGGCCGTGAACGACGCCATCGCCCGCGAGGCGCTGGCCCTGGAACAGGCGCAGGCCCCGGCCCTGCGCGGCCTCGACGCGGCCTACGCCGCGCTCACGGGCGCGGCGGCGCCCGCCGATCCGGCGCCGGGTGCGGTCGAGCAGGAGCTGGCCCGCACGGTCTACGCTCCGGTGGCCGACCTCGGCAAGTGGCAGGACGGTGTGCGCGAGGCCCAGCCCGTGAAGGGGCTGCACGGCATCATGCGCTTCGAGATCCACAACTTCGCCGACGGCCGCCGCACCGGCCTGCAGGTGTACGAGGCGGTGGCGGCCGAAGCGCTCTCGGCCGGTGCCTGGTACTACGGCGCGCCCAGCCCGGAGGACGTGAAGGAGACGCTGGACCGCGCGGTGAAGGCCGGCGCCTACACGGTCACGACGGTCAAGCCCTAGCTCCCGGCGCTCGACGCAAAGAGCCCGAGCGCCCACTCGAGGTCGACGTTGCCGCCGCTCAGGATGATGCCGACCTTCTTTCCGGCCAGCGCGACCTTCCCCGCGCGGGCGGCGGCCAGGCCCATGGCGCCCGTGGGCTCGACCACCAGCTTCATGCGCTCCCACAGGAAGCGCATGGCGTCCACGATCTGTGCGTCGGACACGGTGACCATGTCGTCCACGTTGGCGCGCACGAGCGGGAAGGTCAGCGTGCCCAGCGAGGCCGTGCGCGCGCCGTCGGCGATCGTCTGCGGGTGGTCCACGGTCTGCAGCACGCCGGTCTTGAAGGAGCGGGTGGCGTCGTCGCCCGCCTCCGGCTCCACGCCCACCACCCGGCACTGCGGGGAGAGGGCGCGCGCGGCCAGGGCGGAGCCCGAGAGCAGCCCCCCGCCGCCGCACGGCACCAGCAGCAGGTCGAGCGGCCCCGCCTGGTCGATCAGCTCCAGGGCGGCCGTGCCCTGGCCGGCGATCACGTGCGGATGGTCGAAGGGCGGGATCAGGACCATCGGCTCCTTCTCCAGCAGCCGGGCCGCCACCGCCTCCCGCTGCTCGAACGCGGGGTCGTAGGGGACCACGCGCACGCCGTAGCCCTCGGTGGCCTTGCGCTTGGCCGCCGGCGCGTTGGTGGGCATCACCACCGTGGCCCGCACGTCGAGCAGCCGGCAGGCCAGGCCGATGGCCTGCGCGTGGTTGCCCGAGGAGTAGGCGACCACGCCCCGCAGCCGCTCCTCGTCGGAGAGGCGCGATATGGCGTTGTAGGCGCCGCGGAACTTGAAGGCGCCCATGCGCTGGAGGTTCTCGCACTTCATGAACGCGCGCGCGCCCAGGGCCTCGTCCAGCGTGCGGGAGGTGGCCACGGGCGTGCGGTGGACCAGGCCGCGCAGCCGCTGCGCGGCCGCGGACACGTCGTCGAAGGTGACGGTGGTGGCGGTGGTGGCGGTCATGGCGCTCATGGGCTCCGTTCGCATCAGGGAATGGCGGCGTTCACGGGATTGGCGCGGGCGGGATCGAGCACGCCGTCCACGGCCAGGGCCATGTTGAGGTAGGCCGCGAAGTCGAGCCGGTGGCCCTCTTCCGTGCCGGCCCGCGCGCTGGCCTCCACCGGCCGCCGCTGGCTGTGCCGCAGCTCCAGCCGGATGGCGCCGTCGGTGAAGAGCGCGCGGTCGCGCACCCGGTCCACCTCCAGGTGGTATTCGATGCCGCGGATGCGGCCCCAGGCCGCGTCCACGTCGTCCTGGCGCAGGCAGAAGAAGCCGTCGCGGGGCAGCGCGCGCCAGGCGTCGAGCGACCCGAAGAAGCGCGGCTTCTCCACGAAGGGCCCGCCGTCTTCGGGGCAGAAGGTGTCGCAGTTGCCGCACTCGTTGCAGAAGTCCTGGAAGTTCGCGATCTGGTGCGCCTTCTTCACGGCGAAGGTGCCGCCGCCCATCTCCACCACCCGGCCCCCCTGCAGCACGTAGTCGCGGTAGTCGGCCGCGTGGACGCCGGTCTCGTAGACGAAGTTGGCGTCGTTGGGGCAGACGGGGATGCACTTGTCGCAGTTGATGCAGTCGAAGAGCCAGAGCCGGGAGCCGATCTTGCGCGGCGCCTTCGCGTTCTGCTCGCGGCGGTAGCGCGGGTCGGCCGTGGCCTTGGCCACCAGCGGCGGCGTGTTCAGCCGGGCCGCCTCCTCCACCAGGCGCGGGTACAGCGCGCCCTGGCCGGCGCGCTCGAGCACCGCCCGCAGGTCCACGGCCCCGGCCTCGAGCGCCGCCCGCAGCTCCTGGCCCAGCGGCCCCGCCCCCACCACGCGCGCGATCGCCTCCGCGCCCTGGCCGGCCGCCTTCACCACGTAATCGCCCAGCGTGGACACGCCCAGCCCGCGCATGCGCTCCCCGAGGTTGTCGAGGTACCTGGGCAGGCGCGCGTAGCCGCCCGGGCGCAGCAGGTCGGTGCAGGTGGTGATGGGCGTGAAGCCCAGGGCGGCGCAGTCGGCGAAGTTGCGCCCGTCCACGCCGGCCGAAAAGGAGATGGGCACCTCCGGCCGCGCGCGCCGGTACTGCTCGACCAGGTTCAGCGTGAGCACGTGCAGCGGCTCGCCCGAGAGGTACATGACCTGCTCGGTGGACGGGAAGAACGAGCGGTGGTTGCGCACGACCAGGGTGTTGGAGAACTTGACCTGGAAGGTGCGGCCCAGCGAGCGGGCCAGCTCGGAGAGGCGGTCGGTGATCTCCAGGGCCTGGCTCCACTGCAGGTCCTTCTCGAAGTCCTCGGCCCGCGTCTCCACCTCGTGATAGCCCAGCACGTCGTGCAGCAGCTGGTCCACCCGCTCCTTCCCCAGCAGCGTGGGGTTGAGCTTCACGGTGACGTGGACGCCCATCTCCGTGAGCAGGAAGCGCACGATGCCCTCGATCTCGCCCGCCGGGCAGCCGTGGAAGGTGGAGAGCGTGATCTGGTCGGACAGGCGGGTGGTGAAGTCGAGCCCGCGGAAGCGCTTCAGGTCGTCGGGGATGGAGGCGCGCAGGGCCTCCACGTGCGCGCGCGCGTCCATCATGCCAAGGATCCAGCCGCGCACGGCCTCGGTGCGGATGCCGGCCAGGTCGTAGCCCACGCTCATGTCGAGGATGGTGTCGTCGCGGCCGGGACGGCCCGGGCCCAGCACGTTTTCGGCCCGCAGGACGTCCACCAGCATGGAGCCGGCCACGTATTCACGCAGGCTGTCGGCCAGCCGCAGCTCCTGGCTCCACTCCACGTTGTAGCCCACGGTGGTGACGTCGATGCACGGGCGTGGGATGGCCAGGCGGTCGTTCACCTGCACCGTCTTCAGCTCCAGGATGCGCGACCCGGCCAGCCAGGAGAGGACGACGTTCTGCGCCATCTGGTCCTGGGGCCCGGCCGCGGGCCCCACGGGGTTGCCGGCCGGCTGGCCGTGGAAGCGCACGGAGGTGTCGAGGTCCGGGGCGCCGCGCCAGAACTTGCGCGCGGGCAGGTCGAAGACCTTCTCCTCCCGCGCCAGCTCCCGCAGCATGCGGCGCAGCAGGTGCGGGAAGGGAGCGGGGATCAGGTCCACGGCCGCCTACTTTAGCAGGATGAAGGAATCGAGCACGGCCTGGGCCCCGGCCCGCGCGGCGGCCTCCTGCGGCGTGGTGGCGATGGCCACGTAGACCTCGTTGCCCACGCGGAAGGCGCGGGTGGTCATCTCGTAGGGGCGGCCCGTCTTCTTGCCATCGGCCAGGATCACGAACTCGCGGCCGCCGCGGACGCCCGCCGTCACGTCGCGCTTGCCCTTCAGCTTGCCCTTCAGGGAGACCACCGCCTGCTGCTGGAAGTCGTCGTAGAAGGCCCCGTCGCTGGGCGTGTCGGCGCAGCCGGCCCCGCAGGGCAGCCGGCGCACCATGTAGGTGCTGTCGCCGTCGGCCACCTTGTAGACGGCCCCGCCGTCTCCGGTGGCGTCGACGGTGGGCTCGGCGGGAAAGGCGATGCGGAAGTCGCCGCCCGGCGCGTCGTAGGCCTGGAGCGCCGGCGCGGCCAGGAGCAGGACGAGAACGGCCAGCCGTGTCTTCATGGCGCCGATTATCTGCTATGCGGTCCGGGCTTCATGCTATGCGATCCGCGCAAAGCCCGGATCGCCGCACTGGGGGCTTACCGCGGCTTCGCCGCTTCGCCCCCAGACCCCCAAGTGCTATCCGGTCAGCGCTCGCGGTGGCGGGCGGGCTGGCCCCGGGCCGGCCGTTTCGAGCGGCGGGCCGCCCCGGGCACCGCGCCCGAGAGCAGGGTCCGCAGCGCGCGCAGGTTGGCCAGCAATGGGGGCAACAGGCCGGGGTTGGCGCTCCGCGACCAGTGGCGCAGCTGGACGGCGGCCGTGGTGGCCACCGCGCTGGCCCGGGTCAGGCTCTCGGCCGGTCCTTCGGCTGCGCCGGGGCCCGGGTGCTGGTAGTCGTACCAGGTGCCGCAGGTCGGGCACTGGCACCACCGGCGCTCGGCCGCGGCCTGGGGCGGCCCGGCCACCCGGCGCGCCACCTCGGGCACGCGCTGGCGCGGGCCCGGCGACTCGAGGCGCCCGCAGAGCGCGCAGCCGGAGATGTGGGCGTCTTCCTCGGCCTCGGCCGCCTCGGCCCACTGGTCGACGGCGTCACCCAGGCGGCCGGCCTGGACGGCCACGTCGGGGGCGGGGACGCGGCCCACGACGACGAGATCAAGCTCCGACACCACCGTGTCGAGCCGGGAGAGCAGCTCGGGACGTTGCATTGTCGGCACCACTCTGGACCAGGAAGACGCCGTCCGCGCGCCCGGACGTGACAGAGATTCGGATTGTCACCCTGTGGTCTTGCCCTCAGCGCACCACCTGGCCCGGCCGCGCCCCCGTTTCCTCTCCGTCCTCCAGCACCAGCTCCCCGCCCACCATCACGTGGCGGATCCCGACCGGGAACTGGATCGGGTCCTCGAAGGTGGCCCGGTCCCCCACCGCCTCGGGATCGAGCACCACCGCGTTGGCGCGGAACCCCTCCTGCAGCACGCCGACGTCCCCCAGGCGGAAGGCCCGAGCGGCCCGGTACGTCATCTTCCGCACCGCCTGCTCCACCGTGAGCACGCCCCGCTCGCGCACGTAGCGGGCCAGCACCCGGGGAAAGCTGCCGTAGGCCCGCGGGTGGGGCCGCCCGCCCAGCAGGCCGTCGGTGCACAGGTTCACGAACGGGAGCTGCATGAAGCGGTCCACCACGCCCTCGTCCTGGGAGAAGGACACCATGGCCACGCCCATGCGCTCTTCCAGCAGCAGGTCGAAGGCGGCGTCGTAGGCGTCCTTCTGCAGCTCCGCGGCCACCTCGGACAGCCTCTTGCCCAGCCACTCGGGGTGCCGCCCGGAAGGGATGTCCGCGATCATGATGCCTTCCGGCCCGCTCCACTTCCAGAAGTTGTCCCACTCGGCCGGCCGCGGGTCGCCCATCTGGTTGCACATCCGCTGGCGCTGGTCGGCATCGGCCAGGCGCTCGAGCGTGGCCTCGGTGCCGCCGTCGTGGGCCCAGGGCGGGAGGATGGCGCCCAGCATGGTGCTGCCGGCCGCGTAGGGGTACTGGTCGGCCGTGATGATCAGGCCCTCCAGCCGCGCCAGCTCGATGGTCTCGATCATCTCCTGCACGCGCGGCCAGTTGTCGCGCCCGGCCAGCTTGATGTGCGAGATGTGCACGGCGCAGCCCGACTCGCGGGCCACGGTCAACATCTCCTCCAGGGCCTGGCCGACCTCGTCGCTCTCGCTGCGCATGTGCACGACCAGCGGCCGCCCCACCTCGGCCAGCACCCGGCCCAGGGCCACCAGCTCGGCCGTGTCCGCGTAGCAGCAGGGCGGGTAGATGAGGCCGGTGGAGAGGCCGCAGGCGCCCTCCGAGAGCGCCTGCTGCAGCAGGGCCTGCATGTGGGTGAGCTGCTCGGGGCTGGCCCGCTGGGCCTCGCCGCCCATCACGTACTGGCGCAGGGCGCCGTGCGGGGCCAGGTAGGCCACGTCCTGGGCCGGCCTGGCCTCGCGCACGCGGTTCAGGTAGCCGGCCACCGTGCCCCAGTCCCACTCCACGCCGAAGTCGCCCAGCAGGCCGGAGAGCTTCTGCTTCCAGGTGGCCTGGTCTTCGGGACGCACCGGCGCCACCGAGATGCCGTCCTGGCCGAAGACCTCCAGCGTGATGCCCTGGCGCACCTTCATGGGCAGCCCCGGCTGGGCCAGCACCGCGATGTCGGAGTGGCTGTGGGTGTCGATGAAGCCGGGCGTGACCAGGTGGCCGCTGCAGTCGATCTCGCGCGTGCCGGCCCGGTCGCCGCCCACGGCGGCGATGCGGTCGCCGTCCACCGCCACGTCGCCCAGGAACGCGGGCGCCCCCGTCCCGTCCACGATGAGACCGTTCTTGAGCACGAGCGGCCAGGTCATGTGCGCACTCTAGCAGGCTGCCGAAAGAGTGTCCTTGGGCCCGACGCTAGCGGGCCAGGGCCTCGTTGAGGACGCGGCCGCTCACGCCGGGCTCCGGGCCCAGGCCCAGGAGGGCCAGCAGCGTGGCCCCCACGTCTTCGGCCCGGGCCACGGCCAGGCGCGTGTGGGCCACGCCCGGCCCGGCCAGCACGTAGGGCACGCGGATCTGCTCGGCCCGCAG
>Ga0111538_10003498_pt1 | contig 21932 bp, 22 predicted proteins | sample SoiMethybrSBSTD1_FD_79669 | JGI IMG/M metagenome (GOLD analysis project Ga0111538, IMG submission 79669) | Bulk soil microbial communities from a Populus tree surrounding site in Tennessee, USA - Soil MetaG P. TD hybrid SBSTD1 (version 2)... | ecosystem: Environmental > Terrestrial > Soil >... | reverse complement strand
GCGCCGGCGCCGTCCGTCGGCTTCGCGCCGTCGGTCGCCTTCGCGTCATTGGCCGACGCGGGGAGCGCCGCCTCGTCGGCCGGCCGGTCTTCGGTCGGCCGGTCTTCGGCGAGCGTCGCCGTCTCCGCGGCGTCCTCGGGCGTCTCCACCTCGGCGATGTCCGGGCGGCTCTCGATCATCACGTCTTTCCTCACGATGGCCTGTACGCGCGGGACCCGCCGGGCGGTTCAGACCAGCGACAGGATGTGGCCAAGTCCGCGCGGTCCGTCGGCGGTGGGGCGCGGCAGCAGGAAAACATACATGCCCACGCCGACGGCGCCGGAATCGGTGAGCGGGTTGTCACCGACCATCAGGGTCCGCTCCGGCTTGACGCCCAACTGCTCGGACGCGGCGCGGAACACCGACGCGGCCGGCTTGCACTCGCCGTACTGGAACGACATGACCACGCTGTCCAGGTACGGCGAGAGCCCCAGCAGGTCCAGCGCCGGGCGCAGGTCGAAGCCGGTGTCGCTGACCACGCCGACGCGCAGCCCGCGCTCGCGCAGCGCGCGCAGCGTCGGCACGGTGTCGGGGAAGGCCTCCCAGGAGTCGGCCCGCACGGTCAGCGAGTACAGCTCCTCCGACAGGCCGGGCACCAGGTCGCCGCAGCCGGCCGAGTCGTACAGGTCGATCCACACCTCGCGGTGCCGCGACGTCGACAGGTCGCGGCCCTTGGACATCTCCTCGGCGGTGCTCGAACGGTCGAGCACGCGGCGCCACACGTCGGCGACCTTGTCCGGGTCGAGCTGATCGGCGCCGAGCGACGCCGCCGCGCGGTGCAGCAACGTCTCGCCGCTGCCCGACAGGCGGATCAGGGTGTCGCCGGCGTCGAACAGCACCGCCTCGAACCGACTCAACTTTGCAGCTCCTCGTACATCCGCTCATGAGCGTAACCGCGCAGCAGCATCGGGCGCGCGCCGACGGTGGCCGGCTCGACGGCCGTCCAGCCGCGGACCGGCAGCGGGTGCCGCAGCCACAGCCACAGCACGTCGCGGCCGAACGACTCGACGAGCAGCGTCAGCGCCACCAGCAGTCCGGCGACGGTCAGCGTGCGGGGCAGCACACCCGCGGTGCCGACGACGAGCGCGATGCCCTGGGTCGCCGCCACGACCTTGCGCCAGTACCGCGGCGGCAGGGTCGCGCGCATCCACGGCAGCGTCCAGATTCCGAGGACGAACACGTAGCGCATCCCGCCGATGGCGAGCACCCAGACGCCGACCTGCGGCACGAGGTAGACGCTCAGCACGAGGAGCAGGAACGCGTCGATCTCCATGTCGAAGCGGGCGCCGAGGTCGCTGCAGGTGTTCGTGCGTCGGGCCACGTACCCGTCGACGGCGTCCAGCAGGAGCGCCCCGATCGTGAGTCCCACCAGGACGGTGACCGGCACGGGTCGGCTGAGCGAGTCGACGGCCAGGGCGGCGACGCCGCCGGCGAGGATCGCCCGGGCCAGCGTGATCTTGTCGGCCGGCCCGAGGGCGGCGGCGCCCGCTCGATGCAGCCCGTGGGTCAAGCCGGCGGCGGTGGCGACCCCGTAGGCGATGCCCACCAGCCACCCCGCCGTGCCGACACCGACCGTTCCGGCAATTCCGGCAAGCAGGACGACCTGCGCGATAAGTCCAGCGATCGGACCTGTCCGAAGCGTGGGCACTGTGCCTCCGTGATTATGGTTGCGACCCTGATGCTGAACACGTGAGCCGCGGCTTTTCGGTTCGCTCCGGTTCCGGAGTGGCCGGGAATGGGGAGGAACGGTGACCCGCGAGGCGCGCGCCTTTTGGCTGCGCTCGCCCGGTGAGGGCGAGATCCGGCCGGCCGTCCTACCCGACCCCGGTCCGGATGACGTGCTTGTGCGCACCCGGTACTCCGGCGTCAGCCGGGGCACCGAGACGCTTGTCTTCCGTGGCGGCGTCCCACCCACCCAATACCCAACGATGCGGGCGCCATTCCAGGACGGTGACTTCCCGGCACCTGTCAAGTACGGCTACCTCAACGTCGGCACCGTCGAGAAAGGCCCGGCCCACCTGCGCGGACGCACCGTGTTCTGCCTCTACCCGCACCAGAGCGCGTACGTCGTCCCGGTGAGCGCCGTCACGGTGGTGCCGGACGGCGTCCCGGCGCGGCGGGCGGTGCTCGCCGGCACCGTCGAGACAGCCGTCAACGCGCTGTGGGACGCCGCGCCGCTGATCGGCGACCGGATCTCCGTCGTGGGCGCGGGGATGGTCGGCTGCAGCGTGGCGGCCCTGCTCGCCCGGTTCCCGGGCGTCCATGTGCAGCTCGTCGACGCCGACCCGGCGCGCGAGGGCATCGCGAAGGCGCTCGGCGTCGAGTTCACCGTGCCATCCGACGCTGCCGGCGGGCGCGACCTGGTGGTACACGCCAGCGCGTCGGAGTCCGGGCTCCAGCGCTCGCTCGACCTGCTCGCCCCGGAGGGCACCGTGCTGGAGCTGAGCTGGTACGGCGACCGTCCGGTCACCGTCTCGCTCGGTGGCGCGTTTCACTCCGGCCGCCTGCGTATCCGCAGCAGCCAGGTGGGTACCGTGTCGCCGGCGCGGGCCAGCCGCACGTTCGCCGATCGGCTGGTGCTCGCCCTCGACCTGCTCCGCGACCCGGCGTTCGACGCCCTGATCACCGGCGCGTCGCCGTTCGAGGAGCTACCCGACGTGCTCGGCCGGCTGTCCAGCGGCGCCCTGCCCGCGCTGTGCCACCTCATCACCTATGGCGGAGAGTGATCCCTTGTTCAGCGTGACGGTCCGCGACCACATGATGGTCGCCCACAGCTTCCGCGGCGAGGTCTTCGGGCCGGCGCAGCGCCTGCACGGGGCCACGTTCGTCGTCGATGCCACGTTCCGGCGGGCCGACGTCGACGCCGACGGCATCGTCGTGGACATCGGCCTCGCGATCGACGAGCTCAAAGCGGTACTCAAGGATCTGAACTACCGCAACCTTGACGACGAGCCGGCCTTCGCCGGGGTCAACACCACCACCGAGGTGCTGGCCCGCACGATCGCCGACCGGCTGGCCGACCGGGTGCACGCCGGGGCACTGGGCGAGGGCGCCCGCGAACTGGCCGGGATCTCCGTCACGCTGCACGAGTCGCACGTGGCGTGGGCCAGCTACGAGCGGACGCTATGAGCGAAGTTCACCTGGTGTTGCCGAACGACATCGACGACCCGGCGACGCCCAGCGGCGGCAACACCTACGACCGGCGGATCATCCGGGCGCTCACCGCGGCGGGCTGGACGGTGTGGGAGCACGCCGTCCCGGGCTCCTGGCCGCGGCCCGCGCCGGCCGAGCGTGCCGGCCTGGCGGCGCGGCTGGCGACCGTCGGGGATAATGATCTTGTTCTTGTCGACGGCCTGGTGGCGTCGGCGGCGCCCGACGAGCTCGCCGCGCACGCCGGCCGGCTGCGCCTCGCGATCCTGATGCACATGCCGCTCGGCGACGACGCGGAGCGCGCCGCGGTCGCGTCCGCCGTCACCGTGATCGCGACGAGCGAGTGGACGGGGCGGCGGCTCGTCGAGTTGTACGGGCTGCCGGCCGCGCGGGTCACCGTGGCCTCGCCGGGCGTCGACCCGGCCCCCGTGACCGCGCCGTCGGACGGCGGTGGGCGGCTGCTCTGCGTCGCCGCGATCGTCCCGGGCAAGGGGCACGACGTGCTGATCGAGGCGCTCGCGGCGGTCGCCGACCGGCCGTGGACGTGCGTGCTCGTCGGCTCGCCGACCCGCGACCCGGCGTTCGCCGGCCGGATCCGTGCCGCGATCGCGGCACCCGGCCTGGCCGGGCGGGTCACGATGATCGGACCGCGCACCGGCGACGGCCTCGCCGCCGCGTACGCCGCGGCCGACCTGCTCGTCCTCCCGTCGCGCGGCGAGACGTACGGAATGGTGCTCACCGAGGCGTTCGCCCGCGGCATCCCGGTGCTGGTCAGCGACGTGGGCGGGGTGCGCGAGGCGCTCGGCCCCGGCCCGCCGCCCGGCCTGCTGGTGCCGCCCGACGACCCGGTCGCGTTGGCCGGCGCCCTGCGGGCCTGGCTCGGCGACGCCGACCTGCGGGAGCGGCTGTGTGCCGCCGCCCGGGACCGCCGCGAGAGCCTCGCCACCTGGGCCGACACGGCCGACCGCGTCGCGACGGCACTCAGCGGGGTGGCCGCATGATCGCCCTTCGATCTTGGACGATTGCACCGGTCATCGCCGGTGCGATCGTCCAAGATCTCGATGGGTCGGCGAGATCGCTGACGACGCGGGGTCGGCCGTGCTGAAGTTCGCCGACTGGCTGGCGCTGCGCGAGCCGGCCGACTCCGCCGCGCGCGCCGCCGACCTGCTCGACCTCGTCGGCGTCCGGCTGTCGGGAACCGAATCGCTGGTGATCCACGACCTCGGGTCCGGCACCGGGTCGATGGGGCGCTGGCTGGCCCCGCGCCTGCCCGGCCGGCAGCACTGGATCATGTACGACCGCGATCCCGCCCTGCTCGACCACGCCGCCGCCGAGATGGTCGACACGGCGGCCGACGGCGCCCCGGTCACCGTCGAGACGCGGGTGGGCGACATCACCCGGCTGACCCCGGCCGACCTCGCCGGTGCGAGCCTGGTCACCGCGTCGGCCCTGCTGGACATGCTGACCGCCGACGAGATCGACAGGATCGTCGCCGCCGTCGACGGTGTGCCTACGTGGCCGACACTGTCCGTCACCGGACGGGTGACGCTCGACCCGGTCGAGGCCGAGTTCGACGCGGCTGTCGAGGCGGCCTTCAACGATCACCAGCGGCGGACCGTCGACGGTCGACGGCTGCTCGGCCCGGACGCCGTCCACTATGCAATCGACGCATTCCGGCGGCGCGGCGCCCGCGTCGAGATCCGGCCGAGCCCGTGGCGGTTGGGCCCCGACCAGGCCGAACTCACCGCCGAGTGGTTCGACGGCTGGATCGTTGCCGCCGCAGAGCAACGGCCCGAGTTGGCGCAGCGCGCGGCTGGGTACGAACAACGGCGGCGCTCCGACATCGTCGCCGGCCGGGTGACGGCCGTGGTCCAGCACACGGATGTGCTCGTCATCCCCGAATGAACCTTCGGCCTGCGTGGCGCGTACAGGGCAGGAAGACGCGCTTACGAGGAGGTTCAGGTGCACACGGCTACGACACTGGCGCCCACGGCACCGCACACCGTGCGGCCTGGTGTCCCGGTCATGCGAGTGGTAGTTCCCACCAAGGTCATCGTGGCCTGGGCGAAGATACTCGGCGCGGTCGCGATTCTCGCGGTCCTGCTGTGGCGCGTGGGAACCGGCCCGTTCCTGGACGGGCTGCGCCTGATCAACGTCTGGGCGCTCGTCGCGGCGCTGGCCATCGGCGGGCTGACCACCGTGTGCTGCGCCTGGCGCTGGAGCATCGTCTCCGAGGGCCTCGGCGTGCGGCTCCCGCTGGGTGCGGCCGTCGCGCACTGCTACCGCTCGGTGTTCCTGAACTCGACGCTGCCCGGCGGCGTCATCGGTGACGTCGACCGCGCGGTGCGGCACGGCAAGGACGCCGGCGACGTCGGCCGCGGCGTGCGAGCAGTGGTCCTGGAGCGCACCGCCGGCCAGATCGTGCAGGCCGTGATCGCGGTGATCGTCCTCTTCGCGTGCCCGTCGCCGGTGCAGCGGTACCTGCCTGTCGCGTCGGCGGTGGCGATCGTCGCCGGTGCCCTCGTGTACGCGGCGACGCGGGTGCTGCCCCGGCGCGGTCCGTCGCGATTCGCGCGGGCCATGCGCACCGCCGAACGCGACGTCCGCGACGGGCTGTTCGCCAACGGCAACTGGTTCGGCATTCTCGTCGCGTCGTCGGTGGTCGTGGGCGGCCACCTCGCGATGTTCGTGGTCGCGGCGCGCACCGCCGGCGCCACCGCGCCGCTGTCGCTGCTCATGCCGCTGACGTTGCTGGCGCTGCTGGCGATGGGCCTGCCGCTTTCCATCGGCGGCTTCGGCCCGCGCGAAGGGGTCGCGGCCTGGGCGTTCGCTGCCGCCGGGCTCACCGCCGACCAGGGCGTGGCGACCGCGATGGTCTACGGCGCGCTGGCGCTGGTCTCCAGCCTGCCCGGCGCCGCCGTGTTGGTCGCGCGTCGCCTTCGGTTTTCCGGGCGGTCGTTTCGGGAAGGTCAGTTGGGTGGCTGAGACCCCACCCCCCGCCGCGAGCGTCCGCACCCGTGTCACCGTCCCGCTGCGGTTCCCCGACGGGTACGCGACCGCCGCGAGCGTGTTCACGTTCGACGGCCTCGCCGACGGTCGTGAGCACATCGCGCTCGGCCTCGGCGACTGGTCCGGGGCGCTGGCCCGCGAGGCCGCACACGACGACCCGGTCCTGGTCCGTCCGCACAGCGAGTGCCTGACCGGCGACGTGTTCGGCAGCCAGCGCTGCGACTGCGGACCGCAGCTGCGTGAGGCGGTCGAGCGGGTCGCGAACGTCGGCGGCTTCGTGCTGTACCTCCGCCAGGAGGGCCGGGGCATCGGCCTGTACGCCAAGCTCGACGCGTACGCGCTGCAGGACACCGGGCTCGACACGTACCAGGCGAACCTCGCCCTCGGCCACGCGGAGGACGAGCGCGACTACACGGCCGCGGCGCAGATGCTCGCCGCGCTCGGCGCGAACCGGATCGCGTTGCTGAGCAACAACCCGGACAAGGCCGAGCAACTCGAACGGTTGGGTATGACGATCGTCGAGCGCGTGCCGACCGGGGTCTTCCTGTCGCCGGCCAACGCGGACTACCTGGCGGCGAAGGCCAGCCACGCCGGACATGCGACCCTGGCTCAGGCTCCCGCCCAGGGTGGGGATGGCACGGCCGCGGCCGGCGGCGCGGATCAGGATGGGAACGGCTCGGCCGGGACGTCGATCTCGGCCATCAGTTCGACGTAGCGCGCGTAGCGGCGGCGGGCCTCACCGTGCCGGCCGCCGGCCCGCAGCACCGACACCAGCCGCAGGTGGGCGGGCTCGTCGTGCGGGTCGTGGCTCAGCAGTCGCAGCAGGTACTGCACGGCGGCGTCGGTGTCTGTGCCATCACCGCCGTGGCCGCCGTGGCCGCCGGAGCCGCCGGAGCCGCCGGAGCCGCCGGAGCCGCCGGAGGCGGCGAGGTCGGCAAGCGTCCGGACGACGCGCAGGTAGGTGGCCCGCGCCTCGTCGCGCAGCCCGGCCGCCCATTCGTGGAACGGGTCCTCGGGCAGGAAGTCGCCGGTGTACGCCGCCTCGGCGGCCGCCAGCGCGGGCGCGGCCTGGTCGCGACGCCCGGCCGCCAGGTGGCGCATCCCGTCGGCCGCGGTCCGCAGAAACGACAGCACGTCGACGTCGAGCGCGCCGAGGCCGAGGCTCGTCTTGTCGGCCCGGACGAAGTGGTCGGCGTCGAACCGGCGCGCCGGGTCGAGCACGGTCCGCAGCGTCGACAGGGCAACCGACAACCGGTTCGGCAACCGGTCGGCGGCCTCGCCCGGCCACAGCGTCTCGGCGGCCGCCTCCCGCGACATCATCCGGCCGTGCCGCGCGACCAACAGCTTCAGCAGGTCACGGGCCTTGCGGGAGCGCCACTGCTCGGCGGTGACCGGCGCCTGGTCGCGCAGCAGCACGAACCCGCCCAGGGTGCGCAACTGCACCGCCGGCGGGGCCTCGTCGCCGGCCAGCCAGCGCAACGGTCCCGCCGCGTGCCGGCTGGCCCCCGGTCGCACGGCCATCGTCCGCAGCCGGTGCTCGGCCGGTCCGATCGGCTGCCCGGTCAGCCGGGCCAGCACGTACGCGTTGACCGCCGCGCCCGGTTCGTGCCCCATCTCGGCCCAGAGCCCGGCCGCCTCGGTGAGCCGTTCCGCCCGTCCGCCGGCGGGACCGGCGAGCGCGGCCAGTTCGATCGCCTCGGCCAACCGCGGACCCTGCGCCCGCGCGCCGGCCGCGGCCAGCGCCTGCTTGGCCCACTCCGCGGCCGCCTGCGAGTCGCCCCGGCACAACGCGATCCAGCCCGCGGCCAGCGTCACCTCAGCCTCGCCGATGCCCCGGTCGCAGGCGCGGGCCTCCGCGATGAGCGCGTCGGCGCTGCCGGAGCCGAGGCCGCCGCCGCCGGCGCCGTCGGGGCCGAGGCCCCCGGCGCCCCCGGCGCTGCCGGCGCCGGCGGCGCCCTCCTCGATCGCGACGATCCTGGCCAGCCCGGCGAGCGCCGGCACGCTGCCCTGCCTGTCGCCGGCGGCCCGGGCGTGGGTCAGCGCGTCCTCGTAGGCCGCGCGGGCCTGGTCGAGGTCGCCGCGCAGCCGGTGCAGGTCGGCCGAGCGCATCAGCGGGTAGGCCGCCATCCGGCTGCCGATGCGCTGGCAGATGGCGAGCGCCGCGGCGAAGTCGGCGGCCGCCTCGTCCAGCCGGCCCAGCGCGAAGGTCGCGAGGGCCCGGTTGTGCGTGGCGATCGCGAGGATCATCGCGTAGCCGGTGCGCTCGGCGAGCCGGATGGCCTCGTCGAACTCGTCGACGGCGGCCCGGAACCGGCCCTCCTCCAGCGACCGCGAGCCGGCATTGTTGCGCAGCCGGGTCAGCGCGAGCACGTCGCCGGCCCGTTCGGCCGCCCGGGCCGCGGCGGCGTAGTGCATCGCGTTGCCGTTCTTGTCGCCGTCCATGGCGGCGGCCATCCCGCTGGTGGTGTGCGCGGCCGCCAGCGCCGGGTCGTCGCCGCAGGCCCGCGCGAGCGCGAGCGCCGCGTCCGCGGCCCGCCGGCAGCGGGCCATGTCGTAGCGGCGCCAGTGAGCGGCAGCGGTCCAGCTCATCAGGAGGGCGCGGTCCGGTGCGTCGTCGTCGCTGCCGGCACCGCGATCGAAGGCGGCCAGCGCGGCGGCCAGGTCACCCCGGTCGTAGTGGATCACGCCGAGCCGCCAGGCGATCCCGGGCGGCAGCGGCCCGGTGCCGCCGGCGACCTGCCGGAGGTGCTCCAGCGCCGCGTCCCAGTCGCCGAGGATGCCGCGCGCCTGCCCCGCCACGACTTGCACGGCCGGGGGCAGCGGGATGGGCAGGGCGCGCACCGCGTCGGCGACCGCTGCGGCCTCGCCTGCGGCGAGCAGGCGCGCGCCGTGCGCGGCGAGGTGGTCGGCCAGCGCGGCCGGATCGTCCAGCGAGCGCACCGCGCGCAGGCCGTCCCCGAGCCGCCCGTGCCGTCCCAACCAGCCGGCCGCGGCGTCCGCGAGGGCGCGGCGCCGCGCGGGCGGCGCCGGGTCCGCCCGGCGCGCGGCCGCCCGGAGCATCGGGGGGACGGCGTAAGCCGGCTCGTCCGCGCCCCCTTCGGCCACCGTCAGGTAGCCGAGATGGGCCAGATCGCGCAGGTGGGCACCGGTGACGTCGAGGCCGGCGGCGCGGCAGATCGACGCGGTGACCGGTGCCTCGATGCTCCACAGTGGACGGAGGGCGGGATGGGTTCCGGCGAGCACCTCGTCGACCAGGTAGCCGGTGAGCGCGTCGCCGGGGTCGAGCGCGGCACGGGCGGCCGGCGCGCTGCCGGCCAGCCGGTCGGCGAGCATCCGCACGGCCGCCGGCCAGCCCACGGTGTAGGCGTGCACGGCCGCGGCCAGGGCGGCGGCATCCGGACCGAGTACCGCGCACAGGACCTCGGCCGTATGCGCGGGGGAGAACGCCAGGGCGTCCGCGCCCACCTCGGCGAGCCCGTCGCGGGCCCGCCGGCGGCCCAGCAGTACGAGGTGGAGCGCCTCCGGTGCCGCAGCCCGCAGCGCGGCCACGCGGTCGGGTGTCAGGTTCTCGACACCGTCGACGACGAGCACCGGCGCGCTCGGAATGTCGGGGATCGCCGGACGGCCGGCCCGGACCGTGCACCAGGCCGCACCGCGGTCCCGGGCCCAGGCCGCGACCTGCGTCGTCTTGCCGTACCCCGGCGCCGCCGACACCGACACCACCCGACGCGCGCCGGCCTGGTCGAGGCGCCGGGCGAGGTCCGGCCGGTCGACCAGACCCGGCGCGGCGGGCGGGTACGACGGCATGCCCGGAACGGTATCGGTGCCGTGCACCGGGGTGGGGGAACGGTCCGTTTGGTCGATGCCGTACCGGCATGACGGACATGAATCCGACCGCAATAGATCGACATATGCGAACCTGCCTGCCCGATACGGCACACTGTTGCCGTGGATGCGACGGACGTGCTGGGCGGCCGGTACCGGCTCCTCGATCGCCTGGGCGAGGGCGGCATGTCGGTCATCTGGCGCGCCCGCGACGAGGTGCTCGGGCGCGACGTGGCCGTGAAGGTGCTGTCGGCGAGGTTCGCGGCCGACCCGTCGTCGCGCCAGCGCATCCGGGCCGAGGCCCAGGCCGTCGCGAAGCTGTCGCACCCGAACGTCGCCGGGGTGTTCGACTACGGCGAGGCCGATCTCGCCGACGGCGAGCGCGTGCCCTACATCGTCATGGAACTGGTCGCCGGGTCCACCCTCACCGAACTGCTCGAAGACGAGCCGATGCCGCTTCACTGGGTGCTGCGGGTCGGCGCGGAGGTGGCCGCGGCCCTCGCCGCCGCGCACGCGCATGACATCGTGCACCGCGACGTGAAACCGGCGAACGTGATGGTAACGGCCGGCGGCATGGCCAAGGTCGTCGACTTCGGGGTCGCCGCGGTGATCGGCGACCTCAGCGAGAACGACGCCGTGCTGTTCGGCACGCCTGCCTACGTGGCGCCGGAGCGGCTCCAGGGCGGCCCGGTCGCCACCGGCACCGACATGTACGGCCTCGGCGTGCTCATGTACCGGATGCTGGCCGGGCACATGCCCTGGCCGGCCGAGTCCACCACCCAGATGCTCGTCGCCCACCTGCACCTGGACCCCGACCCGCTGCCGCCGCTGACCGGCCTGCCCGGCGACGTGATCGACGTCATCGCCGAGTGCCTGGCCAAGGACCCGGCCGACCGGCCGACCGCGGCCGACGTCGCCGCGATCCTGACCGCCGCCGCGGCCGTGCACGCGGTCCGGCCCGGCGCGGCCGGTGCGGCGTCGGGTCGTAGCGGGCGCGGCGTCGCCCGTCCGCACACGAAGGCCACGACGGACGCCCGCCGCCGCCGCGGCCGGCGACTGGCGACGGCCGGCGCGGCCGCCCTGGTGATCGCCGCGGCCGTGGTGGCGGCGGCTTCCGGCGGACCGGGCGGCACTCCGCGCGCCGGATCCGCGCCGGTCACGTCGAACGGGGGAGCGCCCGGCGGCACGGTGACGGCGCCGCCCGTCGACGGTGCCGGGACCACCGAGCCGGCCGGCGGCGGCACGACGGGGGGGCCCGGGGCGGCACCCGGCGCGGCGCCGGGTGGGCTCGCGCCGAACGAGGTCGACCCGCAGCAGGCCAACCGGGCCCCGGTCGACGGCGGGGCGACGGCGGCCGGGACCGGCCCGACCACCGGCCCGACCACCGGCCCGACCACCGCCCCGACCACCGAGGCGCCGCCGCCGGCGGCGCAGGAGCGCTCGGCGTCGGAGGCGGGCAACTCGGTGACGGTGCGGTGCGTCGGTGCGACGGCGACGATCATCGGGGCGACGCCGGGTGCCGGCTATTCGATCACCCGGATCAGCGCGGGTCCGGCCGAGCAGGTGAACGTGAAGTTCGAGTCGGCCTCGGCCACGCCGAACCGCGTCACGTTCAAGAGCCGCTGCAACGGGGGCGTCCCGCGGATCAACCCCGACACGGGGTGAGCCGCATCGGGCAGCCCCGTTCTGGGTAAGGATGTGCGTCATGGACGACATCGTGAGCAGGTGCCCGGTCTGCGGGGCGCGCGTCGAGGGGGCCGTCGGCACGACGACCCCGCCGCACGAGGTGGACGAGGGCAGCGGCCCGTGCGCGGGCGCGGGACAACCGTCGGAGTAGCGACTCAGGCGGTCCAGCCGCCCAGGGCCTCGCCGAGGGCGATCGTGGCGAACCAGACGGCGACGTCCAGCACCGGCACCGCGAGCATCCACAGTGGACGGTAGCGGCGCCACCGCACGCCCGCTGCGAGCAGGACCAGCCAGACGGCGAGCAGGCCGACCACCGCCCAGAGCGGCGCCACCAGGCCGCTCGCCGCGTACCAGGGCAGCACCAGGAGGTGGCCCACCAGGCCGATCCACCATGCGACGCGGACGCCCGTGCCCGTCATGGTCGACATCATGCCGTGCGTGGCCGTGGGACTCGACGACCCGGCGGTGCTGCGGGTGGCGACCGGTCCCGGCCTGCTGCTCGGCACCCGGTTCACCGACTCCGACCCGGAGACGGTGCTGGCCGCGATCAACCGGTTCCGCCTCGCTGCCGCCCAGCGCGGCCGGATCGTGGCGTAGTTTCCGCGATCTTTGACTCTGGTCGGTGCCCTGGCACCGACCAGAGTCCAAGATCGCGCGGACGCGCGACCATGAAAGACGTGTCAACGGATCCGGCCGCCCGTCGCGTGCGTTATCCGTGACGTTCGAGGACTACGTCCGCGTGCGCGGGCCGGCGCTGGTGCGGGTGGCCCGCCTGATCGCGGGTGACCGGCACCTCGGCGAGGATCTGGCGCAGGAGGTCCTGATCCGGGCCTACCCGCGCTGGAACCGCATCGTCGCCGGCGGCCGACCCGACGTCTACCTGCGCCGGATGCTCGTCAACGCCCACGTCTCCTGGCGGCGCAAGCGCTCGTCGACCGAGGTCGTCGACGGCGCCGGGCGGGTGGAACGGGCGGACGCCGCCGACGTCGGCGACCTCGGCGCCGAGGCCGCCGAGCGCGCGGCGGTGTGGCGGCTGATCCGCCGCCTGCCGCCCAAACAGCGGGTGACGATCGTGCTGCGCTACTACGAGGACCTCGACGACGCCGCGATCGCCGAGATCCTGGGCTGCTCGCCCGGCACCGTCCGCACGCACGCGATGCGCGCGCTGACCACCCTCCGCCAGCACGTGGCCACCGCCGAGGAGAGCCTGCGATGGACGACATGATCGCCACCGCCCTGCGCGAGCGCGCCGAGGGTGACATCCACGTGGAGCGGCTGCTCGACGCCGTCCGGACGGGAGTGCGCCGGCAGCGGCGGCGCCGGTTCGCCGTCGGCTTCGGCGCGGCCGCCGCGGTCGTCGCCCTGGTGGCGGCCGCCGGCGTGGCGACGGCGCCGGACCGGCGGCCGGACGGCCGCACCGCGCAGCCGGCGCAGTCCGGCCGGGTGCCGCTGCCGCGCCCGCCCGCGGTGGCCGGTGCGCCCACCGCCGCCGACCGGCCCGAGGTGCTCGGCTCCGGCTCCGGGCTCTTCCACCTCGACATCCGCGGCACCCCGATCGGGTGGCGCAACGCCTCGTGGGCCTCGACGCGCGGCTTCGAGGAGCTGAGGTTCGAGGCCGCCGAGACGGGTGGGGACGTGCGCGTCCTGGCCGCCCGGGACCCGATCTGGCTCGGTGAGCTGGGTCCCGGGGCGGCTTCCGCAGCGGTCGACGGGCTGCCCGCCGAGACCGTCGAGCAGGGCGGCACGCACGTCGTCCGCTGGCAGCCGCGGGTGGGCATCTGGGCCCAGGTATGGGCGACCGGCGAACCGGACAGTGCGATCGCCGTCGCCGGAAAGCTCCGCTTCGACAGGGTGTACCGGTGCGCCGTCCCGTTCCGGCTGGCCGGCTACGCCGAGCCCGCGCTCAACAAGTGCTCGACCGACTTCGTGCTCGACGAGGACGGGCTGTCCGCGACGGCGGCCGGCACCGTCTGGTTGACGCCGGTCACCGGTGGCCCGGAGTACCAGGTCTCGGTGGGCCGAGGCCGCACCGACACGGTGCTGAACGACACGATCGCCGGGCGCGCGGTGCAGGTCAAGCCGGGGGCCACGGCCCCGGCACCGCCGCCCGAGATCCGCTATCCCTTCGACGGGCGTACCGCCTACTTCTGGCGGTTCGGCGACGGGCCGGAGGAGGCGTTCCGGGCGCTGGTGGCCGCGTTCACGCCGGTGCCCGGGCCCGACCCGAACGACTGGCCCGCAACGGCTTTCGGCTCGTAACTGCGCACCCTTCGCAGCTGCGACGTCGCCGCATACGTGCGTAGGCACGTATCCTGCGGTGGTCTGCGCGGCACGCCGGGAGGGATCGTGGGCGACGATCATGAGCACGGCCACCACCATCACCAGGACGGACCCGGCCACCGGCTGCGGCACCTGCTGACGCCGCACTCGCACGACTCGGCCGACAAGGTCGACGGCGCGCTCGAGTCGTCGCGGGAGGGCATGCGGGCGCTGTGGATCTCGCTGGCCGTCCTCGGGGCCACCGCGGCGGTGCAGGCGGCGATCGTGGCGGCGTCCGGGTCGGTGGCGCTGCTCGGCGACACGCTGCACAACGTGGCCGACGCGCTCACGGCCGTCCCGCTGTGGGTCGCGTTCGTGCTGGGCCGGCGGGCGGCCACCCGGCGGTACACGTACGGGTTCGGCCGGGCCGAAGACCTCGCCGGCGTCCTGATCGTGGTCACGATCGCGGCGTCGGCGGCATTCGCCGGTTACGAGGCGGTGTCCCGCCTCGTCGCGCCGCAGCCGGTCGGGCACCTGCCGTGGGTGGCGGCCGCCGGCGTCGTCGGGTTCCTCGGCAACGAACTCGTGGCGCGCTACCGCATCACCGTCGGGCGCCGGATCGGGTCGGCGGCGCTCGTCGCGGACGGCGTCCACGCCCGAACCGACGGGTTCACCTCGCTCGGGGTGCTCGTCGGAGCCGGCGGCGTGGCGCTCGGCTGGGCCTGGGCCGACCCGGTCGTCGGCCTGCTGATCACTGTCGCGATCCTCGTCGTGCTGAGCGACGCCGCCCGGGAGGTGTACCGGCGGCTGATGGACGCCGTCGACCCGGCGACCGTCGACGAGGCCGAGCGGGTGCTCGCCGGCACACCGGGCGTCCTCGGGGTCGGCGCGTTGCGGCTGCGCTGGATCGGCCACCGCCTGCACGCCGAGACCGACGTGCTGGTCGGCGGGGCGCTGACGGTGGTGGAGGCGCACGCGATCGCCGTCGACGCGGAGCACCGCCTGCTGCACGCGTTGCCCCGGCTCACGTCGGTGACGGTGCACACCGACCCGGCGGCGGCCGACACCCACGAGGCGCTGGCCCACCATCGGTGACTGGCGAATCGGTGCCCCCGGTGGGATTCGAACCCACACTGTCGGAGGTTTGAGCTCCGTTCCTCTGCCGGTTGGGATACGGGGACCGGTCCGCCGAACAGGATACCGACTACGCTGAGCCGGGCGGAAACGGGAATGCCCGTCCGCGACTGGAGCAGGGGAGAGTCGGGCGTGACCGATGGGCGGGAGGCGGCGCCGGCGCGCCGGCGCGTTCTGATCGCCGAGGACGAGGCGCTCATCCGGCTCGACCTGCGCGAGATGCTCATCGAAGAGGGCTACGACGTCGTCGGCGAGGCCGGTGACGGGGAGGCGGCCCTGCGCCTGGCCGAGCAGTTGCGTCCGGACCTGGTGATACTCGACATCAAGATGCCGATCATGGACGGCCTCACCGCCGCCGAGAACATCGCCGGCTCGCGGCTCGCCCCCGTGGTGATCCTCACCGCGTTCAGCCAGCGCGACCTGGTCGAGCGGGCCCGTGCCGCCGGGGCCATGGCGTACCTGGTCAAGCCGTTCCAGAAGAGCGACCTGGTGCCGGCCATCGAGATCGCCGCCGCCCGGTTCGCGGAGATGACGGCGCTGGAGAGCGAGGTCGCGTCGCTGGCCGACCGGCTGGAGACCCGCAAGCTGGTCGAGCGCGCGAAGGGCGCCCTGATGACCACGTACTCGATGACCGAGCCGCAGGCCTTCCGATGGATCCAGCGCACCGCGATGGATCACCGGATGACGATGCGCGACGTGGCCGAGCGCATCCTGATCGAGACAGCGGCCACCGACGAGTCCGCCGAGTCCTGACCGCGATGCGCCGCTCAGCCCTCGTCGTGATCGCGGCCCTGCTCGCCGCCGCCGGCTGCACGGTGCAGAACCCCGACCCGACGCCCGCGGCGTCGCCGACCCCCGTCGCCGTCCAGTGGCGCGCCGTCGAGCTTCCGGTGACCGCCCCGGGCCGCGCCGCCCCGCGCGACGCGGTCAACTGCGGGGGGACGTGGTACGTCGTCGGCGCCGTGCTGGCCCCCGACGGCGCCATCAGCCCGGCGGTGTGGGCCAGCCGCGACGGCGGGTCGACGTTCACGCCGGTGCCACTGGACGCGCGGACGTTCTACGGCCGCCAGAACCTGCTGTACACGGTCGGGTGCAAGGACGGCAAGATCGCGACGGTCGGCGCGAAGAGCGGCGGCGCGCACGGCAACCCGCGGGTGGCCACCTGGTACCAGCGCGAGGACGGCTCGCTCACCGAGGTCGAGGCGTACTTCGAGCTGTACGGCGGCGGCGACCACGTCGGCGTGTCGCACATCGCCGGCGGACCGACCGGCTGGCTGATCGCCGGCAACCGGACCAGCGGCGCCGCGGTGTGGACGTCCGCCGACGCGACCGCGTTCGAGCTGATCGAGTACGGCGGCGCCAAGGTCAGCGGCACGACCGGCGAGACCGCCAGCCCGAGCCCGGGGCAGGCACGGCAGGAGGGTGCCACCGCCGCGGCCGACGTCGTCGCGACCCAGGACGGGTGGATCGTGGTCGGCAGCGTGCTGCGGCCCGGGCGGGTCGGACGGGACGCGGCCGCGTGGTCGTCCGGCGACGGCCGCAACTTCGAACAGCTCACCGTCCCGTCGGTCGACGACGACGACGCCCTGCTGCGGGCCGCCACCGTCGCCGGCGGCGTGCTCGCCGTCGGGGTGCGCGGCGACGCGTTCGGCGCCTGGGCGCAGCGCGACGGCCGGTGGACCGCGGCGGGCACGTTCGGGCGGTCCCGCGGTCAGATCGCGGCGGGCGTCGGGGGCATCGCGACGTTGGGCGACGGGGTGCTGGTGGCGACCGAGGCGGCCGGCGGCCGTCAGCTGTGGTTCACCGACCCCGCCGGGCGGTCCTGGACGCCGGTCACGCCGCCCAAGGTGGTGCCGGCGGGCGGCGACACCTCACTGACGGTAGCCGGATCTGGTGACGTCGTCCTGCTGCTGGCCGACGACGGCAGGGCCGGGGGCGTGTGGCTGGCCGGCCGGCCCTAGCAGGCGCTGCCGGCGGGGCGTCACCCGACCCACACCGCGTTACGGTTCGGTCAACCCCTGTGTCGAGACCTTACGCGAGCCCGCCCAGTGAGATAGCTTCCCGCGCAGGCCGGTAACCCCGGTCTTGTTCGGCGCCGCGCGAAGCGCTGGAGGGGCGCTGTGGTGAGTCGAACGCCGTGGATGAGAAAGGGTCAGTGCCGTGAGGCAGAACTTAGTACGCGTGTTCGGCGGTGTTGCGGTAGCCGTCCTGCTGGCCGGTGGCGCCGCCGCCTGTAAGGCGGATAGCGACAGTGACAGCGGTAGTGGGGGGAGCACCAAGGCCTGCGGCCTGAAGATCGGCTTCTTCGGTGCGCTGAGCGGTGACAACGCCGGCCTCGTGACCCCGATGAAGAACGGCGCTCAGCTCGCGCTCGACCAGTACAACCAGAAGAACGCCGACTGCAAGGTCGAACTTGCGACCTTCGACTCGCAGGGTGCGGCCGACAAGGCCGCCGGCCTCGCGACAAGTGCGGCGCAGGACACCAAGATCGTCGCCATGATCGGCCCAGCGTTCTCCGGCGAGTCCGAGAACGCCAACCCGATCTTCGAGCAGGCGCAGCTGCCGTCCATCACCCCCTCGGCGACCCGGCCGAGTCTGAGCACCAAGGGCTGGAAGATCTTCCACCGCGGCGTCGGCAACGACCTGTCGCAGGGCCCGGCGGCCGCCCGCTACATCAAGGACGTCATGAAGGCGCAGAAGGTCTTCGTCGTCGACGACCAGTCCGCGTACGGCGCCGGCCTGGCCGACGAGGCGAAGAAGGGCCTCGGCTCGCTCGTCGTCGGCACCGACAAGGTGTCGGAGAAGCAGACCGACTTCGCGGCCATCGTCACCAAGATCAAGTCGAGCCAGTCGACGGTGCTGTTCTACGGCGGCTACACCGCCGAGGCGAGCCTGTTCCTCAAGCAGCTGCGCGCCCAGGGCTGGACCGGCACGATGGTCGGCGGCGACGGCATCAACGACACCAACATGCTCTCGGTGACCGGCCAGAAGGACGTCGAAGGCACCATCGCCACCTGCCCGTGCGCCCCGGCGACCGCGGCCAAGGGCAACTTCGTGGCCGACTACAAGGCCAAGTTCAGCGTCGACCCGGCGGTGTACGCCGACGTGGCCTACGACCTGGCGAACGTCTTCCTCGAGGGCCTCGCGGCCGGCAAGGGCACCCGTGCCGACCTGCAGGCGTGGCTGGGCTCCTACAACAAGGCCGGCGGTGCGACCGGCGTGGTCTACAAGTGGGAGGCCAACGGCGAGCTGGACCCGGCGCAGGTCATCGTCTGGGCGTACGAGGCGAAGGCCGGCGCGTGGGCGCCGAAGCAGGAGATCCCGAAGGGCTGACCGACCCTTACCTAGTCAGCGGATTACGCCGGTGCGGCCGGGGCGCATAATGTCCCGGCCGCACCGGCTGCTTACCTCTCCGGGAGCTCCCTGTGAACTTCTCTGAACTGATCCGGAGCTTTCCGGAACTGACCGTCACCGGGATCACGCAGGGCTCGATCTACGCGCTCGTGGCCCTCGGCTACACGCTCGTCTACGGCGTGCTGCGGCTGATCAACTTTGCGCACTCCGAAGTGTTCATGATCGGCACCTTCGCGGCCCTGTTCACCTGGGGGCTGTTCGGCCTGGACAGCAACACCGCCCGGCCGTCGTTGCCGGTCGCCCTGCTCGCGATAGGCGCGGCGATCGTGATCGCGGCACTCTGCTCGGCCGCCACCGCGCTGTTCGTCGAGTTCATCGCGTACCGGCCGCTTCGGCGCCGCAACGCGCCGCCCCTCGCCTTCCTGATCACGGCGATCGGCGCGTCGTTCCTGCTCATGGAGGTGGTCGGAACCCTGACCGTGCGGCGGCCGTTCGGCGTCCCGGCGCTGCTGCCGGCGAAGCCGGTGATCGACATCGGCGGCTGGCGGGTCACCCCCACCCAGCTCACCACGGTGCTCGTCGCGGTCGTGATGATGGTGGGTCTCGACTACTACGTGCAGCGCACCCGCGCCGGCCGCGGCATCCGCGCCGTCGCGCAGGACGCGAACACGGCCGCGCTGATGGGCGTCAACAAGGGCCGGGTCATCGCGCTCGTGTTCATCCTCGGCGGCCTGATGGCCGGTGTCGCCGCGGTGTTCAACGACATCAAGACGGGTTCCACCAAGTTCAACGTCGGCTTCCTGCTGGGACTGAAGGCGTTCTCCGCCGCGGTGCTCGGCGGCATCGGCAACCTGCGCGGTGCCGCGCTCGGTGGACTTCTGCTCGGTCTGGTGGAGAATTACGCGTCGGCACTGTTCGGCTCGAACTGGCGTGACTTCGTGGCGTTCGTCGCGCTGATCGCGCTGCTGATGTTCCGGCCGACCGGCCTGCTGGGCGAGTCGCTTGGGAGGGCCCGAGCATGACCGAGCTGAACGATCGCGGTGAAACCCTTGTCGAACTCGACAAGACCGACAAGCGCGCCCCGGCGCGCCGCAGCGATGACAAGAAGCCGGGCGTGCGGGCGCGGGTGCGGTCCGCCTGGGGCGCGCCGGGCCGGTGGTTCAACGGACTGCCGCGTCCCGCCCGTTGGGCCGTCGGCGTGCTCGGCGTCGTGCTGCTGTACCTGCTGCCGAACAAGTGGTTCTACGAGTACCTCGGCATACCGCTGGGCTCGCTGTACATCCCTCTCTACACGACCAAGACCGACATGGCCGGGGTGCTGTTCTACTCCTCGTGGATCATCCTGCTGGCGCTCGGTCTGAACATCGTGGTGGGCTACGCCGGCCTGCTCGACCTCGGCTTCTTCGGCTTCTTCGCCGTCGGCGCCTACACGGTGGCCCTGCTCACCTCGCCGGAGAGCAAGCTGCTCACCGAGTACAACTGGCTCAAGAGCCCGTGGCCGTGGCTGGCGGCGATGCCCCTCGCGATCGCGTTCGCGATGCTCTCCGGCGTGTTACTCGGCTGGCCGACGCTTCGACTACGCGGCGACTACCTGGCGATCGTCACGCTCGGCTTCGCCGAGATGATCCGGATCGTCGCCAAGCAGCAGGACTGGATCCTCAACGGCGACCGGGGCATCCCCGAGGTCGCGCACCCACCGGGCAAGAACTCCGACGGCACGCCGATCTTCCTGTTCGACTTCAGGCCGTACTTCTGGCTCGTGCTGACCGTGATCATCATGCTGGTGTTCCTGATCCGTAACCTGGTGCGCAGCCGGGTCGGCCGGGCCTGGGTGGCGATCCGGGAAGACGAGGACGCCGCGGAGCTCATGGGCGTGCCGGTGTTCCGGTTCAAGCTGTGGGCGTTCGCGATGGGCGCCGCGATCGGTGGCATGTCCGGCGGGCTCTGGGCCGGCCAGGCGAACTTCGTCAACTCCGGCACGTTCAGCCTGGAGAACTCGATCCTGGTGCTCGCCGCGGTGCTGCTCGGCGGCGCTGGCAACATCGCCGGTGCGATCCTCGGCGGGTTCCTGGTGATCTACATCCCGGACTGGCTGCGCAGCGTCGGCGACGTGTTCGGGCTCCCGGAGAGCATCACCGTCGGCGGCAACACCTACGACATCAGCGTGACGTCGCTGCGTTACGCCGTGTTCGGCGTCGTCCTGATCGTCGTGATGATCTTCCGGCCGCAGGGTCTGTGGCCCAACCGCCGGCGGGCCGCCGAGATCGAGCACCGCAAGAAGGAGATGGTCGTCGGTGGATGACGAACTGCAGCCACCCCCCGAGACCGGGCCGCCCAGCGAGTACGCCCGCGACCGCGTCCCGCTGCTGGAGGTCGACAACGTCACGCTGCGCTTCGGTGGCGTGGTTGCCCTCAACCAGGTGAACTTCACGCTCTACGAGCACGAGATCCTGGGCCTGATCGGGCCGAACGGCGCGGGCAAGACCACCTGCTTCAACGCGATGACGGGCGTCTACACGCCCACCGAGGGCGCGATCCGGTTCCGCGGCGGCAACATCTCCGGCCTGCTGCGGCACAAGATCACGAAGCTGGGGATCGCCCGCACCTTCCAGAACATCCGGCTCTTTCCCGAGATGACGGCGCTGGAGAACGTCCAGGTGGGCGCCGACGCGCACCACCGGACGAGCGTCCCGAGCGCGCTGCTGCGGCTGCCCCGGCACTGGCAGGAGGAGAAGGACGGCCGCGAGCTGGCCGACCACCTCCTCGAGTTCGTCGGGATCGCCGACCGGATGCACGAGCTGTCCCGCAACCTGCCATACGGCTACCAGCGGCGGCTCGAGATCGCCCGGGCGTTGGCCACCAAGCCGACGCTGCTCTGCCTGGACGAGCCGGCCGCCGGGTTCAACCCGGCCGAGAAGGAGGACCTGCTCCAGCTGATCCGGCGCATCCGCGACACCGGCGTCACGGTGCTGCTCATCGAGCACGACATGCGCCTGGTCATGGGCGTCACGGACCGGATCGTGGTGCTGGAGTTCGGTCGCAAGATCGCCGACGGCACGCCGGCCGAGGTCGGCGCCGATCCGAAGGTGCATGCCGCCTACCTGGGGGTGCCGGTCGATGCTGCTTGAACTCGACAAGATCACGCTGCTGTACGGCCGCATCCAGGCCCTGCACGGGGTGAGCATCCACGTCAACGAGGGCGAGGTCGTCGCGCTCATCGGTGCGAACGGCGCCGGCAAGACCACCGTCATGCGGGCGATCTCGGGCCTGCGCCCGGTGGCGGCCGGTCGCATCCGCTTCAACGGCGACGACATCACCAGGCTGCGGGCCGACCTGCGGGTCATCCGAGGGATCTCGCAGTCACCCGAGGGCCGGGGCGTGTTCCCCGGCATGACGGTGCAGGAGAACCTGGACATGGGTGCCTACACCCGCCGCGACTGGAACGCCATTGCCGACGACATGGAGCGGGTGTTCAG
>Ga0111538_10003497_pt1 | contig 21934 bp, 16 predicted proteins | sample SoiMethybrSBSTD1_FD_79669 | JGI IMG/M metagenome (GOLD analysis project Ga0111538, IMG submission 79669) | Bulk soil microbial communities from a Populus tree surrounding site in Tennessee, USA - Soil MetaG P. TD hybrid SBSTD1 (version 2)... | ecosystem: Environmental > Terrestrial > Soil >... | reverse complement strand
GCCGAGCCGTTCGCGGGTCAGGCGGCGCGACAGCGGCTCGCCCTCCAGGAACTCCATCATGATGTACGGGACTTCGTCTTCGACCATCCCGACGTCGATCACCTCGATCACGTTCGGGTGATGGATGGCGGCGGCGGCGCGAGCCTCGTTCACGAAGCGCGTGACCAGGCTGGGGCTTCCAGATATTGGCGCTTGAGCAGCTTCACCGCGACGCGGCGGCGCAGGACCGGGTGCTCTGCCAGGTAGACAACGCCCATCGCGCCGTCGCCCACGAGCTCGCGAAGCTCGTAATTGTTAATTTTCTTACCGACCATCGAGGGGGACCCGGGATTCTATCCCCTGCGGCCCGCCCTCACCACCTGGCAGGCGTCGATCGACGGTCCTGGGTGCGCGTCGGATCCATCAAATCGTCGGCGTCGCCGATCGGCGCGAACCGCCGGACAGGCAGGAAGGTCGGCGTGATCAACCCATCCGGATCCGCCCCGGCCGACGACGAGCGCGGCCGGACCGCGAACGTCGGCCGGATGACGCCGTCCGGATCGCGCGTCTCCGCGCGCGCCTCGGTTCGCATGGTGAAGTTCGGCCTGATGATGCCGTCGGGGTCATTCGGCCGCCCTGGCCGGCCAGCGGCCCGCACCTTGAAGGTCGGCCGCACCAGCTCATTCGCGCTCCCCGACGGCGGCGGCGCGGGCGTCGGCACGAACGGTTGCGCCGTCACCGACGCGGGGTCGGCCGGGGCCTCCCCGTTGCGGTACTGCTCGAAGCTCAGCAACGTGCGCCGGAGCGCCTCCAGCTCGATCCAGCTGTAGTGCTGCCATTCGACGGAAACGCCCAGACGCGCCTGCAGGTCGGCCGCCTTGGCCGCGCGCACCCGGATGTCGATCAGCTTGTCGAGCGAGGTCGTCCGCCAGTCGACGTCGATGTTGAAGTGTTTCTTGAGGGCTTCGGCCACATCTTGCCGTTGCACCGCATCGATCTCCTCACGCCGCCGCGCCGCCGCGTCGGCGGGACGGGCGCCCGCGGCGGCCGCACGTGGACCTGGCTGGCGCCCGCCGCCCGGCGGCGCGGCCTGCGCCCGCGGGGCCAGGGCGGCCGCGAGCACGGCGACCGCCAGCAACCAACTCCCGGCGGTGATCCTCACGCGCGGCATACTCCACGATCAAAGCAGCGCCGCGCCCGCGGCGCAAGCCACGACACACGAAGATCGCTCACTTTCGGCGAACAGACGACGCAAAGACCGATCGTCGCGAGCGCGGGGGACGACGAGGTGCGTCTGAAGCGCCACCCGTGGTGACGCGCGTCAGCGCGCGCCGTCGAAGATGTCGTCGCCGACCAGGCCGTCGCGGTGTCGGGGCTTTGACGTGGCCGCGGGAGGCGTCGTCGGGGTGATCCCGGGCGTCGCCACGGTATCGTGACGGCGCGTCTTGGCGCCCGGCGCCCGCGGGGGGCTGTGCGGTTCGGCAGGCGCCGGCGGCACGAGCGACACCTCCAGCTCCGCCTCCGCGCCCGCGGCGACCGTGAACACGCGCTCGTGCGGCGTGCGATCGACGGCCTCGACGCGCAGCGCGTGCGACTCGCCCGGCGCCAGGTCCAGGACGCGCGCCTCGCGCACGCCCGCCGCGACCAGCTTGCCGTCCACCAGCACGCGCGCGACCTCGACCCCTTTGACCACGACGTGCGCGCGCCCGGGCACCGGCTTGGCGGCCGTCGTGGCCGGCGGCGGTTGCGCGTCGCCGACCACCACCAGCGATCCCTTGTCGCCGCCGCCGTTGCGCGCGCCGAGGACGATCGCGATCGCGATCGCCGCGGCGGCCCCCGCCGCCAGCGCCCACACCAGCGGCCCGCGCTGCCGGGCGGGCTGCACGATGAGATCGTTCGCTGTCCGCCCCGGGGGCGGCGACAGCGTGTCCCCGGGCGGATCCGTCGTCGGCGCCGGCTGCGGCGCCGGCGACGCGGCCGCCTGGGGCGGCGCCGCCGCGACCTCGGAGCCCGGCGCGGGCAGCGCCGTCTCGAGCGCGCGCCACAGCTCGTCCGCGGTCTGCGGCCGCTGCGCGGGATCCTTGTCGAGGCACCGCAGGATCAGCTGGTCCAGCGCGCGCGGCATCGGCCGATGGCGCGACGGCGGCTCGGGAACCGTGATCAGGTGGTGCGTGATCAGCTCGGCGAAGCTCCCCTTGAACGGCAGCTGGCCGGCGAACATCTCGTACAGGATCATCCCCAGCGCGTAGATGTCCGTGCCGCGCTCGACGTTCACGCCGCGGCACTGTTCCGGCGACATGTACGCCGGCGTTCCCATCACGATGCCGGTCTGCGTGCGCTGTCCCTCGTCGACGTCGCCCATCAGCTTGGCGATGCCGAAGTCCAGCAGCTTGGCGTACGAGTCCCCGTGCTGCGGCTGCACGATCCAGATGTTGTCGGGCTTCAGATCCCGGTGGACGATGCCCTGGCGGTGCGCCGCTTCCAGCGCCTGGCAGATCTGCCGCAAGAGGCGCCGCGCTTCATCCGGCTGGAACGGCCCCTTCTTGAGCCGATCGGCCAGGCCCTGGCCGTCCAGGAACTCCATCGCGAAGTAGTGACGTTTGTCGGGCAGCCAGCCGAACGAGAAGATGTCGACGATGTTCGGGTGGCCGATCTTGTTGACCGCGCGCGCCTCGTCGACGAACCGGCGCACCAGCTCGGGATTGGAGGCGATGTGCGGCGCCAGCACCTTGATCGCGACGCGCTTGCCGATGACGGGCTGGATGCCGGCGTAGACCGACCCCATCCCGCCCTCACCGATCTTGCGCTGGACGCGGTACTCGCCGACCTCCATCCCCTCGGGCAGATCACCGGGGCCGGTGGCGCCGCCGTGCCGCCGGTCGATTGTCGCGTCGTGCGTGCCGTCGTTCTTTGACAGAGCCCTCACCGCCTCCGGCGTCGTGTGAGCAAGACGGACGCGAAGACCAGCAGCCCCACCACGCCGGTGGGCGTGTCGGCCCCGCCGACCGAGCAGCAACCGCCTCCCCCGCCGCCGGCCGTTCCCGCCGTCCCGCCGCCGTCGGTTCCGGTCGCGCCGGCGCTCCCCGTCGTACTGCCCGCCGTCCCGGTGGTGCCGCCGCGCGGGGCGCCGCCGCCGGAGCTACCGCCGCCGCCGGTGGTGCCGGCGCTACCGCCGCCGCTGCCGCCGCTGCCGCCGCGCCCGCCGGCGCCGCCGCCGGCACCGCCGCGCCCGCCGGCGCTGCCCCCGGTGCCGGTGCACGTGTCGGTGAAGACCGTGCAGCTCGCCGCCGTATTCGGCGCCTTGCAGGCGCCGATGGAGGCGCAGCGCTTCGTCGTCAGGTCCTCGTGTTCGCGACAGGTCGTGTTCAGAACGTCGCAGTCGATGGTGCCGCAGGCCGGGTCGTCCTCGGGCATCAGATTGCAGAGGCCGACGCCGTTGCAGGCCTTGCAGGGCGAGCTCGCGGTCCCGCAGCTCGTGCCGGCGGACGGGTACTGGCAGTGCGCGTGGCCGTCACACATGCCGCCGCACTTGCGCATCGGATCGCTGGCGCTGTCCGCGCAGCTCGGGCTGGGCGTGCCGGCCGGATCGGGGATGCAGGTGCCGGTGCTGTCGCAGGTGCCGCAGTGACTGCAGTCGGTGTTACAGCAGACACCGACCGTGCCGCCCAGCGGGATGGCGCAGTTCATGCTCAGGCACTGCGGGCCACGTACGCAGGCATGGCCGAGGGGGAACTGCGCCGGACAGGTCGTGGTCTTGCCGCCGTCGGCGGTTCCGCCGTCGGCGACGACCTCGCAGTAGCGCCGGATCGCGCAGTCGGGATCGGTCGAGCAGTCGGTCTTGCACTGCGCGCCGCCGTTCGTGTCGGTGTAGCAACCGAACCCGTTGCAGTCCGTGATGTTGTTCGGAGGAATCGGGCAATTTCCCGCCCCGTCGCACACGACGCCGGCGTTCGAGATCTGCCCCAGGTCGGGCTGGCAGCCGGCCGTCCGGCACGACTTCCCTTGTGGCGCGTACGCGCACGCGCCCTGGCCGTCGCAGGTGCCGCCGCACGCCGCCACCTCGCCCTTGCAGTCCATCCGGGCGTCGGTCCCGGCGGCCGCGAACGTACAGGTGCCCGTCGCGTTCTTGCAGGTCTTGCACTTGTTGCTCGGCCCGGAGCACGCGCTCTCGCAGCAGACGCCGTCGACGCAGAAGTTCGAGCCGCACTCGCTGTCGGCGGCGCACGTCGCGCCGTTCGACTTCTTGCCGGTCGTACACTCGCGCAGGCTGGTGCAGAAGTTGGGGGCCATGCACGCGTTCAGCGGGAAGTTGTCGCTGCCGCCGGCGATGATGCCCGTGCACTTCCCGTTGCCCGAGGTCGAGCAGGTGTAACAGGGGGCGTTGCACTGACCCTCGCAGCAGACGCCGTCGACGCAGAAGTTCGAGCCGCATTCGTTCGCCGCCGCGCACACCGCGCCGTTCGCCTTCTTGCCCGACTGGCAGACGCCGGCCTCGCAGAACATGCCGGGGCCGGTGCAGGGAACCGTCGCGTTCACGTCCTGGGCGCCGGTGCTGGAGTTGACGCAGGTCCCTTCACTGCCCGTCACGTTGCACGCCTGGCAGGTGCCGAGGCAGGCGTTGTTGCAGCAGATCCCGTCGACGCAGAAGTTCGAGCCGCACTCGGACGCCCCGGCGCAGAGGCCGCCGTTCGGCTTCTTGTTGGTCGCGCAGGTTCCCGAGCCGTTGCAGTACTGCATCGGACCGTCGCACGGCGTGGTCGCGCTGCGATCGGGCTGACCGATCGGAATCACCGAACACGTCCCCTCCGACCCGGGCTTGCCGCAGGTGTAGCAGGTGCTCGTGCAGGTGCTGTTGCAGCAGAATCCGTCGATGCAGTTGTTGCTCGTGCACTGCGCGCTGGCGGTACACGGTTTGCCGTTCGCACGCTTGCCGACCGTACACGTGCCGGTGCCGTCGCAGAACCGGGAGTCGGTGTCGGAGACGCAGGTCGGCGGGTCCTCGATACCGTTCGCCACAGGCGAGCAGGTGCCCAGCTTCCCGATCTGGTTGCACTGCTGGCAGGTGCCGGTGCAGGCGGTGTTGCAGCAGACGCCGTCGGTGCACTGGCCGCTCGCGCACTCCATGAACGATGAGCAGCTGTGACCGAGCAGCGCCTTGCACTGCTGGTTCGCGTCGCACGCCAGGTCGCCCGGGCAGGTCTCATCGGGCAGTCCCGCGGGGACGTTGTTGCACGTCCCCGCCTTCCCCGCGACGTTGCACGACTTGCAGGTGCCGTTGCACTCGGTGGCGCTCTGCGCGCAGCAGACGCCGTCGACGCAATTCTTCGATTTGCACTTGTCCGCCGTCCCCGCCGTGCAGCCCGCGCCGTTCTCGCGCTCCGCCACGCTGGGCAGGTACTCCCAGAACTCCGACGGGCCGTAGGTGGTGTCCGCCGACACGGTGCCACCGAACAGGTACGTTGAGCCCCGCGTCGAGTTGAACACCATCATGTGCTGCTCGCGCGGCAGCGGCTTGACGCCCGGGGGCGTGGTCTCGGTCCAGGTGGCGAGATTCGCGTCCCACTCCCACGAGTCGTTGACGGGTTCGTTTCTTCCGGTGATCTGGACGTGTCCGCCCACCAGCAGCATCACCCGACGGAGCGGATCGTAGGCCACCGTGTGGTAGTAGCGCCCGTCGGGGACCAGCGAGGTCGGTGCCGGCATCGCCGCCGCCCAGGTACCGGTGGTCGTGTCCCACTCCCACATCTCGGTGTTGTAGCCGCCGGGGCCGCTGCCGCCGACCTCGACGATCTTGCCGCGGACGGAATCGAACCCGACGTCGAAGTAGTTGCGCGACACGCCCGTGGGCGGCGAGGTCACCGTTCGGTCCAGCCACTTGTTCAGCGCCGGGTCGTACTCCCAGATCTGGTAGCCGGCCCAGTAGACGCCGTACACGTAGACCTTGTCGCGGGCCGCGTCGTAGAACATCCAGACGCCGTAACGCCCGGTCGGACGCGTGCCGGTGAAGGTGATCTGGGACCACTCGCTGGTGGCGTTGTCCCACGTCCAGAGGTCATCGTAGGCGCCGACGCTGGACGAGTAGCCGCCGAACAGCAACAGGCGGTCGCGCTTGCTGTCGTAGACCAGGCCGGCCTGGTTGCGCGGGGCGGGTTTCGTGCCGCCGGTCGTGCGGTTGGTCAGCGTCGAGCCACTCCCCGACCACTCCCAGATGTCCTGCTTGTAGGAGGCGTCGAGCGAGCTGTAGCCCCCGAACACCAGCATCGTTCCGGTCTTGCTGTTGAACGCGATGGACGGATACGTCCGCTGGATGGGCCCGTTCACGGGCGTGGACCGGTTGGCCCAGGAGTAGTCGCCGGTGTTCAGCTCCCAGAGCTGGCGCCGCTGCCCGCTCTGGCCGCCGAAGAACACCAGCTTCTGGCGATTGGCATCGTAGACGATCGGCGTGTCGTTGTAGGGAGGTTCGGCCGTGTCGACCTTCGTCGGCGTCGTGGTGGGAACGGCGGCCCAGCCGGGCGTCGCCGCGTTGTACTCCCACATCTGGTTCCAGTACCAGTGAAGGATCATCTTCGATGTGCTCGGGTCGAAGGCCAGGTGGGTCGGGTATACCCACATGGTGCTGCTCGGACCGGTGACCGCGATCCTCGTCCACGTCCCCGGCCCCGTCGCCGCCGAGCCGTCGTACTCCCAGGTCTCGTCGACCCAGGTGCCGCCGGTCGCGGCCGCGGTCCCGACGCCGCTGCCCGTGTTGCCCGTGTAAAGGAGGGTCTTGCCCCGGACCGGGTCGTACGCCATGCGCGAGCCGTGGCGCGCCGACGGCTTCGTGCCGGACGGCGTCCGATCGATCCAGCTGGCCCCGTCCCACTCCCAGGTGTCCTGCAGCCGGCCGGTCGTCTCGTCGATGCCGCCGAACAGGACGACCCGGTTGCGGCCGCTGTCCCAGACCATCGACGCGTTGAAGCGAGGGGTCGGCTGGCCGGTCGTGAGCGGATGTTTGGTCCATGTCTGCGCCGTGCCGTCCCACTCCCACCACTCCGGGTGAATGAAACCGGCGCTCGGCTGCCAGCCGCCGAACATGATCGTCTTCTTGCGGATCGTGTCATAGACCATCGAGTGCCCGGAACGATCGTAAGGAAGGTTGGTCGCCAGCCCGGGCGGCGTGCGCTGGTTCCAGTTCCCCTTCATCGAGTCCCACTCCCACAGGTCGCCGTAGTGGGGCCCGCTGGTGGCGCCGCGCCCCCCGAACATCACGATGCGTTTTTGGTCGGCGTCGTAGGCCATCGCGTGGTCGTAGCGCGCGGAGGGCCAGCTGCCCCACAGGCTGTTCCACGTCGCCGGGTTCGTCACCGCCGCCGACTGGAACGTCGTCACCGCGGCGTCGGCCGGGTCGGAGGCGTTCGCCCCGCCGCGCGAGCCGCAGCCCGTTCCGGAACACGCGAGCACGACGCCGGCCATGGCTGCCGCCACGCGCCCGCCCCCCTCGTAAGAGAATCTGGGCCTGGTCATCAAATCGGTCCCCTTCGTTGAAACAACGTCCGATCGCGGACGTTTGCCGTGAAAACGGTACGCTGGCGTGAACGAGCAAGGCAAGCGGATATTCCATGACAACGCGCGGGCGTGTAATGTGACGGCGATGCGGCCAACGCGGACCACCACCGTCGCGACAGCGGCGCTGGCGGTGCTGTTCACGTCGACGGCGCCGGCGCTGGTCGGCGGCGGGCGCGCGGCCGCCGCGGCCTCGGTGGACCCGGCGGCGGCGCGACGCGATGAAGCAAAGGCGGCGTTCACGCGTGGAAACACCGCGTACAACCTGGGGAAATACGACGACGCCATCGCGGAGTTCGAACGCGCGTACGCGCTATCGCGGCTGCCCGAGATCCTGTTCAACCTCGGTCAGTGCTACCGCAAGCAATGGGAGGCCGACCGCCGCAGCGAGCTCGGTCGCCGCGCGCTGCACTATTACGAAGCGCTGGTGCGCGAGGCGCCGACCACGAAGGTCCGCCCCGACGCCGAGCAGTTCATCACCGAGATCGGACCGGCGGTGGCTGCCGCCGAGGCCCGTGAGCGGCAGCGAACGATCGCCTCCGCCAAGGGGAGCGAGGCGCTGAAGCTCGCCCAGGGGATGTTCGCGTCCGGCCACTTCAACGACGCGGCGGGCGTCCTCGACCGGCTGCTGCGCGAGCCCGAAAGCACGCGCGAGTTGCTGGCGGAGGCCTACCTGCTGCGCGGGCGCGTCGCCGCCGGCGTGGGCGACCCGCTGGCCGCCGAGGCCCAATTCCGGCGCGCTCTCGAGCTGCGTCCGGCGCTCGAGATCCCCGACGCGCGCGGCCAGGAGGTCGCGGCGCTGGACGCCGCGCGCAAGACGATGGGTGGCGGGCTGCGGCTGGTGCAGACGCCGCCCGGCGAGGCCGTCCCGAACCAGATCGCGCGCATCGACGTCAGGATCGAGGGCGACAGCGAGAAGCTGGTGACGGAGCTGGAGCTGGGCTACCGGGCGGCGGACACGGGCGCGTTCACGACCACGCGCGCCAAGCCGCCGGTGACGCTGGCCGTCCCCGGGCCAATCCTCTCGCCGGGCGCGCGCGTCGACTACTACGTGCGCGCGCTGGACGAGCACGGCAGTGTCCTGGCCGAGAGCGGCACGCCGACACTGCCCTTCCGGCTGCAGGTCGCGACACCGATCGACCTGCGGCGCGAGCCTGCGCACTTTTACCAGAAGTGGTGGTTCTGGACGCTGGTCGGCGCGGCGGCGGCCGGCGCGGGAGCGATCACCTACTTCGAGACGCGGCCCACGGACAGCAACGAGCTGGTTATCCCGGGAATGACCGCGCAATGACGATGCGGCGCCATCACTTCATCGTCTGTGGGTTGGCCGCGGCGGCGGCGGTTGCGGCGGCGGCGTGCTCCGAGGAGGAGCCAGGGCCCGGCATCGCGGTCAGCGTCGACCTCGCGCAGTTCGCGCCGGAGGCGCGGATCCTCAGGATCGCGTTCAGCGCCAACGGCGGCGGCTTCGTCGCGCAAATGCCAGGGAACGTGGACGGCGTGGGCGTGGCGACCGAAGACCTCGACGGCGACGGCGCGCTGGAGCTGGTGACCGAGTTCTTCAACCCGGGCGCGTCGATCTCGTTCCGTGTCGCGACCGGCAACCAGACGCCGTTGACGGTGTCGGCACAGGCGCTGGCGTTCAATGACAGCACCATCATCGCGGGGGCCGACAGCGATCCGGCCGGCACCGCCCTGCCCGTCGGCGGCCGGGCATCGATCGCGCTCACGCTGGCCGAGCGCACAGGAGGCGTGATCGGACCCGACACGCGCACCACCGACATCAAGACCGTGGCGCCCGACATCGCCGTCAACACCGCCGCCCTCGCGCACTTCTCGGCGGTCGCCGTGTGCGACGCCGACGGCGACGGCACGCAGGATCTGGTGCTCGGCGCGCCCGAGACCGAATACCTGCTCGGATCCGTCGGTGCCGTCTACGTCGTGTTCGGCACCAACGGACTGGGGAGCGCGATCGATTTCGGCGATGCCACCACGCTGATGGAGTTTCACTTCTTCGGGGAAAACCCGGGCGATCAGCTGGGTGCCTCGCTCGCGTGCGCGGATCTGAACGGGGACGACATCGGCGATCTGATCGTCGGCGCGCCCGGCGCGGGACGGGTCTATGCGGTGTTCGGCGGCCTTGACCTCCCCATGCGGACGGTCACGCCGGGAACCACCGGCGACACCAGCCCGGACGTCACCTGGGTGAGCGCGGCCGGGGGCCGTTTTGGAGCGAAGCTGATCGCCGCCGAGCTCGACGGCGACCGGAGCGCCGAGATCCTCGTCTCCGCGCCCGGGAGCACGAAGGTCCACCTGCTCGCGGGTGTCGACCGCCCGATCGCCGCGCCGATCGATGTCGACGGCACCGACCACGTCACGTTCTCGAACGTCGTCGCCACGTCGCTGGCGATGGGCGATCTGACCCGATCGGGCGCCGCCGACGTCATCATCGGCGACGCCGAGGCCAAGATGGTCAACTCGACGATCTCGCGCGGCGTGGTCTACGGTTTTCCGTCGGTGATGCTGGACGGCACCACGCAATACGACGTGCAGGCGACCGACGCCCTGGGGCCCGGCCTGGTCATGTTCGGCGGCGAGGACATGCAGTTCGGCGCGGCGGTGCTGGCGCTCGACACCACCGGCGGCGGTCAGGACCTGATCGTGGGCGCGCCCGGCGCCAACGAGGCGGCGGGCGCGTTCTACCTGTACGAGGGCGACAGCGCGTTCTTCGAGGTCAAGATGCGGGACTACCTGGAGAACGACGCGGTCAAGGTGGGCCCGATCGCCAACGGTCGCTTCGGCGCCGCGCTGGCCGGCACGCCCAGCGGCACAGCCCCCAGCTACAGCAAGTGGGACCTTCTGGTGGGCGCATACACGACCAGCCGCGGTGACGGGCGCCCGCTGGTCGGCGCCGCCTACCTGTTCGGCGGCGGGCCCGGCTGGCCTTTCCCGCTGTACGAGCAGGTGTTCGGCGCGGAGAGCGGCGATCAGCTCGGCGCCGTCGTCGCCGGCGGCCAGGTCAACCCGGGCGACACCGTCGGCGATCTCGTGATGATCGCGCCGTTCGCTCAGTTCGGCGGGGCCGCGTCGGGCGCCGTCTACGTCCGCTTCAATCACTACGTCCGATAGCGCCGTCGAGCCGGCGACTGACGCTCACGGGCTCGCGGGCGCGGTGCCGAACAGCGCCGCGAGGCTGCTGCCGAACCCGACGTTGCCCGTGAAGGAGAACTGCTGCGGGGCCAAGATCTGGAGGGGGAGCTCGCGCGCGGCCCCCGCCAGATAGATGTACACCTTCCCGTTCTCGGGCGTGGCGACGACCAGGTCGTCGCCGCCGTCACCGTCGATGTCGCCCGCGGCGGCGACGATCGCACGCAGGTCGCCCCCCTCGAAATCGTGCCCGGCGATGAACAGCGGCGCGAACGCGCGGCAGCCGTTGGTCCCGCAACCGGTCGGCGCGCCGAAGTAGACCCGCTCACGTTCGGGAAAGCCCTCCACCGCGCTCAGGCTCGAAACCACGTCCGCGTAGCCATCCCCGTCGACGTCACCGGCGGCGGCGAAGACAGTCTCGCCCGCCTGAATGAACCGCAGCCGCCCCGGGTCGACGCCCGCGGGCGAGCCCGGGAGAATGGCCTGGCCCGCGGCGAAGTCGGTCAGGCCGTCGCCGTCGTCATCGCCCACGAAGTCCGCGGGCGCGCCGGGCGTGAAGTTGGTCTGCGCCGTGAAATCCTTTCCGTTGCCGAGGTAGATGACGCCGCCCACGAGAACGTCGGGATTGCCGTCGCCGTTGACGTCGCCCGGGCCCTGCACGGTCAGCGCGTTGCCGCCCGCCTTGCCCGCCAGCGTGAACGCCGCCTTGGCCACGACGCCGTTGGCGCTGCCGAGATAGACCTGCGCGATCTCGAGGCCGCCGACGACGATGTCGCCGTAGCCGTCGCCGTCGACGTCGCCCGCGCTTGCCGTGGTCATGCCGAACCCGGAGGTGACGAGCGGGCCGGGCGACAGCGTGAGGCCCATGCTCGGGCCCGCGGCGCCGCCGTTGTAGATCGTGACGACCTCCCCCGGATCGCCGCCCGACGCGACCGCGAGATCGACGAAGCCGTCGCCATTCAGGTCGCCGACCGCCGCGATCCCGCGACCGAACTGGGCACCGCCGGTCAGCGTCACGTCGATCGCCGGGACCGGGAAGAAACGCCCGAACGACACCGGCACGGTCCCGGTTCCGCCGCTCGGGACGCCGATCGCGACGTCGGCCAGGCCGTCGCCGTTGTAATCGGGCACGACCCCGAACGCCGTGGTCAGGCCGCTGTCACGCGACGGGATCACCAGCTGCCAGACCGCGCTGGGGCCGTGATGCGAAACCAGCCGCCAGAACAGCGTCCCGGCGGGCAGCGGCGTCTCGGGCTGGGCCCGACCGTCCTTGCCGTACAGGGACTCGATCACCTGGGCGCAGGCGCGGTCGTAGCAGATGTCGACGCGCGCGGACCGTCCTTCGTTGAATGAGAACACCGGCTGCCGGCTGCCGCTGACGCTGCCCGACAGGGGCGCCATCGGACGGATGGCGCCGCCTCTGTTCCGGACGATCCCCGAAGCGCTCACGTCGCGCCCAGGCTCGTCGTCGCCGCACCCGACCGTCACGGCGGCGAACATCGCCGCGTACAGCCACTTCGCCCAGCTCCGCCCACGCCGCCGCCTCACGTACCGCATCGTCCACCCCCTCGCCAGACCCGTGATGCAACCTCGCCATCGGCCGCGGCCAGTCAATCAACGCGCGCGGCAATCAGGCCGTCTCCGACGGTGGAACGACCGAGGCGCGCGCCTTCAGCGGGCGGTCAGCGTTGCCAGGCGTGCAGGATCTCGTCGACGCGCGCGTCGGCGGCCTGATCGACGGCCTGGCGGGCGGGCTCCGCGTCGAACCAGGCGACGGTGTCGCGGATCCCCTCGGCGAACGGGATCCGGCACGCCCAGCCGGGGACGAAGCTCTTGATCTTCGAGTTGTCGAACAGCGCGTTCCAGCTCTTGTCGCCGATCAGACCGGCGCCCGTGTCCGGATCCAGCTTGCCGATGAACGCGCTCGGCACGTGCACGATCTGCGGCTCGACACCGGCGGCGCGGCCGACCAGCCGCAGGATCTGGTCCCACGTCAGCCACTCGTCCGACGTGATGTGGAACGCGTGGCCCAGCGCGCGCGGGTTGCCGAGCAGTCCGATGAACGCGCGGCCGAAGTCGTCGGCGTGGGTCAGCGTCCACAGCGACGTCCCCTCGCCGTGAACGATCACCGGCTTGCCGCGCCTGATGCGGTCGATGATCGTGTAGTCGGACTTGCCGACCGCGACCGGGACGATCGTGTCGTAGGTGTGCGACGGCCGGACGATCGTCATCGGGAAGCCGGTCTCGCGGTGCGCCGCCATCAGGCGCTCCTCGCACGCGATCTTGTTGCGCGAGTACTCCCAGTACGGGTTCACGAGCGGCGTCGATTCGGTGATCACCGGGTGCGCGGGCGGCTTCTGGTACGCCGACGCCGAGCTGATGAACACGAACTGCCCGGTCGACGCGGCCTCGGGCCCGCCGCTGAACCAGGCGAGGTTGCGCTCGATGTGCGGCACCGTGAACGCGATCCAGTCGGCGACGACGTCGTAGCGGGCGCCGCGCAGGGCCTCCGGGATCGGGCCGGCGTGGATGTCGTGTTCGATCAGGCGCACGCCCTTCGGGAGGTGGGCCTTCAGCCGCTTGCCGCGGTTGAGGAGGTGCACCTCGTGCCCCTGCTCGACCAGCATGTGCGTGATCGTCGAGCTGATGTTCCCGGTACCGCCGATGAACAGGATCTTCATCGCCGCCACTATATCCTCGGGCCGGCGGCCCGGGCTACCGGCAGGACGATCCCTGGCCCGCGTCGCCCGGCGGGGTTACGTTGCGGCCATGAAAACCCGGGCTGCCGTCGCGTACGAAGCAGGTAAACCGCTGGTCGTCGAAGACGTCGAGCTGGAGGGGCCCAAGGCGGGCGAGGTCCTGGTCGAGATCAAGGCCACCGGGGTCTGTCACACCGACGAGTTCACGCTGTCCGGCGCCGATCCCGAAGGCCTGTTCCCCGCGATCCTGGGGCACGAGGGGGCGGGCGTTGTCCTCGAGATCGGGGCCGGCGTGACCAACGTGCAGGTGGGCGACCACGTCATCCCGCTCTACACGCCCGAATGTCGCGCGTGTAAGTCCTGCCTCAGCCGGAAGACGAACCTCTGTACCGCGATCCGCGCCACCCAGGGGAAAGGCCTGATGCCCGACGGCACCAGCCGGTTTTCGCGCGGCACATCCAGGATCCACCACTACATGGGTTGCTCGACGTTCTCGCAACACACCGTGTTGCCCGAGATCGCGCTCGCCAAGATCCGTCCCGATGCGCCTTTCGACAAGGTCTGTTACATCGGCTGCGGCGTCACGACCGGCATCGGCGCCGTCTTGTGGACCGCCAAGGTTCCCCCGGGATCGAACGTGGTCGTGTTCGGCCTGGGCGGCATCGGGTTGAACGTCGTCCAGGGCGCGCGTATCGCCGGGGCCGACAAGATCATCGGCGTCGATCTCAACCCGGCGCGCGAGGCGCTCGCCCGCCGTTTCGGATTGACCGACTTCGTGAACCCGAAGGCTCTCAAAGGCGATCTCGTCCCCCACCTCGTCGAGCTGACCGGCGGCGGTGCCGACTACAGCTTCGAGTGCGTCGGCAACGTCGATCTCATGCGCCAGGCGCTCGAGTGCTGCCACCGCGGCTGGGGTGAATCGATCATCATCGGCGTCGCGGGGGCGGGGCAGGAGATCCGGACGCGGCCGTTTCAGCTCGTCACCGGCCGGGTGTGGCGGGGCACCGCGTTCGGCGGCGCCCGCGGCCACACCGACGTGCCCCGGATCGTCGACTGGTACATGAACGGCAAGATCGACATTGACAGCCTGATCACGCACAAGCTCCCGCTGGCGCGCATCAACGAAGCGTTCGACCTGATGCACGCCGGCGAGTCCATCCGCACGGTCGTCGAGTTCTCATGAGCGACGCGCTCGAAACGCTCTCGGAGCAGCGCTGCTTCGAGGGCGTGCAGGGCTTCTACCGCCACGCGTCTGCCGCAACGGGTGGACCGATGCGCTTCTCGGTCTTCGTCCCCGAACGGGGCAGGCCATCACCCTGCCCCGCCCTCTATTACCTCGCCGGACTCGAATGCACCGAGCAGACGTTCGTCATCAAGGCGGGCGCCCAGCGGATCGCCGCGGCGCTGGGCCTGGCCCTGGTCACGTGCGACACGAGCCCGCGGTCGGCGCGCTATCCGGGCGACGACGCCGACTGGGACTTCGGCCAGAGCGCCAGCTTCTACGTCGACGCCACCCAGGAGCCCTGGCGGCAGTCCTATCGCATGGACACCTACGTCACGCGCGAGCTCCCCGCGATCGTGGAGCAGCACTTCCCTATCGTGCCCGGCGTACGCGGCATCTTCGGGCACTCGATGGGCGGCCACGGCGCGCTGGCGCTGGCCCTGCGCAACCCGGAGCTGTATCGCAGCGTGTCCGCGTTCGCGCCCGTCGTGGCGCCGTCGCGGGTCCCGTGGGGTCAGAAGGCGTTCACCGGCTACCTCGGCGACGACCGTGCCTCCTGGTCGCCATACGACGCCTGCGATCTGGTCCGCGCGCGGCCGCGCGGCGATACCGTGCTGGTCGATGTCGGCACCGCCGACAAATTTCTCGAACGGGAGCTCAAGCCCGAACTGTTCGAAGCGGCGTGCGCCGACGCGGGTCAGAAGCTGGAGCTCCGGCGCCACCCCGGTTACGACCACAGCTACTACTTCATCGCGACCTTCGTCGCCGACCACCTCGCGCACCACGCCCGCGCCCTGACGGCGTAGGCGCTGCCGCGTCTCAGGCCTTGAGCACGCCGGCCGCCTTGGCCGTGTAGGTGGCGATGTAGTCCATCAGGGCGGGCGACAGGCAGTCGTACGGCGGCAGCCCGAGCTCGTTGAGGCGCGCGCGCACAGCCGCCATCTGATCGGGCTTGGTGCCCGACTCGATGATCGACGAGACGAACGCGGCGAAGGTGGGCGGCTCCCAGCCCTGTTCGGCCGCGCGCTCGGTGTGGATGAAGACCAGCCCGGTGAACGGGTGGTTGGGCCGTTCGACCGGCCCCTGCATGTGGACGCCGCACGCGCGGCAGGCGTGGCGGATGATGAGCGCGTTCGGGTTGATGATCTTGAGCTTGTCGCCGTTCTTGCTCACGCGAACCTTGTCGCGCGGCGCCACGGCGATCTGGGCGAACAAGGCCCCTTCCGGCTTCCAGCACTGCGTGCAGCCGCACACGTGGTTGTGCGCGCACTGCCCGGTGATGACCACCTCGACAGGATCGGTGGCGCACAAGCAGCGCAGCGTGCCTCCTGCGAAATCCTTGGCGGCCGGCTTCATTCCCTTGTCGACAGCAGGGTGAATCGCGATCTGAGCCATGGCGGAGCCCTCCCGCCAGGAACTTGGGTCGTCGCGTCGTTTGCGCAATGTTTCGTGATGGTCAATTCGACCGCGATCGGCTCAGGTCGGGCCGGGCCGAACCGATGGGTGTGGAGACCGACACCCACATGCGGCTCCACAGCGCGGCTCACCAGCTCCCTCTCCCCGAACCGGCGGCTCCCGAGTCGGGCCCGTCCTTGCGCCGCCTGCTGGCGGCCGACGCGATCGTCACCCACTTCCAGCCGATCTTCTCCGTTCGCCAGCGAAGCATCGTGGGGATGGAAGCGCTCTGCCGCGGGCAGTGGTCGAACGGCCGGCTGATCGCCCCGTACGACCTGTTCAAGATGGCTGCCGCCGAGCACCTCGGCGCGGAGCTCGAGAGCGTTTGCCGGCAGACCGCGGTCCAGACGTTTGCCGGCCTGGGCGCCCGGCCCGACGAGCTGCTGCTGTTCTTGAACCTCGATCTCGGCGCCGGCACCGACGACCACGAGGAGCTGCCGGCGGCGCTGGCGGCGCTGGTGCGGGGATCGAACCTGCTTCCCCGCAACGTCGCGGTGGAGTTCCTCGAGGAGCGCCTGGAGGACGTCGGCCGCTTCGGCGCGCTGGCGGACGCGCTGCGGGAGCATGGCTTCCTCGTGGTCCTGGACGACGTCGGCGCCGGACACTCCAACCTCGATCGGATCCCGCTGTTCCGCCCCGACGTGATCAAGGTCGACCGCAGCCTGATCAGCGGGGTGGGCGACGATTTCTACAAACAGGAAACGCTGAAGAGCCTGGTGAACCTGAGCCGCCGCGTCGGCGCGCTGGTGGTGGCGGAGGGGATCGAGACCGACGCCGAGGCGATCGTCGCCCTGGAGCTGGGGGTCGATCTGCTGCAGGGATTCTTCCTGAGCCGGCCCGTGCCCGCGAGCGCGTTCGACGGCGGCGTGCGCGTGGCGCGCGGCATCGAGCAGCTCGCCCACCGCTTCAAGAGCCACATGGTCGGCGAGATCAACGAGCGCAAGCGCCAGCATCGGCGCTTCAACGTGATCCAGAACGGCATCCTGTGCGACCTGACGAACGCGAAGGCCGCCGAGTTCGACGAGATCCTGCTGCACCTGATCGACGACTTCCCGAAGGTCGAGTGCGTGTACGTCCTGGACGACGCCGGGATTCAGGTCACCGAGACGATCTGTAACGCCGCGGTCACGCAGCGGCCGGGCGCGGCCATGTTCCGGCCGGCGCGCAAGGGAACCGACCACTCGCTGAAGGAGTACTACTACGTGCTCATCGACGTGGAGCTGCAGCGCTACACGACCGATCCGTACGTGTCGCTGGCGAGCGGAAATCTTTGCCGCACCATCAGCACCTGCTTCCGCGACGCCGCGAACAACCGTCTCTACGTGCTCTGCGTCGACGTGAACCCGTAGCGGCGCGCGAGTGTGCGCCGGATCACCGGGCGCGCGCGAACACTTGACAGATCCGCGGCGCCGAGCGGAAGTGGATCAAACAACTGCGAGGTCACTTATGTCGGTTGCGGGGGATCGGAGAGCGGGTTCGGGTGTGCCGGTGAGCGCGCGCGCCCTGCGTGCGGCGGGCGTTGCGGCGCTGGCGCTGGCCTTCGGATGCGCCGAGCGCACGCCGACGGTGGCAGGCGAAGCGCCTTCCGCCGCCACGGAGACGCCCACCCCCGCAGCGCCGTTGCCGCCGCAGGCGCCGATCGCGGCGGGCCCGTCGCTGCGCCCGCGCAGGCCTTTGCCGGCGCCGGTCGCGATGCCCGGAGGCGGCACCCTGATCGACCTGCGGGGCGCCGGCCGGCACGTGCGCGCGCTCGAGCGGCAGCCGGACGGCACGGTCAAGCAGGTTTGTGTGGAAGCGCCCGAGATGCTGGCGCCGGCCGGGGGCTCGCGATGAGCGGCCGGCGGGTCACGCGGCTCGCGCTCGCGGCCGCGCTGGTGGTGCTCGCGTGGCCGTCCCACGCCGCGGCGAAGTCCACGTTCGTCGTCAACAACGTGGACCCCGCGGGGACCGGCTTCAACGACCCGACGCCGGCGACGCCGATCGGCGGCAACCCCGGCACGACCGTCGGGGCGCAGCGGCTCGCGGCGTTTCGCGAGGCGGCCAACATCTGGGCGGCGGCGCTCGACAGCCGCGTGCCCATCGTGATCGACGCGCGCTTCGGGCCCCTGGCGTGCACCGCCGGCCGGATCCAGCTGGGCGAGGCGGGTGCGACCGGGCTGGTGGCGAACCGCCCCGGCCTCCCACAGAACATCTACATCCCCATGCCGCTCGCCGATCGCCTCGCCGAGGTGGATCTGGTTCCCGGCGAGGCCGACATCGAAGCCACCTTCAGCGGCAACCTGCGCCAGTGCAGCAGCATCGCGCAGGACTGGTACTACGGGTTCGACGGCAAGCCGCGGGCAAACGACATCGATCTGATCTCGGTCGTGCTGCACGAGCTCGGTCACGGTCTCGGATTCTCGAGCGGCGTCGACGACGACACCGGCGCGCTCCTGGGGACGGGATTGATCGACTCCTTCAGCGCGCACATCTTCGACAACGGCACCGGCAAAGCCTGGACGGCGATGAGCAACGCGGAGCGTGCCGCCTCCGTGCGCAACGTTCGCCACCTGGTATGGAATGGTGAAAACGTCACCAGGGTGGCGCCGCTCGTGCTCGAGAAGGGCGCGCCACGGCTGCGTGTGACGCCGATGCCGGCCGGGTTCCGCGGCGCGCTCGGCGAGGCGAACTTCGGTCCGCTCCTGTCGGCCGGCGCGGTGACGGGCGCGATCCGACTCGGCACCCCGGTCGACGGCTGCGCGGTGGCCCCCAATTACAACGGCGCGATCGTGCTGTTCCAGTCGGGCGTGTGCCCGTCGGCGCAGAAGGCCGACCTCGCCGAGGCCGGAGGCGCCGCCGCCATTTTGATCACCGATCCGGAGGGGCTCTCACCGCCCTCTTCGGTCGTCGTGCCGCCGGATCAGGAGGCGATGTTTCCCGTGCAAGTGCCGGTCCTTGGCATCAGCACCGCCGATGCAAACCTCCTGATAGCGGCGGGTAGCAGCGCCTCGCTGACGCTGGACGCCGAGGCCGCGCGGTCGGTCGGCCTCGATGAGCAGGGGCGCATGTACCTCTACGCGAGCGATCCGATCGTTCCCGGCTCGACGGTGTCGCACTGGGATCCGATCGCCCGCCCCAACCTCATGCTGGAGCCGACCTCCGGCTACGACGTCAGCCACGACATCCGCCTGGAGGTGGCGTTGCTGCGCGACATCGGCTGGACCCCGTTCTGCGGCAACGGACGGCTCGATCCCGACGAGGCCTGCGACAGCGGCGCGAACAACAGCGACACCACGCCGGGCGCCTGCCGCTCGACCTGTGTGGCCGCCCGCTGCGGTGACGCCGTGATGGATCCGGGAGAGGCGTGCGACAACGGCGCCAGCAACAGCGACACCATGCCCGGCGCCTGCCGCTCGACCTGCGTGAAGGCCCGCTGCGGTGATGGGGTCGCCGATCCCGGGGAGGCGTGCGACAACGGCGCCAGCAACAGCGACACGGCATCCGGCGCGTGCCGTTCGACCTGCGTGGCGGCCCGCTGCGGCGATCAGGTCATGGACCCGGGCGAGACCTGCGACGACGGCCCGAACAACAGCGACACCATGCCGGGCGCCTGCCGGGCGCTCTGCGTGAAGGCGGCCTGCGGCGACGGCGTCATCGATCCGGGCGAGATCTGCGACGACGGCCCGCAGAACGCCGCCGGCGCCGCCTGCACGCCGCAGTGCCAGCGGCCGGCGCCCGACAAGGGCTGCGGCTGTGCGGTCAGCAGCGGTGCGTCCGATGCGGGTGCGCTGGCGGGATTGCTGGCGGCGCTGCTGCTCGCCGGCGTCCGGCGGCGGCGTCATCGCGCTGTCAGTCGCTCCGCGCCGCAGGCGCGGTGTGCGACTGTTGTTTTTTCAGGTAGCCGATATCCCGCGCTTCGCGCGGGATCGGCTAGCTGCTCGACTGGCAGCTGAGCGCGGTCAGGTCGCAGGAGAAGCTGGCGTTGGCGCCCTGGATGCCCAGGGTGGTTCCGATCGTGACGATCGCGTCGCCGCCGCCCGCCGGCACCCTGAACTTCACCGACGTGCCGTCGACCTCGAAATCGAACGACGCCGACTTCGTCTGATCGCCGGTGGTGATCGAGCCGTTGAAGATCACCAGGTAGTTTGCGTCCGCGGCGGTCGAGGGCACCGGCGCCAGGAGGTAGATGATCAGCGTGCCGTCGAGCGTGGCGTTCACGACCGTCGGGGCCACGACGATGGCGCCGCTGCTGCTGGCCGGCGGAACACGGACGCGACAGGCGGTGGCCGTCGCCCACGCCTCCGGGTTGAGCTGGCCGGTGTCGACGATGGCGGTCAGATCGAGCGCGCCGTTGGTGGCCTCGTCAGGCGCGCTCGCCGGATCGTCCCAGCCCGCGCAGATGCGGTGAATGTTGGCGACGAGCGTCAACTGCGCCCGCTTCGACTTCGGCTCGCTCGTGGGATCGGTGGGAATGCTGCCGTCGTCCAGGCGCGCGCGCAGCCGCACCAGCAGGTCGGAGACGACGCCCGGGAACCAGTCGGGCCCTATGTCCTGGAGGCGGGCCCGGGCGTCGGCGGCGGCCTGCTGGATGTTGCCGACGTTCAGCGTCGCGGTCGGGGCGTCGTAGAGCGCGACCAGCTGCTGTGTCTCCGCCGCCATCGGCGGCTCGGGCAGCGTGATCGTCTCCTGGTCGCACCCGATCGCCAGCGCGACGGCGGCGGCGGACAGCAGCACGCCGGCAGCGGTCCGCTTCACAGCACCACCGCGAGCGACAGGTCGGGCACGAAGGTCTTGCTGGTGTTGGCGATGTTGAGGCCGGGGAGGAAGTAGTAGCCATAGCCCCCGCCCACGACCATGTGGAAGTGCTTCCACAGCACCGCGATGCCGCCGATCACCTCCCACGGGTGCTTGATCCCGGGCGTGAGCTGGCCGGTCATCGTGGCAGTCGTGTAAGGATCGACCGAGCTGCTGCCTTCGAAGGGAATATCGGCCACGTAGACCTGGTAGCGTCCGGTTGCGGTCAGGGAAAAGATCCGAGTGAGCCGATACTGCAGCATCAGGCCCAGCTGGCCGGCGCGGATCGGGGCCCCGCCGTTGAACTGGGCCTTCGAGAGATCACCCGTTCCCTGTACCCGGGCGAAGATGTAGGTCGCCTCGCCGTGCAGGTAGAAGCGCGAATGCGCCTTCGCCGTCGCGAACAGCGAGATCGGGACGTCGATCAGATGGCCGTCGACGCCGTTCTTGTCGAGCCTCGCGTAGTAGCCTGAGACCTTCAGCGCAAGCCAGATCGGGTCGCGCTCCAGAAACTGGAACTTGACGTGGAAGTTGGGCACCAGGACGTCCACGACCGCCCGCGCCGCCCAGGCGGGCGGTTCGGTTCCGATGGAGAGCTGGCGGAGGATTCCGTATTCGAACGCCAGGATGCCCAGCTTCAGCGTGTTCCTGCCGACCATGAAGGCCGTCCGCTCGTCCAGCCGCGGGATCTGCTCCTCCTGCGGCTTCGGCGCGGGCGGCAGCGCCTGGGCGGTCGTGGTCTCGACCGTGGTGGTGGTGGTCCCGCCTTCCGTCGTGGTCGTGGCGGTTGTCGTCGTCGTGTCGGCGGGCGCCTGCGCCAGCGCGGGCGATGCGCCCGCCAGCGCGCTCGCGACGAGGGTAAGCGCGATGACTGTTCTGCTGGACATGCTGTTCAGGTTTGGACCCGGACCGCGCAACGCCAGCTCGACGGTTCCTGTTTGAGTGAAGTGCCTACGGTCCGTCCCCCGCTCGTTTCGGACGGACAGCAGCGACGAAAAAAGGGGCGCCCCGATCGGAGCGCCCCACGCGGTGTTCGACCGCTGTTGCGTCGTTACTTGCTTGGCGGCTGGATCGCCGTGGCCACCGCCTCGGTGTACTGCAGCTGGACGACCTGGCCCGG
>Ga0111538_10003496_pt1 | contig 21939 bp, 24 predicted proteins | sample SoiMethybrSBSTD1_FD_79669 | JGI IMG/M metagenome (GOLD analysis project Ga0111538, IMG submission 79669) | Bulk soil microbial communities from a Populus tree surrounding site in Tennessee, USA - Soil MetaG P. TD hybrid SBSTD1 (version 2)... | ecosystem: Environmental > Terrestrial > Soil >... | reverse complement strand
TCCCACGGTGGTCCAACTGGCCGGACAGTCTAAAAAATACGGACACGAGATCGCAGATGATTGATGTGCGAGGGTGGCCAATGTTCGCGCTGCGATCCGAACACCTCCAACAGCGTTGGGAGTCCGGCATCGCGCTTGCTCCGAAGAGAGCAGGATCAAAGAACGTGTTCCAGCAGCGGGCGCTCCCAGTGGCCCCTCTCTGGCCCGGCTTCGCGATCAACGCGGTGTTCTATGCGGCGATCTTGTGGTTGCTGTTCGCAGCGCCCTTCGCGCTGCGAAGATGGCGGCGCATCAAGCGCGGCCTGTGCCCGAAGTGTGCGTATCCCGTCGGCACCAGCGAAGTCTGCACCGAGTGCGGCGCGGCCGTCACAAAGCAGAAAGCAGAAACACATAAAGCATAAGGCCTCAGTCCTCAGCACTCAGCACTCAGGACTCGCCGATACGATTGCCCTCGCGCATGCAGCAGTCCTTTCCTGCCGGCGGCCGGCCGCCTCATCAATCCCCACTCCAGCCGTTTGCCGATCAGGTGCATCCCGATGCCCTGGCCGAGGTGCTGGCGTGGCGCGATGATCCGGAACTCCACAGCCTGCATGTGAAACTGCGCTCGCACACGGAGCGCAAGCCGTTCTTCGACACGTGGGCCGAAGCGATGGTCGCGCGGCACCTGCGTTCGCGCGGCTGCACGGTGGCTTTTGAAGTGCCGACGCCGCACGATCGCCGCGCGGATTTCGAAGTGCAGCGCGAGGGCCTGCGCTTCTGCCTGCATCTCAAGCGCATCGACACCGACAGGCCGGCCCATCGGCACCTGGTGGTGTCATCGCGCCTGCGTGTGCTGGAGCGCATTCGCCAGCCGTACGTGGTTCAGGTGCGCTGGCACGAAGGCCTGACCGACGACCAGATGCAACTGCTGGTGCAGCAGGCCGAGCCGTTCATTCAGAGCGGGCACGTGGGCGATGAGATGGTGGCGCGCGATCACGACGGCCGCGAGATCGGCGGCGTGCGCATCGTCGCGCCGCATTCCGGACAGTGGGGGGGCGGGGGCGGCGGGCCGCGCGGGGGGGGCGGGGGGGCCGAGCATGTGAGTGTGACCATCGGCCTGCCCGAGGGGTTCATCGATCTCTCGCCGCGCATGCGACGGCTGCTGCGTCGAGCGCACGAGCAGTTCATGCCGAAGACGACGAACGTGATCATGCTTGCGTGCAATCACGATGAGGACATCCGTGATTTTGAATCGGCGCTGCTGGGCTCGCACATCGAGCGCTGGGATCAGTTTCCGCCGCGCGGCAAGCGCATCGCGCATGGGCGGGCGCCCGATGGCTTCTGGCACGCTCGGCGGTATGCGGATTCGGCCTTCGCGGTGTGGATGAAGTTCGCGCCGAGAGAGGATTCGTTCACCAGCAGGCTGTATGTGCGCAAGGAACTGCAGCCGGATGAAGCGGTGGCGGCATTGCTGCGATCGCTGTTTGAATGCGAGTGATCGCGTTGGTATCGTCGGCCCCCCCACAAAGGCCCCCCCACAAGGGCCCCCACAACGACTCGGAGCTCGGAACTCAGAACTCGGAACTCGCTTCATGACCGACCCACGCGTCACCAAACTCGCCAACCTGCTCATCAACTACTCGGTCAAGCTCCGCAAGGGCGAGCATGTGCTGATCGAGACCTTCGACTGTCCCGATGACATCGCCATCGAATGCGTGCGCGCGGCCCGCAAGGCCGGCGGCAATGCGCACGTGGCCATTCGCCACAACCGCGTGATGCGGGCACTCAACGAGACTGCATCGGAGGAAAACCTGAGGGTCTGGGCCGACTACGACCGCCGGCGCATGAGCCTGATGGACTGCTACCTGGGCATTCGCGGCTCGGACAACGTGAGCGAGATGTCGGGCATCGACTCCAAGCAGATGCAGCGCGTCGGCAAGCACTACGCCAAGCCGGTGCATTTCGATCAGCGCGTCAATCACACGCGCTGGTGCGTGCTGCGCTGGCCGACGCCGAGCATGGCGCAACTCGCGCAGGTCTCGACCGAGGCCTTCGAGGAGTTCTATTTCGATGTGTGCACGATGGACTACGCCCGCATGGCCAAGGCCTGCCAGCCGCTGGCCAAACGCATGCGCAACGCGGACAAGGTGCACATCAAGGGCCCGGGCGATACCGACCTGCGCTTCAGCATCAAGAAGATTCCAGTCATTCCCTGCGTGGGCGATCTGAACATTCCCGATGGCGAGTGCTTCACATCGCCGGTGAGGAACTCGGTCAACGGCGTGATCCACTACAACACTCCCACGCTGTACAACGGCATCACCTTCGAGAATGTGCGCCTGGAGTTCCGCAACGGCAAGATCATCAACGCTGAGGCAGGCGATAAGACACGGGAGATCAACGCCATCTTCGACACTGATGAAGGTGCGCGGTACGTGGGCGAGTTCGCAATCGGCTTCAATCCATACATCACGCAGCCGATGAAGGACATTCTCTTCGATGAGAAGATCGCGGGCAGCCTGCACTTCACACCCGGCCGTGCGTATGAGACGGCCGACAACGGCAATCGCTCGGAGATCCACTGGGATCTCGTGCTCATCCAGACGCCCGAATACGGCGGCGGCACAATCGCGTTCGACGATGAGGTCATCCGCCGCGATGGCCTGTTCACAACCAGCGATCTGAAGGCCCTGAACCCGGCGGGGCTGAGGAAAAAGAAGTGAGTTCTAAATCAGCGTAATTCGCGTCTAGGGGCACGCACCCCAACCGACGATGACAAACAGCAGGTCGTTGACGTTCACCACGCCATCGCCGCCCGGCGGTGAAATATCGGCCGGGCATGGAGCGGGGCACGAACCCCACGCGGTGATGACCGCCAACAGATCGTTGACGTTCACGGCGTGATCGTGGTTGGTGTCGCCGGGGCACGCAGGGGCCGGCGCGCCATGCAGCACCCGCATGAAGGCTGGATTGCCCGGCAGGCCGAGATTGATAGCCAGAACGTCGTCGCCGCCGGATTGATCGATGTCGCCGGCGAGGATGAAGGCTGTGGTGCCGCCCATGGAGGCGTTCACCGCCGTGGCAAACAGCATCTGCACGTCGTTGTCATCGTTGCGAAGGGCCTGCAATCGCGACTGTCCCGTGCCAGGATCGGTGGTCAGGAACGCGACATCCGTGTCGCCATCGCCATCCAGGTCCTTGGCGATCAGTGATCGCGGCTGGACGCCGATGGGCAAACGCACCGGAGGTGTAAAGGAGACCGATCGATTGGCGCCGTTCAGCAGGATGCTCATGCCGCCACCGGCTGTATCCAGCGCGACAATATCTGGCAGCCCATCGCCCGTGACGCTGACGGCTTCACACATCGTCGTGCCCATGCCGGCCTGATATTCCAGCGACTGGCCGAACATACCGTTGCGGCTGTCGAAGGGTCGAACCTCAATAAGTGCGGGCGTCGTTATGTCGCCGGCTGCGCGCCGAACCGTGACCAGATCGCCATAGGTGTCGTTGTCGAGGTCCGCCACGACGACGAACTGCGGCGTACGCGGGTGCGTGAACGACGAGCCGGCGCTGAACGTGCCGCTGCCGTTGTTTGTGTAGTGCCGCACCACGCTGCCGATGGCGCTTGCGACCACGATGTCGCATGACTGATCGCCAGGCGCATCGACGATGGCGACGCTCAGCGGCTGCTGGGCGACGGACAGTGACGTTGCGACATTGAGTGCGCCGCTGCCATCCGCCGCATTGAACAGCACCGTCGCCGTATCACTGCCATAATTCGTGACAACAGCGTCGAGGAAGGCATCGCCATTGAGGTATCCGACGTCGATGGAGCGCGGATCGACGCCGATTGTCGCGAGCAGTGGCGTCGAATCGAAACCGAGCCAGTTGCCCAGAGCATCGACACCCAGATTGCGGATGACGGCGAGTTGGCCGGGCGCACTGATCGGCGAGCCGGGTGCAATCAACGCAACGTCGAGATCACCGTCATTGTCGAGATCGGCGAGCCGGCCTCCGACAGGCGACCCCGTCAAAGTCGACGTGCCGCCGTCGTCCAGCGTCAGGAGATTGACCAGCTGGACGACGGACACCCTCACACCGTCGCTGGCATACTCCAAATCCAAGAACAGGCCGCCGTCAAGCAACGGCATTGTCGCGACATCGAAGTGACCTGTGGTCGCCTGCGATTTGATGATGTGAAACTGCTGCCCGATCAGTGGCGTGAATCCTCCGGTGAGATCCACCTGCAGTGCCCCGCCTTCCAGGACCACGTTGCCACCTGCAACGTCGATGACGTCGTGCTCCGTCACTGGAGTCACGCCGCCCAGGCTCATGTGCAGCGTGCCCGGAAACAGCCCGGTGAACGACGTGAACGGGATGATGTTGGCGTGATGAAACGTGCCTTCAATCGTGAACTGGCCGTGCTGGTTGAGCGGGCCTGGCCACAGACCGCCGGCGTTGTAAAGTCCATCGCTGCCCAGCAATGCGGCCTGTCCATACAGCGTACCGGCGATCCAGTTGTAAATGCCGCTGCCAAGAGGCGCGGTGTTGCCTGAGAACGTGCAGTCGTCGAGTGTCAGGGTACCGCCGTTGTAGATCGCGCCGCCGGCGTCGCTCGCGGTGTTGTTGGAGAACGAGCAATCGGTCAGCACTGCCGCGCCGCTGCTGAGCAGCAACGCCGCGCCTTGATGTGGAAACAGGCCACCGGTGTTGCCAGTGAAGTCGCAATCGTCGGCCGTGAAGTTTACGACACCGCTGCTTCCGCTTGAAACAACTCCGCCGCCGGCGTTGTTGCTCATGGTGCATCCAGTCATGGTGAGCATCTTGGCGCCCGAACTCCTGATGGCGCGACCGACATTCAGGTTGAACGTGCAATCGGTGAGCGTAACGGTCGCGCCGGGCTGGGCATCCAGCGGGTTCCACGCCGTATTGCTGGCGAAGACGCAGTTATCGAGCGTCGTGCTGAAGAACGTGTTGCCGAGCACCTTTAGTACGCTCGCGTTGATGCCCGAATTGTTGGTGAACGTGCAATCGACGAAGGCGGCATTGGCCGTCGCCGGCACGGTGACGGCGGACGCCGCTGTGAGAGGCACCGCGGTTGTTCCGTCAAACGTGCAGCCGACGACCTGTGGCGATCCGCCGCCGACGTGCAGCGCCGATGACTCCACCAGTGATTTGTTGCTCACGAAAGCGCAATTCTCAACGAGGCTGTTAAGGTCGACCGAGGCGCCGCCGCCGCGCTGCGTGGCATAGTTGTGGACGACTCGACAGTTGGCAATGACCTGGCCATCCGCATCGCCTCGAATGCCTCCGCCTACCTCATTCGTCCCGCTGTTCTGCTGATTCGAGTTCCCGCCCGTGATGGTGAAGCCATCAACGCGCGGCGGATTCGGACAGAGATTGCACACGGTCGTGACGACGTGATAGACGTTTTCCCCATTGTTGGCGAACGTGCCGACGGTACCATCGTTGCCCAGCAGATCACCGCTGAGCGTTGTGACGTTCCCGACGAAGTCGCGCTGCTCCAGTTCGGTTTCGGTGCCGTCGAATCCTCCGTAAAGCGCAACCCCCGGACCCACGCGGAACGTTGCCGTTCGCTCGCCGCTGCCGGCGTCTGGTAGGTATGTGCCAGCGGTGACCCAAACCTCATGAATGTTCGAGAGCAGGGCCGCCTGTTCCAGCGCCCCGCGCAAGTCATTGCTTGCACTGGCCCACGCTTGGCCGTCCCCGCCGCCCGCGGCGCTAGCCTTCACGTACAGGCGTGCGCCGCTCGTCTGCAGGCTGGTCAGCAGCCGCACAGCCTGATGGTCGCCATCCGGCATCAGAATCTGGTATTGCACGCTGAACGCGAAGGCTGGCGGCAGGGAGGGCAGATTCAACGTGGCGAACGTGCCGCTCTGCGAGCTCGCAACGACGAAACGCTGATCGCCGGCCAGCGTCGGCGCGAATCCTGCCAACGTGGTGACCGTCAGCGTGCCGCCCATGGTCGCCCCACCATTCACGATGAGACGGTCGTACCCGCTTGGTGTGTAGTTCTGCACTTCGACGTTCAACACGCCCGCGGCCGACTGCATATATGAGCCGTTGATCGTGATCACACCCGGCGAAGCACCAGGCGCGACCTGTCCGGAATTCGTGACGTTGCCGTTGACTGTGCCGTTGCCAGTCAACCGGCCTTGTGCGCAGAGAGACACTTGCGGCGCGACAACGGTACCTCCGAGCAGGCGCATTTCCGCATTCCCGGTGCAGCCGACGTTCAGAGTAGCGGCGCTGGACCACATGCCCACATTGATGGCGATCGCACCGGAGTTCCACGTGAGGTTCGTTCCCGACTGCATGGTGATCGCCGACGCGGTCAGCAGGGCTGTCGCGTCATCAAGCAGAAGCGATCCACCGCCTTCCACGGTCAGCCCGTTCATGGTCGCGATCGAATTGAGGCCGTCCAACCCCAACATGCCGCCTGATTGCACGATCGTCGTGGCCGCCACGGTCAGGCCTCCCCCGTCGAGGAGCAGGTTGCCGCCGTTCTGAATCGTGAGCGCATGCGCGAGCGCGCCTGACTGATTGATCACAACGCTGGTGGCAATGAAGACATCCGTTGTGGCGTCAGGCACGGCATTGCCAGCCCAGTTGGCCGGGATGAACCAGGACCCGCCGGGGGGCCCCACATACGTTCCGGGCGGCTGGGGCACTCCCGATCCGTCGAATTCGCATGCGCCCATATCGATGATGGGAGGCGTACCGGTGCCAGTATCGGGCGTTCCGGGGGCGTCGAAGAACCGCGCGTGGCCAAGCACATCGATCGGCACGAATTCGACGATGTTGCCATCGTTGTCATAATCCCCGTAGTCGTTGGGCGCTGATGCGTTGGCGCCGGCATCAATGCAGGGCGACGTCGGCATCAAGCGCAGGTCGTCATCAGCCGTGCCGACCGTGGAGTCAGGACCAAGCGCGTTGATGAACACGGGATTCGCGCCGGTGTTGCCGATGCCGCCCAACGAACCGGTCCATCCCTGAATGCACGTGCGATTGACGCTCAGTGTTCCCGCATCCTTGAGGATTTGCGACGCCTCCGATGTGTTGCCGTTCACGCTGTTGCCCCACAGGATGCTGTTCACGAGTGTGACCGCGCCGACTGTGCGAACGCCGCCCGCCAACCCGGTGGCGGAATTCTGGCTGAAAGTGCTGTTGGCGATCACCACGGCGGTATCGTTTTGCTGCCATATCGCGCCCCCTGCGACGGCGCTGTTGCCGGAGAAATCGCAGTTCAGGATGCGCACCTGGGCCGACACTGTCCCTCCGATGCGCATGGCGCCGCCTTCCTGGCCTCCAGAATTCCCGCGGAACATGCAATTGATGACAACGGCCGTCAAAGTCGTGGTCAGGTTCAGACCGCCGTATAGGCCTCCGGTATTGTGAATGAAATCGCAGTTGCTGATCAGCAGGCTCGCGCCATTGGCCACCAAACCTCCGGTAGAGAATAACGAGGCATTGTTCACAAACGTGCAGTTTCTCACTTCGCCGCTCACCTGAGCCGCGCCAAAGGAGTTGCCGCCGCAATTCTCGAATGTCGAGTCGCGGAGTACCGTCGTGCCGCGAAGGCCGCCCCGCTCATTGTTGGTGAACGTGCATCCTGTCGCTGATCCGCCGCCGCTCATGGATGCGGCGCAGCCGAAGCCACCTCCAAGCGTAACAGCGTTGTTGAGAAACGTGCAGTTCTCCAGCACGCCTGTGCCGGTCATGTAGATCGCCGATCCCTCGAGGTCGGCTCGATTGTCGATGAACTTGCAGTTGCGCAGCGTCGCGCCGCCGCTATCGCCGAATATCGCCGCTCCGCGCTGCATGTTCCCGTCGGCCCGGCCGAGCGTGATCGTGAAGCCGTCAATCACGGTATTGGCAGCCGTATTCTCACTCGCCAGCCGGATGATCCGTCGTGTGTTGTCGGTTGTGACGCCGGCTGTGCCGGTATCGCCCGAAATGGTCGTGACATTGTTGACAGGGTCGCGCTGCGAAGCGTTGGTTTCGTTGCCGACAAACCCTCCCAGCGTCTGGCAGTTTGAGGGCGCGAACCAACTGAACTCGCGTGGGCTGCCTTCGTACATCACCGTCGGTTTGTAGGTGCCCTGCGCTACCCAGATCTGGCCGAACGTCGGATTGCTGTTGACCAGCATGCGTGCTGGTTCCAGATCGCGAAACGCCGTGGCCCAACTCAAGCCGTCGCCGCCCGCTGGCGCGTTGATGTTCACATACGCAACCGCATTGCCGGCATGGGCCGGCGATGCAATGAGCGCCGCCGCGAGCGCGGAGAGAGCGAGAATCGGATGCCGTCGTGTGCCACAATTCATGGGGGCCTCTTTCGTCCGCAGACTGCCTCAAAGTGTTGAAAGCCCGGGGGGCGTCCATCATACGTCGCGAGCGGCCCGCAGTCACGAACCCACGACCGTTCATCACCGGCGATCTCAAGGCCTGAAACTGGCGGCGAAGAAAGAAGTGATTGCCCGGCTTGCTTCTGAACACTAATCCTTGCATGCAATCAGGTGATTGACCGAGGCGATGGAATCGAACGTGGCCTAAACTGGCGCTTCGCTCGCACCTACGTCCAATCCCTGCTCAGGAGAACGACAATGACCAAGCCGATTCCCGATGGACACGAAGGACTGATTCCACATCTGGTCTGCTCGCCCGCGGCTGATGCGCTCGAGTTCTACAAGAAGGCATTCGGGGCTGAGGAAGTTCATCGCATGCCCGGCCCCGATGGCCGTCTCATGCATGCCGCCATGCGCATCGATGGAAGGTACATCTTCCTCGCCGACGACTTCCCCGAGTATTGCAGCAGCGGCAAGCCGCACAATCCGAACGCGCTCGGCGCTACTCCCGTCACGATTCACCGGTACGTGAAGGACTGCGATGCCGCCATGCAGCGGGCCGAGAAGGCCGGCGGAACCGTGGTCATGCCTGCCTCCGACATGTTCTGGGGCGACCGCTACGGCCTGATCAAGGATCCGTTCGGCCATCACTGGGCCTTCGCCACCCACATCAAGGACCTCACGCCACAGCAGATGATGGAAGCGAGCAAGGAAGCGTTCGCGAGCGCACCCGCATGAGCAGTCGCCCATGAGCGACAGCGATCAGGACAACCAGCCTTCCGAGGCCGACGCCGAACTCGAACGCGAAGTCCGCGCCGAGCGAAAATTCACGTTGAGCGAGGCCATCGGAAGACTGGTCGGTCCCGGCGGGATGAAGGGCGCCTCGCCCGTGGCGCGCAAACAGCAGGCGGAGATCGAGATCGAGACCTGGCTGCGGCATCATCTGGCCGATGCCGCGGGCGCTTTACAAGTCGTGTTGCTCCGGCGCATCAGGGCCAGCGACCTCCTGCTCAACAACTTCGAGCAGCCGCTCGTCGTTCTGGCCGCCTACTGCAGACAGGTGGTCGGCGCGGACTACCAGTTGCAGGAACTCGTTCGCGATACCGACATCGAATGGGGCCGCGCGTTCGATGAGCGGCCGCACTTCGAGAAGGAAGGATCTTCGCCTCACCCCGACGATCCGTACACACTGGAATCGGTCCACTGCAAGATCTCTGGCCTCATCGCACAACTTGAGGAGGCCCCGCCTTAGGGGGCTGCGCAAAGTGTCACCGCCCACTTCGAGTGCGTGGCGTGAGACGTATCATTTTACCTCGCACGCTCGCATTCTCCGACGGGAACCCTCATGTCCACGCACCGCATCGTCCTGGCCTCATTACTCATCGGTCTTGCGATCGGCTCTGTCTGCGCGACGATCTTCGCCCAGGCGACGACACAGCCCGCCGCGAGCGAGGTGCGCATGATGAAACTGCCGCTGGAACTTCCCGTCATCGGAAACGTGCAGGCCGTCAAGAACTGGCGCTTCGGCCGCATCGAGTCGGTCACGCAGACCGGCGGCTCGGACGATGTCAAGATCGACATTCGCGTCGAAGATGGCCAGGTGCTCGAGACCAGCGGCCCACGGGTGCTTGGCGATCTTGCTCGCGCTTCCAACTGGACCGTGCCGGACACCGGCAACACGCAACTCGTGCGGGCCGACTACGTCGAGCGCATGGTGGCGTTCGATGTGGATGGCAGCGGCCGCATCATCGCGATGATCAGCATGGAGCCCATGGATCGCGACCGCCGGCGGCTGGCCCGCGGCTTGTAGGTGCCGCATGGGCTGTGGAATACGGGCCCACGCTGAACATCCAGCGTGATGCAGCAGTACGGAATGGCTTGGCATCGCACCGAATTCCATCTCGACTCCTGTTCATGGCTACGCTGGTGGCGGCCGGTGCGTGCGCCACGTTACGCTCGCATCACGAGTCCGGCGTCACCCCAAACGCCGCGGCATCGGCGCCTGCCACCGCGCCTGCGAGTGCACTGCTGTCGATCGCCATCACGGACCTGCGCAACCACAAGGGTGATCTGATCTTTGGCGTATTTACGCAGGCCGACGGCTTCCCCAACATCCAGGCCAGGTCGGTGTACTGGGAAGTGAAGCCAGCCGACGCCGGAGGCGATACGGGTGTGGTGACATTCACCGCGCGCCTGCCGCCCGGACGCTACGCCGCGGGCGTCCTGCATGATGAGAACCGCAACACAGACATGGACAAGGGCCTGGCCGGCGTTCCGCTGGAAGGCTACGGCGTTACCAACAATCCCAAGCCGCACCTCCGCAAGGCGACGTTCGAAGAAGCCACATTCACACTTCCGCCGGACGGCGCGACGATGACGATCAGCCTCCAGTATTTCTCGCATTGACCATCGCGTGAACACGCCGTTCGCTGCATTCGGTGGGGGACGTCGCTTTCGCCAGCACGATATCCGCAAGGCGTGGCAGCCTCACCTCTCGCTCACCACCGCATCGACTTCGATCTCCACGAGCCAGTCGGGATCGATGAAGCGCGAGACCTGCATGATCGTGTTGACCGGCCGGATGTCGCGGAAGAACTCGCCATGCACCTGCGCGACCTCCTTCCAGTCTTCGATGTGCGTCAACAGGATTCGCGTGCGGATGACATCGGCGAGTCCCGCGCCAAGTTTCTCGAGTGCGGCGCGCGAGATCTCGAAGCATCGCCGCGCTTGGGCTGCGGGATCGCCGTTGCCCACGGTCTTGCCGTCGGGCCCAAGCGGCGCGGTGCCCGCGACGCAGATACAGTTGCCGATACGCACCGCACGCGAGATGCCGACGATCGGTTCGTATGGACTTCCTGTCGAGACGCTCTGTCGTCGTCCGCCCATGTCGGTCACCTCAGGTAATGGCTCGTGCGAGCGGGAGTCTAGGACGCGCTCAGCGGTTCCTCGCTGTCCACATCGCCTCCGCGACGACGCAGCAATCCGTGCGACGCCACATCACGGACTGCTCACAATCCATGCGGCCAGCAGCAGCACGCACAGAACCAGATACGCCACAGGCCCGGCCGCGAGGACCCACGCCATCGTGACGCCGCCCCTGCGCGAGCACATGACCGCCGCGAGCGCGCACACGGCATAGACGATGGGGTACAGCGTCGAACTCCACAGGAACGCGTTGCACGTCAGGTTCTGCATCAGCGGCACGGGCGGCTGGGACGGCACGCGCGTCGCCGCCATGCTCATCACGTTGGCCAGCAGCACAAACGGATAGATCAGCAGCGGAGCCGCGCCGATCACCAGGAGAATCCAGTAATACGACGGCTTCACGGAAGTTGACCCTGCGATGACGACAATGTCGCTCATGCAGGGATACACGCAAAGCAGCGTCGCCGTCCGCACTGGTAGTCCTCACTGGCGCGGCAGAGCCGTCCAGTCCTCGCTCAGCCGCCAGAGTCGGCTCGCGGCTGCGATGTCTCGTGCAGCCTCAGACGGAACAGCCGGCTTCTCCTTGATGAAGTACTGCCCGGTGACGCCTTCAACCTCGCTCGAGCAGGCGAGATGAACCACCGTCCTGGCTCCATCAACTGGGCTGATGCCCACGATGCTGGCCCAGCGCCGCATGAACCAGCCCAGGGCGCCGTTTCCAGAAGTAAACCCAGTCGCCACGAAACCGGGATGCAGAGCGTTCACTGCGACCGCGGTCCCTGCCAGTCGCCGGGCAAGTTCGGCGGTGAACAGGAGATTCGCGAGTTTAGTCTGCGCGTATTGAACCACCGCCGGGTGCGCCCACGGGATGGCCAGGGTGTACATCAGGCTCGCGAATTTCGATTGGCCGTACGCCGGCCTGCGATGATCAGCCTGCGGGTCGTCGAAGTCGAAGGCCCTGACATCATCGTGCGCGCTGGATGACACGTTCACGATACGCGCCGGGGCGCTGTGCTGCAGCGTTTCCAGCAGAAGGCTGGTCAGAAGGAAGTACGCAAGATGATTCAGCGCCAGGGTCATCTCGATGCCGTCGACGCTCTCGGTGCGACGCTCGAAGAGCGCCCCGGCGTTGTTGATCAGCACCTGCAGGCGACTGTGTCGTTCGAGAAACTCGCGCGCCAACTGTCGCACCTGCATCTGCGACGAGAGGTCGGCGACGAGGAACTCTACCGATGTGTTGCCGGTTTCGCGCTGGATGGATTCGACGGTCGCTGCGCAGCGTTCGCGACTTCTGCCGACAATGACAACAGCCGCCCCCCGACGCGCCAGTTCGCGGGCAGCCGCCTCGCCGATTCCGGAGGTCGCACCGGTGATAAGGCACGTCTTCCCCGACATCGACCCTGCTGAATCTGTGGTTGACTGCTCTGGGCGCATCGATCGTCGCCGCTTGCCCGCTCAGACGTTCGTCGGTCTCTCGCCCGATCAGGCACGGCTCTTCGCGTTCAGCATGCGCCCGCCCTCGTTGACCGCGTCGCTGCGATGCTGCTTTCGCCACTGCTTGCCGGCCGGATCCCAGATGGTATCGGGCGTGAGCTTGCGAAAGGCGCTCAACACCGCCCTGCTGAGCCAGGCATCCGTTTCGCCCTTGATCGCACATGCCTCGCCGAAGCGTTCGCGAACGCCCTTCCAGGCATCGTCCAGCGAGAGCACGCCCTGGTTGCGCCCCATCTCCTCGTGCATCCATCGCGCCGCCTTGGTCGCCTCCTCATTGGCCTGAAGGTGGTCGTTTCGCGTCCGTTGAGTCTCAGGCAATCGAGTTCCTTTCATTCGGACCAGAGGCGGATGCACATGTCGTGCGTGACGTGCGCTCACATGATCATAGCGCGGAAACGCGTGGGAGATCGTGCCCGCCATGCCGTCGATGCGCGCCGGGCCGTGCAGGCTTGATCACACGGTCTTGCATGTGCCGAATCCACGTTGACTACGACGAGGGAGAGGCCTTTTCGCGGGGCGGCCGTTGCAAGAATCTCCACACGGTCTTCAATACGCACGCCTGCGAGGCGCCGAACCACAGCAGCACCGCCGTCAAGACCACCGCTGCGAACGTGATCCACCCCCGAACCCGTCGGCTCGCATCAGCCGATGACGCCCGCGCTTCCGACAGGCGCACTCCGAAGTCGTCGATTTTCCTGGAGAGGTTCGCGAGGCGCGTATCCAGTTCCGCAGCCCCCGCGATCATCGCCTCCGCAGCCTCGCGCGCCAGCATCCTGTTCTCCCGCATTTCCAGCAGTTTCTCGCGCAACGCGTCGAGCCTGCTCACTGCTTCGGCGAGATCGTTGGAGAACTCCGCCACCTTCGCGGCCCTCACGCCCGTCGCGCCCGCCGATTCGGCTGGCCGCGATTGCGATTGCGATTCAGCCCGCGACTCCGCAATCGACTCTGCCGCTGCGTTCACGCCCCGTGCGACTGCCTCAATCGAGTCGAGCCACCCTTCCGCTGCCTGCAACTCGCTCACCACGGCATCGAGCGTCGTCCGCAGCGATTCAACTTCGGCACGCGATTCCGGCTCCGTTTCGTTCGTCTGCAGGCGCTGGGCCCGCGCTGCCAAACCATCGACCTGCTGTCGACTCGCATCGAGGCGCTCGTTCACCAGCACAAGCCGCGTGGCCATGAACTCGAACGCATCGTCTGCCACGGTGAACACCGCCGCGGCCACGCTTTGAGCGCGATTCTTCACCGCCCACACGCCAACCGCTCCCGCGAGGCACGCCAGCAATCCGAGACTCGCCAGCACGAGGCCGGCCAGCCCGGCCGATCGGCGAATGATCATCATGCGCTCCAATCATATATTCATGCCGCCTGCCGCCGGTGCCGCCCGCCGCAAGCGCTTTGTTGGCTGCGTTGGATCTTGTGGCCGTCGACACCGAGCCCGACACCGGCGGAACAATGGTGAGCGTGAGCGTGGAGGGCCCTCCGACCATTCACCGCGTGACATTCTTCAGCAACACCGGCAACGTGGCCTTCGACGATTTCACCTTCGCGGACGTCGTGCCGCTTGGCCACGGTGACGTCAACCTTGACGGGATTGTGGATGTCAACGACCTGCTGGCTGTGATTACCACTTGGGGCGATTGCCCAGCGATCTGCCCCGCGGACCTCAATTGCGACAATATCGTGGACGTGAACGACCTGCTGGCGGTGATAACGAACTGGGGGTGATGCTTGACCGCTGCCGCGCCGCGGGTCCCGATCAGGCACGGCTCTTCGCGTTCAGCATGCGCCCGCCTTCATTGACCGCGTCGCTGCGATGCTGCTTCCGCCAGCGCTTGCTTGCGGGATCCCAGATCGTGTCGGGCGTGATCTTGCGGAACGCGCTCAACACCGCCTTGCTGAGCCAGGCATCGGTTTGCCCCTTGATCGCACACGCTTCGCCGAATCGCTCGCGCACGCCGTTCCACGCATCGTTCTGCGTCAACACGCCCTGGTTCCGTTCCATCTCTTCGTGCATCCAGCGTGCTGCCTTGGCGGCCTGCTCACTGGCCAGAGTGTGGTCTGCTCGAGTACGTTGATTCTGCTGCAATCGAGGTTCCTTCCAGTGAACACCCCCCCGAGGGCGCACGTGCATCACTGATTCCGCGCTCACAATCATAGCGCTCCGGCGCAAAGTGCAGCCGATATAGTCCAAAGGAGTCATCAGTGGCGGCGCGTCGCCGCCTATTATCGAAACCGCTTGCACGAGTGCGCGAGCATGGCTCGGACAGCCCACAGCACTCATCACACAAGACGCCGGAATCTTCATGGATGGACTTCAACTGACGGCGAAGGGCTTGGTGCGACGCTCGCCGCGCCTGCGCGATCTCGACTGGCCCGTAGTCATCGGCATGGGGCTGGTGCACCTGGGCTGCCTCGCCGCACCTTTCTGCTTCTCGTGGAGCGGCTTCTATCTGTTTCTCGCGCTCTCCTGGCTCACCGGCATCGTCGGTATCACGCTGTGTTACCACCGCCTGCTCACGCACCGCTCGTTCAAGACACCGAAGTGGTTCGAATACCTGCTCACCGTGTTGGGCTGCGCCGCGTGGCAGGGCAGTCCGGTGCAATGGGTTGGCACGCATCGCATTCACCATAAGCATTCGGATCACGATGCCGATCCGCACACTCCCAACCACGGCTTCGCGTGGTCCCACGTGTTCTGGTGTATGACCAAGAATCAGGGCGCGACAACGCGATGGACAGCCGCCGAAGCAGCCCGTGACCTGTGTCGCGATCGCGGCACGCGCCTCATCGCGAGGCTGTATCTGCTCCCGCAGTTCGCTGTCGCGCTGCTGTGCATTCTCGGCGGCTGGTGGTTCTCCTCCATGGGCTTCGAAACCAGCGCGTGGTCGTGGTTCATCTGGGGCGTGTGCGTGCGAACCACCGTGGTCTACCACATCACGTGGTTTGTGAACTCGGCCGCGCACACCTGGGGCTACCAGAATTATGTCACGCACGACCGCTCGACGAACCTGTGGTGGGTCGCGCTGCTGTCCTGGGGCGAAGGCTGGCACAACAACCATCACGGTGACCAGAGGGCCGCGGCTCACGGCCGACGCTGGTTCGAAATCGACATGACCTATTGGATGATCCGCGGCCTGGGGCTGATGGGTCTCGCATGGGAAATCGTGCCGTCGCGTTCCAGCATGAAGTCGCCGGTCTGATCTGATACGAGGCATCGTGCACACGCGCCGCCCCACGCGCCTAGCGCCTAAGATGTCCTTCGAAGCCAGAGCCAGCACGTCACTTCCTCTGCCCGTTTCGGCGCGAATCGCCTATTCGGTACCATCTGACGGAACCGAAAGGATCATTCATGTCGTCGACTGGCACTGTTTCCAAGTTCATCGATCAAAAGGGCTTCGGCTTCATCACTCCCGATGGCGGCGGCAAGGACGTCTTCGTCCACCATAACGACATCAACATGGACGGCTACAAGACTCTGACGCCCGGCGAGCGCGTCACGTTCGACCTCGCACAGGAGGCCCGCGGACCCAAGGCGACCAACGTCACCCGAGCCTGAGAGCCGGCCGCCTCGCCGGCGATTGCCGGCGAAGCCGCCCGTTCAACCACGTCAGCAATCGACGCCGCGGCCTTGGTCCGCGGCGTCGATTGCTTCCGTGTTCGTTCGCCTGGTTCACGCTGTCGCGCTCGCGCGCGAAAGGACGGTTCGCATGAGGATCTTGGGATGGCTGTTCATGCTGGCGTGCGGGCTGGCGCTGGGTCTACTGTTCGGCGTCAAGCCGCAGATCGCGTTCTATTTCGCATTCATAGCGATGGCGCTGAATTTCGCCACGTTCTGTCTCTTGTACGACGAGCCGTTCAAGCGCGCTCGCTATCGCACGGAGCGGCAGTTGCTGCAAATCTCCGCGCACGGCATGCACGCCGAGGAATACCAGCGGCTGCAATCGCGCAAGGTTGTCGCCACCGCCGAGGATCGCCGCTTCCGCCTCACGCTGCTGAGCGGCATGAACATCCTCACCGGCGTCGTCGGCCTGGGACTGATGTGCTGGGGCGTCATCGCGCGAATGACGTGATCCAGCGCCTGCGCGCGGCTCGTAGGCACGCTAGCCGGCGGTTGCTCATCACGGAGCCTACGTGCTCGAACCGGACGCTTGACAGCGTCGCGCAGCGATCTGCCCACTGGCGTCATTCGACGATTTGCTTCATAATGCTCGATGATGATGTGAGCGCTGTTCGTACCCGTGCGCTCGAGAACAATTCCCCTCTCGCGTACACGATCGATCTCCCTCCTCGTCATGCGTGTGTTGTCAGATTCCAGCCCTGCCGGGCATCCGAAGTTCATCGGCAACGCCGCGTTCCAGATGGAGCTGCGCCGGCGCGTCGATGAGTTTTTCAGCCAGCCCGGCAGTCGGCAGCGCGACCTTCCGCTGATGTATGCCAAGAGCGTCGTCCTGCTCGCGGCGTTCGCCGGGATCTATGTCGGCCTTGTCTTCTTCGCCCAGGCCTGGTGGCAGGCCTTGCCGCTGGCGATCATGCTCGGCTTCGCCACCGCGGGCGTTGGCCTCAACGTTCAACACGATGGCGGACACGACTCGTTCTCAGACCGGCCATGGATCAACAAAATCGCCGCGATGACGCTCGATCTCATCGGCGGCAGTTCCTACATCTGGCATTACCGTCACACCGTCCTGCATCACACCTACGTCAACATCACCGGCCACGACTCGGACATCGACCTCGGTGCGCTCGGACGCGTCACTCCGTACCAGAAGCGCCTCAAGATTCACCGCTGGCAGCACTATTACATGTGGCCGCTCTACGGCTTCATGGCGATCCGTTGGCAGCTCTTCGGCGACTACGTCGATGTCATCCGGGCACAGGTCAGCAGTCATTCGATTCCTCGCCCAAAGGGCTGGGATCTCGCGGTGTTCCTCGGCGGCAAGGCGGTATTCCTCGTGTTGGCGTTCGGACTGCCCATGATCTTCCATCCCTGGTGGGTGGTGCTGATCTATTACGGTACGAGCGGCATGGTGGTGGGCATCACACTCAGCGTGGTGTTCCAACTCTCGCACATTGTCGAGGAGGCCGAGTTCGTCGCGCCCAGCGAGGCCAACCGCATCGAGAACGCCTGGGCGATTCATCAGGTCGAGACCACCGTCGATTTCGCGCGGCGGAGCCGCCTCGCCGCGTGGCTCCTGGGCGGGCTCAATTTTCAAATCGAGCATCACCTGTTCCCGCGCATCTGTCACATCAACTATCCGGCGATCTCGAAGATCGTCGAGCAGACCTGCCGTGACTTCGGCGTGGAGTATCACGAGCACCCGACATTCGCCGCCGGCGTGGCCTCGCACTTCCGCTGGCTCCGGCGCATGGGCGCGGTGGAGCCGGCGACGACGAGTTGACGGGGCAACTGCTGAGACGATGGGCCGATTTTGAAGCCTACGCAGGGGAAACGCGCACCGCGTGCGCGTGAACGCCATTTCGTGTATGCCGAAAATGAGTTTCGATTCGTCGGGTTGGCGCACCGCGATCCTGCTAGACTCTGTTCAGGCGGCGACCGCCCCTGTCGCCGCCAGCAGCCAGGCTCCACCAGCCCGCTCACTGTGCTGCCCACCTATCCGGTCGCCCAGCGGCCACTTCTGCATTCAAGGACAGAGTGCAGACCTCGGACGTGGTTCTGCTTACTCCGCTCGCTCGGGAGTACAGCCATGTCGTCTCGAGATTCTCTGTACGCCGTGGTCCATGCCCTCTTTCATGAAGCATTCGGCCAGCCGCACAATCTCCAGGGCGGCGGTGAGCAATGGACGCTCCAGTCCGATCAGAGCAACACCAACGCGATCCACGTCGTGCTCAACGGCACGCCTGACCGGCCGGGCGTCTGGGTGTTCGATCCGCACGATGGCTGCAACGGCGTCGAGAACACGCCGATCGCGGAACAGCGCGAAATCCGCGACCTGATCAGGCATATTCAGAAGCGACTGAACTCGGTGAACGAGGGTCGACGGCGCGTGTCCGGCACGCTCACCCACGCGCGGCAGGCCAGGAACGAGCCCGGCGCGAGCGAGGCCCGCTGACGACACGTCGTGCGGCGTTCCGAGCATCTCACACGCATCTGCAATTGGAGCGCGCCCCGAATCCGTGCTGCGCTAGAATCAGGCAATCCGCGATGGGCTCGCACGGCATCGCAGGCCAGCAGACAGGTGTAAACCACCTGAGCCACATCTGCCCACTTTCTCGGTCGCCCGCGGAGGCGACCACTTCCGCATCCAAGGACAGACTGCGGACCGAAGGCGTGGTCTTGTTGACTCCTCAAGCTCGCGGGAGCGCGGCCATGTCCAAGATCTTCTCTCTTCACACGTACGTGGGCGCGAGGTTTCGGGAGGCATTCGGCGCGCCGAGCACCACCATGGGGCGCGACGACCATTGGCGGCTGCAGGGATCGCCTTCGCAGTTGCCCATCAATGTGCTGCTCAACGGCACGCGGGACATTCCCGCGCTGTGGGTCTTCGACGCCCATGACCTCGGCGACGGCGTGTTCAGCGCGGCCATCACCAACAGAGATCAGGTCGAGGACTTGATCGTAGAGATTCAATCGCGCGTCCAGCGCGCCGACTCACCGCCCACGATTCCAGTCGATGCACCTTGAACACCCGGTGATCAGTCAGGGCTGGGAGAATCATGCAGCGGGGCACCCAGCGAGGCCAATCGCATCGAGAACGCGTAGGCCATTCACCGGGAGAGCACAAAACACCAGGAAACGACACAAGGCACGCAGATCGCGTGCCTCGTGAAGTCAATGGTTGTGGAACATTCGGAACGGTTTGCGGCCCCCCGGCGGGATTCGTCAAGGTGAATGCTTTTCGCCGGCGAGAGCCAGCGGCTTGTCCTTGTGATTCTCCGCGCTCCTCTCGACGCACGCAGTGCTGGCGGCGGTCTTCGGCTCACCGCGGCTCGGCAGGATGGTCGGTGGACGGTCCGGGAGGATGGTCGGCGTTGGCTGGTTCACCGGTGAAGTCGCTGACGTATGCTGAGCCTGTGCGAATGATGGCGCTGGCGATGCCGGCGTCGGTTCGGGCTTCACTGGATTCGTGATGGGCATGACCGCTCCATTCAATGAAAAGGCTGCTCACCCCGGGCAGCAGGTGCGGCCCAAGGCAGCAGCGACTGGACAACCATAGGCCGTGCGCTCGTCGGCGCGCATGAACATCCAGCGCATTGTCCGGATCGCGCGCCCGCTGAGCATTCTCGGATCACGTGCGGCAGCAAGAAAGCATCCTTATTTGCACGATCAATCCGCTTATTGATCAAGGCCAGCGAGCGGCCATGATCATCAAGATAAATTTACTTTGCTGTCGACTTGACTCGAGGGCTGATCGAACACGCCGCGGCGCTACCATCGTGCATGACGTACATCTCGCTGAGCCAGTTGGCCTTTTGCATGCATCGCGAGGCCGGCCGGCACGGCGGAGCCGTCTCCATACCCCTGGCCAACGTGCGCGGCGTCCTGCGCCACACGCTGAAGTACGGCTGGGGGCCGCCCGCCACCGAAACGCACTCGATCGCCTGCTTCGCGCGGGACTTCGGTTTCGAATACCTGAGCCTCACGCTCAACAACGGTTATCCGGTCTGCAACTTCTGGCTCATGCCCGATGCGTGCGCCTGAGCCGAACAAGGAGCTCCGTTGTCCATGACGCTCCCGCGCAATCACATCGATCCTGCGACCCTGCTTCTGGAACTCGACGGCTATCCATACCCGCTCGACTACCGCTGGCTGCGGCTCAACGGGTTTCGCGGACTGGCGCCCTGGCGCTGCATCGACGACATCGACGAGGCCACCACAATCCGCAAGGAGTTTCTGCTCGAGGTCGGCCGCGGTTCGATCGCTGTACGCGACTTCCTGCCCTTCGCCCGGGCCGAGTCCGCCGACGACTACGCCGGCTTCACCCAGTCCGATGGCCTCGTCAGCGGCGAGGTATGCGTGGCGCACCTGACCTTTCGCGGCTCGGCGGAAGTCTCCGACTATCCTCGCTACGCGATCTATCCATCCGTCTGGGACTGGCTGGCGAGGGTGCTCGCCGACTTGCGCGATCGCTGCAAGCCCCAGGCCGCAGCCGACCTTGAAGTGTCGTTGACGAGCGAGGCGACACGCCCACAGTGATGCCCTTCATGCCATCATCCAGCCGGCGATGCCTTCGCCAGGTTCTCCCGGTTCATTTCATTGCCGCACGATCAGCGGTCCGCGCCCGGCGCGATGTCGCAGCCAGTTGATCGGACGATGAACCAGCCGTCGCTTCACCAGCCATTGCTCGAAGCGATACTTGCCCGGAAAATCCAAGAGGAAGAACCCGATCAGCACGGTCACCAGCCCCGGCCCGGGAAGAAACAGCATGGCCAACCCGCCGATCATCAGCACCGCCCCCAGGAGATTCTTGCCAATGTGGATCGCCACGCGCACGGTGCCCGGCAGGTTGATCCAACTTCGGTCCGGCCGCTTGGCGTGCGCGAAATAGTCCGGTCGAATTCGCGCGACCACCCAGGGAATCATGAACATGCTCAGGATCAGCACCGCGACCGAAGCGCCGCTGAGCGACCAGAGCAGTGGTTGATGATCCTTGATCCACTCGAGCATGGGCGGCTTCCTTCCGGCAAGCGCACTCAGAACGATACGCTGCTGGCTTATTGGAGCGAGGGCGACCACATCCCATCAGCAGTCAGTCGCCGGACCGTTTCGATTGTGTCTGGTACATGCGGCTGACGACGGCGAAGAAGTACCCGGCGGACCAGCCGCACATCAGGATGCCGGTGAGCGCCTCGACGCCTCCGACCAGCCGCCACTCCTTCGGCAGAACAAGATCGCCGTAGCCAGTTGTCGTGTAGGTGACGGCGCTGAAATACAAGGCCGACTGCAGATCGGGCATGCACTCCTTCCAGGTGTAGAACAGACCCCAGGCCGTGATCTCGATCAGGTGCACGAGGATGACCCATGCCGCAATGGCAATCAGCAGGCCGGTCGGCCGCCAGAACCCTGGGGCGGGCCGCGCCAAATGACCGAACCAGCGGAACGCTGCCGTCAGCCCTGCGGCATGGATCGCCACACAAAGAGCCATCAGGGCAAAGGCGTTTGCGAGTGTCGGGAGCATTTCTCGATCGCAGCGTAGATCGCCGATCGCCGAGCCTA
>Ga0111538_10003495_pt1 | contig 21939 bp, 19 predicted proteins | sample SoiMethybrSBSTD1_FD_79669 | JGI IMG/M metagenome (GOLD analysis project Ga0111538, IMG submission 79669) | Bulk soil microbial communities from a Populus tree surrounding site in Tennessee, USA - Soil MetaG P. TD hybrid SBSTD1 (version 2)... | ecosystem: Environmental > Terrestrial > Soil >... | reverse complement strand
GGTTTAACTGCGATTCTCGGTAGCTGCCGAACGCACTACTGCATCAACCGGCTCTTTGGCATCGCGCAGAACAGACTTAAAGATTTCATAGACTCGTGGCGTTTGCGTGATCGCTGAGTATTTCTGTTCTACCGTAACACGGCCCGCATCGCCCAGCCGCTGTCGTAGTTCGCGCGAGCGTAACAAGCGGCTCAGTTTATCGACCCACTCATCTTCAGTGCCGGCGATAAGGCCGTTCTGATCGTCCTGAATGATATCCGTATTGACACCAACCGGTGAGCAGACCGTCGGAATTCCGCAAGCCATAAACTGAAGCGCTTTCAGTCCACACTTTCCTTTGCTCCAACGATCCTCAGGCAGCGGCATCACGCCGATATCGATCTCGCGCAGGTCGTCGAGCTCGGTCTCAGCGCGCCAGCGTATTGCTTCAACCTCAACCGGCGGGCATTCGTAGGTGGGAGTGCCGATGACGCGCAACCGAAACGATTCACGCGCCGCGAGTTTCTTTAGCGCGCCTCGCAAGGTATCGAGATGCTGGACCGTGCTGTGACTGCCGGTCCAACCGATCACCAGTGGACCACTCTTTTCTGTGCGTGGCGGCACGCGGTATTTTTCCGTGTCGATAGTCGTGGGGATCACTGTCACGCGATCATTAAACTGGCGCGCATACTCCGCCAGATAGGGATTGCCGACCATCACGTGCGACGCGATCCGGCAGATCGTTTTGGTCTTCGACGCAAATTTCAGATAGCTCAAATAACCGTTTGAAGGACTGCGGTAGGAGACAAAAATCGCGTCGTCAAAATCAAAAACGATTGGTACGCGGCGTTGATGAATCAGCTTTTCAAACACCGGCGGACCGAGCAATGCAGCTTCGCGCAGGATGTAAACGAGATCGAAGTCCTTTACGCTTCTAACCTGTGACCATCGTCGTTTTAGACCACGCGACACCAGTTTTAACTTCTGGGGCAGCAAGCCCGGTTCGTAAAGGAGCGAGTGTAGTTCTTCATCCTCGAACGGTGCGTAAGTGATTTCGACGCCCCGTTCGCGCAGCAGAGGTTCCCACTGCTCAAGACGATATCGCTGGCTAGGCGAGGTGTCGTAGAGTGCGTGCATCAGGGCGAGAACGTGCATATGATTCGGTGATTAGTGGTCCAGTATATCCCGACAATTGTTACTCTATCGTGTCAAAAACCTAACCGGCCTTCCGTCCGGTTGCGATCCATCCAAAATTCTCACCGACACTGGCGGCCTCGAGCGATGCACGCGACAGCCAGTTTTGCACGTCAGCTCGCGTGTATCGATTCTCAATCGGTGCCGAGAAGCGGTCGAGCTGATCGTTCACGCAAACACGGAACGGCAAGTAGGCATATTGCTTTAATGGGATTTCTTCGGCGACACGATTGAAAGCCGGAATCTTTTTCAAAATCCTGTAGGGCCAGACAAAAAATGCAAACGCAACCGCCGCTGTCGGATACGCAAGCACATGAACGGCGCCGTGCGGCAGACGCGTGGTCACTCGTCGCGCCGCCGAAATGCCGGACAACATTGCCGCCTTGATCGGCCGTCGCTCCGGTTTCCAGTAAAGATAGATTTGCACTACGCCGCCGGGCCTTAGAAACCGCAACAGATTCTGAAATGCAGCCTCGGGATCCGGCAGGTGATGAAGCACGCCGATCGAGTAGATGAAATCAAAACTCTCGAGTGCAAACGGCGGGTTGTGCAGATCGGCTTGCACGACATGAACGTTACGCGACGCGGTATTTCGACGCGCTACTTCGACTGCCGGTCCGAGATCGATAGCCCAGACTTCCGCGCCATACTTGGCGGCGTAGTAAGCGAAGCGTCCATTGCCGCAACCAGCGTCGAGGATTTTCTTTCCCGGAAAGAAGTCGGCGGCGTGCGGTTGCATGTAGTCGAGAAACTGCTTTTCCCATTCCTCGTACATTTCCGGAAAACTATGCCACTCGTAACCAAAACTCAACGCCGTTTCGGCTTGTGTCTCGTCGTGTCCGGTTGGCCGTCCTTCGCCGGTCAATGCATCACGCATGTTCGGGAGTAACAACCGTGGTATATCGTCAATGATTGGGTACCTGTTACCGCAACCTATGCAGATCAACTCCTGCACAAAAGAAAGGTCCGCACGACAACCGGGGCAGCGCAGAGTCGCTAACAATGTGTCCAGACCGTTCGTCATCAAAAAGTTTGTTTCACAGGATGAACAGGATTTTCATGATTTACAGGATTCAATCTTGTACATCCTGCACAATCCTGTTAATCCTGTCCCAAAACTCGCTCGTAAAGCGCGGCGTAACGTTCCCCGGCAATCTTCAAATCAAAAACCCGTTCCGCCACCGATCTCGCATGCTTTCTCGCTTCCGAGTCTTGCACCGCAACATCAACTTTACGCCCAGCCCGCGCAAACGCCTCATCCGTAAACTCGTCAATCAAAACGCCCGCATTCCAGTCGTTTATCAGCGCGTCAGAGTCACCGACGCCGGCGTTTATTACCAGCGGTAATCCACAAGCAAGATACTCACCATTCTTGGTCGGCGAGGACGCGAGCTTCGAAACGCAGCGCTTGATGAACGCTAATCCGATGTCTGCAGCAGCAAGGTACGAAGGAACCTCGCTCGACGCAACTGCGAGCACACTAAAATCATTCGCACCGACATTCCGGGCCGCCATCAACTCTCTGACGCGATCGTGACTACCAGTCGTTAGCCAAAGCAGATGCGCCCGTCGATCTCGTTTGAGATAGCTCGCAAAAAAGTCTGCCATCTCTTCAGTCAAATACCAACCATCAAGCGAGCCGCTGTAGACCATCGTGAGTCGATCATCAATCCCCAGTTCAGCACGACGCCGCGCTCGCTCTTCAGCGCTAAACTCGAATAACGAAAGGTCGACGCAACACGGAATCACTTCATGTTCGACGGCACGTCCGCGTAGTCCTTCCCACTCTTTAATGATGGGCCAGATGCGTTCGGTCAGCGTCACGATACCATCAGTCGCAGCCAGGATGCGACGCTCAGCGGCTTTTGTGAGGCGATACGGAACTCCGCCTTCCTGCCAGTGGTTTGCGTCAACATATTCCTCCGCCATCAGCCCGCGCAAATCAAAGATCATCTTCGTCCCGAAACGCCGCTTCAGTGCGAGTGCAATCGTGGCCGGAATATGGCCACGCGCGTGGACCATCTCGATGCGATTACGTCGCACGAGCGCGGCAGCTTTGCGATAGCCCGCCATGACGTCGTAGATCGTCGCGGGTATTGACGGCCGTTGATGATAACGAAGCCAATGCCATTCGATGCCTTGCGTTTTGAGTTTCTCCCGAAGCTGTTGGCATTGTAAAACTCCCTGCGGCTCGAATGCTTTGGCCCGCTCGAAGCTCAGGAGCGTAAATCCAACTCCTCTGCGCGCAAGCTCGCGCAAGTAAGGAAGCACCTGACTCTGGCCAAGCGGGTCAAGCATTCCATTGTAGGAGATGAATAAGACGCGACGGCCCTCAAGCGCCATTGCCAGCCTCCACCGGAGTCTTTCTACTCCAGCGAAAACAATCCAGCAATAACCACTGAATGCTGCCGATAATTGCCGCAGCATCCAGCACCGCTATCAACGACATCACCATTGCACCGCGCACCGCGTTCTGAAGAAAAGAAGCAGGATAACAAGATCGATTTCGCCTGATCGCAACGGCTGCCCGTGCCATCAACAGGAAGAGCCAGGCGCCGATCGCAAACCACACGAGGGACGGTTTGAAGATCAAGACCAGGGCGAGCAGGACTGCAAGAACTAGGTAATACTTGAACAAAATTGTCGCCTGCCACTGCCGAAACAGTCCGGCGCGAATGTTGTTGCGAGAATAAACGACGAATCTCTTGAACGTCGCCCGGAGCGTTGGTCTGAGATCCCAGTGCACTTGCGCGCGTGGCTCAAACACAAAACGGTAGCCTGCGTTCTCCACTCGGTCCATGAAGATCAGATCTTCAGCCGAGCGAAGCTCTTCGGGAAACCCGTTTACGGCGCTCCATGCTTCGCGACGTAACAACGTCGAAGCAATGAACCGGGGTCGGGTAAGGACTCCATCATGCGGCGTGGGCGCAGGCACGTAAGCGATGGCTGCGCATTGTTTGAAAAACGTATCGGTCACAGGCTGGTACGAGCCGTAAACAACGTCGATGCTGTCGTCTGGTTCGGCTTTTGCGACGAGTAGTTCGAGCCAGTTGTGCTCGAGCCGGTTACCCGCGTCGGTAAACGCGAGCCATTCATGACTGGCCTGAGCGGCGCCGAGATTGCGACCGCGTCCCGGCAGTGCAGCGCCGGCGCGAACGAGTCGCACTGGCGCTCCGTTCTGAATGTACTCTTCGATAATCTGCGGCGTGGAGTCGGTCGAGCCGCCGTCAGTGATCACGATCTCGTCGGGCGGACGCGTTTGTGTGAGCAAGCTGTCGAGCAGCTCGCGGATCGAATCCTCCTCATCTCGCACGGGAACAACGACGCTGACCTTCATAAGCCACAAGATTTAGCCACAAAAAGGCACAAAAGTCACAAAAAAGAAAACCGCCTTTTTCAGAAATTCTTTTTTGTTCTTTTTGTGTCTTTTGTGGCCTTATCTAAAACAAAACTTTCCAATACGAGGTAGTCCATTTCGGTGCGCATGAAACAGCGATAACTGTCGGCGGGAGTGCAAACGATCGGCTCGCCGCGCACGTTGAAACTCGTATTTACGATCACCGGGCATCCCGTTCGCTTTCGAAAGGCCTCGATGATCTCCCAGTAAAGAGGATTTGTCTCGCGCCTCACAGTTTGAATTCTTGCCGAGTAGTCGACGTGGGTTACTGCCGGGATCTCAGAGCGCCTGAGCTTGAGTTTATCGAGTCCCGTCAGCTTTACTTCGCCGTCACTGATCTCAACTCGCCTTTCCGGACAAACATCAGCAACCAGCAACATGTAAGGACTGTCCACATCGAGCTCAAACCACTCCGCAACGTGCTCTCTCAACACACTCGGTGCGAACGGACGAAAGCTTTCCCGATACTTGATCTTCAGATTCATCACTGACTGCATTTGCGACGAACGCGCATCGCCAATGATGCTGCGACAACCCAGCGCGCGCGGCCCAAACTCCATTCGTCCCTGATGGAGACCAATGACTTTTTCATCAGCTAGTAATTTCGCTACCACGTCAGGCAAGTCGGCCCGCGAATATTTTATGTAGCTCAGATTATTCTCGCGCAGGTAGTTCTCAATCTCATCTTCGCTATCGCGTGGTCCCAGATAGGACCCCTTCATCGCATCGCAGCCATTGACAGTGCGCGGCTTTCCGAGATAGCGGTGCCAGATCGCGAGCGCGATCCCGAGCGCACCGCCCGCATCGCCGGCAGCGGGCTGAATCCAGATGTCGTCAAACGGCACTTCCTTCAGCACTCTGCCGTTCGCCACGCAATTCAATGCCACCCCACCCGCCAAACAAAGGTGTTTCATCCGTGTTTCGCGATGAACGTAGCGCGCCATCTTCAACATCACTTCTTCAGTGATCACCTGGATACTGCGCGCGAGGTCCATCTCACGCTGGCCGATGTGCGAGTCGGGCTTTCGTGGCGGGCCACCGAAAAGCTTGTCGAACGCGCCGTTTGTCATGCGCAGGCCCTGTGAGTAATTGAAGTAATCCTGATTGAGTTTGACGCTGCCGTCGTCGCAAATTTCGAGCAGATGATCTTTGATTGTTTCGACGTACTTCGGTTCCCCGTACGGCGCGAGACCCATCACCTTGTACTCACCACTGTTTACTTTGAATCCCGTGTAGTAAGTAAACGCGCTGTAAAGCAAGCCAACGCTGTTCGGGTAGCGAAGCTCCTGTAGCAGTGTTAACTCGTTTCCCTTTCCGATTCCGATGGAACTGGTGGCCCATTCGCCAACGCCGTCGATGGTGAGTATCGCCGCGTCTTCAAACGGAGAAGGATAGAACGCGCTCGCCGCATGACTCTCGTGATGGTCGCCGAAGAGTAGCTTCCATTTGAACTTCTTGCCGTTTTTCTTCGCCTCGCGTTCGTCTTCTTCGCCGTCCGCTTTTGCCAACTCGGTGCGAATGAGGTCGGGCATCCATAGTTTCTCGCTCATCCAGAGCGGCATTGATTTTAGAAATGAGCTGAAACCTGCGGGACAGTAGTCGAGATAAGTTTCGAGAAGACGGTCGAACTTCAGTAGCGGCTTGTCGTAGAAACCGACAAAGTCGAGATCGGAGGCGGTCAGGTTAGCTTCACGCAAACAATATCGAGCGGCGTGTAACGGAAAGCGATGATCGTGCTTGACGCGCGTGAAGCGTTCTTCCTGCGCGGCGGCGACGATCTCTCCGTCGACGACGAGGCAAGCAGCCGAATCATGATAGAAGGCTGAAACTCCGAGGATACTAACCACTGAAAGTTTAGAAGAGAGTGTAGATAAAAGGAGCGATCGCCGACCCCTTCGCAAGCACCAGCAACACGCCCACGAGCGCCAGCGTGATCACGATGGGAGCGAGCCAATACTTCTTGTTCTCCCTCATGAACTGCCACAATTCACTGACAACGTATAGCTTCGACATAAGCCACGAGATTTAGCCACAAAAAGGCACAAAAGTCACAAAAAGATTTTTTCAATTGCTTCTGTTCTTTTGTGATTTTTGTGCTTCTTTGTGGCTAATACATTTTTTCATAGTGGCGCGGATCTCGGTCGGGATATGGTTCCCAGAACGTGTGGCGAGAGCCGGAGCGGCGTTGTAATGGATCCCAGCCCATCGCGCGTTTCACGAGGCCGATTGGCGTCAGCACCAGAAAGAATACGATTGCGAGGATGATGCGGCTGGTGACGTACGAGAGCGCCTCCGCAAGCTTCATCCACAACCGCCGAGGCGTAGTGAGCAGCCGCGGGAAAACCAGCCCACACAGAACAAGTACTGAGCCGGTGACGCTGAGGACATACGCCGCGGTCGCAAACTTCCCACGATAAAGCCACCACAGACTGAGCAGCACAAAGACGCCGCCGACAATCAGTCCAAACTCCCGCTCAGCCCGGAAAGCCCTAAAGGTCTTGCGCTTCATCTAACTGGTTACAAACGCTTTCTCCGGTGCTCTTTGCTTCGCGAGCTCACCGGCGATCCAGTGATAGGTAACGTTCAACCCGTCTTCCAGAGAGATCGATGGCTCCCAGTTCAATACCTGACGCAAACGTGTGTTGTCGCTGTTGCGACCTCTAACTCCCTGCGGCTTTGTCAGGTCATAGCGCTTACGGATCTTCTTCCCGGCGATGTTTGAAACGATGTCGACCAGCTCGTTGATCGAGATCATCCGGTCCTGGCCCAGGTTGATGGGTTCGCGATGGTCGCTCTGCATCAGGCGATAGATGCCTTCGACACAGTCGTCGATGTAGCAATAGGAGCGCGTTTGTTCACCGTCGCCCCACACTTCGATCTCGTCGCCGTCCTCAGCCAGCGCGACTTTGCGGCAGATCGCAGCGGGCGACTTTTCACGTCCGCCGTCGTAAGTGCCAAGCGGGCCGAAGATGTTGTGAAACCTGACGACGCGAGTGTCGAGGCCGAAGTCTTCGGTGTAATGGCGGCAAACTCTCTCCATGTAGAGTTTTTCCCAACCATATCCGTCCTCGGCATCAGCCGGATAAGCATCGTCCTCGCGCAGCGGCGTGACGTCGGTTTCTTTCTGTTTATAGCCGGGATAAATGCACGCGCTGGAGGTGTAGAGATAACGTTTGACTCCGTTCGCGCGCGCCGCTTCGATGGTGTGCAGATTGATGAATGTATTGTCTCGAACAATGACGGCCTTGTTGTTCTCGATGAATCCAATGCCTCCCATGTTCGCTGCGAGCCCATACACCTGATCCATGCCCTCGGTCGCCTGCAGACAGTTTTCCTCTTTGGAAAGATCGAGGAGCAAAAACTCGTCCGCAGCCGTCGCCTCGTATTCCGGTTCCTTGATGTCAACACCGCGGACAAAATAGCCGCGCTCGATCAGATACTTCGTCAGGTGATGGCCAATAAACCCACCCGCTCCTGTAACCAGTACTTTTGTCTTTTCTGACATTAATGAGTTTGCTCCACAACAAGATTCAAGATGGACTGAATGCTACAGGATTTCATCTGGAAAAAATCCTGTCAATCCTGTCTCATTTATCCGCCATTACTACTAACCGCAAGTCGGCGCAAGCATCCCCAGAACGGTCTATTCAACACGCCTTCCGGATGCGTGGCGAACGCCCTCATCAACCAGCTCGCCGCTTCGGATTTGCGACCGGCTTCGCTGGCTGCATATGAAAGTCGCAGAAACCTCGTAGCTTTGCACCAGCGTTGATCGGCGCCCTGCAACTGTGGCTCGTAGAATTCGGCGATCCGGTCAAACTCTTCCAATTGACGATGCCCTTCTGCAACCGTCTTACTTACTTCGTGCAAACGGTAAGCCGCCATCGGCAACGGCAGGTATTCACATTTATGACCGGCTAACAGCAGCCGCACGTACATATCGTGATCGAAGTCGTAGTTCCAGCGCTCCTGAAATCCTGAAGTGACGAGTTCTCGTCTCCAAAAGTGCCCGGGCTGCGGAGCGCGATAGGCCCACGACAAACAGTGTGCTGCCGATTCCGGCACCCTTGCATGGATCATTCGCGTCTCGTGACCTTCACCGAACATGAGCGTGTCGCCGCAAACCCATTCGCTTTTAGGATTGTCAGCAAAGTAATTCATCACCGCGTTGAAGGCGCCGGGTAAATAAACATCGTCGCTGTTGATGAAGGCGAGAATGTCGCCGGTAGCTCGCTCGAGACCTTTATTGATCGCGTGAACCTGGCCACGGTCTTTTTCACTCACCCAGTAAGCCAGCTTGTCTTCATAACGACGAATGATCGAAACACTCTCATCGTTGCTGCCGCCATCGATGATGATGTATTCAAGCGGCTCATAACCCTGATTCAGTACGGACAGGATCGTCTCTTCCAGGAAACGGCCCTGGTTGAATGAGGGTGTGACGATGCTGAGCTTCAGCGACATTTATTTGGAGTGCGGCGGCCTGGCGCCGCTTTCCCCTCGATCGAGCGCTATCGATAACAAAGCGGCGCCAGGCCGCCGCACTCCAAAGAGGCGTCCATTATTTGAAATCCCGGATCGCTTCAACGACGTAGACCTGTTGCTCGTCGGTCAGTTCCGGATAAGCGGGCAACGCAAAAGTTTCTTTAGCGGCACTTTCCGTTTCCGGAAACTGTCCTTCTTTGTAACCGAGGTAGTTAAAACACGCCTGCAGGTGAAGCGGAATCGGGTAATACACTTTGGCGCCGACGTTGTGTGCTTTTAAGTGCTCCATTAGAGCGTCGCGATTTCCGGGAACACGAATCACATACTGATGAAAGATATGGCGCCCGTCCGCTCTCACCTGTGGTGTTACTAACGGAAAACTCAACTCAGCTTCGCTCAGCAGTTTCGAATAGAACGCCGCTTTGCTCGCCCGCTCGTCGGACCAACGATCGAGGCTCGGCAACTTCACTCGCAACACCGCCGCCTGCAACTCATCCAAACGACTGTTGACTCCAACTTCTTCGTGTTCATACTCGTTGGAGCCACCGTGGGCGCGCAATCGCCGTAGACGCGCGGCGATCGCATCATCGTTAGTGGTCATAATCCCGCCGTCTCCGGCGCCGCCGAGATTCTTCGTCGGATAGAAGCTGAAACAGCCAATCGAGCCCATCGACCCCGCGGGCCGTCCGTTGTCCGTGGCGCCAATCGCCTGCGCGGCATCTTCCACGACCGGTATTCCGTGACGTCTGCCGATGTCGAGCAATTGATCCATCGGCGCACATTGACCGTAAAGATGCACTGGCATGATGACCCTGGTTCGCGAGGTGATCGCATCAGCAACTTGCGAGGGATCGATATTGTAGGTGCGAGGATCAATATCGACAAAAACCGGACGGGCGCCGAGTCGGGCAATAGATGCCGCGGTGGCAAAGAACGAGAAAGGCGTCGTGATTACTTCATCGCCCGCTTTCACATCGAGAGCCATCAGAGCCAGTAACAAAGCATCTGAGCCCGACGCACAACCAACCGCATGTTTGGTTTGACAATATGCAGCGATCGAATTTTCCAACCCGCGCACTTCGTCTCCAAGAACGAAACGCTGCGAGCTCATCACGCGATCCAGTGCCTGGCGCAAGTCATCTCGAAGAGAGACGTACTGGGCCTGGAGGTCCAATAGAGGAACGTTCATAGCCAAAGGAGATCCAAAGCCATCCACAGATTACCCGGATGAATCCGCGTAATCTGTGGATGCAGAGAGAGTATCAGGCAGTCTCACCTGCGGAAGTACCTCGCCCGCTATCCGTTTCGGTCGAGTAATAGCTCGAGTAGTAGCCGGAATAATAATAGTCTTGCGACTCGAGCTTCACATTATTCAGCACCACACCAAAAATGTGTGCGCCCACGTCCAGCAACTGCTGCTTGGCCCTGCGCACAACCGCGCGCGAGCTTCTGCCGCCGTGAACCACCAGCATGACGCCGTCAACCATCGTCGAAAGGATCGAAGAGTCAGTGAATGAAATTGTCGGGGGCGAGTCGATAATGATGTGGGCAAACCGCTCGCTCAAAAGTGCCAGAAGCTTGCGCATCTCCTCTGAGCCGATTAACTCTGCCGGGTTCGGGGGAACCGGACCAGAAGTCAAAATCTTAAGATTCGGCGTCTTCGCGCACGTCTGTAAGAGGTTGTCGAGATTTCTTTCACCCGATAACCAGGTCGTCAAACCTTTCGAATTTCCGACTTCAAATTGACAGTGCAGCCGTGGCCGGCGCAGGTCGCAGTCGATGATCAGCACCTCGGCGCCGGTCTGCGCGAGCATGAAGGCGGTATTGATTGCGGTCGTTGTTTTTCCTTCTGACGGCTGACTTGATGTGACCAGAATGGTCTTGGGTGGTTGTCCCGCAGACGATAACAACAGCGACGTTCTCAAGTGACGATACGACTCAGCGATCGGCGATCTCACGTCGTCGATCATCGCCAGCGCCGTACTTTCTGAGGGCCCCGGGCTGGCCGCCGCCGGAAGTCCTTTCAAACGCGTCGCACTGCGGCTCGCCGGAATCATCGCCAGGGCCGGCAGGTGAATGTAACGATCGATGTCGTCGATCGACTTGACAGTGTCGTCGAGGAAATCGAGCAGGAACGCCAAACCGATTCCCGCAACCAACGACAACGCCAAAGCGATCATGACATTTCGGAGCCGAGCCGGTCCGACTGGTGCGCGCGGCACGCGGCTGTAGTTTTCAATTCTGACTTCACTGCCCTTGTCACCCTGCGCGATCTGAACCTCGCGCTGCTTCTGCAGCAAAGTGTTCAGATACTGTTTGTTGGTCTCGAGGCGTTGGGTGTAGGCCGCCATCTCGATCTGATCGCGCGTTTGCTGATCGGTAACGCCGCGCTGTTCGTTGTACATCTGGCGGATGCTGTTTTCATGAGCCAGCTCTTTTTCGTAATCCGCCTTGAGCATCGAGATAGCTTCCTGGGATGCTTTTGCCAGATCGGCTTCAAGACGCTCGATCGCCGCCTGTGTTTTTTTAACTTCCGGCCATTCCGCGGTGTAGGTCACGAGGAGCGCAGCTTTTTTCTCTTTCAACTCAGAGAGTCGCTGCTGCATATTCATGATCCGTTCGGACCTCTGTACTTCAGGAATGGAATTGGTATCGGTGGAAGCTTTTGCGTTTTGATAGACCGCCTGCACTTCCTTTCGCTTGTCTTCTGCTGTCAGCAGTTGTTTGCTCAAATCCTGCAAGCGCTGTCCCTGAACGTCGAGCGAAGGATCAAGCGTTGGTCGCAGTCCTTTCTCACGCGCGTAGTTGAACAGGGATTCCGTGTCGAATCTGATCTTTTCCTGAAGCGAAGCGATTTCACGAGCGAGAAGGTCGCCGGCCTTGCTGGAGTTCTGCGTTGAACGCTCGATGTTATTGGCTTGAAAAACTTCCGCAAGCGCGTTGGCCACCTTCTGGGCCATCTCGGGATCTGTGTGGCGATACTTGATATTGAAGAGGTTGGTGCCGACGATTCCCTCGACCTTTTCTGAGCCAACGATCGCGTCCTCGTAGGGCTCGAGTGCGGAAAGTTCTTCGGGTGTCAACGGATCATCCTGCAGTTGCGTTTGTCCTACGACCTGGAGTCCACCGGGAGGTTTGGCAGGAAGAGCCTGGGGTTTCTTTTCACCGGCGACCATGCGTCGCAGTGCCGTGAAGATTCCTCCCTGCGTGCCGGTGCCAAAAAAGTTTGGGTTGTGTTGCAGGTCGAGGCTGAGTGCGACCTGCCTCGCCAGGGTGTTGCTTTGCAACAGCTTTATCTGTGTGCCCCAGAAATTCGCGTCGGGCTGGGCGTTCAGCACGAAATCTCTGGTTTGCAAAACATTCGTTGCTCGCTGTTCGATCCGGATGGTCGTTTCTGCTTCGTAGATTGAAGGCTGGCGAAACATCTGCACGGCGACCAGCGAGGTGACCACGAGGCAGAGGCTAATAATTAGCCATTTGCGCTTGAGCACCACGAATAAGTAATCGCGAAGCTGGTTGGGCTCGGTGGCGGCCGGCCCATAGGACCTGACCTGGCTAACATCAGTGAGCGGCCTATCAAGACCACGCTCACCCGCAGGTATCGGCATCAAACGGTTATCTTGCGACATCATGGTGTTCGGCTCTCGTAAAGACAGGTAAATAATCTAACAAACTTACACACAGCTAGAGGTTCAGGATAATAGCAAAAGTATTCACAGATTACACAGATTGAATCATGGATCTGTGTAATCTGTGGACAGAAAACGGGCTAGTGCGTCGTGCCAGTCGGGGAGAGGGGGGAGACCGATTGCCTCCGAGAGGAGGCATTTTAATCTTGAATTTCGTGGCCGGGGCGCGGGGCGGTTGAGGTCGGAACCGCTCACCATTTCAAGCGTGTCGCTCTTCAATCCAGCCAATCTCAACGCCTCGCGGGTGAATGTTTCAAAACTCGCGCCGTCACCCGAATTCACCACGTGATATACGCCGGGTAAATCCAACGCTGCCAGTTCCCGCAGCCTGACAGCCAGATCCTGACCATACGTCGGCGTGCCCCAGTAATCGACAATTGCCTTCAACTTCTCGCCGCGCTGCGCACGCGAAACGACCGTGCTCAGAAAATTCTTTCCTGCCGGTCCGAAGATGTACCCCGATCGAACCACAATCGTCCGCGCGTTTGCTTCCTGCGCTCGGCGTTCACCTTCGAGCTTTGAATGTCCATAGACGCTTATCGGTCGTGGCTGATCGCGCTGCGTGTAAAAGCCTTCTTTCTCGCCGTCGAAAACGTAGTCCGTCGAGATCGTGATGAAAGCTGCATTAGCTTTGAGGGCGGCCCGGGCGAGGTTCTCCGGTCCGAGCGCGTTTGACTGCCGTGCTTTATCCGAATTCGATTCACAACCATCGACATCGGTCCACGCGGCACAATTTATTACGGCTTCGGGTCGCTCATTGACGACGACTGACTCAACCGCAGCGGCGTCCGTAATATCAAGCGCTTTGTGATCGTAGCCGATCACTGCATCACCGCGGGCTGAGCAGTGCTCGGCGAGAGCAGTTCCAACGAGGCCTTTCGCTCCCGTAACCAGTATTCTCAATCCGCTATGACCTCTGTTCCATACTGGGCTTTGTAATACTCGCGGTAAGCGGGATTTCTCACTTTTTCAATCCACTGCCCATTTTCCCGGTACCATTCAATGGTCTTCTTCAGTCCACTGGGCCACGTTTCGCGCGGCTTCCAGTCAAGCTCCTTTTCGACCAGCGACGGGTCGATCGCATAACGGCGATCGTGTCCCGGACGATCTTTGACAAACTTAATCAGGCTGCGCGATTTCCCGAGCGCGTCGAGCACGCTCTCAACCACTTCGAGATTTCTGCGTTCGTTGCGCGCACCGATATTGTAAACACCGCCCGGTTGCCCTTTTTCAATCGCGGCGAAAATCGCTCGACAATGATCCTCGACGTAGATCCAGTCGCGTACATTCATTCCGTCGCCGTAAACCGGAATCGGTTCGTCGTTCATCGCATTCGCGAGCAAGAGTGGCAGAAACTTTTCCGGAAATTGTCGTGGTCCATAGTTGTTTCCGCAACGCGTCGTAATCGTGTCGAGTCCGAACGTGTGGTGTGCGGCACGAACCAGATGTTCCGCCGCCGCCTTGGAAGCTGCGTATGGACTATTCGGCGCAAAGGGCGAGCTTTCCGTAAAGAAACTCTCGTCGTTTTCAGGCAGACTTCCCATTACTTCATCGGTCGACACCTGCACAAAACGCTTCACGCTCCGGGCGCGCGCGGCATCGAGTAAAACCTGCGTGCCGGTGATGTTGGTCCGCAGAAATTCGTCGGCTGAAGCAATGCTCCGGTCCACGTGTGATTCGGCAGCAAAATTCACGATCACATCAGTGTCATGGTCCAGGTTAGAGAGGACGGCTTCGCGGTCAGCAATGTTGGCGCAAACAAAGCGATGTCTGCTGGAATCGAGTCCTTCCACGTTATCAGGGTTGCCGGCGTACGTGAGTGCATCCATGTTAACTACGCGGAAATCCTGATTTTCGTTTAGCAGCAGGCGAACAAAACAGGACCCAATAAAACCCGCGCCACCCGTGACAAAAAAAGTCTTCATAGCGATCTATTTAGTGTCTAGTTTGAGCTTCTTCTCACAGAGAAATCCTATTTAAAGATTATCTATTCTCAACCGAAAATGGCGGTGTTAAGATACACGCCTCTGAGCTTCGAAACAAAAATATCATCGAATTGCAATTTGACCTTCCGGGGAAAATCGACTATTACATCCCCCGCTTTTTAGAGACTAGGTCGCGTGACCTCCTCGCTCAGAGTTAGTGGAGCAAGTTTTTTAGTCCACTCCATGCATATTTTCATGCTAACTACGCTGGTCGTAGTATCTGGCCACTTTTCAGACAAAAGCCACTGCTAGCAGTTTTCGCAGACCAAATCCAGCGATAAGTTCTTCCTTTTTAATCGGGCACAAGGGCCCGGGTCTCCTCGCGTGAGACATTTCGAATAAGTCCTCAAGGAGAAAACCCAGAATGATCAATGCTTCGCCCTCGAAACGCAGATCCCTCTACAGTGGGCCGCGTTATCTAATGATTGCGGTTTTCATTGTTGTTGGGGCGCTTTTGGCCGTGCCACTTTTTATTGGATCGGCCTCTTCTCCCACAACGCCCAGTAATGGAAGTCTAATTACACATAAGAGTCTTAATTCGACACTTTCCTTGCCTGAGAGTGTCGTATTACAGAATTTCAACTTTCTAATGCCGCAAGCTGCTGGACCAACAGTGGCCACGTTTGCGGGCAACTGCACGGATGCGAAAACGCTATTCAACGTCCAGGATACCGACAAGACTGTTTGCGCGAAGTATACCGCTGCCGGTCCAGGCTGGAGAGTGCTGTGGTCCAATGCACTTGGCGTCACGGTTCAGAACACCGCGGTCACGGCGGCTAACGGCAGCGCAACTTTTACGCTGACGACGTCGTCGAACCTCGGCGACTGGCGCGTGATTCTCTTAGATCCATTCGGTGGAACGGTGCAGGCGGTAACTTCTTTTACGGTTGTCGACGCAGCTAACCCAACGGCCGATTTGACTGTTTCAAAGGGTGCGATTTCCAGCACCTCCTCGTCCGGAGGCCAGGCAATCTTCTCCGTACAGGTAACGAACAACGGTCCAAGCGCGGCCAGCTCCGTGCAGCTCACGGACGATGTTCCAGCGAACACGACTTTCCTTTCGTTCGCTCAGCTTGATGGACCAACATTCAACTGTACTAGTCCAAATGTAGGCGAGACTGGTTCGACAGTCTGTACCATCACCAGCCTGGGACGCGGTGAAACCGCTTCATTCGTTGCGACCTATCAAATCGGCACTGTTTCTAACGGAACTGTGATTTCCAATACTGCTACCGTTAGCAGCACCACAACTGATCCTCCCAACCCAAACGGTGACAACAACACTTCCACGGCGACCGTAGATATCCTTAATGCTCCGTGCCAGCTCTCCACTCAGGAAAACATCACGGTGAGCGCAGACACTGGTCAGGCAGGAGCAGTAGTGACCTATACCACGCCAACTGGAACGGGTGATTGCGGCACAGCAACCACAGGCGAAGGTGGCGAGACGATTCCGGCGATCAGTTGTAATCCGGCTTCGGGCTCGTTCTTCGGAGTGGGAACTACGACTGTCATTTGTTCAGCTCAAACCGGGGCCACAACCAGTTTTCTGGTTACGGTCAACAACCCCGGCGCGCTCTCGATTTCGCTCAACGGCGCGAACACGGTGACTTTGGAATGTGGTGACGATTTCGCTGATCCAAGTGCGTCTGCAGTCGACGGCGCCGGTGCGAGCGTTGAAGTCACGGTTAGCTACACTGGCGGATTCAATCCTGATTCTCCAGCCACCGGCAGCTACACTGGCACTTACACGGCAACCGAAGGTGCAAACTCGGTTTCGACTACGCGCACCATCAACGTCACCGACACGCGTGGACCAGCAATTACGGTTGACGGTGCAAACCCGTACAGGATTCAACAAGGATCCTGCTCGCCGTTTGTTGACCCGGGCGCTTCGGCACTCGACGCTTGTGCCGGACCGAAACCTGTTACGACCTCGATTTCCGGACCAGGCGGAGCTACTTCCGTCAACACGGGAATAGCCGGTACCTACACCGTCACTTATACGGCGACGGACGGAACCAACCAATCGACCGCGACTCGAACCGTGATCGTTGGCACGTTCCCTGAAGACGAAGTAGACCAGCCGGGTACCTCCAATGTTCCGCCGACAATCACGCTTAACGGTGATGATCAAGTCACCCTCGAGTGTGGTAATGGCTTTACCGATCCCGGCGCCACCGCGACAGTTTGCGGCAACCCGGTGACGGTAACTACTACCGGGACCGTCAATCCAAACGCGCCCGGAACTTACACGCTCACCTATTCGGCGACTGCCAACGGCTTTACAACCGAGGTGACACGAATAGTGACCGTGCAGGACACCGTTGCGCCGGTAATTACGCTCAACGGTGCTAATCCGATGGTGGTTGGATTCGGCACAGTCTTCACCGATCCTGGTGCGACTGCGTCGGATGGCTGTGCGGGTAACCTGACATCGGCAATTGTCGTGACGGGAAGCGTTGATACCAATACTGTAGGTTTTTACGCGTTAACGTATACAGTGAGCGATCCGTCCGGACATACTGACACCAAAGTGAGGACCGTAGAGGTATCGCCTTATAACTTCACGGGCTTCTTCTCACCAATTGATAATCCACCTGTGCTGAATGAAATGAAGGCCGGTCAGGCCGCTCCAGTTAAATTCAGCCTGGGTGGCAACCAGGGGCTGAACATCTTCGCGACAGGTTCGCCAAGCTCGACGCAGGTAAGCTGCGCTTCGGGTGTGCCGATCTCAGACGTCGAAGAAACTGAGACCGCAGGTCAAAGCTCACTGAGCTACGACGCTGCTTCCGATCGATACAAGTACACCTGGAAGACTGAAAGCTCCTGGAAGAACACGTGCCGTGTGCTCACAATCACGCTAAGAGACGGTACGGTTCACACAGCGAACTTCAAGTTCAAGTAAGCAAGATTCGGGCGGGCGGCGTCACCTTGCTCTCGGCGCCGCCCAAGCGCGATTTTTTCATCGAGGAATGGTCAACTAATTAATCGTTTAATGACCAAATACTCTCTATTAACTGCGGGGAAATTCGGCGCAACAGTGAACAGAAACATAACCCTTTGTTCTACTGATGGCCCCCCACGACCTTCAACTAAAGGAGACTAAAAATGAGTAAGTTTCGGTTCACGATCAAGGTTATGGCAATCGCGATCTTCATGTTTGCTACAGTCTCGATCGCCCAGGCACAGGCCTCCCGTACATGGGTGTCCGGCGTTGGGGACGATGCTAATCCCTGTAGCCGTACTGCCCCATGCAAAACCTGGGCTGGCGCCATCTCCAAGACCGCGGCCTGCGGTGAGATTGATGCCCTCGATCCAGGTGGTTTCGGTGCAGTGACGATCACGAAGTCGATCACGCTCGATGGTACCGGCACGTTTGCTTCGATCCTTGCCTCCCTGGTAAACGGGATCATCGTCAACGCCGCCTCCACCGACGTAATAACCATCAGAGGTATCTCCATCAACGGATTCTGTAACGGGATAAACGGAATCAACATCCTCCAGGCCAAGACCGTTAACGTGGAAGACTGTGTCATCTTCCGCTTTAATACCGGTAATGGCATCACGGTCAATGAAACCAACGACCTAAACCTGAACGTCAGAAACACTGTCATCAGAGACAACACGCTGGATGGCATTAACACTTTCAGTTCCGGCGGAACGGTGAAGGGTACGCTCGACAGAGTCAGCCTGACCGGTAATGGTAACGGCCTCCACGCCAGGCAGACCAGCCGCATCACTGCAAATAACTGCAACTTCTCCAACAACACTACCAACGGTGTATTTGCTGATGCCACGGCCGGTGTTTCCACCATCCGAGTTTGGTCCAGCATGATCTCCACTAATGGTGGCAACGGCGTCCGCGCAGGAAATGCCGGCGGCGGCACGTCCGGAGTTGAAATCGGCCAAAACCAGATCAATAACAACACTGGCAATGGCGTCCTGGTCGGCACCGGTGGCGTTGTCGAAACATTCGTCAACAACTCCATCAGAGGTAACGGCACTGACGCATGTCCGGGCTGTACTTCAGTTAACCCGGGTAACTAACGTTATCCTGGTCTGAATGCATTAAACTAACGAGGCGGCTGGTCACTACGACTGGCCGCTTTGTTATGTCTGGCTGTTGAGGACGTTATGAAATTCTTCTTCGCTTTTATCCTGATTGCTGCAACGACGACGCTGTTTGCTACTCCACCTGAGCCAAAGTTGACAGGTCGCTGGCGCGTGAAGTTTAGTCTGGTCCAAACAAAGGACAAAAATCTGATCTTTGAAGCTAAGCCAAAAGGCAGCGGTGCGTTCCGGCTGCTCGATACCGCGCCTGATGACAAACCCGTGGCGGATCCGCTACCAGCCGTCTGGTCTGAGATCGACAACGGTCGAGTGAGTTTTGCCGGGAATGTTGAGTTGCCGCTGGGGACCTGTTGCCGTGAAGTCGGTACACTGATCTTCAAAGGGACTTACGATGGCGACAATTCGATCAAGGGTCGGGCCATCTTCATCGCGAGCACGACGGACGAAGAAAACTTCATCGGCTATCGATCCGATGTCGGCACCTTCACTGCCACGCGCGAACCCTGATAAAAATCTGTAATCTGTGGATACATGTCGGGATATCTTGATCAGGCGTATGCGGAATCATTGAGCGAGTTTGGGACGCCGCGGTTGCTGGAGCAATGCCGTGGCTGGCTGCTGCAGCGAGAGATAGCGCAGTCCAACGAGCGCGACACGATGGGATGCTACCCACTATTCGCGTGCGAAAAATGGTCGTACCTGAAGTCTGATTTACAGCAACTCGACGGCCATCTGATCTCGGTTTCTCTGGTCACTGATCCGTTTGGGGAGTTTGATGTTGAGTATCTGCGAGACTGCTTCCCCGACGTGATGAGGCCATTCAAGCAACACTTCGTTACCGACCTCACTCAACCATTGGAGTCGTTTGTTCATCCGCATCACTTGCGTAACGCTCGCAAGGCTTCGCGACAAGTTGAAGTCGAACATTGCATTGAGCCCCTGAAATTTCTGGACGACTGGGTCAATCTCTATCAAACACTGATCGATCGACACGCCATCACGGGGATTGCGGCCTTTTCCCGAGCGTCTTTTGCCGCGCAATTGTCTGTGCCTGGCATCAATGTATTCCGTGCGAGCGAGAGTGGCGCTGCGGTGGGAATGTTGCTCTGGTACGAGCAAGGCGACCGGGCCTATTATCATCTTGGTGCTTACAGTGAGCGAGGTTATGAGATAGGAGCCTCCTTCGCGTTGTTTGATTACTCACTTCGCCACTTTTGCTCACGACAGCTCAAATGGCTTAACTTAGGCGCCGGAGCCGGCACCGGCAACAGCGACTCCGGATTGACTCGTTTTAAGCAGGGATGGTCCAACGGCGTCCGCACGGCTTACTTTTGCGGCAGAATCTTTGCTCGCGACAAGTACCAGCAACTCGTTGCGGCAACGAACGCCCACGCGACCGATTACTTTCCTGCTTACCGGCTGGGTGAATTCAAGTGACGAACTCAAAATATGGGAACAAACCTGGAAGAACTCTTAGCGGACCTGCTGCAAATACCCGTCACACAAGTTACGTCCGATTTGACGATGAAAGATCTCGACGTGTGGGACTCGTTGAAGCACATGGAAGTAATCGCAAGTCTTGAACAACAGTTTGAGCTTCAATTCAGTTTCGATGAAATAGTGTCGATGCGCAGCGTGGGCGATATCAAACGCGTTCTGAGTAATAAAGGAGTTGCTGCTTAGCGTGGACTTGCGCGGAAAACAGATCATTGTGACCGGCGGCGTGAAGGGTTTGGGCCGCGCGATCGTCGAAAAATTGGTTTCACTTGACTGCAGAGTAGCGGTCTTTGATGTCGACGTCGCCGGTCTCGACGAACTGCAAGCAGCGCACCCGTCGATTCAATGCGTCGCTTGCGATGTGTCGAATTACGAGCAGGTGACGGCAGCGACGGGAAAGTTCTTCGCGGATGGTGGTGTGGCGGATGTTCTGATTAATAACGCCGGCATTCTCTACAGCGAGCCTCTCATCAAGTTCACCGACAACGGAGTGAAGCTTCACAGTCAGGAGAGCTGGGACCGCGTGTTGCGAACGAACCTGAGCTCGGTCTTCTACATGACGGTAGCGGTGGTCGAGAAAATGATAACCACACGCACGAGAGGTGTCGTGGTAAACATCGGCTCCATCTCGGCTGCTGGAAATCCGGGTGCGTCGGCTTATTCGGCCGCGAAGGCGGGTGTGCATGCGTTGACTCAGGCGTGGGCTGCGGAGTTAGGACCGATGGGGATCAGGGTGATTGCAATTGCGCCTGGTTTCATGGATACCGACTCGGCTCGCGCAGCCACGAGCGAGACGGCACTGCGCGAAACCATCAAACGCGTGCCGCTGCGCCGGCTCGGTAAAGTTGATGAGGTTGCGGCTGCGGCAGTCGCTGCAATCGAAAATGATTTTTTCAACGGCAAGGTATTCGAGTTGGACGGTGGCCTGACTCTCTGATTGGCGACAAGAATCTGGCTTGGATACAGTCAGAACCGTCCGCGGTAGCGGATGGATACGTCGAGACACGATCAGACCATTTGCCTGCGGCGCACCCATCCGCTCAAAGTAGCTAATTTGGACTTTAATGTACATGTACGAGTACAACCTGGCGATCCGGTTTCAAGACGTGGTTTCTCAACATGGAGACCGGACCGCAATTTGGTTCAGTAAAGACGAGCAGGTTAGTTATGCTGAGCTGAATCAACTCGCAAATCGAACGGCACGTCTTCTGGCCCAACGGGGCCTGGTGAAGACAGACGTGGTTAGTATCTCAGGCCAAAAATCTGTCCCCACATTTGCTTCGATGCTCGCCTGCCTGAAACTCGGCTGTCCTTACGTGATGCTGGATCCCGACAGCCCCGCAGAACGCCTGCGCAAAATACTTTCAACTTGCCGGCCCTCACTGTTGTTAGCCGAGCCGGATCTAATCAATCGCCTGGCGGAAGTCGCTTCCGATCTGGCGATTGAATTTGTCGATAAGAACAGCCTGACACTGGCGGATCTCGATTCTGACAATCTGATCGAGACGAGCAGCGTCACCGGCTCGGACGCGGCTTACATCATGTTTACCTCGGGATCGACCGGCTTTCCGAAGGGCGCGGTAATGACTCACGCGAACGTCCTCAATCTCATCGCCTGGAGTCAACAAACCTTCTCGAT